>Ga0209447_10000344_pt1 | contig 12421 bp, 6 predicted proteins | sample BogFormECP04_OM3_FD_188243 | JGI IMG/M metagenome (GOLD analysis project Ga0209447, IMG submission 188243) | Bog forest soil microbial communities from Calvert Island, British Columbia, Canada - ECP04_OM3 (SPAdes) (version 2) | ecosystem: Environmental > Aquatic > Freshwater > Wetlands > Bog ... | reverse complement strand
CAATATCTGCTGACGGCGGGCCTCGCGGCGCGACGGGCTGGCTGGTGGAAGGGTGATGTCCTCGCAAAGCGTTCTAGTAATCGGCGGCGGACTGGCGGGGCTGTCGTCCGCCGTCGCGCTGGCTGAAGCGGGCCTGCAGGTCCGGCTGCTGGAAAAACGTCCGCATCTGGGCGGACGCGCCACTTCCTATACGCTGCCCGACGGCAGCGAGGTGGACAATTGCCAGCATGTGACGCTGGGCTGCTGCACGAATTTAGCGGACTTTTATTCGCGCGTTGGCGCCAGTGAAAAGATTCGCTTCTACGATCGCCTGTATTTTGCCGACGCCAACGGCCAGCGCTCCATCATCGAAGCCGCGCCGTTGCCTGCGCCGCTGCATATGGCGCCGTCGTTCCTGATGTTTCGCGCGCTGACGCTCGCCGACAAACGCTCCATCGCGAATGCCATGCTGGCCATCGCGCGTTCGGGCGGCAATCCGCCGCGCATCGAGGGAATCTCGATGCTGGATTGGCTGCATCGCATGAATCAGACCAGCGACGCGATTGAGCGGTTCTGGCGCGTGGTGCTGGTGAGCGCGCTGGATGAGGAACTGGCGCGCACCGATGCGCGCTACGGGATCGAAGTGTTCTGGAAGGCGTTCCTGGGAAATAGCACGGGCTACCGCGTGGGGATTCCCACGGTGCCGCTTGCCGATCTGTACGAAGGTTGCCGCGAAGCGATTGTGCGGCAGGGCGGGGAAGTGCGGCTGCGCTGCGGAATCCGTGAAATTCGCGTGAAGGGAAATTGTTTTGCGGGCGCGGTGCTGGATGATGGCACGGAAGTCTTCGCGGATGCTTGCGTTTCCGCGGTGCCGCATGACGCGCTGCTGGATCTGCTTCCGCCCGAGTATACGGAAGCGAACACACCGCTCGAGGGATTGCGGCATCTGAAAACTTCGCCGATCACCGGCGTGCACCTGTGGTTCGACCGGCAGGTGATGACCGAGCCGTTCTTGACGTTGCTGGACCACACGACCCAGTGGGTCTTCAACAAGACGCTTTTGTACAAGGCGGCTGAAACGAATCATCGCGCGGCGCGTCCAAGCGAGGAGCAGGCCGCCACGGCTACGGTTCAGGATCCAGGGCAATACTTGCAGCTGGTGATCAGCGCCTCCTACGATCTGATTCCGCGTTCCCGGCAGGAAATCATCGAACTGTGCCGCCGCGAACTCGCCGCGGTGCTGCCGCTGACGCGCGAAGCGCAATTGCGTAAGGCTACCGTGATCAAAGAAGTGAACGCGACGTTTTCGCCGGAGCCGGGCTCGGACCACTGGCGGCCGGGGCAGAGAATTCCCCTGGCGAATTTGTATTTGTGCGGCGATTGGACGCGCACGGGCTGGCCCGCCACGATGGAAGGCGCGGTACGCAGCGGATATTTGGCGGCGGAGGCGGTGCTGGCGGATCGCGGAGAGCCACGCACTTTTCTGCAGCCGGATTTACCGTTCGAAGGGCTCTCCAGATTTTGGGCCAACCGAAACGATGGAATGCGCTCATGACCAAGCTGTGCAGTGAAAATGATGTGCTGCTGGCGGCTAGCGCGCTGCGTGGCCGGGCGACCGTCCATCGGATCGTTCCAGACCCGCACGATAAAATGAAAATGCATCTTGCAATTTCCGCCGCAGGGGTGTGTTATACAGAGGATGGCAGCCGTTCCTGGCAGCCACGGAATCGCGGTACTCACGCTGATTTTCTACCTGACAGGCATCCCGGTTTCGGCCAGTGTGTGCATAAGCTGCTCCCCGCGGCGGATGGAAAGCGCTTCTGCCGGCTCAACCACTGCGGCACGGATCGGAGCAATTCTTCCCGCGGCCGCCAGGTAATTCCGCGCGGGATTCGATGACCTTTCCACACCCGATTGTGAAATCGTCAGAGGCACAAAAACATTCGGAGTAGCATGAATTAACCCCTTAGGAGGTCCGATGGACCGGAAGTATAAGCAGAGGGGCTACAGCGACCGCGATTCCCAGGAAAAGAAAAGAGAAAGAAGCGAGCGCCCCAGCGGCGAGCCGCGCCCCAAGCAGGATTCCATGGGCCCGCGCACGCCGCGCATGGTTGGTACGGTGATGAGGTCGCGTTGCTCCAGTTGCGGTGCGGTCCTGATGCCCGGATTTGATCCCAACGGTGAATGCCCGCGTTGCCACACCGAATTGCATTGCTGCAAACAGTGCGTGCATTTCGATACGGGCAGGCAATTCGAGTGCACCCAGCCGATTCCCGAGCGCATCGCCAAAAAAGACGCCAAGAACGATTGCACGTTCTTTGAATTCCGCATGACCGTGGAGAAAGACACTTCACCAGTGACCTACGCCAGCGCCACTCCGGCGCCGATCAACCCCGGACGTCCGAACGACGCGCGCAAGGCATTCGAAGATCTCTTCAAGAAGTAACGGCTTCCAACCACGCGGTTTTGCCCATCTCCCTGAGCATCTGGATTCGTTTCGCCAATTTGTTCGCGGCGGGCGGAGCTTCGTTTATTTCGGAGGTAGGGGGAACAGGGTTGGTTCGGCGGCAGGCTGATTCGCGATGGCGTCCAGTTGGGGATAATGAGAGCGGAGTGTTTCTGGAACTTTTACTTTGTTGCCGGTCAGGAGATTGATCAGCTGCAGGGCGTTAACAATTCCTTTGGCTTCGAAATGATTGTTGGTGACGACAAACGTCGTTTGGGCATTTTCCGCCACGTGTGCGATGCGTTTGGCCCAGGGTTCGAGTTCTTCCTCGGAATATAGATAGTTGTAGCGCTCGGATGGGGGCGAAGCCGGATCGTCGCTGAACCAGGTGTCGTAGCGGCGGCCGTGCAGGCGTACGTATCCGATCGGCGAGGTGGCGCGTTCACTGGGGCGGATCGAGCGGCCGATCACCGGCTGATCGATGTTGCAGAAACCCACACCGCGTTCGTGCAGCAGATTGTAGAACTCATTTTTCGCCCAGGATGCATGGCGCACCTCCACCACCAGCGGGTACATGGCGAAGTCATCGAGGATGTGATTCAGCCGCGCGAGATTTTCAGGCGTGTCGTGGAATGAAAAGGGAAACTGCAGCAGCACCGCGCCCAGACGGTTCCCGGCGCTCAAGACATCGAAGCCCGCGCGAACGATTTTAACGTCCTCGGCGGTCGCGTCGTCTTGATGCGTAAATTTCTGCCAAAGCTTCGCGGTAAACAGGAAACGCGGATTTTTAGCGACGTGCTCCAGCCACTGCGCTGCGAACTCCGGCTGCAACGGGTGATAGAACGAAGTATTGATTTCGATGGTGTCGAAAAAATCCGCCAGGTACGCAGCTTCGTGAAATCCTTTCACGCGCCGCTTTGGATATAGAATGCCTTTCCAGTCGGGATAGGACCAGCCCGCAGGCCCCACAAGAATACGCGCCGGGCTGAGTTCGACTGTTTTAGTTTTCGCAATCATGACGGGCCTATTCCCTCTGCATCGTCGCTCGTCGAGCGTATGACGCTGGCGCCGAGACTGTCAAATGCAGCGACTGGCGGGCGATAGAACCCCGCGTTCCATTGTGGAACGCAGGAACGACACAACTCGATACCGCGTTTCCGTGCGCTTCGCGGTTGCAACTCCAGTGGTGCAGCGCTATGCTGGAATTGCCTCGATGACCAGATTTTTTCCATCCGCAATCAGCGAAACACCAGGGTGCCCCGATGAAAATCACCTACAGTCAGGTGGAAACCGAATATCATGCCATCATTGAACACGAAACCGCGCGTCACGCCGCAAAACTGAATCGCATTCTGAAGCGTTATTCTCCGGATCTGGTGCTGCTGCACGGCTCGCTGGAAAAAACGCCGCGCAAGATTGAATTCAATTATTCGCTGAATCTGAATCTGCCCACTGGCACGCTGCACGCGACGGGTGTGGGGGCAGACGTGCTTGGCAGCGCCAAAGCCGCGTTCGCCGAACTGGAAGTGCAGGTGACGAAGCACCAGGCCAAGCTGCGCAAGGATTACGTCTGGAAGCGAAAGCGGGCCATCGCCTTGCCCACGCCGCGCGAAGCCCCGTCTTCTGACTAAGAGCGACCAAGCGCCGGCCGGCGTAGCCACAGTTCTGCTGCGATGCGCGCGTGAGCTATGAGCTTTGCGTGAAAATGTAGCTCAGTTCGTGGGTACAGCGTAAATAGGAGCGAGGTCGCTGCGTTTTGCAACGCTTTCGCTGCCTGCTTCCTTCTTGATGTCGTCGAGGTCGCGGCGAGCTTCCGCGAAATGGCCGGCCGCTTCTTTTGCATTGCCCGAAAGTAGCAAGCCCCGGCCCAGCAGGTATTGACTCTGCGCCAGCAGCGCGCGAAGCCCAAGTTTTTCGCTCTGGTTCAACGTGCCGTTCAGCACGTCCCGCGCCTTCGTGTAATTCTTTGTGGCGATCAGCGCCTCCGCTAGATAAACCGAGCAGTCCACAGAAAGAAATTTCAAGCCGAGCGCATCCGCGTCGCCAGAGAGGCCGCGGAGCGTGCCTGCCGCCGATACCGCGCCGCCTTGCTTGACGGCGAGCTTAGCCATGCCGACCTTGGAAAGTAAGGTGAGCTGCCGGTCGCTGGTCTTCGACGCCGATTGCAGTGCCTGTTGATACGTAGCTGCGGCGGACTTGAAGTCTCCCTGATAGAAAAAACTGTCGGCTTCATCATTCAGCGCCTGGGCCACCTGGATCTCGTTTTTCGTGTCCCGCGCAATTGCCAGCGCTTCGTTCAGACTCTTGCGCGCGTCGTCACTCTGGCCGATTTGCGCCTGTGCGCGACCGTAATCAATCAAGACTTCCGCGAGCCATTGGCCGGTTTCTTTGATATCGCGCATGGTTTTCAGCGCGTCCTGCTCCGAGCTAAGCGCTGCGCCGAAACGCCCTTGATAGCCGAACAGCACGCCCAGGCTGGCCGATTCGATCGCCGCGCCTCGCTTGTCGTTAGCCGAGCGGCGTAGGTCAAGCGCGCGTAGATATTGTTCCACGGCCTTGTCGTATTGGCCCAGCCGCATGGAGGTCTCGCCGAGATTGTGCACGGTGTCGGCAATGTCGGTGGGTACGTTAAGCTTTTCGCGAATCGAAAGAGCCTGGGAAAAATAGGTGCGGGCATCCTCGTAATCACACTTCAGCAGATACGTGTTTCCGATATTGCTCAGAGCCACCGCTTCGCTGTTTTCGTTCCCGGAATCCATCTGAATTTGCAAAGCCTGCTTCAAGAGCGTCAGGGCCTTATCGAACTGGCTGTGGTCATTATAGAAGCGGGCGATATCGTTCAAGACGTCGCCCGTGCCGGACTTGTCGCCGATGTCCCGGCGGAGTTGCAAGGCTTCGTTGAAATCCTTCAGCGCGGCATCGTTCTTGCCGAGGATGGCCTCCATCTGTCCGATCATTTCCTGACTGTCGGCAATGCCTTTCTTCAGGCCCAGGCGGCGCTTGATGTCGAGCGATTGCTGAAAACTTTGCAACGCATCCTGCGGCTTATTCAGCACGGAGTACGCCACGCCGATGGCTTGCAGTATCTGCGCTTTCTCCTCGTCATTGCCCAGCTCGATGGCCATGCTTTGCGCGCGGTTCAAATAATCGAGCCCCGCTTGCGCGTCGCCTGCTTCGATTTCCACGCGGCCCATGGCCAAAAGGCCGTCCACGCGCTTGGGATCAAGCTTGAGCACGTTCGCAAAAGTCTCGCGCGCCTGGTCAAAAGCTCCGGAGTTTTCTTGCAGCCGGCCCAGATCGAACAGCACATCCGCATTGTCGGGCGCAACTCTTACAATGCTCTGATAGGCCTCGATGGCTTTGGGATAATTGTTCAAAATCTCGTCGTTGCGCGCGGCGATCAAGTACCGCTCGACGTCGGGAAGCTTGGCGCTCAGCTCGACGGCCTTGCGCGAATTCTGTTCGGCCTCGTTGTCCTGGCCCAGGTCCTGATAGGCGTGGGCGAGCTGCGAATATGCCAGCGCGAATTCAGGATCTTCTTTGGTGGACGCCTGGAACGACTTCACCGCTTCGAGATTCTGTCCCTGGCGCTGCAATTGCAGGCCATCGCCGTAAGCGCGCAGGGCCGGAAGGGAAGTGGAAGAGGGTTTGAACGACTGTGCCTGAAGTTCTTTGACCGCGCTTCTGGAAAGGTCGAGATTCTGGCGGATGTCCGTGGCCAAGTGATCCACGGTGGAAAGGATTTCTTTATCGCTGGCGGCTTCGGTCTTGAGCTTGGTGGTATGCCCGCGCTTCAAATCCTGGACGGTGGCATCAATGCGAATCTGGTCTCCGAATTTCGCGTACTGTCCCCACACGATCGTTTCGGCATTGCTGAATTCAGCCACGCGTTGAATCGTCGGTGCGTCGAGCGTGGTGTCCGGCGCAATCCGCAAATCCCGCAAAATCTGTCCCACGCGCTCGGGCGAGACGAGGCGGAGCCTTGCCGACTGGCCGACATCCGTGCTCAACATCTCGGCCAGGCTCGAGCCCAGCCAGTCCAGGGATGCATCGCCGGAAGCATTTCGAAAGGGGAGAATCGCAAGCGAGAGGGCAGGGGGAGCGGTGGCCGACTTCTCTCCGGAATTCGCGAACAGCCGCCCGCGAAAAATGAAAGCGGCTGCGGCGAGAAAAATCACGGCCGCGCTTACGCCAACGATCATCCACTTCTTCGGGCGGGCCGCGACGGGCTGCGGCGTATGGATCGTCACCGTTTTGGATGTGCCGCCGTGCCAAGCTTCCAAATCTTCGCGTATTTCCCGGGCCGACTGATAACGCAGCTTCACGTCAATCTGCAGACACTTTTCCGCCACATCGCTGAGGAATTTCGGCAGCGTCGGATCGGCTTCGACCACGCGTTTCGGCAGTTCACGCGTCCGCTTGAACATGGACGCCTGAACGGTGTCCGCCTTGTAGGGCATATCGCCCGTAAGCAGTTGATAGAAAATAACACCCAGCGTGAACAAGTCCGAGCGCGCATCCACATGCTCGCCCATCACCTGTTCCGGAGACATATAGTCGGGCGTACCGAGCATCACTCCGGTCTGGGTCATGCCGCCCATCTCTGTGGAGCGCGCGATGCCGAAGTCCATCACCGAAATCCTGCCGGACTTGGCCTCCACCATGATGTTCTGGGGCTTCAAATCGCGATGCACCACACCTTCCGCATGCGCGGCTTCCAGGGCCAGGCACACTTGCTCCATCACCCGGACGGTCTCTTCGATTTTCAGTTTTCCTTGCTGGTCCACGATGTGTTTCAGGTCCTGGCCTTCGATGAACTCCATGGTGATGAATTTGATCCCGTCGGCTTCGCCGAGATCGAAAATTCGAATCACGTTTTTATGGGTCACCTGGCGCGCCAGGATGAGTTCTTGTTTGAAGCGATGCAGAATTTCCGGATTCACCGCAAGCTCCGGGCGAATCACCTTCAACGCCAGGAAGCGATCCAGTTCGCGATCGCGCGCTTTATAGACAGCTCCCATGCCGCCCTGACCGAGCAGTTGCATGATCTCGTACCGCGTGCCGAGGATGGTGCCGGGTGCGAGGGATGTGCCGGAAGCAGCCAGTCCACCGGTGACGGGATTGGGGGCCGCGACGGACCAGGCCTTGCCAACTTCGCTCACAGGCGTCAATACGCCCGTGGCCACCGCGATCGTCGCGCCCTCGAAATCAAATGGGGTGTCGCACTTGGAACACCGCGCGGCGGCAGGCGGATTGACGGTGTGACAATGAGAGCATTCCATTTTTTTTGTGTTGTGTGGGTCTGAGCCAACAGAACACTAAAGCTTCCGTGCCGCGAAATCAAGCGTGTTTGCGCCTAAATTCGTGCACGTGGAGTAATAAAAAGGGCAATCAGTCTCGATTGTGTCGCGAGCCTGGGACTGCGGAAACTCAAGCGCCCAAGTCCAGTCTGAGCCTGCGCGTTCCTCCGCCGTGAACCTTCCATAGGCTTTGCTTGTGCTCGACGAGGTGACCTTTAGTGTCGTAGCGGCACAGCGATACGGCCGCGCATGCGGCAACCTGCGCCGCGTTTTAGACGAGCGCCCTGATATGTCCTGATTTGTCCCTAAGTGTTCGTTGCGCCAGAGGCACAGTTCGGACAAGAGTAGTCGCCCTTGCAATTGTTGTCGCGAGCGTTCGCTGACTTGGCCCCAAGGTCCGGCTTCGCTTGCAGCTCAGCCCATTAACAGAAACGAAAATCGCGCGATGGCGTCGTGCGTTCGACGCGGGCCCTTTCCCTGTGCTTTCGGCTGTTCGTAGGTGCTCGGGTACTAGATCGGCTTTTGCGGAAAACCTGTATCGGAGGCACGAATGATTGCGATCTTTGCGCGGACGGTAACGCCAGTGGCTGGTTCGATGGCACACGAGCGGTTGCGCACGACGCCTGGCTCGCACCGGCAAAACACGGGACGGGTAGCACTGCGCGCCGCGTTTTGCGCGTTCCTGGTAGCCGTCGCCGTGCTGATCACGCCTCCCGCCCGAGGCCAAGCTGTAACCGCTAATGTGCCAGACAGCAATCTGCCGCATGGGATTGCGATCAATCCCATCACCAATAAGATCTACTTCGCGGACAACGATGGCACGCTGACGGTGGTGGACGGCGCGACGAACGCGGCGTCAACCATCTCCTATGGCGGTGTGGGCAACTGGGCAGTCGCGGTAAACCCGGTAACTAACTTCGTGTACGTCGCAGACCGTTCCCAATCCACTGTGGACGTATTCAGCGGCGCCACCGCGACGGCCCCTGCGGCCTTCGTGACGTCCATCTCTCCTGGCAACGGGAACCTTTATGCGATTGCGCTGAATCCGGTGACGAACATGGTTTACGTGGCCGACGACGGCAACGGCTACGTGATTGTGATTGATGGAAGTTCGAACACCGAGGTGACCACTGTTCCATTGGGGGGCTCGCCGATTTTGAATCTCCCGGTCTCCATCGCCGTAAATCCCGCGACGAACACGATCTACGCGGTAGATAGCGATACGAACGCGGTTTCGGTCATCAACGGCAACACGAACGCCGTGGTGGCGACACTTACGGTTGGCTCCAATCCACAGTCCATCGCGGTGAACGCGGCCAGCAACAAGATCTACGTTGCGAACATGGGCTCGAACAACGTCAGCGTGATAGACGGCGCGACAAATAGCGTCTCAGCGACTCTGAGCGATCCCAATGCAAATAGTCCGGTTGCGGTTGCGGTGAATCCAGCGACCAATCAGATTTATGTAGCCAACAGCGGCAGCAGCAACACCACGATCATCAACGGGGCCACGAATGTCGTCACGGATGTGCAGACCTCGGCCGGAACCTCGACATTCACTTCGGTCGCGGTAGATACATCCACAAACCAGGCATACGTCGCGAACTCGGGCAACGGCACCGTCATCGTGATTAACGGTTCCACTTTTTCCGAGACGCAGCAGCTTACGGCGCAATCCAATACGGGGCAGATCGCCGTCAACCCGGTAACTCATAAAGTTTATGCCGCAGATTATACGAGTGGAGGCCCGGTCGGAATCACGGTGATTGACGGAGCAACGAATACAGTGCAGCCAATCACGCCTCCGAATCAGGAGCCGGCGGTGGTGGCGGTAAACCCGGTGACCAACCTGATTTACGTCGCGAACAGTGTTTCCAACAACGTCTCGGTGATTGACGGCTCGACCAATACGTTGCTAACCACGGTGACGGCCGATGCGCAGCCCGCTGCCATCCTCGTCGATCCGGTGAACAATCTGGTTTATGTGGCGAATCGCAACGGCGGCGATATCACGGTGATCGACAGCGCCTTTAATACGTCAACGATCACATTTACTTCGCCGCTCGCTCCCGACGAGCTCGCATTCAACCCGGTACTGAATAGTGTTTACGGAGCCAGTCGCGGCACCGGTTTGGGTTTTCAATTCTCTTCGCAAGATGGCGACCAAACGATTTTTCCGTTCGGTTTGTTCGCGGGCACTTCTCCAGCCGCTGTGGCCACCAACCCTGCGCAGGGCTTCAATGTTTATGTCGTCGCCAACACTCCCGGTATTCAAGTAAGTGATATCCATGGCGGTTTTGGGACTAGCATTTGCAATGCGACTGCCGCGCCAACAGCGATGGACGTTAACGCCACGACCAACGCGATCTACGTAACGTGCGCGGACGGCACGGTGGACATCGTTCAGGGGTCTGACAGTTTCGAGCCAGGAAATACCGCGATACTCAGTCCTCCGGGAATGGTCAGCGGAGCGGCGGTGGCAGTGAACGCAGTCACGAACATGGCATACGTAGCGGACAGTGGCAGTTCAAACGTCTACGTGATTGACGGCGCGAGCGCTTCGGTTGCGGCGACCATCCCGATTTCGTCCGCGTCTGCTAACCCGGTAATCCCGGTCGCGGTTGCCGTCAACGTGGCCACCAACAAGATCTACGTGGTCAGTCAGGACAACCAGAACAATACACCCAACGTCACGATCATCGATGGCGCGACGAACACGATCCTCGGAATGATTCCGCTGACCTCGCCCGGTGCTTTCACCGGCGAAATTGCGGCCAACCCGGTCACCGGAAACATATACGCACTCGATTGGATGGCCAGCACCATTGATGTGATCACGGAAAATGTGCTGCAGCCCAATCCGCCGCAGCCTAATGTCTTGCAGACCACCATCAATCCTCTGCCCGCAAACACCACCAACACAACTTCGCCGACGTTTACATTTTCAACGTTGAACAGTCTCAGCAGCGCGCCCGTGACGGGGGTCTATTACCAGGTGGATACACAGCAAGGCCCTTGGTCCACGGCCATCGCTAGTGGCGGCGGAAATTTCAGCGGCGCGCCTTCCAGCATCACGCCGGGCTTCCACATCCTCTACGCGTATGCCACAGACGGCGAGGACGGCGCGGCAGGGAACTCAGGGCCGTTGAGCGCGCAGAACGGTCCGCTGGTCGGCACCATCGCTTCTTACGGCTTCCTCGTCGCGCCGCCCATCGCAACCACGAATTTCTTCCCGGGCGCTTTCGGAAACGTTGGGGTGGGAACGACGTCCCCTGTCTTTAACCCTATCCTCATCAATGAAGGCGCGTCGCCCATGACGTACTCATTCGCGGTTACTGGACCGAACGCGTCGGACTTTCCAGTAATTGCTAACTATCCTTTCCCTTCGTTTACGCTGTGCACGGTGCCCAGCGGTACGCTCGCGGGGAATTCCGTGTGCGAAGTGGACATCGCTTTTTCTCCGTCCGCGCCCGGTCCAGAATCCGCCACGCTCACCTTTACCGACAACTCACTGGGAATCCCGAACAGCACGCAGTCCGTAGGACTCAACGGCACAGGTGTTACGGCTTCCACCTTCAGCAATCTCACACCTTCGCAAAGTATTTCGGTGGGCACCAGCTCAATCAATCTATCCGGTACGATCTCCAGTGGCGCAAATGTCCCACCCAGCGGCGAGATGGTCGCGATCACCATCAACTCCGTGACGCAGAACGCGATGATTGGCGCGAACGGCACTTTCGCCACCCCATTCAACACTTCTGCAATCCCCGCATCCGGAACGCCTTATCCCATCACGTATAGCTATCCCGGCGACAGCAACTTCGCGAGCGGCATGGACAGCAGCACTACGCTCACCGTGAATGCGGTCAGCACCTTCTTCTCCGGCACGGTGGCGCTGCTGGGAACCGGCACGGGCGCGGTCACAGACAATCAAGGCCCGCAAATTAATTGCAGTGAAGCCGGCGGAGTCACGGCCGGATCGTGCTCGGGCAGCTACGCGAGCGGGACGCCGCTAACATTGACTGCCAACCCCACCGCGCCGACCACTTTTGGAGGATGGGGAGGAGACTGCGCCAGCTTTGGCACGGCTCTCAGCTGCTCGTTCACCGTGAGCTCGTCGTTCGCCGCGACCGCGAATTTTGTCGCGCCGCCAACTACAATCAATGTGACGTTCCCGGCAGGGACAAATTCCACGCAGATGGCGAGGTTCGCTTGCCCCTCGGGTCACACTCCGTGCACCGATGCCAACGCCCACGAATTGCAATTGACCATACCCAGCGTGAACACCGCTCTCCCAATGACGGTACTCGCCACGGAAGTTCCGCCGGCGCAAGAGGACGGCCTCTGCGAATCAGGTAACACCGTTACGAACGATTTCGATTGCCGCTTCGAGACTTTCTTCAACGGCGGCGCAACTGGGAACGACATTATCGTCCCGCTCTGCGATCCCTATGCCAACGGCAACTGCGTGCATTACACGGTGTACACCACCGCCGGCGGGCCGGGCACTGAGCCTGATCCGAGCCTCTACAGCGGCGGCGTGTACTGGCAGATCACCTGGAACAACGACACCTTCACGCCGCCATCGAGCCACTGGCTCAACAGCGTGCCGCAGGTTTACGACGATCCGGATGCCACGCCGACACCAGGCGCAGCCATCGGCACGAATTGCAACCTGCCGATGACCATCAACGGC
>Ga0209447_10000343_pt1 | contig 12423 bp, 9 predicted proteins | sample BogFormECP04_OM3_FD_188243 | JGI IMG/M metagenome (GOLD analysis project Ga0209447, IMG submission 188243) | Bog forest soil microbial communities from Calvert Island, British Columbia, Canada - ECP04_OM3 (SPAdes) (version 2) | ecosystem: Environmental > Aquatic > Freshwater > Wetlands > Bog ... | reverse complement strand
GTCCGACAATATCGGATGCGTGGCGACTGCGATCACTTCGCTCGCGCCGGCCTTGGCGACGACCTTGGCAGCTTCGGTGATAGTGCCGGCCGTGTCGATCATGTCGTCGACCAGCAGCGCGATCGAGTCGTTCACTTCGCCGACCAGTTGCATCTCGGCCACTTCGCTCGCGCGCCGGCGCCGTTTGTCGATAATCGCGAGGTTCGCATTGAGCCGCCGCGCGTAGGCGCGCGCGCGTTCGACGCCGCCCGCATCCGGCGATACTACCGAGACCTTCTTGCCGTCGATTCGTTTGCGCAGGTACGTGAGCAACACCGGCATCGCGTACAGGTTGTCCACCGGGATATTGAAGAAGCCCTGGATTTGCCCGGCGTGGAGATCAACCGTCAGCACGCGATTCACACCCGCCGTCGTGATCAGGTCGGCCACGACTTTGGCGCTGATCGGCACGCGTGGCGCGACTTTGCGATCCTGGCGCGAATAGCCGAAGTAGGGGATTACCGCGGTGATACGTCCGGCCGACGCGCGCCGCAGCGCATCGGTCAGCAGGATCAGCTCCATCAGGTTTTCGTTCGGCGGAGTGCAGATCGACTGGATGATGAAGCAGTCGCCGCCGCGAACGTTCTCGCGGATTTCGATCATCACTTCGCCGTCGGGAAAGCGCCCAACCTCGGCTTCACCCATCTTCACGCCGAGGTGCTGCGTCACCTCGCGCGCGAGCGCGGGATTCGAGTTCCCGGTGAAAACTTCGAGTTGGTCCTTGACCCTGTCGGACATCTTCAGTTACCCCGCGTCGCGATCGTCATGCGATCCGTCAGTTCTCGCAAATCACCTTGAGCTTGGCTGGGCGGGAAGGATTCGAACCTTCGAATGCCAGGTCCAAAGCCTGGTGCCTTACCAGCTTGGCGACCGCCCAGCGCATTTCGATTCAAAGGCTCAGCGCCCGCGCATCTTTCCCCGTCACTTCCGTGAAACATCAAAATTGACAACCGGCGAAACGCCATTCGGGCGCTCAGCCGGCAATCGAGCAACAAACTTTTTCGGACCGAATCGCCGCGATCCCGCACCGCATCAACGTCGCGGCGAGCCTGCCCGTACATTTCGACTTTAGCAGCCTGCGTGCAGGAATTGCGATGTTATTGATGCGGTTTTTCGCTGTCAATGCACAGCTTCGGTCAACCTATGCACAGCCCGCGACGAAATGTCTATTACTGGGTGCAGGGGTCACCCCTGCCCAAGGAAGCGTGAAACCCACGGCGGGTTTCACATACAATTGGTCTTCGTTCATTCTTGATAGCTAATGCCGGAGGCGCGAGATGTCCCAATCCGAATTCTACTTCAACCCCTTCGACGCCGACTTCCGCGCCAATCCGTATCCGCACTTCCCCGCGTTGCTCGACGGTCCTCCCCGACAGCTCAACCTCATGATGCCGACGACGCTCATCGCCCGCTATGACGACGTCGTCACCGTGCTGCACGATCACGATCGCTTCACCGTTCGCCGCCCGGAGATTCCGGGCCGTCAGCGCATCGATCCGTTCGGCGGCGCGCCCACGATACTGACCGCCGATCCCCCGATTCACTCGCGGCTGCGAAAACTCGTCAGCAAGGCCTTCACGCCAAGGCGAGTGCGTGAACTCGAGCCGCGAGTTCGCGAGATAACCGCCGAGCTGCTGAGCCAGGCGAACAGCTCAACCGGGATTGAAGCGATGGCGGCGCTGGCCAACCCGCTGCCGGTCATTGTCATCGCGGAAATGCTCGGCGTGTCGGCTGGGGATCACGCGCAGTTCAAGCAATGGTCCAACGATCTCATCACCTCCTTTGGGCAGGAAAATCTCACGAGCGGACCATCTGAAGCCGGCATCGCGGCCAGGAACGCGCTGCGAGGTTACCTCGCCGAGGCGATCAAGCAACGCAGCGCGAATCCCGCCGAGGATCTGATCAGCGCGCTGGTTACCGCGCGCGACGAATCCGACGCGCTCAGCGAGGACGAGCTGCTCGCATTCGTCGTCCTGCTGCTGCTCGCCGGCAATGAAACGACGACCAATCTCATCGGCAACGGCTTGCTCGCGCTATGCCGTCACCCCGATCAGCAAAATCGCCTGCGCGAGAACCGCGAGCTGATTCCCAAGGCGATCGAAGAGATGCTGCGCTTCGACCCGCCCGTGCAGATGACTCTGCGGGTGCCGACGGCGGCGACCAACGTCAGCGGCACCGACATTCCAGCCGGCAGCCTGTGCTTCATTCTGCTGGCGGCGGCGAATCGCGATCCCGCGCATTTTCCGCAGCCCGAAAACTTCGACGTCGCGCGCGATCCCAACGAGCACGTAGCCTTCGGCGAGGGAATCCACTTCTGTCTCGGCGCGCCTCTGGCACGCCTCGAAGGCGCAATCGCAATCGAGCTGATGCTCGACAAATTTCCGCGACTGCAACTCGCCAATCCGCAAGCCAAGCTGGAATATCGCGGCTCAATGGCTCTGCGAGGCCTCAGCGAACTCCGCCTCTCGGGCCGTTAGGCGATATTGCTCGATGAGATCTCCTATTCGTCTTGCCGCGCGACTCACCGTCGCTGCGCTAGTCGCAATTTTTTGCGCGACGCTGTCCCATGGTACTGCACAGGCCCAATGGCCGCCCGCTGGCGTCAAGGAAATTCCCGCGCAAGGTTCCCCGATACGCGTCAGCGTCGCCATCTTCATGACCAATCTGAACGAGCTCGACGAGCTGGCCGAGCGATTTACTTTAACTGCTTATCTATTTATGACGTGGAAAGATCCGCGCCTGTCCTACACTCCCGCGCCTTCCGAAACGCGCCGCGAGGTTTCTCTAGACAGCATCTGGATCCCCATACTGACTCTGGTCAATCATCTCTCGGCGCGCGAATCCATCTCGCGGCTGGCCTTCGTCGATCCGGACGGCACCGTCCGTTATCAGGAGGAATTCGTCTCGCATCTGAGCGCCGAACTGAACCTGCGCAAGTTTCCGTTTGATACCCAGCACCTGCACCTTATTTTGCAGCCCGTGCTGGCCGACGCGGAAACCAACAGGGTCCGGCTGATCGCCGACCCCATCCTGTCCGGCGTCGCGAACGAGCGATGGACCGGGCTTGCGCAATGGACCATCGTCGGCGTGAGCATCGTCAACAGCAACCTGGCCTACGGCGGCCGCATGCCGACGCGGCCCGACCTCATCTTCACGCTGACGGTAAAGCGCGAGTACTCGTACTACTTGTGGAAGATTTTTTTCCCGCTGATCCTAATGGTGATCGTTTCCTACAGCGCGTACTTCATCGACGTCACCGACCACTACACTCAGATAACAATCGCGCTGACCACCATCCTCACCGTAATCGCTTTTTCCTTCTCGGTGGAAAGCAGCATGCCCAAGGTTCCGTACCTGACCTATATCGACTGCTTCTTTCTCGCCACCTACGTGATCGTCTTCCTGGCGCTGCTCGTCCTCATCGTGATCCACACGATGGTCAAGCGTAACAACCACCGCCGCGCGTCCAACGTCCGAAGAATCTCACGGTGGATCTACCCCGGAGTCTTCCTCCTCGTAAACGCGGCCATCCTCGCGAACTTCTTCGGCTAGCCCGCAGGTCCCGGCTCAATAGTAATCCGGCACGAACGTCTGATCTTCGAGCGGCGGACGCTTGTAGTCGGTCGGCATGTCCGGCCGCGGCGCGAGCGCGAAGGGAGTCGGGGGCAGGTCCTCGTAAGGGATCAGGCTCAACAGATGCCGAATGCAGTTGAGCCGCGCCAGCTTCTTGTTGTCCGCCTTCACGACTCGCCACGGCGCCATCTTATGATCGGTGTGGCGGAACATGATGTCCTTCGCCATCGAGTACTCGACCCATTTCGAGCGCGACTCGATGTCCATCGGGCTCAGCTTCCAGCTGCGCGTGGGATCGTTCATGCGGCCCTGGAAGCGCCGTTCCTGCTCGTCATCACTGACCGAGAACCAGTATTTCACGATCAGCAGGCCGGAGCGGCAGAGCATCTGCTCGAACTCGGGACAGCTGCGCAGAAATTCCTGGTATTGCTCGTCGGTGCAAAATCCCATTACATGCTCGACGCCCGCGCGGTTGTACCAACTGCGATCGAACAGCACCATTTCGCCGGCCGACGGCAATTGCGCCACGTAACGCTGAAAATACCACTGGGTCTTTTCGCGTTCGGTCGGCGTGCCCAGTGCGACGACCCGGCAAATCCGCGGATTGAGGCTCTCCGTAATTCGTTTGATCACGCCGCCCTTGCCCGCCGCGTCGCGCCCCTCGAACAGCACCAGCACGCGCAGGCCTTTGTGCTTGATCCAGTTCTGCATCTTGACGAGCTCGATCTGCAGGCGCGCCAACTCCTCCTCGTAGACGTCGTTTTTGATTTTGCGAGCGGCGGCCTTGACGTCCCCGTGGTGGATTTCCAGGGGGACGCCATTGGCCGTGCCGTTCGCCGGCGGCGTCGCGGCGACGATCGCACTCACGCCGTCCGCGACGAGGCCGTTCGGCGACTCCTTCTTTTTCTCCTTCTTATGTTTTTTCTCTTTCGTTTTCATGGGAACCCCCGGCCGGCCTACATGATGAAGAGCATCTCCTGGTAAGTCGCCAGCGGCCACAAATCGTCGGCAACCGTGCCCTCGAGCGTGTCCGCAGTCTTGCGGATCGCCAACATGGCCGGCAGCACCGCGTTGCACAGATGCTTGGCGTGATCGAGCTTGCTATGCCCTCCGCCCTCGGCCAGCATCCCTTCCAGCTTCACGATTCCATCCTGCAGGTCCTTCACCAGCACGGTGATTTTGTCGAGCGTGTCGGTGTCGAACACGTAGCCGACCGCCTTGAGATGCGCGCAGGTTTGCGCCAGCTCGCCCTGGTAGCGGACAGCAGCCGGGAAAATGATCGTCTTGGCCATTTCGATCACGGTCCGCGCCTCGAGCCCCACCACCAGGCAGTATTGCTCGAGGTCCACATCCATCCGGCTTTGCGTCTCGCGCTCGCTCAGCACGCCGTACTTGGCGAAGAGCTCTGTTGCTTCCTTGCCGCCGAGCAGTGGGAGCGCATCCACGCACGAGCGCAGGTTGGGCAGTCCCCGGCTTTCCGCTTCCTTATGCCACGCCTCCGAGTAGCCGTTGCCGTTGTAAACGACGCTGCCGCTCTCGGCCATGATCTCTTCGAGCACCTTCTGGATTGCGTCGTTCAGCTTTGACGGATCGCTGCCCACCGCTTTCTCAAGCTTGGTTGCGACATAGTCGAGCGACTCCGCCACGATCGTATTCATCGCAATCATCGGCCCCGCAATCGACTGGCTCGATCCGACCGCGCGGAATTCAAAACGGTTGCCGGTGAAGGCGAAAGGACTCGTACGATTCCGGTCGCCGGCATCCTTCGGAATGACCGGCAGCGAGTCGACGCCGACCTTCAGCATTTCGCCGCCTTTTGAGCTCTTGGCCCCGCCCTTGGTCACCTGGGTGAAGATGTCGTCGAGCTGTTCACCCAGGAAAACCGAAATGATCGCAGGCGGCGCTTCGTTGGCGCCCAGCCGATGATCGTTCGAGGCGGACGCGACGACGGCTCGCAGCAACCCGGACCATCGATGGACCGCGCGGATGACTGTCGCGCAAAAAACCAGGAACTGCGCGTTAGCGTGCGGGTTGTCGCCCGGATCGAGCAAGTTGCCCTGGGTCGAATTGCCGAGCGAGAAGTTCACATGCTTGCCCGAACCGTTCACGCCCGCGAACGGCTTCTCGTGCAGCAGGCAAGTCATTCCGTACATCTCGGCCACCCGCTTCAGCGTGAACATCGTCAACTGCTGATGGTCGGCGGCGACGTTACCGTTCTCGAACACCGGCGCCAGCTCGAACTGCCCCGGAGCGACTTCGTTGTGCCGGGTCTTCGCCGGAATCCCGAGCTTGAACAGTTCGCGTTCCGCCTCATGCATGAAGGCGAGCACGCGATCCGGAATTGCGCCGAGGTAGTGATCCTCGAACTCCTGGCCCTTGGGCGGCGGCGATCCAAACAAGGTCCGGCCGGTAGCGAGCAAATCCGGCCGCGAGAAGTAGAAATGACGATCGATCAGGAAATATTCCTGCTCGCAGCCCGCGTAGGAGACGACTTTCGCGGGATTCGTGTGCCCGAACAGTTTCAGAATTCGCTGCGCGTGCAGGTTCAGCGCCTGCATCGAGCGCAGCAGCGGCGTCTTCTTATCGAGCGCCTCGCCGGTCCACGAGACGAACGCGGTCGGAATGCACAGCGTCCGGCCGTTGGGGTTCTCCAGGATGTAGGCGGGACTGGTGACGTCCCACATCGTATAGCCGCGCGCCTCGAACGTGTTGCGCATGCCGCCGTTGGGGAAGCTCGATGCGTCGGGCTCGCCCTGGGTGAGAGTCTTGCCCGAGAACTCGGCGATCGCGCCGCCGTCGCCGTCGGGCGACAGGAAGCTGTCGTGCTTCTCGGCGGTGATCCCCGTCAGCGGATAAAACACGTGCGTATAGTGCGTTGCGCCTTTGGCTATCGCCCAGTCCTTCATCGCCGCGGCCACCACATCCGCGATAGCCGGGTCAAGGTGCGATCCGGTCTCGATCGTCTTTATCAACGACTTGAACACCGGCTTCGGCAGCCGCTCTTTCATCGCCGATTTGCCGAAGACGTTGGAACCGAATAGCTCACTGGCCGAAACGTTTGCGAATGACAGGGGCGCTGAAGTGGGATGGTAGGTCGTGACGGCCTCGATAGCCTGTAAACGTGCCGAGCTTCCGCTCAATTTTTTGTCCTCCGGATTCAGAATTTCGCGAGTCAACCTTTCAGGCATTGCAAGGACCGCGCCCCGCACATCTCAACCTAAAGTTTAAGTAACCAGCGGAACTTTAGATCGTTGCCGCCGAGTGCGATGCCTCAATTTCCAACAAGGTGCGCATCAGACAGGCGATCGGTATGATGGTCAGCGCGAAAGAAACTCAAAAGTGCGTATCGGGGAATGAAGTGATCGAAGCAGTGATATGGGATTTCGGCGGTGTCTTCACGACCTCACCGTTCGAAGCGTTCGCGCGCTACGAGCGCGACAAAGGCATACCGGTCGGCGTGATCCGCAAGATCAATTCCACCAATCACGAAAACAATGCGTGGGCGAAGTTCGAGCGCGCGGCCATCGACTTCGCCGGCTTCGACGCTGCATTCGCGGCTGAAGCCCAGACGCTCGGCTACGAAATTCCGGGCCGCGACGTGCTCGGCTTGCTCGCCGGCGACTTTCGCCCCGAGATGATCGAAGCGCTGCGCCGCATCAAGACTAAGTTCAAAACCGGATGCATCACCAACAACATGCCGTCCGATGCGTCCGGCGCGACCGCCCCCGCCCGCTCGATCTATTCGCGCGAGATCATGGAACTGTTCGACGCGCTCATCGAATCGTCAAAAATCGGAATCCGCAAACCTGATCCGCGTATCTATATGATGATGTGCGAGAAGCTCGGCGTGGCGCCCGCCGCGTGCGTCTATCTCGACGACCTCGGCGGCAACTTGAAGCCCGCGCGCGCGATGGGCATGACTACCATCAAGGTCGAGAGTGGTCCGCAGGCGATCGCCGAGCTCGAAGCCGCCACCGGAATGAAATTGTCGTAGTTGGCGAGCAGGCCAGGATTCTACGATCTGGGCCCACCGTAGCTGCGCAGAACTTTTTCGAGCGACGCGAGCGTCGAGCGATTCTGCGTCAGTTGAAAGGTTACGGCCGCGCGCGCCGATAACGGCAACTCCTGCGCCAGCGCTTTCTCGTATTCGTCGATCGCGGACTGCGCGTCCTTGCGGCACCATTCGACGACGCCGGTATCGCCCATGCTCATGATCACATTGAAGTCCATCGCCGCTCGATCGAGCAGTCCGGCGAAGGTGCCCGACTCATCGCCTTCTCCACCAATCCGCTTGCGCTCCAGGTCCAGTTCGTCCGCGTTTCGTTTGCGCGACGCGGCCTGCTGGTTGAAAAATTGTTCGAGGTCCGCCTTGCCGACATCGCCGGCGGCGCTGCGGTAGCGACTTTCGCTGTCGACGCAGATTTCAATCAGGTGATCCAGAATTTGAATCGGTTCCATTGGTCAGCCTCTGTCATGCCTGCAACCGATCCTATCCCCGCGCCGCCGCAAATGATGCGCCAATCGGAACGAAACGACCCGTCGCTACATAAGATCGCAGTTTAACGTACCGAGCAGCACGGCGTTGAGATGCGCGAGGGTGTGGCTTTTGATCTGGCGGTGAGCGTCTTCTCCGGAGCAGAGCTCGGCGATAGGTCGCATTTCGCGTGAAATCCAGGAGGCCTCGGGCGGGAGACTGGCGGCGCGGAGCTGTTCGTGTTCCTGCTCAATGTTGTCCACGAAATGCATGTGGTCGGCGCGCGGGAGGATCGCCCTCCGTCTCCGCCTCACAGCGGGCTCTTCGAACTCGTCGGTGCCCCGGCGCGCTAACCGACAGCATGCCCAGTTCTTTGACACCGCCGCCCACGATGATTATCTGCCAATCCTGATGCATAGGCGGTCGGCGCATATTCGATCCGTGGAAGGCCCTGACGGCTCGCGAGGCGGGCGGCTCGAGCCGCCGGGTTCCGCGGCATGAGCGACAAGTCCACCGGAGCGACGCCATCGCATCTCGTCGCGGTGCTCGGCCCGACCAACACCGGCAAGACCCATCTGGCCGTGGAGCGCATGCTCGCCCATGCCTCCGGCATGATCGGGCTGCCGCTGCGGCTGCTGGCGCGAGAGATCTACGATCGCATCGTCAAGGCGCGCGGGGCGCGCTGCGTCGCGTTGATCACCGGCGAGGAAAAGATCGTACCCAGGGCGCCGCAGTATTTCGTCTGCACGGTCGAGGCCATGCCGCTCGATCGTCAGGTCGAGTTTCTGGCGATCGATGAAATCCAGCTCTGCGCGGACCGCGAGCGCGGTCACGTCTTCACGCAACGCCTGCTGCACGCGCGCGGCAAGTCCGAGACGATGCTGCTGGGCGCGGCGACCGTCGCGCCGCTGATCCGTCGGCTGTGCCCGCACGCCGAAATCCGGTCGCGCGAGCGCTTTTCCCAGCTGGTCTACGATGGCCCGAAGAAGCTCACGCGTCTGCCGCGACGCAGCGCGGTGGTCGCATTCTCCGCCGAGGCGGTCTACGCCATCGCCGAACTGATCCGTCGCCAGCGCGGTGGCGCGGCGGTGGTGATGGGCTCGCTGTCCCCTCGCACCCGCAACGCCCAGGTGGAGCTGTTCCAGTCCGGCGAGGTCGATTTTCTCGTCGCCACCGATGCGATCGGCATGGGGCTGAACATGGACCTCGACCACGTCGCCTTCGCCGGCCTCAGAAAGTTCGACGGGCGGCGCACGCGCTGGCTGCATGCGCAAGAGATCGGCCAGATCGCCGGGCGGGCCGGGCGCTATCGCAGGGACGGGACCTTCGGCGTCACCGGAGAGTGCGCGGAAATGGATCCGGATTGGGTCGCCGCGGTGGAAGGCCATGTTTTTCCGGCGGTGACCGCCGCGGAATGGCGCAATTCGCGACTGGATTTCCATTCGCTGGCGGCGTTGATGCGCTCCCTCGCAGCTCCAGCGCCCTCGCCGGGATTGAAACTGTCGGAGGAAAGCCAGGACGAGACCACCTTGCGCCAGTTGTCGGTCGAAGAGATCGTAACCCGTCGCTGCCGCGATCGCGCCAACCTGATCCGTCTGTGGGAAGTCTGCCAGACCCCGGACTTTCGCAAGAGCACCCAGGACGAACATACGCGACTGGTCGGCGCCATGTTCGAGCATTTGACGCAGGGGAATCGAAGGCTGCCCGAGGACTGGGCGCAAGCGCAGTTCGCGGGCCTGGACCGCACCGATGGCGACATCGACACGCTGTCGGCGCGTCTCGCCCGGGTGCGCACGCTCGCCTACGTCGCCAACCGCGCCGACTGGCTCGCCGATCCGGATAGCTGGCAAGGGCGCACTCGCGCCCTCGAGGATCGCCTGTCCGACACGCTGCATCAGCAGTTGATGCAGCGCTTCATCGACCGCCGCACCAGCACGCTGTTGCGCAGCTTGAGCCACGGCGCCGGCCCGGTCCTGGCGGGGATCGGCAGGGATGGCGCCGTGACCGTCGAGGGCCATTTCGTCGGCAGGCTCGCCGGGCTCGGCTTCGAGCCGGCTCGCGGCGCCTCCGCCCTGGAAAACCGAGCCTTGCGCAGCGCGGTCGAGCGGGTGGTGGCCCCGGAAATCGCCCGTCGCCTCGGCGAGTTGGCCGCCGAGGAGGACGGGGCCTTCGCGCTCGGATCCGATGCCCGGGTGCTCTGGCGGGGCGAGGCGGTGGGCGAACTGACGGGAGGCGGGCCGTTTACGCCGAGGGTACGCCTATACGGCGAAATCGGCGCCGCCATGCTGCGCGAGCGGGCCGTACGGCGGTTGGAGAGTTTCGTCGCGGACGAAGCCCACCGCGGCCTGTTCGCGCTCGCTCGGCTCAAGTCGGCCGTGGCCGATGGCCGGCTCAGAGGACTGGCTCGTGGCCTCGCCTACCAGTTGGTCGAACAATTCGGCGTGCTCGATCGTAAGGAGGTCGAGACGCACGTTCGCGCCCTGAGGGCGGGGGAGCGCCGTGCGTTGAAGGGCCTGGGCGTGCGCTTCGGCGCCTTCAGCCTCTATCTGCCTGCGCTTCTGACGCCGGAGGCCCAAGGCGTCGCCGCCGTCTTCGCCGAACTCGCTGCGCCGGGTTGGCGGGCAGCCCCCGACCGCTTGACGGCCTTGCCGCAGCCTCCGCCGCCACACCAGGCGCTCGCTTTGCGCGGTCTGCGCGCAGTCGCGGGCCTGGCTGCGCCCGTCGGGGCGCTGGAGCGGCTCGACGTGCTGATTCGCGCGGCGCCACAGGAGGGCGGCGCCTGGCGGCTGCCCGCGGAGGTTTGGACCGGGCTCGGCTGGGAGCCGGCCCCGGCCGAGCGGATCCTGCGCGCTCTCGGTTTCGTGCTGGTGCGAAAGGCCGACGCCGAGGGACCCGGCCTCTGGCGTCGCCGCGGGCGTCCGGCGGAGGCCTCGCCAGCGCTTCCGGCCGCTCTTCCACGGGCGGCGCCGGCCCGAGGAAGACGGCGCCCCCGGCTCCGCCAGAGCGGGGCCTCGTGAGGAACCCTGCATGAGCGAAGCGGCCGACGCGTGCCGGATCGACGTCTGGCTGTGGCGGGCGCGTTTCTGCAAGACCCGCGGCCTCGCCGCGCGCATGGTGGCCGAGGGTCGCGTTCTGATTTCGCGCGGCGGCGGCGTCACTCCCCTCGACAAGCCGAGTCGCATGGTACGGCCCGGCGACGGCTTGGTGTTGACCTTTGGCGATCGGCGGGCAGCACTGCGGATCGAGGCGCTGGGCGCACGGCGCGGGCCGGCGCCGGAAGCGCGCGCACTTTACACTGTTGCGGACGAGTGAGATCTTCAGGCGTACGCCTGGAACGTCCGGAGAGTCATACCGCGACTGTGGTCCTGTCGAACATCTGGCCACGCGACGTCGAGATGCTTCGGATTCCGTCCGGGGCGCGACTCTCCCGTCGAAAGCCGATTGCTCGGCGGAGCGCCGCGGACCTGGTCTCCTTTTCCTCGTCTTCTACTCGCTCGTCTTCTGGCGTATCATCGCGTCTCCGGAGCTCATGAACGTCGCTTCGCTTCGGAAGGCGGTATGGTGCAGGTGAAAGAGACGGCCGACGCGAAAGACATGCGCGAGGGGGGATCCGGACGCATTTCGAATGCCGATTCCCGCAGACTGGAACCGTCCTTCGACGCTCTCCTGGAGGGGATCGGAGAGGGTTTTTTCGCGTTGGATTCGCACTGGCGCTTCACCGCCTTCAATCGCGCGGCGGAGGAAATATTCGCCATCTCGCGCGCCTCGGTCCTGGGCAGAACCATTTGGGAGGTATCGCCCAGGATCATCGGCACGGAATTCGAGCGGCGCTACCGCCGGGTGATGTCGGAGCGCACGCGAGAGGAGTTCGAGAGCTTTTCGGCCTTCCGCCCGGATCGCTACCATGAGGTGCGCGCGTTTCCGTTCGGCGACGGCATCGGCGCGGCGTTTCGCGACGTCACGAATCGTCGAAGGGTCACGGAGGCTCTGCGCGATCGCGAATTGGAGCTGGCCCGAGTCCAGCGAATCGGCGGCATTGGCGGGGTGGAAGTCGATCTGAGGAATGGCTTTCGCACTCAGCGCTCGCCGGAATATCTCCACCTCCATGGCCTGCCGCCGAGCGCGGCGAACGAAACCCACGAGCAGTGGGTTCAGCGCATTCATCCCGATGACAGGGCCTCAGTCGAGAAACACTTTCTCAATGCGGTCGCGGGCGCTGATGAGCATTACAAGTCAGAATACAGGATCGTCCGCCCGAGCGACGGCGAGGTGCGCTGGATTCGGTCTGTAGCGGAAATCGAGCGCGACCCGGAGGGCCGCGCCATCAAACTGGTTGG
>Ga0209447_10000341_pt1 | contig 12452 bp, 9 predicted proteins | sample BogFormECP04_OM3_FD_188243 | JGI IMG/M metagenome (GOLD analysis project Ga0209447, IMG submission 188243) | Bog forest soil microbial communities from Calvert Island, British Columbia, Canada - ECP04_OM3 (SPAdes) (version 2) | ecosystem: Environmental > Aquatic > Freshwater > Wetlands > Bog ... | reverse complement strand
TCTGATCCAGATCGGTAACGAATTCGTGGCGGCGATCCATTACCGTGGCCACCAGGTGCACCAGGCCGGTGGTGGAAGTGATCGCGGGTGTGGTCGCTTGAGGGGGCGCGGGCTTCGAGGGGCTCTGCTCGGGATTCTGCGCCGGCGCATCGCTGGAGGTGGCTGGCGGAGGTGGAGGTGTTGGCGCTGGCGACGGACGTTGTTGGGCGCGCGCCGGCACGGCGAAAATCAGGAACAGCACCGGCAGCGACAATATTGAACGCAGCGACAGCGTGCGCAGTGGTCTCACGCGAATCATCATAGGTAATCCCGCAACGCGGCGTCAATCCCACCGGGCGCCGTTTTCGTGAGCGAGCCGAGTGTCCGCAGATACGTCAGCAACTCTGGCGGCAGCGGCGCGCGAAATTCCATGCGTTGGCCCGTGCGGGGATGTTCTAGTGCGATGCGCGCGGAATGCAGAAAGTTGCGTCCTAGCGATGGCAACTGCTCGCGCCCGATGGATTCCTGATGCGGCGCTCCGTACAGCGTGTCGCCCACCACGGGAAGCGCCAGCGCGGAAAAATGCACGCGGATCTGGTGCGTGCGGCCGGTGTGCAGGTCCGCTTCGATCAGTGAGAACGCGCCGAGCCGCAAAAGCAGCCGCCAATCCGTGCGCGCTTCGCGGCCTTCGCTGCGCCGGGCGGTCATGCGCGAACGGCGGCGCAAATCGCGCGCCACCGGTAATTCGATGCGGCCTTTTTCGCCCTTCGCATTTCCGTGTAAGAGCGCCAAATAGGTTTTCTGCACGCGGCGCGCGCGAAATTCTTCCACCAGCTTCAGATGAGCCGCGTCGTTGCGCGCAATCACCATCGCTCCGGAAGTTCCCTTGTCCAGGCGATGCACAATTCCCGGGCGCAGCGGACCGCCGACGCTGGAGAGGCCTTTTTCCACGCCAAAGCGATGCAGCAGCGCGGCGACGAGCGTGCCGGTGTCCGCGCCTGCGCCGGGATGCACGATCATTCCGGCAGGCTTGTTCACGATGGCGATGTCCTCGTCCTCGTAAAGGATAGTGAGCGGAATGTTTTCCGGTTCCACGACGGGCAGGGGCGGCGCGGGAATCTCTACCGTGATGGTTTCTCCGGGTTCCAGGTGATGCGATGGTTTTTTGGCGATGCCGCTCACGCGCACGCGCCCTTCGTCAATCAACGTCTGCACGTGCGTGCGGCTCACGTCGGGAAATTGCGCAGCGAGAAAGCGGTCCAGGCGCTGACCGGCGTCTTCTTCGGCTACCACGAATTCATGGTGGCGGAGCGCAGCGTCGGGTGCGTCGAAGCTGTCGTCAGTGTCGGTGTCGGAATAATCGTGCATGAAGGGGCTCGTTGATTCTGCGTCGTCCGCTGCAGGGGGCGGCGCGCTAATCGCCGGCTGTGGCGCGCGCTGGCGTCACCGGCTGAATCGGCGCTTTACCCTGCAGCCCGCGCCACCACAGGAACGCGCCGGTGAACAGCAACACCAGGCTCGTGATCTGCATCAGCGACACGCTGTCGTGAAACATCATGGTGCGCCCGGGATCGCCGCGAAAGAATTCGAGGATGCCGCGCTCGGTGCCGTACAGAATCATGTAGGCTCCGATTATCTCGCCGACAAAGCGCTGCCGTTTGCCCAGCCACATCAAAAAAAGAAAATTCAGGAATTCCAGGCCCGCTTCGTATAACTGCGTTGGATGCAGATGAACTCCCAGCGGCGTGCCGGCCAGCTGCTCGGCCATCGGATTCTTGAACACGACGCTCCACGCCACGGTGGTCGGCTTGCCGTAGCAGCAACCCGCCGCAAAACACCCGAGGCGTCCAATGGCGTGACCGATCGGCAACGCAGCGCCACAAGTATCGAGCGTGGGAAGCAGCGGCATTTTCTGGAAATGGGTGTACAGCAGAATGGTCAGCACGCCACCGACGACGCCGCCGTAAAACGTGCCGCCCGATTGAAACGTGGCGACGCTGAAAATCTCGCGCGGATTGGCCATGTAAAAATCCCACGCGCTCAGGATCAGCCAGATTTTCGCCACCAGCAGCGCCACCAGGACAAAATAAATCCCCATATTCCACAATTTGTCGGGATCAATGCCCGCGCGCGGCGCCTGACGACGGCCGTACCACAGACTGATCAGCACGCCCGTCGCGACGAGCACGCCGTAGGAATAAATTGGGATGCCGCCAAATTTGAAAAGTATCGGATGCATGCCTATGCCGGCTCCTGATTAGGATGCGCCTGCTCGCGAAAGAGTTCCAGCACCACCAGCGCAGCGCCGAGCACGATCGCGGAGTCCGCCAGATTAAATGTGTACCAATGATGGCCGCCGATGTGGAAGTCAATGAAGTCGGTGACGCTGTGGCGCAGGAAGCGGTCCGCCACATTTCCCAGCGCCCCGCCCAGAATCAGCGCCAGGCCGCACTCGCCCAAGCGTCCGCCCGCGCGGCCGGTTCCAAGCAACCACAGCAGCATGGCGATCACCGCCATGGAAAATGCGATCAACAGCGGGCCTCGCCAGGGATTTTCGGAATCGGCGAACAGGCCGAACGCGACTCCGGCATTCGTGGTGTGCACCAGGTTCAACAGACCGGGAATCACCACGCGCAGCGAACCCACCGCTGTATATTTTTCCACCGCGTGTTTGCTGAACTGATCCGCCGCCAGCGCGCCGAGCGAAATCGTTCCCAGCGCCAGCCAGTGAAAACGCGAGGCAGCAGCCATCAAGACTGCGAACTCCACGCAGCCAGGCCGCCATCGCGTTCGATTTCTTGCAGCGCGGCTACGCAGCGTTCACAGATTGCGGGATGGTACTCGGTGTTTTCGCCAACGTGCGTCGAATAATTCCAGCAGCGCTCGCACTTTTTACCGTGCGCGCGCTCCACGCGAATCTGCAAGCCTTCGATGCCGCTCGGCGAGGCGCCCTGTGCTGCGCCGTCGGCGATTTCCACTTGCGACACGATGAACAGCCCCGGCAAATACGCCGCGTACTGCCGAAGCAGCGCCGCCAATTCAGCGTTCGCCGCAAGCGTGACGCGCGCTTCGAGCCCGGAAGTAATCGTTTTTGCGGCACGCACTGGTTCCAGCGCTTTCAGCACTTCCTCGCGGACTTGTAGCAAGCGGTCCCAGTTCTTCGCACGCGGCTCATCCAGCACGCGTTCCAGTTCCGCAGCAACTGGAAACGTCGCCATATGCACGCTGGCCGGCTCGGAAGCAGCGCGCGGCAAATGCTTCCACACTTCTTCCGCGGTAAACACGGTGACGGGCGCGATCAACCGTAACAGCGTGCTGGCGATGCGGTACACCGCGGTCTGCGCCGAACGCCGCCCAAGACTTTTTGGCGTGAACGTGTACAGGCGGTCCTTCAGCACGTCGAAATAAAACGAGCTGAGGTCCACCGTGCAGAAATCGTGCAGCGCGTGATAGACCCGATGGAACTCAAAGTTGTCGTACCACTCGCGGCACTCGCGCGCGAGAGCGCCCGTGCGCCGCAGCATCCATGCGTCCATTTCCCACAGGTCCGCATCAGCCACGGAATCGCGCGCCGGATCAAATTCATTTAAATTGCTGAGCGCAAACCGAAACGTATTGCGGATCTTGCGATAGGCTTCCGCCAACTGCGTCATCATCGCTTCGGAGATGCGCACGTCCGCGGTGTAATCCTGCGAGACGACCCAAATTCGCAGCAGGTCCGCGCCCCATTTCGCGCAGATTTCCGCGGGATAAATGGCGTTGCCGAGAGACTTGGACATCGGCGCGCCTTTTTCGTCCAGCGTCCAGCCGTGTGTCACAACTTCGCGGTAAGGTGCGGCCCCGCGGGTGCCGATGCCCACCAGCAACGAGCTCTGGAACCAGCCGCGATACTGGTCCGGACCTTCCAGATAAACATCCGCCGGCCAACGCTGATTGTCGCGCGTCAGCACAGCCAGATGCGTCGAACCGGATTCGAACCACACGTCGAGAATGTCCGTTTCCTTGCGCCACTTCGCGTGGCCGCAAGAGCATTTCGTTCCCGGCGGCAGCAACTCTTCGGCCGTGCGCGTAAACCACACGTCCGCGCCTTCGCGTTCAAAAAACGGCAGCACGTGACGCAGCGCCACGGGATCTTTCAGTTGCAGTCCGCAGGCATCGCAATAGAAAACAATCAGCGGCACGCCCCAGAATCGCTGGCGCGAAATGCACCAGTCCGGGCGTCCCGCGATCATCTCGCGCATGCGTTCGCGGCCCCACGCCGGCAGCCATTTCACTTTTTCGATTTCTTCCAGCGCGCGCGGGCGCAACGCCGGCGCTTTCGGAGCAGGGATCGTGGCGGTACCAGCATCCATTTGAATGAACCACTGCTCGGTAGCGCGGAAGATCACTGGATTGTGGCAGCGCCAGCAATGCGGATAGCTGTGTGTGATTTTCTTTTCGCCGACGAGCATGCCGCGCTTCTTCAGCAGCTCGATGACGATGGGGTTCGCTTCGAATACCGTCTTGCCTTTGTATTCGGGCAGGCCCTCGATGAACCGGCCGTCGTCGTCCTGCGGCGCGTAAGATTCCAATCCGTACTTCTGCCCGGTGCGAAAATCGTCCGCCCCGTGGCCCGGAGCGGTGTGCACGATGCCGCTGCCCTGATCGAGAGTCACATAATCGGCCAGCACTCCGGGAACCTGCGCGTCGAGGAACGGATGCTGGAACAAAACTCCTTCGAATTTCGCGCCTTTCCACGTCGCGTGCACTGCATGAACTTCGATGTGCAGTTCGGTTTCCAGCGCATTCACGCGTTCTTTCGCCAGCAGCAATTTTCCCGCGGACGTATCCGCCACGACGTACTCGTACTCCGGATGAAACGCCAAGGCGCGATTGGCAGGCAGCGTCCAAGGCGTGGTGGTCCAGATCAAAGCGCTGACGTCGCCATCTAAACCCAGCTCTTTCGATTTTTCCCCGGCAACCACCGGGAACCGAACCCAAATCGAAGGACTGGTGTGATCCTCATACTCCACTTCCGCTTCAGCCAGCGCCGTGCGGTCAAAGATGCACCAATACACAGGCTTCAAGCCGCGATAGACGTACCCTTTCTCGTAAAAATCGAGAAACGCGCCGGCAATCGAAGCCTCATCGCGCGCGTCCATGGTGAGATAAGGCCTGTCCCACTGCCCCAAGACTCCCAAGCGTTTGAATTCAACCTTGTGCTTCTCGACAAACCCCGCCGCGAACTGCCGGCACATCCGCCGAAATTCCGCGGCTGGAACTTTGCTGGTTTTCCCGCCCAGCTCTTTTTCAACTTTCGTCTCGATGGGCAAACCGTGGCAATCCCAACCAGGAATGTAAGGCGCGCGAAACCCAGACATGGTCTTGGACTTCACGATCATGTCTTTCACAACCTTATTCAGCCCGGTTCCCAGATGGATTTCGCCCGTCGGGTACGGCGGCCCATCGTGCAGCACGAATAAAGGCGCATCCGCGCGCGATTCCAAAATGCGGTAATACAATCCCTCGGCTTCCCAGGCAGCGAGTTGTTCCGGCTCGCGCTCGGGCAGCTTGGCTTTCATGGGAAAATCGGTCTTCGGAAGATTCAGCGTGCTTTTCAGGTCCACAGGTTTAGCCATCTATAGGGGTTCGGAAGCCTTTCTATCTTGCGAGATAGAGTTGCGCGCGGGCAGCTGAAACACCCGGCTCCGCGAGCGGTCCAGCGGAGCACGGTTGTGAGTTGCTGCACAACGAAACTTGCAACTCGTATGTTACAATGCTTTTGGAACGGTGTCAGCCGCACCCCGCCAGACATCCTTTTCCATGGCGGCGCGTCTAAGGTTACATAGGACTGCGGCAGGAGACACCAGGCAACTCAACATGGCAGACCTCACAACGCCAATCAGCGATGCAGGCGGCAACAAAGCGGAACCGACCCTGCAGATCGGCCGCTACAAGTCGCCCGTTGCCGATTCCGAGCTGCACAATTTCTTTTCCAACGTAAGAGATTTTCTCTTCGAACGCCCGGTAAACATGAAGGGCGCGAAAGCCACCGTATTTAACACTCCCGGTTTTGGTGAAAGCCTGCGCGACAACCTGAGCGAATTTTTCCGCTCAGCTCCGCGCGGCCCGGTGAATTCCGACCTGCTGATCAATTGGAACGCGGGGTTTGGCGGCTTCTGGCAGAATTTTCGCGACCTGATCTCGCCGCCGAAGCTCGCGCCGCTGAAGACCACCAGCCAACCCGTCGCTGTGCCGGAGCTGTGGTCGAAGAATACGCAATTTACTCGCGTCCAGGCGTTATCTCTCGCCGTGCACGTGGTAATTCTCGTGCTGATCATCGGCCCATTGCTGCTGGTGCTGCCTTCGCCTTCCACCACCAAGGCCAATTCACAAGTCGAAATCACCACCATTTCGCCTTTCTTGCCCAAGCTGCCTCCGGGCGCGAAGAAAGCCGGCGGCGGTGGCGGTGGCGGCGCGCATGATCCATTGCCTGCGAGCCGCGGCAAGCTGCCGAAATTCGCGATGACGCAATTCACTCCGCCAAAGGTGGTGACGAATCCGAACGCGCGCCTGGCGATGACTCCCACAGTCCTAGGTCCGCCGGAACTAAAGCTGCCCAGCCCCAACATGAATAACTGGGGCGACCCGCTCTCGAAAGTAATCAACGATTCGAACGGTCCCGGCAGCGGCAATGGTATCGGCTCCGGCAATGGCACGGGCGTCGGCAGCGGCAGCGGCGGTGGCGTTGGTCCCGGAGAAGGTGGCGGCACCGGCGGCGGCGTCTTCAACGCAGGCACCGGTGGTTACGGCTATCCAGCGTGCATCTATTGCCCGCAAGCGCAATATTCCGACGAAGCCGTAAAAGCGAAATATCAGGGCACGGTCACGCTGGTGGCGATCATCAGCGCCGAAGGCAAAGCCACCGACATTCAAGTGCTCAAGGGTCTCGGCCTGGGCCTCGACGAAAAAGCGATCGAAGCAGTCCGCACCTGGCGGTTCCGGCCGGCAGCGGGACCAAACGGCAGGCCCGCACCGGTACGCCAAACCATCGAAGTCACTTTCCACCTCTACTGATCCTTTTCACCGCTGTCCGCTCGTTCCCGGACGTTTACCTTCACGACCATCCCGTATCTGAGCATCCGCGCATCTGCTACGATGGGCGCTATGAAAATTTATTCCAGGATTTCAATCTCGGCGTTTTCCGTGCTCTTCCTCATCGCGGGCGTGATGGCCAAGGCCCCGCGCGCTGCCGCGCAGACTGGCTCGGTACAGTTCGTTGCTCGCGTCACTCCTTCGGGCGGCGAAGACGAGCCGGTGCGCACTCTTCCCTTCTACCTGCTCAGCAAGAGCTACGCCGATATCCAGATGGAAGCCGAAGCCGCCTCGCCCGTTGCCAATCAGGATAAATTCATAGACGCGCTGGACGTTTCCAAGGAACTGAGAGCCTGGATGAAGAAGAACCACCGCGTCAATCTCTCCGGCGAAGACTTCAGCAAAATGCTCAAAGCGGACGACGTCATGAACGTTCCGGAATTTTTCGCCGCCTACACGGAGCGCATGGTCGGCGACCACACCGCCGGTTTCCCCACGCCAAAATATAAGCTCGAGGACCGCGCCAAGGATCCGGCCAAGTACAATCGCCTGGTAACCGAATACCACGATGCCATCCGCGCGTTCATTATCGCCGATCCCGACAGCAAGGATGGCGTGGACCTGGGCCTGGAAGAGGTGAACCCCGGTCACAAATGGGACATGGTGAAAGCTAAAAATCTGGCCGAGTTGACCCGAGAAACCGCGGATCTCGCGCGCGGTAAATATCTGGTGGCTCGCGTCGAGACGGATATGGAAGGCCAGGGCGCGCTGCGCGGAGTACCTCCTGGAAATTATTGGCTTGGAACTCTCAATATTGAAGCAGTCGTCGGAGACGCACGCGAGCGTTGGGACGTCCCCGTGACCGTCCGCGCCGGGCAACCCAGTTACCTGACCCTCACCAATATTAACGCTGTAAGGCCGGCGCACACGACGGCACCCTGACGGCTTGCGCTTATGACGGATGCCGCTGGCATCGCTCAATGGATTCAGGACCTCGCGGGCTCGGACGTACGGCGCAAGTCCGAGTCCGGCATGAGGCTGTATCTCGCGGGCGTCAATCTCTGCACGCCGCTCCTGACTCGCTGGGTTTCCGATCCCGAATTCCGCGAACTGACTTTGCCGGACAATTCTGAAAAGTCTTCGACCGTAGGGGCGGGTCTGAGACCCGCCCCTGCAAATGCGAAGCTACATACGCGATTGACGGCATCGTCCATCGTCGTGGGGATCGCCGTGCAGCCCGAAACATTCCAGAAAATTCGCGCGGCCAACGATTCTCCGCGCCTCGCGCAGGTGCCTGCCGATCAGGATGCCCAGGAATTCGAATTGCACCTCGATGCCTCTATCGCATTCGATATTCTCACCACGCGCGAACCTGGCGGCCCCGGCGCCATCGCGCGCTTTCTGCAAAAATTCGGCGAAGGAATCCAGCAGATCGAAATTTACGTTCGCGACGTGGATCGCGCCACCGAAATCCTGCGCTCGCGGTTTGCGCTGGCGCCGCTGTATCCCGCCACGCGCGCCGGCGCGGACGGCACGCGCGTCAATTTCTTCCTCGTCACCGGGCCCGACGCGAAAAAAGTCCTCATCGAACTAGTGGAAGCCGCGCGCTAGAGCGGGGCTTTTTTTTCGCGCCATCGTCATCCGCCAAATCAATCCAGCGAATTCGTTCACGCGATGGTCCCATGTAACCCCGCATTCATTTGTGCGTGATACAATGCGCGAACGCTCAAATCTCGCTGCTATTCCGTGTCTATTTCATACGAGGAGCCACAGCATGCCGTTCGTAAACGAGATCGAAGAGGCCCAGGCAGACGGACGCCTGCGCGAGCTATACGCAAAAATCGAACAGAAGTTGGGATTCCTGCCGCACTACTTCAAGACGCTGGGGGCCAAGCCGGCGGCGATCGAAGCTCAATTGCAGATGAGCGACGCGGTGATGGCCGACGGCGCTCTTTCCATGATCGTGAAAGAACAGATCGGTCTGGTGGTCAGCGGCCTCAATGCCTCCACGTACTGCGTGATGTTTCACATGGAGCTGTTGCGGCGTTTCGGCGTGGAGAAAGCGCTAGCCCGGAAGCTGACCGCGGATTATGAAAATGCCGCGGTGGATTCCACAGTGAAGGCGCTTTTCCGGTTCGCGGACAAATTGACGCGCCATCCGGATGACATCGAAGAATCCGATACCGACGCGGTGAAACAGGCCGGGTGGGATGACGCCGCCGTGCGCGAAACCGTGCTGACCGTCGCGTATTTCAACTACATCAACCGCGTTTCGCTGGGACTGGGCCTGGTCTCTGATTTCTGAAAGCCGCGCTTCGCGCGCGGTAGCGGCGGCTATTCCCCGCTCTGCTCGATCAATTTCGCCACCAGCGCCGTCCACCCGGTCTGATGGCTCGCGCCCAGTCCTGTGCCATTATCGCCATTGAAATACTCATAGAACAAAATCAAATCGCGCCAGTACGGATCCTTCTGAAATAATTCCACTTCGCCGTACACCGCGCGGCGCCCATCTTTCCGCAGAAAGATATGGGAAAGCCGCCGCGAAACTTCGCGCGCCACATCCCACAGCGTCTCTTGCCGCCCCGACCCGGTGGGAAATTCCACTTTGAAGCTGTCGCCATAATAGTGATGCACGCGTTGCAACGATTCGATCAACAGGAAATTCAGCGGGAACCACACCGGTCCGCGCCAATTGGAATTGCCGCCGAACAAGTCGCCTGTGGATTCGGCGGGCTCGTAATCCACCGCCTGCGAAAGCCCATTCACATGCAACACGAACGGATGATCCTTATGATACTTGGAAAGCGCCCGCACCCCGTGCTGCGACAGAAATTCATTTTCATCCAGCACATATTTGTAAATTCGCTCCAGCTTTTTGCGGTTGGCGATGCTCAGCAGCAGACGCGCGCCTTTATCCGTGCGCTCGCTCATGTCCACGTGATCCGCCACGTCCGGATTGTGCGCCAGAAACCATTCCATCCGCTTGCAAAAACCGGGCACCCGCGCCAGATCCTCCGGTTCAAACGTCTCCACCGCAAAGAGCGGAATCAGGCCCACCATGGAGCGCACTTTCATCGGCAAATGATTCGTCTTCCCCAGGTGCAGCACATCGTAATAAAAACCGTCCTGCTCGTCCCACAAGCCGATTCCTTCGCCGCCGATGTCGTTCATGGCCTGCGCGATGTACACAAAGTGCTCGAAAAATTTGCTGGCCACATCCTCGTACGCGGGATCGTCGTGCGAAAGCTCCATGGACATCGCCAGCATGTCCAGGCAGAACATCGCCATCCAACTGGTGCCGTCTGATTGCTCGATGAAATTTCCAGGGCCGAGGGGCGAGGAGCGATCGAACACGCCGATGTTATCCAGGCCGAGGAAGCCGCCTTCAAATACATTCTTGCCTTCAGGGTCCTTGCGGTTCACCCACCAGGTAAAATTCAGCAAAAGTTTGTGGAACATCCGCACCAGGAAATTTCGATCCTCCTTGCCTTCCACGCGTCCCGCGATTTTATAGACGCGCCAGGTCGCCCACGCCAATACCGGCGGATTCACATCGGAAAGATTCCATTCGTACGCTGGGACCTGCCCGCTGGGATTCATGTACCACTCGCGATGAAACAGAATCAGCTGCTGCTTCGCGAATTCGGGATCAATCAGCGCCATCGAGACGCAGTGGAACGCCAGATCCCAGGACGCGTACCACGGGTATTCCCACGTGTCCGGCATGGAAATCACATCGGAATTGTAGAGGTGCGCCCAGTCATGGTTGCGGCCGTTTTTGCGGCTGGCATCGGGCGTCGGCTGCGTTGAATCTCCTTCCAGCCAGCGGCGCACGTCATAGTGGTAGCTCTGCTTGCACCACAACAGCCCCGCGAACGCCTGCCGCTGCACGCGCCGCGCATCTTCGCTCAATTCCGCGTCAATGCGCTTTTCGTAAAATTCGTCGGCCTCTTTTTTGCGCTGGTCGAAGATGGCGTCGAATCCCGGCCCAAAAAGCTCCCCTGCCGGCGTGCGATTTTCCGCAAGATTTTGGTCCGTCAGCCGCGCGCGGATCGTCCAGCTTTGGCCTGGAGCAATTTCCGACGCAAAATGTGCGGCAGCTTTTGTTCCAGTCAACGCTGGGTTCACCGCGCCGCGTTCGCCATTGACGAGGTAACGGTGGAAGGCGTCCTTCACATACGGGCTCTTGCTCTTCTGGCCGAACAGCCGCTCCATATTTGTTTCGTTGTCTGTAAACAGCGGCTCCGGGTTTCCTTCCATCACCAGCCAGCGCTGGCCGTAATGGAATTCGGTCAGCTCCCATAACTCGGCGCCTTCGTATCCCGCCACCCGCGCCACCTGAGGAGTGTTGTATGCATCGCCCCAGTCCCAGCGATTGCGAAACCACAACGAAGGCAGCAGGTGCAGCCGCGCCGCTTGTGGGCCGCGATTCCACGCCGTGATCCGCACCACAATGTCTTCGAACGTCACCTTCGCGTATTCCACGAAAATGTCGAAGTAGCGATTTTCCGCGAACACTCCGGTGTCAATCAGCTCGTATTCCGGCTGGTGCCGGGTGCGTTTGGCATTTTCCTCGCGCAGCTGGTCGTAAGGGAAAGCCGCGTGCGGATATTTGTAGAGAAATTGCAGATAAGAACTGGTGGGCGTCGCATCCAGATAGTAGTAATACTCTTTTACGTCCTCACCGTGATTCCCTTCCCGGTTGGTCAATCCGAAAAGCCGCTCTTTCAGGATGCGATCTTTTTCATTCCACAGCGCCAGTCCAAAACAGATGTGCTGGTGCCGGTCGCAAAAGCCCGCGATGCCGTCTTCTCCCCAACGATACGCGCGGGAACGCGCGTGGTCGTGCGGAAAATAATCCCACGCATCGCCATTCGCGCTGTAATCCTCGCGGACCGTTCCCCATTGCCGCTCCGCCAGGTACGGGCCCCAGCGTTTCCAGTGCGCCACGCGGTCAGCGTTGGCCCGCAGCCTCTGCTCTTCGGCTGTAAACGTCGGTTCCATGCTCATCCTTTATCGGCCATGCGCGGCGCACCGATGATACCGGGTTTCTTGCCTGCCAATGGGCTGTGCGCGCAGTTTAGGCGGCGCGCAATCCCGAAGAACTCTACCCGCTGCGGCAGCGTATTGGCAAGCGCGTCGCTTGCACGCATACTCTGGTACGCATCGCCGTCCGCTACGGGTCGCCAGCGCCGATGGTGGCAATGGTGCGCCAATGGTGCAAAGTAGCGCGAGTGGCATCGGACGCCCGCAATTCGGTATTCTCTGACGGTTCGCTATGGCAACGAGCTATTGGATCCGGCAATTCTCAATGGGACGAAAACCATTCACTCAAGCGTAACGACCAAACCCGCATCGCAGCCGGCCTCGCACGCATCTGCAGACTCGCCGCGTCTGGC
>Ga0209447_10000340_pt1 | contig 12479 bp, 10 predicted proteins | sample BogFormECP04_OM3_FD_188243 | JGI IMG/M metagenome (GOLD analysis project Ga0209447, IMG submission 188243) | Bog forest soil microbial communities from Calvert Island, British Columbia, Canada - ECP04_OM3 (SPAdes) (version 2) | ecosystem: Environmental > Aquatic > Freshwater > Wetlands > Bog ... | reverse complement strand
CTCACCGGGTACATGCCCGCCACCTCCGGCACCGCGAAAATCGCCGGCTTCGACGTGTTCGGCGATTCCATGGAAGTTCGCCGCCACATTGGCTACCTGCCCGAAACTCCGCCGGTCTATCCAGATATGGCCGTCGAGGATTATCTGGACTTCGTCGCGCGCATCAAGAACGTCCCGGCCGATAAACGCGCCGCGCGCGTCACCGAAGCAATGCAGAAGACCAACTTGGAAGATCGCCGCGCGCAGCTGATTAAGCGCCTTTCCCGTGGCTACAAACAGCGCGTAGGCATCGCGCAAGCCTTGGTCCACGATCCGGATGTCATTATTCTCGACGAGCCCACTGTCGGACTCGATCCCAAACAAATCATCGAAGTGCGCAACTTGATCAAGGGCCTCGCCGGAAGTCACACCATCATTCTTTCCACGCACATTCTTCCGGAAGTCAGCATGACCTGCGACCGCGTGGTGATCATCAACAAAGGCAAGATCGCCGCCGTGGACACACCGCAAAACCTGACCTCGCAGCTCAAAGGCGGCCAGAAAATCCGCGTCGAAGTGCAGGCGCCGGAAAAAGCGCTGCGCGACGCGCTCACGCAGGTCTCCGGCACTACCCGCGTGGAAACGGAACAGCTTCCCGCCGAAGGGCACCTGGTGGCCATCGTCGAAACCGCGCAAGGGGCCGACATTCGCAGCGCCGTCGCCGCAAAAATCGTGCAGAATGGCTGGCCGCTCTTTGAATTGCGCGGGGTCAGCCTCAGCTTGGAAGATATTTTCCTGGAATTGACCACCGACGACGCCGCGCACGCGCAGGCATCCTCGAACTAACTGGCACCACAGTGCGGAATTTTTACCAAGGAGTCTGAAAAACGATGCGCAACCTCTACGCCATCTATCGCAAGGAAATGCGCCACTATTTCGTTTCGCCGGTCGCCTACGTGTGCATCGGATTGTTTCTGCTCCTAAGCGCGGTCTTCTTCAATTTCTTCCTGTCCGCGGTCATCCAACAATCTTTCCAAATGGAAATGCAGAGCATGCAGTTCGGCGCGCCTCCCCAATTTGACGTTCCCGGCCAGGTGGTGCGCGCATTCCTGGGCCTGCTCTCCACGCTCATTCTCTTCATCACGCCGTTTCTCACCATGGGCGTCTTTGCCGAAGAGCGCAAACGCGGCACGATGGAATTGCTGATGACGTCGCCCATCAGCGAAATTCAGATCGTCTTGGGGAAATTCTTCGCTTCCTTATCACTCTTCGCGGTCATGCTTCTGCCCACGGCCGGTTACGTGGTTTACATGTATCTCCATAGCGAGCCGCTGCCACAGTGGCGCTTGCTGCTCGCGGGCTACGCCGGAATTCTGCTCCTCGGTGGCGCGCTGCTCGCACTCGGCATCTTTCTCTCGTCGCTCACCGAAAATCAGCTCATCGCCGCGGTACTCACATTCGTGGCGTTCCTGTTGCTCTGGGTAGTGGATTTGGGACACACCGCGGAAGGCGGCCTCGGTTCCGTGCTGCAATATCTATCCGCCAGCCGCCATTACGATGATTTTGCCCGCGGCATCATTGATACTTCCGGCCTCATTTATTATTTCAGCTTCATGCTTCTTTTCGTTTTCTTAACCGTGCGCTCAATTGACTCGATGCGCTGGCGCCGCGCTTAACGAAATCGCGCGTGGCTCGAAATTCATGGAGGAACTTGCAGTATGAAATGGGATCGCGAAGAGATAGCTAGTTTCATAGGCACAATCGGCGTGGCGATGCTCATCGCCAGCGGCGTGCGTTATTCCATTCAAGGAGTATTGCTCACCACGAGCAAGGTGCTCCTGATCGCCGGCGGGATTTTCGTGCTCGCTGCGGTGATTTTCGGCTTCCGCGGCATCGTCAGGGCGTTTTCCGGCCGCACCGCGCAGCAGGGAACGAACACCACAATTCTCACGCTAGCCGTAATCGCAATTCTCGTCGTCATCAACTTTGTCGGCTTCCGCCATCACAAAACATTCGACCTCACCACCGAAAAACTCTATACGCTCTCCGACCAGACCCGCAATATCGTCAGCGGTCTGAAACAGGACCTCACCGTCGCCCGTTTCGATAAGGCTCCGAACCCAGCGTTCGACGACCTGATGGCCGAGTACAAAACCCTCAGCCCGCATTTCAAATATCAATTCGTGGACCCGAACCAGAAGCCCGAAGTTGCGCAGGATTTCGGCGCAACGCATTTGGGCGATGTCGTCGTTGCCTACGGCGCGCGCAAAGAGCATTTGCAATCCGGCCAGCACAGCGAACCCGGCGAAGAAGACGTCACCGGCGCCATCGTCAAAGTCACTAGCGATAAAGTGAAAGAAATCTGCTTCGTCACCGGCCACGGCGAAAGATCCTTAACTGATAGTTCGCAGGACGGATTCAGCCAGGTGGATGCTGGCCTGAAGAAAGAAAACTACGCCACAAAAACCGTCAACCTCATCGCCGAAAATGGCGTCCCCGCCGACTGCAGCGTTCTGGTGATTGCCGGTCCGAAGCAAACGTACTATCCGCAGGAAACCGCGATGCTCGGAAAGTTTCTGGACGCAGGCGGTGATGCGCTAATCCTGGTTGACCCCGCAACGGATCCGAAGCTCGACGACCTCTTCCAGTCATGGAACGTCGCGGTCGGCGACGATGTAGCCGTGGACGCCAGCGGCATGGGCCAACTCTTCGGCGGTGGCCCGATTATTCCGGTCGTCCAGGATTTTGGCTCCAGCCCCATCACCAAGGGTTTTCAAGGCTCAGTAGCATTCTTCCCGCTGGCACGCACCGCCTCGATCGCGAATAAAAGCACGACGATTCCGCAGACGGTTGAGCTGCTAAAAACCTCCGAGCGCAGCTTCACCATTCCCAAGCTCGAACCGGGCCAAAAGAAAATTTCCTTCGATCCTAAGACAGACAAGATTGGCCCGCTTTCCTTGGGAGTCGCTGCTAATCGCAAAGTTGGCGACAAAGACGCCCGCCTCGTCGTCATCGGCAACTCTCAATTTGCCGCGAATCCCTGGGTCACTCAGCAAAGGAACGGCGATCTCTTCTACAACTCTGTTGATTGGCTCACGCAGGATGAAAACCTGATCTCCATCCGCCCCAAGAGCGCCACCAACCGCCGCGTCAACCTGTCCGAAGCCCAATCGTCCGCTTTGCACTGGATGGACCTGGTCTTTCTTCCGGGACTGGTGATTTTCTCCGGCGTTTACATCTGGTGGAAGCGCCGCTAGCGCGCTCTCTCAGTGAATAAGGAAAATTCCCAAACGCCATGATCAAGAAATCCACATTGATTGTCCTGCTGGTCGCGCTCATCGTAGGAGCCGCTGCTTACTATTTCGATTGGAAGCGCGGCCAAAAAGAAGCCGCGAACTCTCCGGCGGATTCCACCAAACCTGCATTTACGCTGCAGGCAGACGACATTTCTTCGCTGACCATCTCCTACCCGGCCGATCCGAAATCCCAGCCAATCCACTTCGAAAAACAAAATGGCGTCTGGCAAATCACCGCGCCGCTGCAAACCGGCGCCGATGATCCGTCGTTGCAGGGAATCCTCCAGCAGCTCGCGTCTGTGCGCGTCGCGCAAACCGAACCCGGCACGCCGGATCGCCTCAAAGTGTTCGGGCTGGATGCTCCAGTGGTCGCGCTCGATTTTCAAATGAAGAACGGCGCGAAGCATTCGCTGCGGCTAGGCAAAAAAGACTTCACGGGCGTTTCGGTGTACTCCATCGTTGACAATGCCAAGGACGTAGCCCTGCTCCCCGAATCGCTGCTGGTCAGCGCCGATAAGCCTCTTCAGGATTTGCGCGATCATTCCGTGCTGCATTTCGTGACCGACGATGTGAAATCGCTCGGCCTCAAAAATTCATCGGGTGAGCTAGCTGCGGCAAAAGATCGCGATGTCTGGAAGTTCACCAAGCCCGCAGCCGCACCCGCCGACGGAGATGCCATCGCCGCGCTGCTCTCGGCCGTCGCCAATGCCAGGACCATCACCATCGTCAGCGAAGTCCCAGGGGATCTGCCGCGGTATGGCCTGGCATCCCCGGCGATTTCGTTCAGCGTGGCGGATGCCAAAGGCGGCATCGCAACACTGCTCGTCGGAAAAAAGGAAGGTGACGAGTATTTCGCGCGAGACGCCGCGCGCCCCACCATCTTCCGCATCAATCAGGACCTATACAAGAAGCTCGCAGAAAATTTCAGCGACCTGCGCGACAAGAAACTCGCCCATTTCGATCCGGCCACCATCACCCATGCCGAAATTCATAGCGCCAGCGGCACGATCCTCGCCACGCGTAAGAATGAAACAGATTGGGCTTTGGACGCACCGGCTCAAAAAGACGAAACGCTGAGCGCCAAGCAGAAAGACAATCAGCAGCCCAAGCCGCTCAGCCTCGACGAGCTCTTCACTCCGCTACAGCAAGCCACTGCCGAAGAAATCTTCGACAAACCTACGCCAGCCATCGTCGCGAAACTAGCGAAGCCCGAGTTCGAGGCGATTCTCACCGACAAGAGTGGAAAAATTCTGAAAGTTGAAATCTCGAAGGAATCCGGTGGGTTCGTTTACGCGCGAACGAGTGATTCCCAAACGATCTACAAATTGAAGCCACAAATTGTCACAGATTTGAGCTTCAAGCCCTCAGACCTGACTCTCTAGCCGTGTGCGCATCAGCGCCACCAACACATGCGCACGCTACCCCGCGCACGCCAGATCAAGCCGCGGCGTGCGCTCCTTCCACCACATTTTCGCTAGGCCAGGTAGCCAGGAGCAGAACTTTTCCCGTTACGGGAGAGATGTGCACATAGAACACCTGTGCGTCGCTCTTAATTTCGAATAGTTCAGGATGTTTCGGATCGGGAATCGCCGGTGTGCCGCTGGCCAGTAAATCGCCCAGTTCGGCGATCAATTCCCTCGGATGGTCCCGCAAGTCTTCAATCTGCATGTCACGTTCCCAGCGCATCACGGTGTCCCTCCCCCGCCATTCTTTCCTGCACCACTTACTTATACGGTTGGATGCCGCGGAATGTTGCACGGCTTCTGATTTTTTTCAACTTGAAGCAGCCAAATTGGCGCCCAACCCCGTCACCACCGCCAGGAAAAGTATAGGAACGTTAACCTCTAACTTGTTACTTGCGCGGCCTTCGCAAACTTGCCATAGTCCCCACAGCGGAGGGACCCACTCAAAGTGACTAAGCATAAACTCAAGAAGACCAGCCGCATGAAGCGCGACAAGCGACGCAAGCACCACCATTGGCAGGTCACCGTGTACTACGCTGACGGCGAAAAATTTGCCCGCGTTTACATTGACCGCGATCGCGCCCAGAAGTTTGCCGAGCGGCAGAAGAAATCCCCGGTCGTCAAGGCCACTCGAATCATGGAAGTTGATTAGCTCCCACGTCGGCGGCGCCGGCGCTCGCGTGTTACGCAACGAAGACGCGCGCCGCCCCTTCCATTTTTCCTTCCAGGCCCGATAGCGATCTCGATCGTTCGAAACAAAATTTTCGCGCGGAACCACCTTGCCCGAACCGTCACGCAACTCACGGTTTTGAATTACCAGCGGCCATCCAGTCCTTGCGGAAAGGGCGCCGTTGAGGTGGCCCTTGAATTTGTGGCGCCCGGTCCCGCGAAGCGGGACCGGGCAGCCCTTGCTTTGCTCGCTTCTGAACGTCGCCCCATTTCTGCTATAGTTGCCGCCCTCTGGATCACGTCATCGAGTTTTCGTACCGAGGCCGCGCATCTATGGCGTCGCGGCCGGTAACACCTGCGGAGATTTCAGCAGCCATGCCCGATCAAACCTACGTCCCGCATCCCGTGGACACCTCACACGTCAGCCTGGGCGACCTGCAACCATTGCTCGAGAGCCTCGCCCGCAACGCGCACGAAATCTGGGCGCAGCAACGGATCCACGATGGCTGGACCTACGGCGCGCATCGCGACGACGTGAAGCGCACTCATCCCTGCCTCGTACCCTACGAAAATCTTTCGGAATCCGAGAAGGAATATGACCGCATCATGGTCAACGAAGCGTTGAAGGCCATCATCGCCATGGGCTATAGCATCACGAAGAGGTGACGCATGCCAGAAACCTCGAAACCTTCCGCTACCTCCGCGCACTCGTCAGGCGCCACGCAGCCGCATAAGCGCCGCGCCGCGAAAGACGAAATGAACGACGCCGCGGAACTCAAAGAGTACGAAGCCCTCATTGACCAGAGCCATCACGCGGAATTCCGCCCGCTATTTGACGCTCTGTCGCTGGTGCAGGAGACGATTTATCAGCCCTTCCTCCGCTGCGACAAACAGGCCCTTCGTTTCCAAAAACGCTATCAACAAATTTCGATCGCCGCGCTTCTCGGCGGCGCATTGACGATCCTGGTAGCCATATTCGAATTCATCTTTCCAGCCTTCGAGGGAGTCCTCACATATACCGAAGCCGGCGTGGCACTCATCACGCTCGGGCTAATTGCCTACGGCCTGAGTCGCCAGTTCAAGGAAAAATGGCTCACCGCGCGCTATAAAGCCGAAAATTTGCGCTTGCTGAAATTTCGCAACCTCACCGATTCGCGCCTCTGGTGCCCGCCGATTGATATGAAACTGCTGCGCGAGGAACTCGAAGATGAAGTGCGTAGGCTCGAAGGCCACAACTTCGAGAAGGCCAAAGCGTGGGCCTCCGAAGGTGTGCACCCGCGCATTTGTGCCCCACCTTGCGAGAAGACCTGCGACGAAGCTCTCCACGAATTGATCGATTACTATCGGCCCAAGCGCCTGCACTCACAAACCGAGTACCTCTCGCAAAAAGCCGAAAAGAGTGAAAACGCCGGTGCCTGGACCTCCAGGGTTGTGCGCTGGCTATTCTTCATCAGTTTCGCGTTCGTGCTCACCCACCTGGTGCTTCAGTTCTACACCGACCACGAAAAGCGTGAGGCCGCGCACCGCGCGCAGGAAGCCACCGCTCAGGCTGCAGCAGAACACGGAACGGTGGCGCGCGCAGACGGCCTGGCTGCGACCCAAACCACCTCAGGCGGCAATGAAACCGGCACGGCAGCCAATACCGCGCCAGCGGATGACGCTCACTTTGCCATGTTCCTGGTCGCATTTGCAGCGGCGCTCCCGATAGTCGCCGCCGGTTTTCGCAGCTATCGCGGCTCGCGTGAATTCGAGCGGAACGCGCTGCGCCATCAGGCCACGCGGGATTCCCTGGAAGACCTGGAAAGGCAGCTGCGCACCAGCAGCAATCTGAACGACAAGTTTCGCCTGCTCGGCTTCTGCGAGCTGGTGCTCGAAATGGATTGCCGCGAGTTCATGCGCCTGCTGTGTGAGGTGGAATGGTACGGCTAGAAGCCATCTAGTCTGCTGCCGGCGGGGCAACCCACGTCTCCACCCGCCGTCATTGCGGCGACGCCGGCTCTGATCCAACGCAGAGGGATTCGTTACGGTTAGGGATGTGTCGCGCTTTTATCTTTATGAATTTTGCGCCGAATGTCCGGCCAGAATTCGTTTAACACGATTCGTATCGCGTCATACCCCACCTGTGTGCCCCACACCGAAGTGGTGTTCGAGAACGTCTTATCGGCCTCGGGGTGATAGCTATAGGTGGAAATTGCCGCGGCTGCGAAGCTGCCCCCGATTTCTCCAAAATTAAAAGTATTGTGGCCGGAGTCCGTGCGCGTAATCAGCAACCTGCTCAGCGCGTAGCCCGTGCGGTGCAGAACCGATCCTTTGCCTAGCTGGTAGTAACGCGGATCCGTGTGCAACGCCGCCGGCACCACCGCATTCACCATGAAATTCTCGATCGTGCCGTCCGCAAACTGCGATCCGAATCTCTTCGCGTACCCTTCGGCGCCCTGGCCGTAGCCCGGCTCGCTGTTCTCCGCCTGGCTAATTCCCGCCAAGGCGGCGTACCAGGGGATTTGCACGTAGTCGAACGAGGACCGTATGGCTACTTTGAATTTTTGTCCGGTGGTCATGGGCGGAACGTGCGCGGAGTTCTCCAGCGTCAGGAAATTCGGCAAAGCGAAAAAGAGCCGGTCCTTCGATCCCGCGTCGCTCGCGCTTGTGCTCACGGGACCGACGGGATCGCCCGGTTTCAGCCCGCCGCTGGATTGCCCCAAAGGCGGCGCAGCGTTTGGCGCTGCGCCCTGTGGCTCCTGTGCCGCTGTTTGCTGTGCCGATTGCGGTGGGACGGAGGGTGGTTGAGGCTCAGCCTGTGGCCGGGCATAACTTCGGGGAGCTATTATGAAAAGCAGCGCAATTGCGAGCGAGGCCGAAAAGAGAATGCTGGGCCGCCGACTTCTGGTAGTCATGTAAATCAATAATCTCCCGGCTCTGAGCCGCTCTCTGAGAACATCTCTGCGCCCCTTCGACCAGCGATAGTTTCATCGCTTCCAGACCGTCCATAGTTGCCGGTCGCATTGGGAATTCACAACAAACAGCGGTTAAGTTCCACAATCCGCTTGCCAGCGGCTGGAACGCGTGAAAATGCGCGCCGTTCCGGCTCACGGTGCTTTCCGGTTAAGTGGGAAGTAACTCCCAGCATACCAGAATCCCCGTGCGGCGACTCCTGCTGCCGCTAATGTTTACAATTCGCCACGTCGGCCACGACGCCGTGGCGCGAGTCATCCAGTTCCGCCAGTCACGAGAGGAATCAAGAGCCAGCCGCGCTCTGTTCACCCCTGGTGTTCGCCACGCCCGGAAAATTGCATGGCATTCCCTGCGCCCCCGAATCTAGTTGAGAATCACCGCGCCCGGAAAACGTTGCACGTTGTCCCTAAGTCACTCGGGACCGCCCGCCGCCAAACAGCTTGGGTTTTCCTGCGTGGTCACTACGGCGTTACGGATGTATCGGAGCGGAGAGGTCGCGCGCCCCGGTTTCTACTCCGGCTTCTCGCCCTGCGACAGGACGGAGACGCGAAAATCTTTCTTTCAACGCCAGAAACCGCGATTCATAGAAGCGATGGCTCAGGTACGCGACAGCCACCGTCGCCGGCAGCGTTAATACGAAAATCACGGGCGGGTATGCCAATTCAACTCGATCCAGCGCGGCTCGCACACCGTGCATGCACAAACTGTTCAGCAGGTACATTCCATAGCTCACCGTCCCAACGAATGCCACCGGCTTCAGCCGCAGTAACCACGCCAAGCCGTTGTCCTCGCGCACCACGCACGCTCCGATCAGCGCGGTCGTCACCAAAAACGTGGTCAGCCACGGGGGTCGCGCCGGCGCCAGGCACGCCAGCATCGCTATCAACAGCAACGGAGCCGACCACTTCCATCCCAGTACGCGATAAAGCAGTCGGAATCCGCGTTCCCTGTGCAGTGCCTGCGCCAGCAACACCCCCAGGCAGATGGGTATCGCAATGCTCAGCACGATTCGCGTCGGCAGCCAGCCCGGCGGTAGCACTCGCGCGGTAAGGTGATGATCCGTCGCCAATTTCAGTGCGATTATGCCGATCAGCAGCACCGAGGACCAAACCCCCCGTAAAAACCGCAGCACGACCGGCCAAAAAAAGTAGAACTGCTCCTCGGTCGAGAGCGTCCATGCCAGGTTGAACATTCCCCCGGGCCAATTTGTCGAAATGAACCAGGTATAAGTGAACGTCGCGAAGCTTGGAATATAGTGCAGAAAGCTCGCGGCGCGCTGCGTGCCACGCTCGAATACCAGCGCGTTCACCACGTAGATCCCGAGCACCGCGTAGTACAGCGGCCAGATGCGCAGCGCTCGCCGAATATAAAAATCTCGCAGCGAAATCTTGCCGTATTTATCAATTTCTCGCAGCAGCAGCGTGGTGATCAGGAATCCGCTTACCACAAAAAAAACTTGCACTCCGTAGAAGCCTTGGCGCAGCACGGGCGTCGCTTGGAGTCGCGGGTAGTACGGAGTTTCATACCAGGAGTGCAGCCAGATGACAGCGACGATACTCAGCGCTCTCAATCCGTCCAGAGATCCGAAGAAGCGCACGCTGCGGAATTTTTCGTAACTCTGCTGCATATCGGCGTTCGATTATGCCCCAGGGAGCGTCGGTCATTCTAACACTGCATGTTGTATTAATTTGGATGTATCGAAGTATGAAATTACGCGGCGGAGAGGCAGCAAAAAATCACCCCAAAAAGCAGAAGGCCCACCTTGCGGCGGGCCTTCGAGGGGAGAAAGCTCCACGGCCACTGCGCGGTGGGCGGCAGAACTCTTTCCTCGGTCGCAGTCTAGTACGAGGTGCGGAAACCAGTCAAGCAGGAAAGGGCGCTTTTTGACACTCCACCAAGATGCTGAAAATAATAGCCTTAATCGCGATAAGACAGTTTTTCCACCGGGTGCTCACCTCGGCGGTTTTCGCTCGATCCCGTAGAAGTCCTCTGAATTGATAGGTTTACTGCCCAGCCCCAATTGCAGCACTTGCATCGTGCTGCTGCGATCAAACACTTTATCGGGCCAGAATCGCTTCACCACAATCCGGAATCCGCCGAACGCGATTCCCGAAATCAGTGCGAAGCAGCAGATGACACCGGTACCAATAATTGCTCCGACAATCATCGTAGTGATCGGCGGCTCTTTGAATTGAAATGTCGGCTCGTTCCAGGTGACTTCTGCTCCGGATTGAACCTGGTCCAGCAATTTATTCGCCTCGGCCTGCGAGCGCGCGCCAAACACAATCGCCAGCAGTGTGATTGACCGCTTACCGAATACCGGAGAACCACCTGTGTCCGCGTCCGCCGCGTTCACGTGATAATCCTGCTGCAACTCGTTCAATTTTTTCTGCGCCGTCTGCGGAGTCGGGAAGTCCGCGATCAGCAAATTCAGTTCCCGTCCATCCACGTGATATCGCGCGACCTCCGCTTCGGCACCCGTCGAAAATCCCAGCCAATCATTCTGCGACACCGGGAAAAATTGATTTAGCGTCACCGGTCCCAAAATGTATTTGTCGGAACGATCAATGAAGCCCTTCGTCGGCAAATGCTCGGTCAGCGTCGGCAGCGGACCTTGCTGCGCCTTGGACGAAACGGCGCTCACCAACGCGTTCAAATCGCCCGCGTTCTTAAAGAGATCGCTTCCGTGAATATTGAGCACCAGGTTACCCAGCAGGACGAGCGCCTCGTCGCGAGACATTACGGAATGTTCGGTCGCTCCCGACCGCTCCATATCCGGCGAGCGCAGGTAGGAATACAACCCATACGCCCCGCTGGGATCTTTCATGCGATAGAGCGTCACCTGCAGCGTGTCTTTGCCCAGCGAGTAGCTTCCTTCCTCGCCGGAAACGAACCCATATTCCTGCCGCGCCGCCGCGCGCTGCTCGGCAGTCATGCTTCCAACCTTGTCACCGTTATAGATGACAGGAGGATTAAGCCCCGCGCTGGTGGTGCCGCTCCACCCCGCGAAAGAGTTCGGCAGAACGCCCTGCGCGGACGTAGGAATAGCCGCTAGAAATACAACTAGGAGAAGCAAAAGTGTGGCGTGGCGCATAGTGTCCCTTAGTTAGACGCCACTATTCTACTTAGGGTTCCCGTCGGAAGCTACTATGGCAGACCCACCGCCCGAAGGCCGGTTGGCGCTGACCAGCTTGGACTTATCGTAGGAGAGACTGTTAAGGCTGTCGAGGTAAGAAGCGATGCCGCGGTAAAGGCCGTCGGCGACGCGCTGTCGCTGGTCGGTCTTCTTCAGCAGCTTTTCGTCGCTGGGATTGCTGATGAACGAAATCTCCGAAAGCACCGAAGGCATGTTTGCGCCGATCAGCACCACAAAAGGAGCCTTCTTCACGCCGCGATTGCGCTCATCCTGGCTCACCAGCTGCAGCCGGTGCGTCAGCGAATCCTGAATGTCGCTCGCGAGTTCTTTGGACTCCTCCACCTTTTCGTTGCGTGCGATTTTCTTGATGATGTCCTGCAAATCGTGCAGCGAAGACTGCGCCAGCGCGTTTTCGCGCGCCGCCACCGCCATGGATTCTTCCGAAGTGGCAAAGTTCAAATAATAAGTCTCGATTCCGCGCGCCGCCGCGTCGTGGCTGGAATTAGCGTGCACGGAAATAAATAAATCCGCCTTCGCGTCGTTCGCAATCGCGGTTCGTTCTTCAAGTGGAATGAAAGTGTCGTCCTTGCGCGTGTAAATCACTTCCGCGCCAGGAAGCTTTTCTTCGATCTCGTGGCCCAGTCGCAACGCCACATCCAGGCACAGGTCCTTCTCCATCAGCCCGTGCGGCCCAATCGTGCCAGTGTCGTGTCCGCCGTGGCCCGGATCAATTACGATCCGGCTGATTTTCAATCCCAGCGCGCGCGTCAGAGAACGCTGCCCGTCGCGCGTCGGCTTCGATTCCGGTGGCGGCGTAAGCGCAGCCGCTTTGGTGTTGTCCGGCTTCGATTTCGCAGCAGGCGGTTTCGCGGCAGCAGCAGCCGCTGCAGCGGCAGGCGGTTTTGCAGCAGCAAGAGCAGGCTTGCTCTCGGCGCTCACCGAAACCGTTTCGCCCGCCGTGGAGCCCGGTCGGGAATCAGGATT
>Ga0209447_10000338_pt1 | contig 12532 bp, 10 predicted proteins | sample BogFormECP04_OM3_FD_188243 | JGI IMG/M metagenome (GOLD analysis project Ga0209447, IMG submission 188243) | Bog forest soil microbial communities from Calvert Island, British Columbia, Canada - ECP04_OM3 (SPAdes) (version 2) | ecosystem: Environmental > Aquatic > Freshwater > Wetlands > Bog ... | reverse complement strand
ACGCATGCTGAGGAGGGCGAAACCGCGTTCATGGTAGGCGTAGATGAGCTCTTCGGAGGAAGGCGGCGCTTCGGCGAGAATGCCCAGCCAGGCGAAGGGATAGACGCGATCGAAAGCGGTGAGAACGCCTTCGGGCACCGACGGGCGGCAGACGCCGTGATAACCGTCGCAGCCGGCGATGAAGTCGCAGACCAGTTCGCGCGGCTCGCCATCTTTGCGAAAGCGGATGGTGGGTTTGGATGAGGCGTTAGAGCCATCGAAATTGTGGATGCTGGTGTCTGCGACTTCGAAATGAACCTGGCCGCCGGCGGCGAGGCGCGCGTCGGTTAGATCTTTTACGACTTCGTGCTGCGCGTAGATGGTGACGGCTTTTCCGCCGGTGAGATCGGCGAAATCGATGCGATGGGTGCGGCGGCCAAAACGCAGATTCACTCCGTAATGTACCAGGCCTTCGCGCTGCAGGCGTTCACCTACGCCGGTTTCTTTCAGCAGGTCCACGGTGCCTTGCTCGAGAACACCGGCGCGCACGCGCTCCTGCACGTACTGGCGGCTGCGATTTTCGAGGACGACGGATTCGACGCCGTGGAGGTGCAGCAGATGCGAGAGGACCAGGCCTGCGGGCCCGGCGCCGATGATGCCAACCTGCGTGCGCATAGGGTGCTTCCTTGGCTGAATGCTTATAAACGATAGCAGAAGCGGCGCGCGGCTCAGAGCGATATCGTGATCGTGTGGCGGGGCAATTAGTTGGAGAGCGCTGGAAGTGGGTGTTACCATGCGTCGTTGCATTGAGGCGTTTTCGTTGCGTTGCGATTTGTGCGCGCGGTGGAGCATTTATTTCGGGGGCGATGCGCTATGTTTGTCAGCAAGAAGCAGCTGCTGGTGGAATGGGGGCACTGCGATCCGGCAGGAATTGTTTTCTATCCGCAGTATCTAGCGTGGTTTGACGATTGCACGACCGCGCTTTTTACCAACGCGGGGATGCCGACGCGCGCTTTGTTTCGGGCACATGCGATTTTGGGAGTTCCGCTGGTAGATGTGCGCGTGCGGTTTCTGGTGGCTTCTACGTTTGGCGATGAATTGCTGGCCGAGTCCACGGTGACGGAATTTCGCAGAAGCAGTTTTATCATCCGGCATCAATTTTTCAAGGCAAGGGCGCTGGCTGTGGAGGGATTTGAAACGCGTGTGTGGGCCGGCACGGATCCGACGAATCCCGAGCGCATGAAATCGCGTCCGCTGCCGGCGGAAGTGATCGAGCGGCTTTCGAAGGCCGGCGCGGCGGAAGGCCAAGCGAAGTTTTGACGCATATTCGATGTCGCGACCGCAGACTCGGTACATCAGCGACTAAAGCCACGACGTACAAAGAACTCCTAACCGTAAGCAGACTTCCTACGTGAATTGCAGCGGCTTCGGTTTTGCGGGATCGCTGTAATCGTAAAATCCGCGGCCTGCTTTGCGGCCATTCCATCCCATCAGGACCATGCGCTTCAGCAGCGGCGGAGGGGCGAAGCGCTGTTCCTTGAATTCATCGAACATGATATTCGCGATGTAATAGGTGGTGTCGTGCCCGACGAAATCGAGCAGGGTGAGCGGGCCCATGGGATGGCCGCAGCCGAGCTTCATGGAATTATCAATATCCTCGATGGAACCGACGCCTTCTTCCAGCGCGCGCACGGCATCGAGCAAGTAGGGCACGAGCAAGCGGTTGACGATGAATCCGGTGCGATCGGTGGTGCGCACGGGCGTCTTGCCGAAGCGGCCGGCGAGCGCGACGGCGGCTTCATCTACTTTCGGATCGGTGGCGATGGTGCGGATGATTTCCACCAATTTCATCACGGGGACGGGATTGAAGAAATGCATGCCCAGAAAACGGTCGGGGCGCTGCGTGAACATGGCCATTTCGGTGATGGAGAGCGACGAAGTGTTGCTGGCGAAAATGGTGTGCTGGGGACAAATTTTATCGAGCGCGGACCAGAGCTCGCGCTTCGCGGGGAGCTGTTCGATGATTGCTTCGATGACTAGGTCTGATTCTTTCAAGTCTTCGAGGTTAGTGGTGCCGCGCAGTCGGGCGCGAACCTGATCGCGGTCGGCGGCGGGGAGCGTGCCTTTATCCACCAGGCGCTGGAGATTTTTTTCGATGGATTGCAGACCTTTATCAACGAGCTGCTGGGAGACTTCGCGGACTGTGACCTGGCAGCCGGACTGAGCCGCCACTTGCGCGATTCCCGAACCCATCAGGCCGCAACCTACTACGGCAACTTTTTCGATCGGCATTTATGATTCCTCCTAAAATTGGCGTGGCTGAATCGAGTCGATGCGGTGCTGGAAACCTGATGCTGCAGAGCCAGGCCTTGCGGCTGCGGACGGCGTCAACGCCCGGCGTCGACCTCTGCAAAAACTTCCTGCGCGAGGTGGAATGCCGCATTCGCTGCTGGAACCCCGCAATAGATGGCGCTGTGCAGCAGCACTTCCTGAATTTCCTCGCGCGTGACTTTGTTATTCAACGCGGCGCGCACGTGCATGCGGAATTCATCGCCGCGATTGAGGGCGATCATCATGGATAGCGTGAGCAGGCTGCGGGTGTGGCGCGAAAGGCCGGGGCGCGACCAGATTTCGCCCCAGGCGTAGCGCGTGATTAAATCCTGAAACGGCTCGCTGAAGGAATCTTTGGTGGCCTCGGCCTTGTCCACGTGTTTGTCGCCCAGAACTGCGCGACGAACTTTCATTCCGGTGGCATGACGCTCACGCTCGTCCATCACTTCGCCTCCTGCTGCCCGAGAAATTTCAGCAGCGCCGCGGTGAAGGGCTCGGCGGCTTCGATATTGGAAAGATGCGCGGCGTTGAGTTCCAGATATTGCGCGCCGGGGATTTTTTCTGATACGAATCGGCCATCCGCCGCGGTCACTGCCGCATCTTGCGCGCCGGAGATTACCAGTGTGGGTGTGCGTATGGCGGCGATGCTTTCGCGCAGATCTTCATCCCGCAGCGCGGCGCAAGTGGCGGCGTAGCCTTCGGGCGACGTGTGCAGCAGCATTTGGCGCGCGGTTTCCACCCATGTAGGCTCGCGCTTGGCAAAATCTTCGGTGAACCAGCGGGAGACTACTCCATTTGCGATTGGCGCGACGCCGCCTTCCTTGATGGTGGCTATGCGCGTGTTCCAGCCGTCTATGGTGCCGATGCGCGCGGCGGTGTTGCAGAGCGTCAAGCTTTTGAAGCGTTTTGATGCATCGATACCCAGCCGCTGGCCGATCAATCCGCCGACCGACAGGCCGCAATAATGCGCGGCGGAAATTTGCAGTGCATCGAGCAAGCCAACGACGTCTTGTGCCAGCCCTGCGATTGAGTACGGCCCCGGCGTGACATCTGACGCGCCGTGTCCACGGGAATCATAACGAAGCACGCGGAACTTCTGCGCGAGCGCTGGAATTTGCGCGTCCCACATGGCGAGATTGGTGCCCAGCGAATTGGAAAGCACGACTACGGGAGCGTGTGTGGCGCCGTCCAGCCGGTAGTGAAAGCGCGCGCCGCTGATTTGGATGTGCGTCATATCGGAAGTTTTCGTGAGCAACGAATTATCGGTGCTTCTTTTCGTCCGCCAATACTTGTTGGATCATGGATGCGGCCGAGCCAGTGTAATTTTTGGGATCCAGCAAAGCGTCAATCTCCGCAGGCGAAAGATGCGCGCGCACTTCCTGATCTGCGAGCAGCAGATCGCGCAATGGCCGGCCGGATTCGAGCGCGCTGTGCGCGGCGCGTTCGACGAGCTGATGCGCGGCTGAGCGGCCGAGGTGCTTGGCCAGCGCGATTGCGACGGCTTCGCTCAGGATCAGGCCGTGCGTTGCGGCAAGATTGTACGTCATGTGCTCTTCATACACTTCCAGGCCATCCACCACGTGCGCCATATGAGCCAGCGCACCGGCAGCGAGCAAGAAAATCTCCGGCAGAGTTTCCCATTCGGCGTGCCAGCCGCCGAGGCCGCGCTCATGTTCCTGGGCCATCGCGGTGAGCATCACCGAAACCAGCGCCGGAACGCGAATCGCGGCAGCCAGCACAACGGCGGAACCCACCGGATTCCGTTTATGCGGCAGAGTGGAAGAGCCGCCGCGGCCGGATTCCGCAGGCTCCAGAACTTCGCCGACTTCTGTTTGCGCGAGCAGCGAAATATCGCGCGCAATTTTTCCCAGCGTGCCGACCAGCAGGCCGAGCGTGGTAGCTACTTCCGCGAAGCGGTCGCGATGCGTGTGCCAGGGAATGCTGGGCAGCTGCAATTTTAATTCGGAGGCTAAAGCTGCGGCCACCGCGGGGCCTTTTTCGCCGAGCGCGGCAAGCGTGCCGACGGCGCCACCGAACTGCAGAGTCGAAACTTCTTTGCGTGCCTGCGCGATGCGCGCCTGCTGGCGATGAATTGCGTCGAGCCATCCGGCAACTTTCAGACCCAGAGTTACGGGGCTGGCTTGCTGCAGCCAGGTGCGGCCGGCGAGCAGAGTGGATTGATGCGTTTCGGCGACGCGAGCGAGTGCGCTGGAAAATTGCGCAAGCTCGCGCTGCAGCAAATCCAGAGCGTCGCGCAATTGCAGGACGAGGCCGGTATCAATCGCGTCCTGGCTGGTGGCGCCCCAGTGGACGAAACCGGCGGCTTTCGGATCGGATTTCGCAACGGCCGCGGTGAGCGCCCGGACCAGCGGAATCGCGAGATTCCCGGCGAGGGCTGCTCCGCGCGCCAGTGCGTCCAGCGCAAAATGATCCGCGTTGCACTGCGCGACGATGGGCTCGATGGACGCGGCCGGCGCGATGCTTCCGCGCGCCAGTGCTCGCGCTAGCGCGGCTTCGAAATCGAGCATGCCCTGCAGCCGGCGGCGATCCGAGAAAATTTCACGCATGGAATCCGTGGTGAACAGGGGATCGAGCAGGCGGGCTGTTTGTTTTTCGCTCAAGTGGTTCAAATCCCGACGTAGCGCCGCGTCGCGAAAGCGCGAGGCGTCTTATATCCAGTGCAATATATCATTTTATTCCTGCTCGTTTTACGCGCCGGGCACGCTCGTGAATCGCGCGACCTCATTGACCGCGCGATACGCCTGATCAATGGCCGCATTGGTGTAGGCGAACGCTTCCGCGTCTGAATTTGCGATCGAGATGCGCCCAAACGGCTGGCGGCCGATGACGCAGGGCTGTTGCTCCTCCGGCCAATCGGGATCGTACAGCGAATTGTATTCGTAGGCGTAGCCATGCGGCCAGCGATTTACGGTGATGGCCTGAATATCCGCGGCGGGATCGAATCCGCCGGGAGAGAGCATGGCGCCGAGCTGCTCGCGAATGTTGCGCTCGAAAGTTGCGAAGCTGGTATTGAGAAGTTCGCGGCGGCCGGCCTTCTGCTGTTCGCGCACCGGCAGGCCTGCTTTGCAGGGGACTCGCTCGAGGTGCAGGACGCAAGGTTCGGCAGGGTTCGCAGTGTATTTGTAATCACCCATGCTGACCGGAAAATCCAGCATGACGGTTTCAAAATAACTTCCCGGGCAGCGCACCGCGCTCACTCCCAGTTTCTTGAACGACTGCCAATTGCGGAGCAACACGTTGGTGTACACCAGCGGAACTTTCACGCCGTAGGCCAGCGCGTCCTTCTGCTTGTCCGGCAAATCCGGGCACAGGTATGGAATCACCATGTTCCAGCACGCCAGGACGCAGGTGGCGCCACGCACGCTGCGGGCGCGGCCGTCTTTTACATAAGTGATCTCGACTTCCTTCGCGGTGCTCGCGTCACCGTTATTGCGCGCGAGGATTACGGTGCTATTCAGACGGAGGCGTACGGGAGAGGCTGGGTCATCGAGCGTCGAGTAATCGAGCTTGGCCGTGACGATATCTTCCATGGTGTGGCCGGGAGCGGATGCGGGAATCAGCGAGCGCACGAGGAGACGCGCGATGGAAGCATTGCCGTCTGGAAAATGAAAAATGTATGGCTCGTTTTCTTCCTGCTTGGTGATTTCCGCGCCCAGGCCGGGTCCGGGCGGGCCGGAAAGATCCATGCCGGCAAAACCAGGATAGCCGAGGCCAGCGAGATCGCCGGCCGGAACAGCGTCAATGCCGACGCCATAGAGACCGTACGTCTCGGTCTGCAGAAAGGGAATGGCGTCAGGACTGAGCTTGACGTACTGCAGCAGATAATCTTTGTAGCTGGTTTTTGCGAGGAGGACTTTTTTATCCCAGGAAGACATGCCCGGCAGGTAGTCAACTTTTTCGGTATGCAGGCGCGCGATATCTTTCTGGACTTGCGGTGAAAGCGGCGTCTTCGAGAGAAATGCCGGCCAGGTGGGCTGCCCAATGCCGGGGACGAGCTTATCTTCGCCAAATGTTTTCTTGTCGAAAAAAGTACCGCGCGCAAGGCCGTTGGATTTCTCGAAATTCTGGTCGTAATACTTGTAGAACCGCTGGACGTCTATCCCCAGCTCCGCGAACAGCTGCTTGGCTTCCTTGCTGTAGATTTTCGGGCCGGCGATGGATTGCGTACCGCCGTAACTGAGAATCATTCGTTGGCTGGTCCGAAATTCGTTGCGCCGCGCGTGGCCTCCGAAATCGTCGTGATTTTCCAGAATCAGAATGCGGGCTTTCGGTCCGGCCATCTTGCGGAAGAAATAAGCGGCGGAAAGGCCGCTGATGCCGCCGCCGACGACGATCAGGTCGTAGGACTCGGAATCGGGAGTGGGACTGTTCCAGGTATTGCCGTCGCGCAGGGCGTGGCCCACTTCCATGACGGCGTCCGTGGTACCGCGCATGCCCGCGAGGGCGGGAGGATAGTAGGCGGAAGACTTATCAGGCGATAAGGGCGATTGAGGGAGGCCAAACCGTTCGAACCACTTCGTGTCTGGAAGTGTTAAGGATGCGCCTACAGCGACACCGAATCCATTGAGGAAATCACGCCTGGTGATGTTGCTGCCCATGCCGATTTTTCGATCGCGTTTTGCACCACTCACCTGCTCCCCCGCGGATTTGGCCACCGGTAAAAACGAGCAGACACGGCTCTAACCGGCTTTAGATTTATAGGGAAAGAGCATACCCCAGACGTCTGCGCGGCGCAGGATTAAACTTTCGAGGGTCGGCCAGCGATAGGAGCGACGCGGCAGAGGCTTTGGGAGGGAGCGGATGCGTTCGAAGGTTTAGTGCGCGCGAATGCTGACGCGCAGGGTGGACGCCCCGATTCGGAACTCCGTGGCGTCATCTATTTCTGTCGCCAGCACGCGCTTTTCGGCGACGTAGGTGCCGTTGGTCGAACGAAGGTCGCGGAGGTAAACCGTGTCATTCTTGACTTCAACGGCGCAGTGCAGCCGGGAAATCATGGGGTCGTCGATTTCAAAATCAGCGCCGCCACGCAGCCGTCCGATGGTCACCAGGGGCATGGTCAGGCCGCGCTGGAGGCCTTGGGAAGAGCCTCCGACCACCGAGATCGCTATGGATTTCCCCGTTGGGAGATCGAGTGTAGCCAGCCGGGCGTCCGAAGTTTGCTCGAGCCGGGTTGCGGTGAAAGGACGATCCTGCTGCGCGACTGGGTCGGTGATGATTGTGGAGGACTTGACGTCCGGAGGAAGCAGCTCCACCACAGAGCTTTGCGCGCACATCCAGCAGCGGATTTGGGCCATTTTACGGCCCTTTACCCGCCGGTCGTCGAGCTCTACCTGGGCGTTACAATGGAGGCATCGGACGCGCATGAGTAACTTTAGCGTGTGACCATAGGTGGCCGCGATGGCCCGTTCGTACCATTTTTCCGCCAAATGCCTTGGGCGGATGTGAGAGTTTGCGGCCCACGAAACACGTCGGCGATTGGTAGTATGTTGCACATTGATACGATGCGGCGCGCAGCGAATTGAAGGCTGATGTTACTGTAAGTGCTTCTTTATGAGTACTTAAGTTGACACCTGGTGACCGTTCGCGCATCTTGGTCCCTGAGAGTGCATCACGGTAAATGATTGACTTGACCCTGCTTGCATGTACTATACTGCATGTTGCACGAACGCATTCACATGACTCCAGAAATACAATCCGGCGCTGTGCTGCCTTCTCTTCCTGCGCATCCCAGCGATGAAGATTTCCTGCGACTTCTGGGAATCAGGGTCCGCGAGCTGCGCAGCCGCCGCGGCATGACGCGGAAAATGGTAGCGCGGGAATCGGACGTGTCTGAACGGCACCTGGCGCAGCTGGAGCTGGGCGATGGCAATGTCTCGATCGTGCTGCTGCGGCGAATTGCGACCGCTCTGAACGTTTCGCTGGCCGACCTGTTTACCGCCGAAGCTCCTGATTCCGATGCGAAGCGCTCGATACAGAAGCTACTGGATCGCTTGCCTGCGCAGCAATTGAACGCGGTTGTGGCGCGTCTGGTGCAGGAATTCGGCGCAGCGCCGCAGGACCGCCGTTCGCGGATCGCATTGATTGGGCTGCGCGGCGCGGGGAAATCGACTTTGGGAGTGAAGCTGGCGCAAGCGCTGAAGGCGCCGTTCATCGAGCTGGACCGCGAGATCGTCAAAGAAGCCGGGATGGATTTGGCGGAGATTTTTTCGTTGTACGGGCAGAGCGGGTATCGCCGGATCGAGTTGCGGGTGCTCGAACGCGTTCTGCGGGAATATCCCCGCGCGGTGCTCTCTGTGGGCGGAGGCGTGGTCTCTGAAAAAGAAACCTACGACCGGCTGCTGGGGAGCTGTTTCACGGTGTGGGTGAAAGCGAATGCGGAAGACTATATGGCGCGGGTGATGGCGCAGGGCGATTTTCGGGCGATGGCCGAAAACGACGAAGCGATGGAAGATTTGCGCCGGATTCTGGAAGCGCGAGAACCTTTTTACCGCAAAGCGGACTTGCACCTGGACACTGCGGGCGAATCCGCGGAGCAAAGTTTCCTGAAACTCAAGCAAGCATTGCAATCCGAAATCGGGTAGGAGGCGCGCGTGGACGTCGCAGCAACGCATGATTCGCAGATTAAAATTGCGCCGGTGGATTATCAGACGGAGCCGGCAAACTACAAACATTGGCGAGTGGCCTACGAAGGGCCGGTGGCGACGCTGACCATGGACGTGAACGAGGATGGCGGTTTGCGTCCGGGTTATAAACTGAAACTGAATTCCTACGATCTGGGCGTGGACATCGAGCTGCACGACGTGCTGCAGCGGATCCGCTTCGAGCATCCGGAAATTCGCTGCGTGATGCTGACCAGCGCGAAGAACCGGGTGTTCTGCTCGGGAGCCAACATTTACATGCTGGGACTTTCCTCGCACGCTTGGAAAGTGAATTTCTGCAAGTTCACGAACGAAACGCGCAATGGGATTGAAGATTCCAGCGCACATTCGGGCCTGAAATTTCTCGCTGCGCTGAACGGAACCACGGCGGGCGGGGGCTACGAGCTGGCACTGGCTTGCGATGAAATTATCTTGGTAGATGACCGTTCTTCCGCAGTCAGTCTGCCGGAAGTCCCGCTGCTGGGAGTGCTGCCTGGCACGGGCGGGCTGACGCGCGTGACGGATAAGCGCCGGGTGCGTCGCGACCATGCTGATATTTTCTGCACCACGGCGGATGGAGTAAAGGGCCAGCGCGCGAAGGATTGGGGGCTGGTGGATGAGGTAGTGAAAACGCAGCAATTCGCGGAACACGTGAAGCAGCGCGCGCTGGACCTGGCGAAACGCAGCGATCGTCCTGCCGCCGCGCAGGGCGTGGCGCTGACGCCCTTGCAGAGAACCATAGACGGCGCCGGGCGGCACTACGAATTTGTGGACGCGCAGCTGAATCGTGAAGCGCGAACGGTGACTTTGACCGTGCGCGCGCCGGAATCCGCGGTGGCGCCTACGGTGGAAGATGCGCTGGCGGCCGGGGCTCGGTGGTGGCCGCTGCAAATGGCACGCGAGTTGGATGATGCGATCCTGGGCCTGCGCACCAGCGAGCCGGAACTGGGTCTATGGATTGTGAAAACCAGCGGAAATCCGAATGCAGTGCTGGCGTTCGATCATTTCATTTTGAACAATCAGGACAACTGGTTTGTGCGCGAAGTTCTGGGCATGATGCGGCGCACGTTCGCGCGGCTGGACGTTTCCTCACGCTCCATTTATGCGCTGGTGGAGCCGAATTCCTGTTTTGCCGGAACTTTACTGGAACTGGCGCTCGCCGCGGATCGGATTTACATGCTGGACACGCAGGAAGGCGACGGGCGCGCGGCGATGTGGCTTTCGGAAATGAATTTCGGGGCGCTGCCGATGGTGAATCGCCTTTCGCGTTTGGCGGCGCGCTTTTATCAGGACGCGACGCGCATGGCAACGCTGCACAAACAGATGGGACGCGTGCTGGAGGTGAAGGAGGCGGTGGAGCTGGGCCTGGTGACGGCGGCGCCCGACGATCTTGATTGGCAGGATGAAGTGCGGCAGGCGATTGAATCCAGAATCGCGCTCTCGCCGGACGCGCTGACCGGGTTGGAGGCGAACCTGCGATTCGGGGGCACGGAAACTACGGAGACGCGGATTTTTGGCAGGCTCTCCGCCTGGCAAAACTGGATTTTCATCCGGCCGAACGCGGTGGGCGAAAGCGGAGCGCTGAAAATTTACGGCACGGGCGCGCCGGTGAAATTTAATTGGGAGCGGGTGTGAAGCGCACGCACCGCTGCGCCGGTTTTCATTATTTGCAATGCTGAGGAGATTGCCATGATTGATTACACAGAAAAAATCCCGAATAACGTGGACCTGGGAAGGGATCGCGTGCTGCAGCGCGCGCTGGAGCACTGGCAGCCGGCATACATGAACTGGTGGTACGACATGGGCCCGAGCGAAAGTCACGCGCTGGAAGTGTACCTGCGCACCGCAACGAGCGTGGAGCCGGACGGTTGGGCGCAGTTTGGCTACGTGCGCATGCCGGAATATCGCTGGGGAATTTTTCTGCAGCCGCGCGATGCTAGCCGGCAGGTAAATTTCGGGGTGCACAAGGGACAACCGGCCTGGCAGGAAGTTCCCGGTGAATACCGCTCGACGCTGCGGCGGGTGATCGTCACGCAGGGCGATACGGAGCCGGCTTCGGTCGAACAGCAGCGGCTGCTGGGGATGTGCTGCCCGTCTTTATATGATCTGCGAAATATATTTCAGGTGAACGTGGAAGAGGGCCGGCACCTGTGGGCCATGGTCTATTTGCTGCACCGCTATTTCGGCCGCGACGGCCGCGAAGAAGCGGAAGCGCTGCTGGAGCGGCGCTCGGGCGATGCGGACAATCCGCGCATTCTGGGCGCGTTCAACGAGCCCACGCCGGACTGGCTGGCGTTTTACATGTTCACGTTCTTCACCGACCGCGACGGAAAATTCCAGCTTTGCGCGCTGGCTGAATCCGGCTTCGATCCCCTGGCGCGGACTTGCCGGTTCATGCTGACCGAGGAAGCGCATCACATGTTCGTCGGCGAGACGGGCATCAGCCGGATTTTGCAACGCACCTGCGAGGTGATGAAGGAACACAAAGTGGAAAATGCCAGCGACGTGCGCGCGCTGGGCGTGATTGACCTGCAGACGATGCAGAAGTATTTGAATTTCCATTTCAGCGTGACGATTGATCTTTTTGGTTCAGACGCTTCTTCCAACGCCGCCAGCTACTACACCACCGGACTGAAAGGGCGCTATGAGGAAACGAAAATCGCGGACGACCACGAGCTGCAAAACGCCGAATATCCGGTGCTGGAAGTTTCCGGCAACCGAATTATCACGCGGCAGGTTTCTGCATTGACGGCGCTGAACGAACGGCTGCGCGACGATTACATCGCGGAAATTCAGGGTGGCGTGGACCGCTGGAACAAAATCATGGAGCAGGCGGGCATTTCTTTCCGCCTGACGCTACCGCACAAGGGATTCCACCGCGCGATCGGCAATTTCGCCGGACACTTCGTCAGCCCCGCAGGCGAAGTGCTGTCGAAAGAAGCGTGGGAAAATAATCGAGATAAGTGGATGCCCAGCGCCGCGGATCAGAAGTTTGTGCAATCGCTGATGACGGGGCGGGTGATCGAACCCGGCAAATTCGCGAATTGGATTGCGCCGCCGATTCGCGGAGTGAATCGCCAGCCTTTGAATTTCGAGTACGTGCGCTTCAACTAGACCGCCAGCGGCGCAGCTCGCGCCATTGTTTCTTCGCGAGCCCGTCTCGCGGGCATGTTACGACACGGCACGGCGCCGCGACTTCGCAGCACACCCGCCGACGTTTTCCATGTACTCTTTCCGGGACAGAAGGACCAAGGATCACGGCCGACCCATGCCCAAGCTGAACTTCCTGCTTTCGCTGCCCACCGACGACAATGACTACCAGCAGGAACAAGCCACCGCCGCGAAGGAAACGGCGCAGCGGCTGGGTTTGGAACTGAAAGTGGTTTATGCGGGTAACGACGCAATCAAGCAGAGCGATCAAATATTGAAAGCGATTCAAGCGGCGGCGGGCGGGAGGCCTGACGCGATTCTCTTCGAGCCGCTGGGCTCCACAGCATTGCCGCAAGTGGCGCGCGCGGCGTCTGGCGCTGGAATCGGCTGGGTGGTTCTGAATCGCAACGCGG
>Ga0209447_10000336_pt1 | contig 12570 bp, 8 predicted proteins | sample BogFormECP04_OM3_FD_188243 | JGI IMG/M metagenome (GOLD analysis project Ga0209447, IMG submission 188243) | Bog forest soil microbial communities from Calvert Island, British Columbia, Canada - ECP04_OM3 (SPAdes) (version 2) | ecosystem: Environmental > Aquatic > Freshwater > Wetlands > Bog ... | reverse complement strand
CCCGCTCGATCTCACCGCCGTCAGCGAACTGGTTCGCGATTACCAGGTCACGTTCCTCCTCGCCACTCCCACTTTTCTCCAAGCCTACACGCGCCGCTGCCTCCCCGAAGATTTCGGCAGCCTGCAATTCGTCGTGGTCGGCGCGGAAAAATTGCCCGAGCCACTCGCCGTCGCTTTCGAAGACCGCTTCGGCATCCGTCCGCTGGAAGGTTACGGCTGCACGGAATGTTCACCGGTAGTCGCCGTCAACACGCGCGACTTCCGCGCCCCCGGCTTTCGCCAGGTCGGCTCCAAGCGCGGACGCATCGGCCATCCCCTCCCCGGCGTCAGTGTCCGCATCGTGGACCCTGAAACTCGTGAACGTCGTGAAGTCGGCACGCCCGGCCTGCTCCTCGTGCACGGCCCCAACGTAATGCTCGGCTATCTCGGCAAGCCCGAAAAAACCGCCGAAGTTCTGCAAGACGGCTGGTACACCACCGGCGACATCGCCGCAGAAGACGAAGACGGCTTCCTGACCATCACCGACCGCCTCAGCCGTTTCAGCAAAATCGGCGGCGAAATGGTCCCGCACATAAAAATCGAAGAAAAACTCCAGGAGCTGGCCGAATCCGCGGAAAAGATTTTCGTAGTAACAGGCGTCCCCGACGGCAAAAAAGGCGAGCGCCTAGTAGTCCTGCACACGCTAGCACCCGACGCACTGAAGCCAGTCCTGGAAAAACTCTCCACCTCCGGCCTGCCAAATCTCTGGATCCCCCGCCCCAATCAATTCTTCCAAATCGAAGAACTCCCCCACCTAGGCAGCGGCAAACTAGATCTCCGCCGCGTCCACGAACTAGCCGTCGAACACTCCGGCCAATCCGAATGAGAAGTGATAAGTGATAAGTGACGAGTGATGCGAGACGAGAGACACGTGATGAGCAGTGGATGACGAGTGACTGGTGATCGATGACTTGAATCCGCGATTAACAAATGCGCTCGTCATCCTGAACCCGCGACAGCGGGTGAAGGATCTCTCCTCGACGTCTGCCGCAACCCCGCAGTGTGGAGTCAGGAGCGACTTGCAGTACAATCCCGATTCCGAGGCGCGTCCCGACCCGTGGAATAAAATGCTAAGAACCTCGCGATATTTTCTAGTGATCCTGACGCTCGCCGCCTCAGCGGCCCAGCCCAACTACGCACAGGACAAAACGAAAGATCCGAAGATCGTGATCGATCTGGAAAAACCGTCGCCGCCCGATGAATCAAACACGAAAAACCCCGCCAACCCAAACGACCCGCCGCGCCCCTCCACCGCCCAGCCTTTCGGCAAAGCCTGCAGCGCAGCCGGCGCAGCGAAAGATGGCTACCGCACTCTGGACCAGCCCTACACCATCTCTGATTTATTCGGCGCGCCCATCGCGGTGATAATCGTCCGTCGCCTAGGCGCAGGCCAGGAAAAACCCGACCGCGAAGAACTCCGCAAGCGCATCTTCGCCGTGCTCAGTGCACAAACGACCGAAGTCTCCCGCTACCAGGACTGGGACGAGTGGGTGCCGCAAGGCCTGGTGGTCACCATCCAATATTACGATCGCACCAAATCCGTGCTGGAAGAATCGGCCGGCCACGTCTGCTTCTCCGATTACGCCGGCACAGTCTGGTGGCTAAGAATCCCCGTCATCGCGCCAAAACCGCAGCCCTGAAACTAAAACACCGCCAATTTCACGTGCAGAAATTTCTTCGGATCCTTCCGAAAATCCCCAATCAGCAAACGCAAATCCCCAGTCATCCCCGTAAGGTTGTCGTACAAATTCGGATCCGAAAATAATTTCCCGGCAGTCCCCTGATTGGAATTCAACTTCGCCGAAGCGTCCCGCACCTGCGCCGAGGCATCGCGCAAATTATTGTAAAGCGCCTCGTCCGTGGCAAATTTCCCCAGCGATCCCTTCCCCGCCCGCACGTCCGCCAGCACCGCGTTCCCATGATCCAAAAATTCTCGCGCGCTGTTGTAAACCGCCGGATCGTAAATCAATTTCCCCGCCGTCCCCTTCTGCTCTTTCACCGCCCCGATCACATCGTTCACGTTGTCCACCGTGGCGTTCACCTTCGTATAAAGCTCATCCGAAGTAACGAATTTCCCCACCGTGCCCTTGCCCTCCTGAATCGAGCCAACCATCGAGTTCAACCGAGACACGGTAGCGTTCACGTTGTTGTATAGCGCGGGATCCGTGATCAGTTTGCCGACCGTGCCCTGCCCCTCTTTCACCTGGTCCACAATTCCTTGCAGTTCGCCCGATACCGTGTTCAATGTCGTCAGCAAATCCGTCCCGCGCTCCACCATTTCCGTCATCGCCACCGCCGGCGCGCCCGGAATCGTACTGTTTGCCTGCATCACCGTTCCCGTCAATCCACGCTTGATCGTCACATAACGGTCGCCCAGCAATCCTTCCGTCACCAGGCTAGCGGTCGAATCCGTGCGCACGTCCGACATAAATTTCTTGTCAATGCGCAATATCAGCTGAATGCTCTGCGTCCGATCCGTCGGATGCGGATTCAGCGCGACCTTCTCCACGTTCCCGATCGCCACTCCGTCCAGACGCACCGGTGCGCCCGCCGTCACGCCCTCCACCTCCGGCAGATAGGTGTACAAGCGATACTTCGGCCCCAGTATCCCCGCCCCCGTAATATAGAAAATCGCCACCGCCAGTATGAACAGCCCCACCAGCACGAAAAGTCCCACGCGCAGCTCCGTCCACGTCAGTTGCTTGCGTTGCGCCATGACCTTGCCTCCTCAGTGAATGCGAATGCCAATCTCATTCCGCCGAAGCCAGAAATTTCTTCAGATACTCGTCTTTCGTGCGCAGCAACTCATCAGCCGGCGCTTCAAAATAAATCTTGCCGTCGCGCAGCACCAACACATTCGTCGGCCGTGCCTCGTTCCGCTCTTTCCCGCTCTCCGCGGCTTTCTCGCGTTCGTCCAGCGTTCGCGCCAAGCCGGATTTACCATTGCCGCCCAGCGCCACCACGTGCCCACTGGCTTTATCGAAACAAAAATTCGCCAAACCAAACGCATCCTGCACCCGGTGCGTCGCCAGCAGCGCAGTCACATCCTGCAAATCCCGCCCGCGCAAAATCAAAGTAATAATCGTCTGCGACGTCACCGGATCCAGCCCCGCCGTCGGCGAATCGTACAGCACCATCGGCGGACGGTCCACCAGCGCCCGCGCAATCGAAACCCGCCGCCGCATTCCACCAGACAAATCCGCGGGAAATTTCTCCAGCGCGTCCTCCATCTCCACAAAGCGCAACGCCTCGCGCACCCGCGCCTCAATCTCCGTTTCGTCCATAGCTTCCTCGCGCAAACGAAACGACACATTGTCGGAAACCGTCATCGAATCAAACAGCGCGCCTTCCTGGAACACGAATCCGATGGACCGCCGAAAATTCAGCAGTTCCCTCTCCGGCATCTCGCTCACGTCGTGCCCCATCACCAGCACGTGCCCGGAGTCAGGTTGAATCAACCCAGCCGCCAGCTTCATCAGCAAGGTCTTCCCCGTGCCGGTTTCGCCCAGCAGCACTTTGGTTTCGCCGTGCGCCACATCAAATGAAATTCCCTGCAGAACTTCGCGGTCTTCAAATCCCACGTGGATATCGCGGAGGGAAATTAACGCCTCGCCCGGCACGCTCTGTATCTGCTGCTGCGAAGCTTCGCGCCCCAAAGGGCGCAAGATGCTAGCAGAATTCCGGGAGGGGCCGAGCGGCGGAACATCGCGCGTCATGCGTCCGATTATAAATGGAAACCCGCAGAATCAAGCGGAGACTTCCGCCCAAGTTCGCGCGACGAGGGCAAGTAGCACCGGCTAGTCCTGAGAGCCTGCCTCCGGCAGGATCGAAGGGCGTCTCGCCGGCTCCGTTGCCTTTGCATTTGCAGTTGCCGTTGAATTTGTAGCGGCCGCCTGCCTTTTTGGCGGGCGTAGTTGATTTTGACTCTGTAGCGGCCAGCTTCAGCTGGGCGCCTTCGACTCTGTCGTTGACGTCGCCTTGGAATTTGTAGCGCCAGCGTCTCGCCGGCTCTTTTCTGCCTGCAAACTGACACACCAGCGCCGTAGGCGTGGCACAAGCTAGCCCAGGCCGGAAGGCCTGGGAAAAATCGCAAAGAAACTCCGCAGCGCCGTAGGTGCGACTCAAGCGTGGCCACGATTGCCAAAACCTGCAGCGGTCCTCAGCGCCGCGCCATCACTGGAACAGATACAACAACAACCTCGACAAAAAGAAATCCACCACCAAAGCGCACACCGACGAAATCACCACCGCCGTCGTGGTCGCGCGCCCCACACCCTGCGTCCCACCCCTCACCCGCAATCCGCAATAACATCCCACCGTCGCAATAATCAACCCGAACACCACCGGCTTCGTCAAACCCTGCACCACGTCACCGATATCCAACGAATTAATCGCCCGCGTCCAGAACTGCACCGCTCCCAGCCGCAACGTCGTGTACGCCACCAGAAACCCGCCGCACAATCCCACAAAATCAAACACCACGGTCAGCAGCGGCACCATCAACACTGTCGCGATCACCCGCGGCATCATCAGCTTGCGAATCGGGTCCGTGCCCAGCGCCCGCATCGCGTCCACCTGCTCCGTCACCACCATCGAACCCAGTTCAGACGCCATCCCCGACGCGTTGCGTCCCGACACCAGCAGCGCCGTCACCGCCGGCCCCAACTCGCGCACCAGCGCCAGCGATACCGCGTCGCCAGTCAACGCCGTTTCACCGAACCGCTGAAATTGCGCCGCGGTCTGCAACACCAGCACGCCGCCAATCGAAAGTCCCGCCAGAATAATAATTGGCAGCGAGCCCACACCAATAATGTCCATTTGTTCCAGCGTATCCAGCCAGTAGTACGGCGGCGAGAACATGCACTGCAACGCCTGCACGCTCAGCAGCGTGTAATCCTGCACAGCCGCCACCTGGCGCTTTGCTGCTTCGGCGAGAACCGCTGGGAGCGATGGGGTGGCGCTGGCTTCGGGCATGTTGGGCGACGCGTGGCGGGCCAACTGCGCCGCTTGCGCCGAGTCCCCGGAAGCGTAACGGCTGATCCCCCCCGCGTCAAGCAAACATCCGCACCAAAACCCCGTGCAAGCAACGCAGGTGTTGAAGTTGTAGGGGCGGGTCTTAGACCCGCCCGCCTTTCGTAGCGCCGGCGTCCCGCCGGCTCTTCTGCAGTGAGTACACGGTTCCGGTGCCCGCGCCGCGACCGCACATCCCCCCGCCCAATTTCGCAAGCCTAGTCCATCTTGGAGTGCGGTGGCTTGCCACCGCTTTTACGACCCGAAGCTTGCTTCGGCGACTGCTCCGCGCCACAGCCTGTCCTCGCAGAGCATTTCTCGCGAAGGATCTCCCTTCGCCCGCCCAAGTTCCCACGCGTAAACCGCCATCGTCGCCTTCTCTCCTCGTCTCGCTTTCATCTATGTGCCTTCATCTGCGTTCATCTGTGGTGCCTTTGCCTTTGACTTCTCCGTTGCCTTTCTCTGCGCCCTCTGCTTCTCTGCGGAAATTCTGTGTCGTCGCAGTTGCCTTCGTAGCGGCGCACTTCAGTGCGCCATTGCAACCGCATCAATAATCACCAACAACCTCCGCCACCCTCGGCATAGCTGTCCGCCCCCGCAACGCTCCGTCCCACAACCGAGCAACGACGCGCCTTTCGCCAATTCCCCTTCCCGCCAACTCCCTGATTACTCTATACCTACCGGCCCACCAACCCGGCCCTTGGCGTGCCTTAATCTCCACGACGTGCATCAATATTAAGGAGAGGTGTGCCGATGGATAACCTACTCCAAGACGTTCGCTTCGCCCTCCGCACCTTCCTCAGAAATCCCGGCTTCGCCTTCATCGCCATCCTCACCCTCGCTCTGGGCATCGGCGCCAACACCGCCATCTTCACCATCCTCGATTCCGTCCTGCTGCGCACTCTGCCCGTCACCAATCCAAAGCAACTCGTCGTCCTCACCAATCCAGACGATCACGGCATGAGCAGCGGCAGCGAAAGCGGCAATCGCCGTTTGCTCGCCTACTCCGAATTCGAATATCTGCGCGATCACAACGAAGTCTTCTCTGGCATCTTCGCCGCGGATAGCGCGGTCGCGGAACTTCCCGTGACCATCACCAACACCACCGAGCGCGCGAACACCGCCGACACCGCGACCCCATCCGCATCCGCCGTGCACGATTCCGCCCGCGTCCGCCTCGTCTCCGGCGCTTACTTTCAGACTCTCGGCGTGCAACCCATCCTCGGCCGCGCCTTCGGTCCAGATGCCGATCGCGTGCGCGACGCCTCCCCCATTGCCGTGATCAGCCACGGATTCTGGACCCGCCGCTTCAACCAGGATCCCCAAGTCCTCGGCCGCAGAATTGAAATCAATAAGACTTCGTTTCAAATCATCGGCGTTGCTCCCGCGAAATTCTTCGGCGAAGCCGTCGGCGATTTGCCGGACATGTGGGTTCCCCTCTCCATGCAGGCCGCCATCTATCCCGGCACGGATCTGCTCACGGCATTCCCGGACAATAACCTCGACCAGCGCATGTGGCTGCAAGTCATCGCGCGTCTCAAACCGGGCGTCACGCTCGCGCAGGCGAATGCCGGCATCAACGTCGTGTTCCACCGTTACATTTCCTCGTCCGCCCCGGTTGCAAAGCTTTCCGGTGACGAATTAAAGGAATATTCCAACCAGCAAATCTATCTGCAATCCGCCGCGCGCGGCACCTCCACTGTGCACGGTGATTTCGCTGAACCGCTGAAACTTCTCATGGCTCTGGTGGCGCTCGTCCTGCTAATTGCCTGCGTCAATCTCGCGAACCTGCTTCTCGCCCGTGGCGCCGCCCGCCAGCGCGAATTTGCCGTACGCCTTTCCATTGGCGCTCCGCGCTCGCGGTTGATTCGCCAGCTCCTCACCGAAAGTTTTCTTCTCGCTTTTTTCGGCGCCGCCGCGGGCCTGGTTCTCGCGCAATGGGCCGATGCCCTCCTGCTCCGCATGGTTTCCGGCGCCGGGCCGTTCGCCATTCAACTTTCGCTGCATCCGGACGCGCGCATTCTCGCCTTCACGTTCGCCGTCGCCACTCTCGCCGCGATTCTGTTCGGCCTGGTTCCTGCACTCCGCGCCACCCGCATTGATCTTTCGCCCGTACTCAAATCTGGCTCCTCCGGTTCCACGACCGAAGCGCTCCATCACCGTTTTCCCGTCGCCAAAATTCTGATCGTCGCGCAGGTCGCCGTCTCGCTCGTGCTGCTCGTCGCCGCCGGGCTCTTCGTGCACAGCCTACAGCGCCTCAATGGAGTTAGCCTCGGCTACAATTCTTCGCGTCTCATCGTTTTCGCCGTCCGCCCCAATCCCGCCGGCTATAAAGACGCAGCCATTCCGCTGCTCTATCAGGATCTGCTCGAAAAATTCAAGGCTGTCCCCGGCGTTTCCGGCGTCACGCTTTCCGGAGACGGCTTATTCAGCCACGTGGACGCCGGCGATCCCATTGCTGTCGACGGCTACACTCCCAAAGCCGGCGAGAAGCCGTCCTCGCGCATGGACCACGTTGGCCCGGACTATTTCTTCGTCGTCGGTATGCCCATTCTTCGCGGACGCGGCATTCTCGCGCAAGATAGCGCCCCGGCCGGCGGCAAAGCTCCGCGTGTCGCCGTGATCAATCAATCATTCGCCAAGCAGTTCTTCGCCAACACCAATCCCATCGGCAAACTCGTGCACGACACCTATCCCGGCAGCACCGAAGGAGCCGAGATCGTCGGCGTCGTCGCCGACTCCAAGCACAACAGCCTGCGCGAGGAAGTGGCTCCGCGCGTGTACGTGCCCATGTTTAATCCTCTGTGGCCGCAAAATGGCACCTTCTTTGAAATTCGCACCTCCGGAGATCCTTCGTCCGTTTCCTCCACTCTCCGCGCCATCGTGCACGACACGAATTCCGCCATCCCCGAAATTGAAATCCACACCATGTCCGGCCTCGTACTCGAATCTCTCCACACGGATTATTTCGTCGCGCGTCTCGCCTCCGCGTTCGGACTGCTAGCCATCGTCCTGGCCGGCGTCGGCCTCTACGGCATCATGGCTTTCACCGTCGCCCGCCGCACCCGCGACATCGGCATTCGCATGACTCTCGGCGCCAGCCCCTCCACCATCCTCCGCCAGGTCCTGCGCGAAACTCTAATCCTCATGCTAATCGGCTTCGCCGTCGGCGTTCCCATCGCTCTAGCCGGCACGCACTTAATTCGCGGCATGCTCTTCGGACTAGGCTCCGCCGATCCCATCGCGCTAGCAGCCGCCTGCGCAATCCTCGCCGCCATCGCCGCCGCAGCCAGCTACATCCCAGCCCGCCGCGCCGCCCAGGTAGATCCCATGGTCGCCCTGCGCTACGAATGATCCGTGAACGAATCCGCTTCGCTGACGCATAAGTGTGTGTGTGTGAACCTGAGAAATCTGGTGGCTGTTTCTAGCCACTAGCCACTGGTCACTAGCCACTGCCTTTTGTCCCAACCGGATTTATGCCGTGTCCCGCTCAATCCGACTCCTTGCCACGGATCACTCGCCTCTGCCATGAGCCTTCACCGGCGACATAAGCGCTTCAAATTAGCGCTCCCTACGATCCACTTGCGCGCAGATTACAACACCACCGCGTGCGTCGTCGCTTTACGCCACTCAACGCCTCCGGTAGAATCTGTCATTCGTGCCTGCACGCGAGGTCCGACCTAAATATGCTGCGCTTCGTCACCGCCGGTGAATCTCACGGCCAGGCCTTGATCGCCTGGGTCTCCGGACTCCCCGCGGGCGTACGCGTGGACCTCGATTTCATCCAGCGCGAACTCCACCGCCGTCAACTCGGCTACGGCCGCGGCGGCCGGCAGAAAATCGAAAAAGATGCCGCCGACATCCTGGCCGGCGTGCGCCACGGAAAAACCATCGGCGCCCCCATCGCCATCCGCATCGAAAACCGCGATTGGAAAAATTGGGAGAAAACGCTGCCGGTAGAAAACGTGGAAGACAGCGAAGGCGCGGACAATAGCGACCCCAAAAGCGCCCAGCGCCAGCTCACCGCCCCACGCCCGGGACACGCCGACCTCGCCGGCGCCCTGAAATTTAATTTCCACGACGCCCGCTACGTCCTCGAACGCGCCTCCGCCCGCGAAACCGCCGCCCGTGTAGCTGCCGGCGCCTTCGCAAAATTATTGCTGCGCGAATTCGCCATCGAAGTCCTCAGCCACACCATCGCCGTCGGCCACGCCCATCTCGAACGCCCCGCCACCTGGGAAGAAATCGCCAAGGTATGCGAAAATTTGGAATCCCCGCTGCGCTGCGTGGACACCGCCACCGAATCCAAAATGATCGCCGAAGTCGACCACGTCCTGCGCGCCGGAGATTCCGTCGGCGGCATCTTCGAAGTGGTCGCCCGCGGAATTCCGCCGGGCCTCGGCTCTCACGCGCAGTGGGACGAAAAACTCGACGCCCGCATCGCCCGCGCCGTCATGTCCATTCAAGCCGTGAAAGCAGTAGAATTCGGCACCGGCGTCGCAAACGCCGGAAGCTACGGTTCCGAAGTGCAGGACGAAATCATCTACAAAACCACAAAAAAACGCTTCGACCGCACCTCCAATCGCGCCGGCGGCCTGGAAGGCGGCATCACCAACGGCAGCGACGTAGTAGTCCGCGGCTATCTGAAACCAATTTCCACCCTGCGCCGCCCGCTGCTAACCGCCGATCTGAATACGAAAGAAGCAGTAAAAGCAGCCTATGAACGCTCCGACGTCTGCGTAGTCCCAGCCGGCGGCGTAGCCGGCGAAGCCATGGTCGCCATGGAATTGGCCAACGCGTTCCTGGAAAAATTCGGCGGCGACTCCATAGGCGAAACCCGCCGCAATTTCGACGGCTACCAAAAGCAGCTGGACGAGTTTTAGTGACGAGTGATAAGTGACGAATGACAAGTGGCGAGTGACAAACGAATCGCGCCGCACGTGAATGTGCGCGCCCTGTATAGGAACTGACTAAAGATGATTCATCCGATCGTGAAATACGGCGACCCGGTGCTTGAAACTCCCGGCAAGCGCGTGGAAAAATTCGACGAGGACTTCCAAAAGCTCGTCGCCGACATGTTCGAATCCATGTACGCCGCGAACGGCGTCGGTCTCGCCGCGCCGCAAATCGGTGTCGGCCTGCGCCTCACCGTGATCGACGTCTCCAACGGCAAAATTCCCGAAGCCAAAATGGTCCTCGCCAATCCCGAGATTATTTACGCCGAAGGCCAGCAGCGCGAGGAAGAAGGCTGTCTCTCGCTCCCCGGTTTTCGCGGCTACGTCGAACGCCCGCAGTACGTCACCGTCCGCGCGCAAGACGCCGCCGGCGCCCAATTCGAACGCCGCGGCGAAGGCCTGCTCGCCCGCGCCTTCTGCCACGAAATCGATCACCTCAACGGCGTGCTCTTCATCACCCACCTCAGCATGCTCAAACGCGACCTCATCAAACGCAAAATCCGCAAGCTGAAAAAAGCCGGCGAGTGGTAGGACGCCCGTGCCGCCGCTAAAACTTATTTTCTGCGGCACTCCTGCGTTCGCCCTGCCTACGCTGCGCGAATTACTGGCGCATCCGGAATTTAAAGTCGAAGCCGTCGTCACCCAACCCGATCGCCCGCGCGGCCGCGGTAAAGAACTCGCCAGCTCCCCAGTAAAAGACGCCGCAACAGCCGCCGGCATCCCCATCTACCAACCGCAAAAAATCCGCGCCGAAGAATCCTACGAATTTTTCCGCACCGCTGCCCCCGACGTAGTCGTCATCATCGCCTACGGCCAAATAATCCCAGCCCGCCTGATCGCCATCCCGCGCCTCGGCTGGATCAACCTCCACGGCTCCCTGCTCCCAAAATTTCGCGGCGCCGCCCCCATCCACTGGGCCATCGCCAGCGGCAAAACGCGCACCGGCCTCACCACCATGCAAATTGACGCCGGCCTCGACACCGGCCCCATGCTGCTAAAACACGAAACCGAAATCGCCCCAGACGAAACCGCGCCGCAACTCTACGCCCGCCTCGCGGCAGCCGGCGCCCCACTAATGTCCGAAACGCTCCGCGCACTAGATCGCGGAACGATCACACCAACTCCACAAGATAATTCCCAAGCAACTCTAGCGCCTCCTCTAAAAAAAGAAGACGGCCGCATCAACTGGTCGCTCCCCGCGCAAGAAATCTACAACCGCATCCGCGGCTTTCAACCCTGGCCCGGCGCATTCACCACGTTCCGCGGAAAACAGTGCGCAATCTGGGGCAAGCCCACACCGCATCAGTGGCACATACCAGCAGCAACCGTAGGGGCGGGTCCCGCAACCGCGGGACCCGCCCCCGCCACAATCAACGTGAGTGCCAGCGAAATAAACGTCGCGTGCGGCGACGAAACCACTCTCCACCTGGAATTCGCACAACTCGAAGGCCGCAACAAAATCTCCGCCCGCGAATTCGCAAATGGCGCCCGCCTGCAACCCGGCGAACGATTCGGCTCGTGATCAGCCCCGCCAGAAAAATCGCCTACGAGGTACTCCGGCGCGTCGAAGCCGAGGGCGCATACGCCAGCGACCTGCTCCACGCCGAACTGGGCGCGCGCATAAAGCCAGAAGACGCCGGCCTCGCAACTGAAATAACCATGGGCGTCCTGCGCTGGCGCCGCCTCCTCGATTTTCTCCTCGAGCAGCATCTGCAGAAGCCAGTCGCAAAGCTGGATCTGCCGGTAGCCATCGCACTGAGAATCGGACTCTACCAATTGCGATTTCTGCAGCGCATTCCCCCCAGCGCGGCAGTAAACGAATCCGTCGAGCTAGTAAAAATCGCGCGCAAAACTTCCGCCGCAACTCTGGTAAATGCAGTGCTCCGTCGCGCCGCGAACGAAGCGCGCGTGCCCGCCGAAAAATTCGTGCCGCAAGCCACCCCGCTCGCGGAGCGGCTCAGCATCCTGCATTCGCATCCCACCTGGCTAGTCGAGCGCTGGCTCAAGCGCTTAGGCGAGCAGCAAACGATCGCGCTGCTCGAAGCTAACAATCGCGCCCCGCGCCTAACCTGCGCACTGCACGACCTAAAGCGCCAAGAGGAAATCTTCGCCGCGCTAAAGCACGCCGGCCTCCGCATCGAACCCGGAAATATCCTGCAATCCGCCTTTGCTGTAAGCGGTGGCAGTCCCACGCGCACCGAATCCTTCCGCTCCGGCGCAATTTCCGTTCAGGATGAAGCTTCGCAAACCATCCCGCTGCTGCTCGACGTGCAAACATCCGACCGCGTCCTCGATCTCTGCGCCGCGCCGGGAGGCAAAACTCCCCCGCTGGCTCGTGCCGCAGGATCGCAAGGAATCGTAGTCGCCACCGACCGCCACGCGCACCGCCTCCGCGCCATGCGTGAACAATTCAAACGTCTGCAACTAACGCGCGTGCGCCTGGTCGAACTCGACGCAGCCCACCCGCTCCCGTTCGGCGTCGAATTCAATCGCATCCTGGTGGACGCCCCCTGTTCCGGCACCGGCACCCTCGCCCGCCATCCCGAAATTCGTTGGCGCCTCCAGC
>Ga0209447_10000335_pt1 | contig 12609 bp, 5 predicted proteins | sample BogFormECP04_OM3_FD_188243 | JGI IMG/M metagenome (GOLD analysis project Ga0209447, IMG submission 188243) | Bog forest soil microbial communities from Calvert Island, British Columbia, Canada - ECP04_OM3 (SPAdes) (version 2) | ecosystem: Environmental > Aquatic > Freshwater > Wetlands > Bog ... | reverse complement strand
GAGCGATAATAGGGAACGGACAGCCGCCAAATCGTGGTGAGCGTCGAGGCGAGGCGTTTCAAGAAGAACCTCCGGCTTTCTGTCGCCCTTGCGGCTGGCGCGGCAATACGACGCGATCAACCGGGAGCGCAAGGTTGAGCCGCCGGTGAATCGCCGCGACCCTCATGGTGCGGTGCAATAACATATAGCGGCTCCCGGCAGCAGTAGCCCGCGTGAGAGCGATGCAGAGAGATTTTGCTTTCTTGATGTCGCCGGGCACGGCATTCTCCGGCGCGAAGTCCTCGCTTGAAGGACAAAAAATATCGGGAAAGCCCGTAAGGGCTTGTTGGGAGGGACCGTTCATGTTTACGCAAATTATCGATCCGACCGGAAACCTGTTCGTAACCTGGCTGGTCGCGCTCATTCCGGTTGTCCTGCTCCTGTTCCTGCTCGCGGGCTTGCGCATGTCGGCCTGGCTTGCGGTGCTGATCGGCTCGATCGTCACATTCCTGCTCGGACTGTGGGTGTGGAAGATGCCGTTTAGCGACGGCGTGCGAGCCTATCTTTACGGCTCCGCGACCGGCATTTGGAACGTCGACTGGATCACGTTTTGGGGAGTGATGCTGTTCAATACCCTGGTCACGACCGGGGCCTTCGACAAGCTGCGGCGCTGGCTCATTCAGCAGGGAACCCGTGACGTGCGGGTGCAAACCATCCTGTTCGCCTGGGCCTTCGGCGCGCTGCTCGAAGGCTTGGTGGGCTTCGGCTACCCTTGGGCCTTCGTCGCCCCGATCCTGATCACGCTCGGCATCCCGGCGCTCGACGCCATCCGCGTCGCCGCCATCGCCAATAACGCTCCGGTGTCCTACGGCGCGCTCGGCGCACCGATCATCGCGCTCGCCGCGGTAACCGGCATGCCGCTCCTCGCGCTCGCCGGCTCGGTCGGCAAGATCGTTGCCATCCTCGCGCTCTTGCCGCCGTGGATCCTGCTCTACCTCGTCAGCGGCAAGGAGGGCGTGAAGGGCGGCTGGCCGCTCGCCATCGTCGGCTCGCTCGGCTTCATCGCCGGCCAATTGCCGACCTCGATCTATCTCGGGCCGTACCTGCCCGACGTGATCGGCGCCATCGTCTGCTTTGCCGCGCTCCTTATCCTGCTCAAAGTCTGGCAGCCGGCGCAGACGCTCGGCTATGGCGGCGTACCGGCAACGGCGGCGCAGGAGAAGCAGGCCGAGGGTCACGGGCTTTCGCCTGGCGAAGTGTTCCAAGGCTGGCTGCCGATCATTGTCCTGGTCCTTATCGTCGTTGCCTGGACCGGGCCGTGGTCGGTGCTGCCCGCAATCAATTGGCTGCATCTTGCGGTTTCCGCCGCCTCCTCGATCGCGCCGGGTGCGACGATCGCGGCGGCGTTCGACTTCAAGCCCTTCGTCGGCGGCTCGGCGATCCTTGCTTCCTGGATCGTCGTGGCGCTGTTGTTGCGAATCAACGGCAAGCAGCTCGCTCAGATCTGGAAGACGACCTGGTCGCAAATGTGGGGCGCCTGCCTGGTCGGCGTCTTCATCTTCGGCCTTGCTTATGTGTTCAACTTTTCGGGTATGGCCGGCTCGCTCGCCAAGGCCTTCTCCGTGCTCGGACCTTACTTCATCGTCGTGGCTCCGCTCTTGGGCTTCATCGGCGTCGCGCTGTCCGGTTCGAACACCTCGACCAACGCCATGTTCGGCAAATTCCAGGCGCTCGTCGGCGTCCAGCTCGGCATGCCACCGTTACTGCTACCAACGCTCAATTCCATCGGCGCGGAAATCGGCAAACCCATAGCTCCGCAAACCGCAAGCGTCGGCGTCTCGACCAGCAAGTTCGTGCGCAAGGAAGGCGATGTTATCCGCCACAACATGGGCTGGACCTTCGTTTTGCTCGCTTATCTGATTATTATTGCAGTCGGGTTCTATTTCTTGAATCCCGCGGTAATGACGGCCAAATGATGGTGCCCCGGGCAGCCTAACGCGCGATAACTACCGGCGCACGGGTGCCCCGCCTTTGTTCGAGTTCGCGCAAATCACGGCCCCTTGTTTCACGACCGAATATCAAGATTAACAGCAGCGCTAGCGCCGCCGGCAACGCAACCACCGCCGCGGCCAACCCTAACGCAGGCACGACGGCGAGAGCGCTCAATCCCTGCGCAATCAAACCGCCAATCTTGCTCCAGCCGGCCACCCAGCCGGTCGCCCGGCCGCGAACTCCAATTCGGTAGCTTTCAGCCGAGTACGGTAGAAGCGTCGATATCACTGCGCTGGTTCCGACAATAAGCAAAGAAAGAGACACGATAGGATTCGAGAGCATCGGCGACGCAGCAGCGCCGCGCAGCATAACGGCGATCAATCCGAGAGTTGTCACCGCAATGGCGGCAAGCAGCGTCCACTTGGTGCTCCACGCGCTGTAGAGATATGCCGCAAGCACAATGGTCGGCGCCGCGATCAGGGTCGATCGAGCGATGATGGCGCTGGCGAGGCCGACGCTTCGCCCTTCCGCCACCAGCGCACTTGGCAACCATAGTAAAACGCCGAAATTAACGAATCCCCAAGCGAGCGCTGCGAGAGTGAGTGCAACACCGGTACCAATAAAAGCCCGTGTTGCGTTAACAGCAGCAGCATGGCCCTCGATTGGATCGACCTGCGCCTCGTCCGCGTGGTGCGTGATCACGGCGCCAAATCGCGCCAACGTGGTGCGGGCGTCTTCCAACCGTCCCATATGCTGAAGGAAGCGCGCGGACTCCGGAATCAATGGACTGAGCGCGATGAGCAGAAGACCGGTGGGCAAATTCAGAAACCACATGATCCGCCAGCCGAAAAACGGCTGCAGCAGCGCCGACAACTCGCTCGCCGCAAAATATCCTCCGATGGTGCCGATCCCGCCGATCAGCACGAGGCACCATCGGCGGTGCTTGCTGGGCATGATTTCGACCAGCAGCACGTAAGCCACCGGCAACATTCCGCCGGCGGCCGCACCCATCAGGAAACACATCCCGATGTTCCACCAGAATGAGGGCATGGCGCCGCAAATGGAGGTTCCGACGAACATCACCGACGACAGAAGAATCGACGCGCGCCGCCCGTACAGGTCGGCAAGCGCACCCCACACGAAGGAGCCGACGGCGGTACCTATCAGGGCGGACAATGGCAGCAGTGCAACCGTCGCGCGATCAACGGCGTACTCCACGCGCATACCGGGCGTCACAAAACCGAGACTCGCCGGCTTCATCACATCAATGATCAGAGCAACCGCGAGTACCATCATCAGTCTCCAGTGGGCGCCGGTCAGCGCAGCGTCCTCTGGCGGAGCCACGAAGTCATGCGCGCCAGGCTGAGTAGCGTGGCTCGGCAGCAGGCCATAACCCGCTGCTGCGATGCCTCCTACAATCATCGCCATGCCGAGCAACATACCGAAGTCCATGGTCATGCCGGCCAGAAAGAAGCCGGAGTCGCGCGCCATCCAGAACATCGGCAGATGCAGAGCAACACCCACGCTGACGATGGCGGAGCCACACCAGAAAGCAAACGCGCTGCGCCGGTCGCCAAACAAGAACACGCTGCTCATGCGCTTGCGCTCACTCACGGTTCGCCGCCGCGGACATCGACTTCTTGATTGACGACGTTCCAGCCGCGCAGTGCGATTCGCACGCAGTGCGCCCCGCGATCGGGACAGCGAACTTCAATGTGCTTTTTCTCCCCTGCCAGCAACGATACATAGTTGTCGCTATAATAAACCGGCAGCACCCGATCGCCTTTGCGATCCAACACAGTGATCTTGGCGTTGAGAGCGGGAACTGTGCCGCGATTCTCGAGCGCTACGTCAATCAGCGCGTCGCGGTCTGCGCGACGAACCTGGGCGCTGATCGCGAGCGGCTGCGGCTGCAGTTCATTCAGACGTTGCTGGCTCGCCGGGTCGCGCCCCTGCCAGTACATATTCTCGGACAGCGCAGTACCGCTGGAATCGCTCAAAATCAACTTCACCAGCACCAATCCCTCCCGCGAAAGCGCAGCAGTGAGATCGAGCGGCACCGCCAGAGTCACTACCGAGTTGGCTTTGGCATCAATGCTGTCGATGCGCTCCGCCAGCATTCGATTATCGATCGACAGCACTCGGCTGCGCAGCGTCAACCTTGGTCGATCGCCGCGGGTGGTATTTACCACCGCCAGCCGATGATTGGGCAAATTCAGCTGCGCATGCACTGCTTCGCAAGCCTTCTTCACCGCGTAGTAAGCCGCCGCGGTGTCGTAGTCCGAGCTGTATATCTGCCAGGTATTACTGGGCCAGGAGGGATGTGTCATCCACAACAATCGACCGCTGTTTGCGGTCCACAATTGCGACTGGAAGCCCTCAAAGATCGCCCGATACGAGACGTAGTCCATCAGCTGCGCCTTGCGCTCAAAATCCTCGAGGCTGCTCGGAGCGCCATATTGCTCGGCCATCGCCGCCATGAACGTGGCGACATCGCCATTTCCCCCGAAATGCCAGTCATGATATGCGTAGGTATCGCTTAAGGGCCAACGGTCCGCCGCTGGTATTGAGGCCCGCAACGACTCCAAGGTCGATAGCGAAGGAGTGCCCACTTCGACCGAGAAACCGCGCGCGAGCTCGGTGAAGTATTGTTCGGGCGGACGGTAATTGTACGGTCCGCTGCCTTGCAGATTCACGGAGTTGGAACTGCCCGTGTAATAGCGTGTACCGTCAAGCGTGGCCACCAAATCCGCCAGCCCCTCGTTGAGAATCGGCTGCGGCACTCCCTCATTACGGCCGAACCATACGGCGATCGACGGATGATTCCGGTAGCGGCTGATCACATCGCGCGCGTTGGCAAGAAACAACGCAGGATCCTGCGCTTCGAGCTGAAAATCCTGCGTCGACACCCAGAAATCATTCAACACCAATAGTCCATATTCGTCGGCAAGATCGTAAAAAACCTCTTCCGTGTTCTGCCCCAGCCAATTGCGGATGATGTTGAGGTTGGCATCGCGGTGCAAGCGAAAAAACGGCTCCAGATGTGCGCGAGAGATTCGCTTGCGCGAGTCGTCCATGCCCCAGCTGCCGCCGCGCGCCGCGATCGGCACTCCATTGACGCGAATGACAAGGTATGGCGTCAATGACTCGGTCGCCACATGATGAACGGCTGGCGACACTTCGCCCGCGGCGGTGAGACTGGCCGCCCAGCCCCGCGGCGTGCGTTTGATGGCCGCGTGGCGCACATCGACGAGCCGTTCGCCCAACAGGCTGCCGAGCGTGGGATCCACTTCGACGCGCCGCAATTGGCCCTCGTGATCAAAGAGCGAGAGTTCGTAAGTCAATTCACGAATGCCAAACTTGATCGTAGCGGCATCGGATAGCGCGCTCCCCTCCTCGACTTCGAGCTCGAGCTTGTACAAATTGGCCGCCCCGTAGCCATTCGGCCACCACAACTTGGGATCGCGCAAGTGCAGTTGCGGAAATTCCTTGGGATCCAACGCCACCATCGTCACGCCGGGCGGCAAGATCACTGCCTTGCGCACGTTGATGGCATCGACGCGGCCGATCAGTGCGGCGTGCACCTCGGTAGCGCGTCGATTCTCGATTGCCACGGTTATGCTCAAATCCGCGCTGTCGGTTCGCGGCAGCGGCACATGAGTCACGACGTGGGGGTCGATGAGGCGCAAGCCGCCGGTAGCTGCGAGTTCGACGCCCTGCCAGAGCCCCGTGTTGCGGTCGCGAATACCGGGGATCCAATCCCAGCCCTCTGCGGCGATGAAGGTTGGGCCATCGAGCGCAAGCGCACCGCCATTCTCGCCAGGACCCGCCAAAATTGACTGTTCGTGGGGAATACCCGGGTGCGGCGGCGGCGCGATGCGCACGGCCAGGGCGTTGCGCCGGCCCGCTAGCAATACACCGGTAACATTGAAAATCCCACGTGTGAAGGCGCCCTTGATTTCGCCGAGCCACCGTCCGTTGAGCCAAACCTCTGCGGCGTAGTTGATCCCCTTGAAGACCAGCGTGAGTTCGCGATCGCTCAGCGTCGCGGGTGCAAGAAATACGCTGCGATACCAATAATCCTGGCGGCTCAAGGTGTCGGGGATGGCCAGATTATTGAGGCCGAAATCCGGATCTGGATACACACCGCGTGCAATCAGCGTCGTGAGCACGGTGCCCGGCACCACCGCCGCGAGCCACTCCTGTTCAGGGTAGTCGGGCTGCGATAGCTGCGCGCCATCGTCGTGAATCTCCGGCGCCGCGCGTAGGCGCCAATCATCCAAAATCCACAATCCGGGCGACTCGAGCTGCAGAGCGTTCAAACGCAACGGCACGGGTGCGGCGAACGGCGCACTGGGTGCAGTTTTGGCATGGGGCAGCGTCCATGGATCCTGGGGCTCCTGCAGGCCGCGCCAGGCACGTTCCTGCAAGGGCCAGCCAACACCCAGCGCGTTGAAAGTGATCAGCGAAAAATCCGGTCGCGCGATGAAAAGCGCTTGTACCGTCGGCGCTTCAAGCGCCGACGGCGTGAACGTGAACTCGGCCAGCGAGCCGCCGAAGTGCGGCGGCGCTGCACGGTCCGTATCGTCCGCGGAGTCCGGCGCCAGCGCGACGCGCGGCCCGACTTTCAGGGTTGCAGCCGTAGCGGCGGCGCATTGCTTCCCATCGACATAGAGACGCGCCGTTGTGCCATCGTAGGTCGCAGCGATCGCATACCATCGCCCCGGCTCCAATGTCGTGCCGCTGCGTAGCGTGAGTGTCGGACTCATTTGCAGCGCAAGCTCGCCGTCCAACAGAAGAACGCCGCGCCATGCAGATCTTGCTGTGCCCACTTCGCCAACGCCCGCAACGATCACCGCGCCCGGTTGGCGCCGCGTCGAATTCACCCAGCCGCTGATTGACCACGGTGTGCCCGCCGATATCAGCGCGGTATCGGCAGCAAGCGGGCGCCGTAATCCAATCCCACCCTCGAGCACAGCCACATTGTACGGACCGAGATTCGTGACAGTTCCTGCGGCTGCGGACGGCGCGGCATGCAGGGATGGGGTGAGCGCGACCAGCGCGCCTAACAGCGCCAAGCCGCCGACGGTGAGCGGTCGATGAAGATATCTTGGCATTTTTCTCCCCGATGATGTCGTGCGCGTGAGCCGCCAATTGTGACATCGCTGACATAATAGTTTATCTTGGATTGAGCTTCGCGACACGCGCGCTTGAGGGAGAGTGGATGGGCGGTGCGGCGCACATGCGCATAATCATCATTGCCAGTCTCGCCGGCCTGCTGTTCGGTTTCGATACCGCGGTGATCGCCGGCGTGACCAGTGCATTGCGCAGCGTCTTCATACTCACCCCTGCTGGCCTCGGCGCGGCAGTCTCGAGCGCGCTTTGGGGCACGCTGGTCGGCGCGCTGGCGCTGGGCCGGCCCGGCGATCGCTTCGGCAGCCGCGACATGCTGCGCGTCATCGGACTTCTGTATGTAGCATCGGCACTCGGCTGTGCATTCGCGTGGGACATTCGCAGCTTCATGTTGTGGCGATTTTTAGCGGGTGTCGCCATCGGCGGTTCGTCGGTTCTCGCGCCCGTGTATCTCGCGGAGCTTGCGCAGGCGGAGCGACGCGGCGCGCTGGTGGGCTTGTTCCAAGTGAACATCGTGGCCGGAATTTTGTTGGCCTATGGCAGCAATTTTTGCGTTGCGCGTTTCGTGATCGGCGGTGATGTGTGGCGCTACAAACTTGCGGTGGCCGCGCTGCCCGCGCTGCTGTTCTTGGGTCTTCTGTTCACGATTCCGCAGAGTCCGCGATGGCTCGCGCTCAAAGGTCGCATTGCGCAGGCCGAGGCGAGTCTGCGGCGACTCGGCAGCGCCGATCCGCAGGTGCAATTGGCTGAATTCCAGGCCGGCAGGGCGAACGACGGCGCGCAGCAACGCTTGTCGTGGAGCGCGCATCGAGGTCCGATCCTGCTCGCCATCGGCCTTGCTTGTTTCAATCAACTGTCCGGAATCAACGCGATCTTGTACTACCTCGGTGACATCTTCGCCGCCGCAGGATTCAGCAGTGTATCTGCGGATGCGCAATCGGTCGCCATAGGCGCGACAAATCTCTTGGCGACGCTTCTCGGCATGTCATTGATCGATAGGCTCGGGCGCAAAAAACTGCTGCTGCTGGGCGCGATCGGCATGGCAATTGCCCTGTTCGGCGTAGCCCTCGTGATGGCAAACCAGATGGCGCGCGGCGGATTATTGATCCTGCTCATCGCCTTCATCGCCTCTTTTGCCCTGTCGCAAGGCGCGGTTATCTGGGTCTACTTGAGCGAAATCTTCCCTACAGCGGTGCGCGCGCGCGGACAGAGTATGGGGAGTGCGGCGCACTGGCTGCTGAATGCTTTGATTTCCGGTCTCTTTCCGGTGATTGCCGCCCATTCCAAAGCCGCGCCCTTCGCTTTTTTCGCGGCGATGATGGTGTTGCAACTGCTCATCGTGGGGTTGTTTTTTCCGGAAACGCGCGGAGTGCCATTGGAGCAAATCGCCAATCTACTGCGTCGCACCAATCTTGTCAGCGCTGACACGAGGCGGTCCGATTAAACACAACGAAAATATTTAATCGTTGACGCCGAGCGCCGGCGGAGTTAGCCTCCCCCAGCATCGACCTTGGCATGAAAATCGGTCGATGGGGGATAGAGAGCGCAAAATAGTGCTCGGCAGCGGGGAAAAAGAGGCGCCCGCCCGTCACCGGATTCGATGCGCCAATAGAACAACGTCACAATCGGGAGTCCCAATACCATGTCGCATCGTAGGGAAAAGCGCGCTCGTCAGGCTGCTCGTTTGGCAATAATGACAGCGGTGTCAATTCCAGCATCGCTAGCCGGTCATTTCGCGTTTGCTGACGATCAGTCGCAAGCGACTACTCAGCCCGCAGTCAAGGGCAAAGACAGCGAACTGGCGGAAATCGTCGTCACCGGCTACCGCGCCTCACTGCAAACCGCGTTGACTACGAAGCGCGACTCGGAGCTGCCTATCGAATCGATTGCTCCGGAAGACATCGGGAAAATGCCGGACAAGAATGTCCCCGAAGCCTTGCAGCGATTACCCGGCATCCAGATGGATCGCTCGGGCGCCAACGGCCAGGGTAACACCGTGCTGATTGACGGTCTGCGGCAAAACCTCACGACCTTGAACGGCGATGTGTTCCTCACCGGTAAGGAATTTTACGTCTCCGGCGAAGCATCCGGAGGCGGCGCCGGCGGCAACCGGCAATACAGCTCGTTGGAGAGCATACCGATCGAACTGATGAGCGGAATCGACGTCATCAAAAATCCCGACGCCACCATTACCGAAGGCGGCCTCGGCGGCACAATCAACCTGAAGACCGCTAATCCGCTGCTCTCCGCCGACGGCCTAACCTTGGGCGGGGTGTTCCGCGAATCGTGGGCTGAGAACCAGAATACCAAGACACCCGACGGCACACTGGTGGCGAGTTACAAGCTCAATGATCGCATCGCCGTCAGCGCCAGCCTCACGGCCGACAATGAGCAGACGCATACCAAGGAATACCAGGCTGCGAATCGCAACCAGTGGTTGATCAACAACGCGGCAACCGGGCCCTACGTGGGCGCACTCACGCCCGCCGGCATCACCACGCTGCCGCAGTACTATATCGAGCCGCAACTCGGGTATTTCTCCGATATCTTTGACGAAACCAAGGATCAGGGCGCTTCGTTCGACATCGCCGTGAAAATAACCGATTCGATCACCAGCAATTTCCTGTATTTCTACGATCGGCAAAATGAGACCGACTACAGCTACTCCGATAAGGTGTGGTTCAACGGTCAAGGCGCCGCGCCCGGTACGGCGACGGCGCCCGGGACGGTGATGCCGGGCATCGACCCGACGATGCCCTACTCCATCGACGGCAACGGCGTCGTGGGTTTGGGCACGTTCAATGCCAACGGCGCCGAAACCGCCACCTTGTTCCAGCAGAACATTTCGGAAGCCAACAATTTTCAATGGAATACCAAGTTCGATAACGGCGGCCCGCTGCGCGGCATTTTCGATGCCTCCTTCGCGCACGCCTTCTCGAATTTGCAGGCCGCTCAAGCCGACGTCGAGCACGGCCTGTATAACACCAGCTCCGGCGTCGCCACTTCACCCGGGGCTCCGGGCTGCAACAATGGCTCGTCGACCTGCACCAATGCGACCGGTAGCCACGGCTATGAATTTACCTTTGCCAATGGCGGTACTTCCGGCCTGCCGTCGGTGAGCTATTTATCGCCCTATGCAAACGTATTGAACAATCCGGCTTGGACCACGTTCAAGTCCAATTGGGCGTGGGCCAACCTCACCGATGAAAGGGAATTTGCGGTCAAGGCGGAACTGCAGTGGGACCCGGCCTTCATCAAGGATGTGCAATCGCATGTAACGGCGGGCATTCGCTACGCCGGCCGCGATCTTGACCAAACATTCGGCCGATATCTTATCAACGGAACACTCGCCAATGGCGACATCGCCGGCAACGCGAACGGACCCGCCGGTCAGCCCTCCAATCCCGGTGCTGGCTTCGGTCCCTGGCTGTATTACCAGGATCCGGGCTACGGCACCCCGAACATTCCCTACTCAACGGCCGTTTCCAATCCCGGCTTGGTCTCAGTGGTGCCTAATTTCGCGGCGGGCAATATCATCGTCAAGAACCCCATTACGGGGGGTCTCAATCATCCCTCGACCTATCTCAATCAGGTATGGGCGGGCGCCGGCGTACCGAACAATACCGAGCAGTTCTTCGTTGACGGTTTGAGTTCATTCGAAGTCACCGAGCGGACCACCGCGCCTTACTTGATGGTCGACTTGGGCAGTCCGAGCAGCCGCTTTCATGTCAATTTTGGCGTGCGCCTGGTCGACACCGACTTGACAATCAATGGCGGCGAGACCAACCCGCACGGCTCGACCTACTACGGCACCGCCTCCTGGAACGGAGTGGATTCCAATGTTGTGCCGGTCACCACCAAGCGCAGCTACACGGATGTCCTGCCCTCATTTAACTTCATTCTCGATGTCACAGACGCGCAGAAGGTTCGCTTCAGTGCCGCCCGGGTGGTGGCGCCGCAGGATCTGTATTCGCTCGGATTGGGCGATTCCTATAACTTTACGCGCGGCGCGAATGTCCCTGGTACCAATACTGCTCGCTTCCAGTTCGCTGGCGGCGCTTCCGGCAACCCCAATCTCGATCCGTATCGCGCCTCGCAGTTCTTGCTGGGATATGAGAACTATTTCGCGCCGGGCGCCCTGGCGAGCGTTGCCGGGTTCTACAAGCAGGTCGACAACTTCGTCGAGACCGAGAACATTCCAACCTTCGTGAAGGACGACTTTGGCGGCACGACGTCCAACGTGTCTCAACCTGTGAACGCTGGCAACGGAAGAATTTACGGCCTCGAGTTCTCCGGTCAATACAATTTCGGCGAATGGGTCTCTTGGATGAGAGGCTTCGGCGTGGCGGCAAATTACACCTACTCGCAATCGCAGTCGGCGCAGCCAACCAGTTTCTCGAGCAGGGGACCGATCCCGGGAGTCTCTTTGAACGCGGCGACAGGAACTCTGTTCTACGAGAATCATGGTTTTTCGATACGCACGTCCTACTCCTGGCGCAGCAAGTCCATCAACGACTCGGCGGTGGGCTCAACCTTCGCCTTTCCGAATCAGTATGGCGTCTCGCAGGTGTACCAAGTCTATGCAGCGCCGTATGGGGCGCTCGACGCGCAGGCGAGCTACGACTTCAACAAGCACGTCGGTATCCTGTTCTCCGTGCAAAACCTTACCGACGAAGCGCAGCATACGTACCTGCAATGGTCGAATCAGCCGTTCACGTATGATGACTGGGGTCGCCGCTTCTACCTCGGCGTAAAGGGCAAGCTCTAAGCCTGCACCGCCGCACCCAAGGGCAGGTGCGGCGGTGGGATAGCGTGCCGGCAGCTGTTCGCGCGGCTGCCGGCACTCTCCCCGCAGCGCGCTGCGACTCTCTCAAGTCGAGGTTCGGGGCAATGGCGGATAATTTGCAGATCAAACGTATCGCAATCGTCGGCGGCGGCACGGCCGGTTGGATGGCGGCAAGCATTCTGGCGCGGGCCCTGCCGGGCACCGGCATCGTCATTACCGTGATTGAGTCGCCGGACATCGGCACCATTGGTGTCGGCGAGGCGACCATTCCTCCCATCATGGACTTATTGCGCTTTCTCAATATCAATGAAGGCGATTTCGTCCGCCATACGCAATCGACCTACAAGCTCGGGATCAAATTTACAGATTGGTCTCGCATCGGCCAGACCTACTGGCATCCGTTCGGCACTTTCGGCGGCATGATCAATCTGCGGCCGTTTTTTCATGCCTGGCACAAGGCGCGCGCCGCGGGTCTCGCACCGCGTTTCAACGATTTCAGTCTGTGCGCCGCAATGGGCGATGCACGCAAATTCTGCTTTCCCGACCCAGGCGCCGAGGGGCCGGTCTCGGGGCTGCGCTACGCACTGCACTTCGATGCCGGGCTGGCCGCGAAATACCTGCGTACCTATTCCGAACGCCTAGGGGTCGCGCGCCTGGAACAAACGGTCGCGGACGCCACCCTGCGTGCAGATGGATTCCTGGATGAACTGATCTTCAAG
>Ga0209447_10000334_pt1 | contig 12617 bp, 10 predicted proteins | sample BogFormECP04_OM3_FD_188243 | JGI IMG/M metagenome (GOLD analysis project Ga0209447, IMG submission 188243) | Bog forest soil microbial communities from Calvert Island, British Columbia, Canada - ECP04_OM3 (SPAdes) (version 2) | ecosystem: Environmental > Aquatic > Freshwater > Wetlands > Bog ... | reverse complement strand
GAAGGAGAATCACATTGCCATCGCGGAACTGACCTATTGACGGCGACGGAAGGGACCGCTTTGCCTGTCTCGCTGGAGATCGTGCCCGGCCTTCGTCACTATCCGGACTACCTCGACCGGCGCGAGCAGGCGGCCCTGCTCGACGAGTTGAGGGAGATCTTGCGCGCCGCGCCGCTGTTCACGCCCCGCATGCCGCGTACCGGCAAGCCGCTTACGGTCCGCATGACGAATTGCGGACCTCTGGGGTGGGTCTCGGACGTCGAAGGCTATCGCTATCAGGCGAACCATCCGGAAACGGGGCGGCCGTGGCCGCCGTTTCCGCCGCGCGCGCTCGCCGCCTGGACGGAACTCGCCGGGGATTGCCCGCCGCCGGAAGCCTGTCTCGTGAATCTGTACAATGCAACCGCGCGAATGGGACTCCACCAGGATCGCGACGAGGAGGAGTTTGCGGCCCCGGTCGTCTCGCTTTCGCTGGGCGACGACGCGGTTTTCCGAATTGGCGGAGCGACGCGCAACTCGCCCACTCGCTCGTTCCGGCTCCGGTCCGGCGACGCGATGAGCCTCGGCGGCCCGGCGCGGCTCGCCTTCCACGGCGTCGATCGCATTGTGGCGGGAACCTCGACGCTGCTGCCAAAGGGAGGCCGAGTCAACCTCACGCTGCGCCGGGTGACGAAGCCGTAAGGCCGCGGCGCGCCCTATTCGACCTTCGCTGCGACCTTCGGTCCGCCTTTGGACACGCCCACCAGCGCGGGCCGCAACACGCGGTCGCCGATTTTCCAGCCGCTCTGGACGACCTCCGTCACGGTGCCCGCTGGAACAGCTTCGTCGGGCGCCTCGAACATGGCCTGGTGAAAGTTCGGATCGAACTTCTCGCCTCGAGGCTCCAGCTTTTTCACGCCATGTCGTCCGAGCGCCGCCTGCAGCTCGCGACCCGTGAGTTCGACGCCCTCGATGAAGGCCTTGATCGCCCCATCGGCGGCGACGCGCGTCTCCGCGGGCAGGCTCTCCAGCGCCCGCGCAAAATTGTCCGCGACGGTCAAGAGGTCGCGCGCGAAGGCGGTTACGGCATAAGTCCTCGCGTCGGCCGCTTCGCGTTCCGAACGTCGACGCATGTTCTCGACGTCCGCCAAGGCGCGGAGAACGCGATCCTTGAGTTCCGCGTTTTCCGCGTTGAGCTTTTCGATCACCGCGAAACCATCCGGCTCCGGCGCGGGCGCCGCAACGGCCGGCGGCGCAGTCTCCGACGAAGGCGCTTGACTCGTATCGTTCATGTCCCCGAAATTCCCTTGTTTCAATCGCGCCCGATATCAGGGCTCTCGCGGCAAAAATCAAGCGTCGGCGGCGTCAGGCTGCTGACGCCCCGCGCGGCTCGAAAATGGCCAGCAGATGCCGACGAATCGCCGATTGGCGGGCTGACGCGACAATCTTGGCGCCCGTGAGATCGGTTATATAGAAAGAATCGACCGCCTTTTCACCAAAGGTCACGATATGGGCGGACCCGATGTTCAGATTGAGCTTCGAAAGCGCGGAAGTGAGGTCGTAGAGAAGGCCCGGCCGGTCGAGTCCGGAAACCTCGAGCACGGTGTAGCGATTCGAAAGCGTATTGTCGATCATGACCTCCGGCTCGATGGCGAACGTTCCGGCGCGCGCGTCGGCGCGACGCTTGGCGGAGATGATTTCGCTGACTTTGATCTCGCCGCGCAACGCCTGTTCGATCGAGCGGGCCATGCGCCTGCCGCGTCTCAGCTCGTCCTCGTCGCGGTCGAAGGCGCGAGAAACGAAGATCGTGTCGAGCGCGAAACCGTCGGACGTCGTGAATATATGGGCGTCGACGATATTGCCGCCCGCCCCCGCGCAGGCGCCGGCGATGATCGAGAGGAGGCGGGGATGGTCCGGCGCGATGATCGTCAGTTCGGTCACGCCGCGGAAGGCGTCGGTCGCGACCTCGGTCGCGGAGGAACGCACCTCCGCCGCCATCGCATGGAACAGCTTGGCGTGCGCGACCTGGCGCGCGAGGTCGACTTTCAGCCAGTACGCGGGATAATGGCGCGCCGCATAGGCGTCGAACTCGGGGTCCGACCAGACCAGCGCGCGCCGCAACCCCTCTTGCGCGGAGGCGACGCGCAGCTTGCGGTCGGCGGCGGAATGGCCGCCGCTCAGCACGACCTCGGTTTCCCAGAATAGATTGCGGAGCAATTGTCCCTTCCAGCCGTTCCAGACTCCGGGCCCAACGGCGCGAATGTCGCAAACGGTCAAGGCCAACAGCAGTCTGAGCCGTTCGAGGGATTGAACCGTGGCGGCGAGCGCCTCGGCCGTTCTGGGGTCCGAAAGATCACGGCCCTGCGCCATGTTCGACATGGTCAGATGCTGTTCGATCAGCCAGGCTACGCGGTCCGTATCCGCGGTCGAAAGGCCGAAGCGTGGGCACAAGCGGCGCGCGACCTCGGCTCCGGCGATCGAATGGTCCTCGCGGCGGCCCTTGGCGATATCGTGCAGGAAAGCCGCCACGTAAAGCGCCGTGCGATGGCTGATGTTGGGCAGGATTTCGGCGAGCAGCGGATGGTCCTCGTTGAGCAGTCCGGCTTCGATCTGGCTCAACACGCCGACCGTGCGCAACAGATGCTCGTCGACCGTGTAATGATGGTACATCGAGAACTGCATCATGCCGACGACGCGGCCGAAATCCGGAATGAAGCGGCCGAGCACGCCCGCTTCGTTCATTCGTCGGAGCGCCGTCTCGGGCGAGCGGTGCGAGGTTAGGATTTCGAGGAACAGCCGGTTGGCTTCGGGATCGGCGCGCAGCCCAGCGTCGATGCGCTTCAACGATTGGGTGACGAGACGCGATGCGTCGGGATGGATGTCCAGGTTGGATCGGTCCGCGACCCAATAAAGCCGGATCAGATTGACGGGGTCGCGCTCGAACGCATCGCTTCCGATCGCGCTGACGCGATCGTTGTCGATTCGAAAATCCTTGGCGTCCGCCACGGCGCGCGGCCTGCGGCGCAAGCGGCGGAGGAAGCGATTGAGCCCCTGCGTCGGCTTGGCCTGGCGCTCCTCCATCGCCGCGCAGACGATCGCGGTCAGATCGCCGACATCTTTAGCCACCAGGAAATAGTGTTTCATGAAGCGTTCGACGTCATTTTGCCCGGCGCGCGTGGCGTAGCCCAGCCGTTCGGCGATCGGCCGCTGCAGGTCGAAGCTGAGGCGCTCCTCCGCGCGACCCGTAAGGAAATGCAGGTGGCAGCGAACCGACCAGAGGAATTCCTCGCAGCGGCGAAACAGCGCGTATTCCCGCGGCGAAAACAGGCCGGCGCCGATGAGTTCGTGAGGATCCCGGACGCGATAGACATATTTGGCGATCCAGAACAACGTATTGAGATCGCGCAGGCCGCCCTTTCCCTCCTTGACGTTGGGCTCCACGAGGTAGCGCGATTCGCCGGCGCGCTTGACTCGCGCATCGCGCTCCGCGAGCTTGGCGGCGACGAATTCGAACGCCGTCTTGGCGACGATCTCCTTGTCGAATCGGGCGAGAAGCCGCTCGAACAGCGGCTCGTCGCCGCTCAGGAACCGAGCCTCGAGAATGGATGTGCGGATAGTCATGTCCGCGCGCGCCTGCTTCAAGCACTCATCGAGCGATCGCGTGGAGTGGCCGACCTTTTGCTTGAGGTCCCAAAGCACGTAGAGCATCGTCTCGATGATTTTCTTGTTTCCCGGGTCGGGCGCCTCTGGCAATAAGAACAGCAGGTCGATGTCCGAGCCGGGGGCGAGCAGGCCGCGTCCGTACCCTCCGACGGCGAGGATGGTCAGCCGCGCCGAGGCCTCGATGCCCGGGTGAAGGAACCGCCGCGCCATATCGTGCAGCGCGCGAATGAGTTGATCCTCGAGATCGCTCAGCCGTTCGGCGCAACTACGTCCGCTCCCGCCCTCCTCGAGCGTCTGTCGCGCCTCGGCGCGACCCTCATCGAGCACGGTGCGGAAGAGATCGACGGCGGCGAGGCGAAACGCCGGGTCGTCGCCCTGCGTCTCGCGCCTGATGGTTTCGAGCCGTTCCTGGAGCCAGACTTGGTCCAAGCCGCCGCGTGATGCGGCTTGGCGGGGCCGCCGACGACGTTCGGCCAGGGCTGCCTTCGTGTCCATCGAGCGCCTTAGGCGGTTCGGTCGGGCGAGGATGCGCCGAACGTGCGTCGCTTGGCCTCGATGACATCCCAGATCGCGGCGGCGAGATTCGCGCCGCCCAAGCGCTGGATTGCGCGCAATCCCGTGGGCGAGGTCACGTTGATCTCCGTCAGGAAGCCGTCGATCACGTCGATGCCGACGAAGACGAGCCCACGGCGCTTCAACTCGGGACCTATGCGAGCGCAGATTTCGCGCTCGCGCGGAGTGAGCCCGGTTTCCCGCGCGGCCCCACCCCGCACCATGTTGGAGCGAAGGTCATCGACGGCGGGCACACGATTGACGGCGCCGAGCGGCTCGCCGTCGACCAGGACGATGCGCTTGTCGCCTTGGGCGACCGCGGGCATGAACTTCTGGATGACCCACGGCTCGCGGAACGTGACCGAGAACAGATCGAAAAACGAGCCGAAATTGGCGTCTCGCTCGTCTATCTTGAACACCGCTGCGCCCCCGTGGCCATGCAGCGGCTTGAACACGACCGCACCGTGTCGATGGCGGAACGCTTCGATCTCCGCGCGGTCGCGAGTAATGAGGGTCGGCGGCATCAGCTCCGGAAAGTCCATGACGAACAGCTTCTCGGGCGCGTCACGCACGGAGCGGGGATCGTTGACGACGAGCGCATGCGGCTGGATGCGCTCCAACAGATACGTCGTCGTGATGTAGGCGAGGTCGAACGGCGGATCCTGGCGAAGCAGGACGACGTCGACTCCCGCGAGGTCGATGCGGCTGACATCGCCGAGCCGGGCGTGATCACCCTGTTCGTCCTTTACCTGTAGCGGCTGGACTGTCGCGACCAGCGACGAACCGTCGAGGGTCAATCTGTCGGGCGTATAATAGAGCAATTCGTGCCCGCGCGCCTGCGCCTCCAAAAGCAGCGCGAATGTCGAGTCCCCCGCGACGCGAATGCGCTCGATGGGGTCCATTTGGACGGCGACGGTCAACGACATGGCGGGACTCGGTTACGATCAGTCGAGATTGAGCGTATACGCCTCGAGCGTGTGACGGGGAAGCCGACCGGGGGCGACGAAGACCGCATCGCCCCGCAGCGTGGCGCCGACCGCCCACGGATTGCGCGTCAGCCAGATTCGCGCCGCCCACGAGAGCCGACGGCGTTTGATTTCATGGATGGCGCTGGCCGCCTCGTCGAGGTCGCCACGCGCCTTGACCTCGACGAAGGCGATGGTCTGGCCGCGCTGCACGATGAGATCGATCTCGCCGCCCTTGACGACGAACCGGCGCGCCAGGACTCGATATCCCTTCGCGAACAGCCAGGCGGCCGCTATCCACTCCGCTCGCAGCCCGAAAACGTGAGCCCGCCGTCGCGCCCGAGAATCTTTCAACGGCGCTCGCCCGCCAGTTGCAGGGTCCTCCCATAAACCTCGCGGCGCGGCAGCCCCGTCCGCGCGGCGACCGCCGCCGCCGCGTCCTTGACCGAAAGGGCCTCGAGCGCCGTCAGAATTTCGCGATCGAGCGCGTCCGCCTCGAGGATCGGGGCGGCTGAGGGCGGCCCGACGACGATCACGATTTCTCCCTTCGGCGGCGCGGCGGCGGCGTATTCCGCGGCGAGCCCGGCGAGGTCGCCGCGGCGAGTTTCCTCGAAGACCTTGGTGAGTTCGCGCGCCACCGCCGCCGGTCGCGGACCCAGTTCCATCGCCAGATCCGCCAGGCTCTCGGCCAGACGAGAAGGCGCCTCGTAGAATATGAGCGTCGCGGGAATCCGCGCGAGCGCGTTGGCGCGTTCGCGCCGCGCGGCGCTTCTGTGCGGGAGAAAACCCTCGAAGAAAAAGCGATCGGTCGGCAGACCCGAGAGGGTCAGCGCCGTCAGAACGGCGGAAGGGCCCGGCAGGCTGAATACGGAAATCCCCGCCGCCACGGCTTCTGCGACGAGTTTGTAGCCCGGATCCGAGATCAGCGGCGTTCCGGCGTCCGAGATCAGCGCGAGGGCTTGTCCTTCGGACAGCCGCTCCAGAATTCGCGGTCGGGACTGGGCGGCGTTGTGTTCGTGATAGGCGATCAGCGGCGTCGCGATTTCGTAGCGGTTCGTGAGCCGGCTCGAAATGCGTGTGTCTTCGGCGAGGATGGCGTCCGCGGCGGCGAGCGTCGCGAGCGCGCGCAAGGTGACGTCGCCGAGGTTGCCGATCGGCGTCGCGACGATGTGGAGGCCCGGCTCGATCGGATCCGCGACCGCCCGAGTCCCGAGCGCGGTGAAGAATCGCTGTCCCGCCGCTCGGACGGGGCGTATCGAAGGAGCCGAACCCCGCGTCGCCATGCCGTTTCATTCCTCCACGGCGTCGCCGAGCCGCGCGACGCCCTCGCGGCATTCGCATTTTCCTTAGCATTTGGGAACGAAAATGCCACAATTTCTCGCGATTGTGAGTGGCTTCGCCGCATGTCGGGCCAATGTCGACGAATGAGCATAAGGATGAGCATGGCCGTGATTCGTCGGCGCCAGGTGGTTTGGGGGAGGATTCATGGTCGGTGAAACCTCGTTGAAGTTTTCTAGCCGCGGCGTTGCGCGAATGGCTCGGCTCGTGGCCGCGGCCGGTTTTGCGCTGACGCTCGCCGCGTGCAATTTGACGAGCGTCCCATTTATCAACGACAACCCTCCGCCCCCGGCCTCCGCCCCGGTTCCGCACGTTCAATCCCAACCGCTCGGCGGCGGCGCCGCCGCGGGCGGCGGCGGCGCGGTCGGCGAGACCGTGGGGACGGGGCCGGTTCGCGTCGGCGCGATCCTTCCCCTGACCCAGAACGGCGATCCGAGCGTGATCGGGCAGTCGCTGCGCAACGCGGCCCAACTGGCGGTCGAGGAATCCGGAGCGAGCGACATCACCTTGATGATCGTCGACGACCACTCGACGCCCGACGGCGCCGCTCAGGCGGCGCAGCAGGTGGTGGGCGCCGGCGCCGAAATCATCGTCGGGCCGCTGTTCGCGGCCGATGTCGTGCAAGCGGCGCGGGCGGCCAAGTCCGCCGATCGGCCGGTGATCGCGTTTTCGACCGACACGACTGTCGCCTCTCGCGGCGTCTACCTGCTTTCGTTCCTGATTGAATCCTATGTGGATAGAATTGTCGATTACGCGGCGACGCACGGCAAGAAATCGTTCGCAGTGCTGGCCCCGGAGAGCGACTATGGCAATGTCGCGGTGTCCGAATTCCAAGCCGCGGCCGGCAGGCTCAACGCGCGCGTCGTGACGATCGCGCGCTACCCGCCGGGACAGCCCGCCACCGGCATGCAGCAGATCGCCGAAGCCGCCAATAACATCGATGCGCTCTTCATTCCCGAACAGGCTGAGGGAATGCCGGCGGTGAGCGCGGCTCTCGCCTCCAGCGGCCTCAAGGCTCAGATCCTCGGCACCGGCGTTTGGAACGATCCTCGCGTGTTGAAGTTGCCGGCGGTGCAGGGCGCGTGGTTCGCCGCGCCTGAAAACCCCGGCTTCGCTGCTTTCTCTCAGCGCTACAAGGCCAAATTCAATAGCAGTCCCACGAGATTGGCGACGCTGTCGTATGATGCGGTCTCGCTCGTGGCGGCTTTGTCGCGAACGCAAGGCCCGCAGCGTTTCAGCGACGCGGTGTTGACCAACGCCTCGGGGTTCAACGGCGCCGACGGCGTATTCCGTTTCCACGCCGAAGGACGCAATGATCGCGGCCTCTCCGTCATGGAGATCAACAACGGCGAGGCGACGGTGATCAGCCCGGCGCCGCATAGTTTCGCCGGAGGGTGAGGCTGGCGAGCCGCCGCTTGGCGCCTTCGTTCATTGTCGCCCGGACGTCGCAAATGCCTCCTCGAGCTCGCGCTCATCTGACCCCGGCCAGTGCGAGCCGCCGCGCTGCGATGGCGGGCTACCGCCAGGTCCAGGTCATGGTGGCCACGAGCGGAGCGTCGGGCGTGACGATCCGCGGGTCCGGCATGTTCAGCGAATTGGGCGGCGCCGTCCACGGTTCGACGCACACGCCGGCGTCTTCCCTGTCATAGATGATCCAGTCCTCGCAGTCGGAGCTGACGGTGAGTTCGAGCTTGCCCGGCCAGCGCACGACCGGATCAGCGCGCAGATCGCGAAAGCAGTAATCCCAGGGTCGCGGCGCCGGCGCGGTCAACTCGCCGCTGGGAAGGCCCGTGGCGTCGTTGGCCCACATCAGCCCCGGCTGCACTTCTAGTTCGAGTTCGGCGGACGCCGGCGTCGCGGCCAAGCGGCGGACAAACCAGGGATGCCAGCCGACCGCCGCCGGCATCTCCACGCGCGCATACACCTCTATGCGGAAAGTCGCGCGACCCGCGCTGAGTTCGGTGCGCTGGACCACCCGGCACGGCCAAGGCCAGGGGTCGCCGAGTTCGATGCTGAGTTCACCGTCGCCTGTGACCTGCCACGGCCGATCGGTGACCAATCCGTGCAAGGCGTGCGGCCCGCTGTTGGCGGTGAAGGGGTAGCGGGCGCCGCCGTAATTCAGGCGCGCGTCGCGCAGCCGGCCGACCCACGGCGCCATCACGAAGCTGCCCGAATGGAACACGTCGTGGCCGTGCGCTGCCAGCAGTTCGTGATCGCCGACGCGGAAGGAGGTGAGCCGGCCGCCGTCGGCCGGATCGAAGGTCGCGGCGCAGCCCTCGGCGGTCAGCTGCATGGTCGCGGTCATTGCGAAGTCCACCCTCCGTCGACGACGAGCACCGTCCCGGTGACCATCCGGCCCGCATCCGAGGCGAGGTAGATGATCGCGCTGGCGACGTCGTCGGTCAGCGCGAACTGGCCGAGCGGGATCTTGCCCAGCACGGAGGCCCGCATCGCCGGCTCGTCCAGGATCGGCGCCGTCCCCGGCGTGTAGATGAAAGTCGGCGCAATCGCGTTGACCGTGATCGCGTGCTTTGCCCATTCGACCGCGAGCGTCTTGGTCATCATGTTGAGGCCGCCCTTGCTGGTGCAATATACGGCGGCGTCGGGCAGACCGACGAGTCCACCCTGCGAGCTGATGTTGACGATGCGGCCGCCCCGGCCGGCCGCGGCCATCGTGCGGGCGACGGCCTGGCTCATGAAGAATACGCCGCGCAGGTTCACCGCCATCATCTCGTCCCAGTCCGCTTCGCTGACATCGAAGGCGGCGCGGGCGAAGCCCAGGCCGGCGTTGTTGACGAGCACGTCGATGCGACCGTGCGCGGCGACGATGGCCGAGACGGCTTCGGTAATCGAGGCGACGTCGCGCACGTCCAGCCGTTGCGGGTGCACGGTCAGGCCGCGCGACCGCGCCTCCGAGGCGAGCTCGGCAAGGTCGGCGTCCGTGCGTACAGTCGGCACGACGACCGCACCGGTCTCCGCAAGCAAGACGGTCAGCTCGCGCCCGATTCCCTTCGACGCGCCGGTGACGACGACGACGCGCCCGCTGAGATCGAAGCGCCTCGCGGCGTGGTTGTTGCTGTTCGACAAAGAATTGCCCCTTCCTGGAAGGTCGCCATAGCACGACAGCGACCATACCGCGTGCGCCGATCAGCCCTGCGCGACGAGTTGGGTCACTCGCTCGAGGTCGGCGTCCGCGCTCGAGAACTTGCCCATGACCCGGCCGCGCGCGAGCACGACCACCTCGTCGGCTACCGACAACGCCTGTTGCAGATTGTGCATGATCAACATGACGGCCTGGCCGGAGTCTCGCGCGCGCCGGACCTGATCGAGCACTTGCTGGGTCTGGCGGACGGCGAGCGCGGCAGTCGGCTCGTCGAGGATCAGGCAACGCGAGCCGTAGACGATGGCCCGCGCAATCGCGACGGCCTGCTTCTGGCCGCCGGACAATGTCGCCGCCGGGTCACTCAGCCGCCGCCGCAGATCGACGCCGAGCGTGGCCAGGGCATCTTTGGCGATCCGATCGGCCGCCTTCGCGTCGTAGATGCGCAGCGGTCCGAAGCGCTCGAGCGGTTCGTTGCCGAGCACCATGTTGCGGGAAATCGACATCAGGTCGCAGACGGCGAGGTCCTGAAACACCGTCGAGATGCCGGCCGCGCGCGCATCGTGCGCGCTGTGCAGCCTGATCTGGCGGCCGTCGACCTCGACCGAACCCGATGTGGGTTGGTAAACGCCCGAGAGCACCTTGATCAGCGTGCTCTTGCCAGCGCCGTTGTCGCCGAGCAGCGCGAGCACCTTGCCAGCGTAGGCCTCGATCGAGATGCCACGCAACGCCGTCACCGATTGAAATGTCATCGTGACGTCGCGCAGCGCGACGACGGGCGTCGTCGGGCGGGCGCTTGGTTGGTCGCGTCGGGCGGTCGTGGCGCCGTTAGTCATGGCGACAGCGCCGGGCGGCCCGGTCTCGTCGGCGACGATGATCGATTGTTCCTGCGCGTCCCGGTCGGGGCTCATCACGAAGCGATCGATGACCATGCGGTTGATCAGCACCGCGACGAGCACGACGACGCCGAGGAAGATGTTGACCCAATAGCCTTGCAGGCCAACCAGCAACAGGCCGTCGTTCACCATCGCGTACATGAACGCGCCCAGCACCGTGCCGAGCACGCTGCCGTAACCGCCGGTCAGCAAAGTGCCGCCGATCACCGCCATCGCGATGGCGATCAGTTCCCAGCCGACGCCGCGGTTGGCGTCGATCGAGAAGTATTGCACGGCTACCACGACCCCGGCGATACCGGACGTGAGGCCCGACAAGGCGAATAGCGTCACCGTGGTGCGGGCGACCGGCACGCCGAGATTCTTGGCCGCGGTGGGGTTCTGCCCGATTGCGAAGGCCCAGTTGCCCATGCGGGTGCGCAGCAGGAACAGCGTCGCCAGCAGCGCGACCACGAGGAACCACAGCAGCGACATGCGGTAGCCGAACAGATGCTTGCCGGCGATCGTCTGCGCGTAGTCGGCGGGAAACTTGACTACGATGGGAAAGCCGCTCGTCTCCATCGTGAGGAGGCCACGATAAACCAGCGAGGTCGCCAAGGTGATGATGAACGACGGCAGGCCGGTGCGAACCTGAAGGATGCCGTTGATGGCCCCGAGCAAGGCGCCGAAGGCGAGAGCGCACAGGATAGTCGCGATCGGCGGCAGGCCCAGCACGTTGCCGAAGTAGTACATCGCCCACCCGGTCAGGCCGACGATCGTGCCGACCGAGAGGTCGAAGTGGCCGCCAATCATGAGCACGGTGACGCCCACGGCGACGATGCCGTACTGCGCAGCTAGACTGGCGACGTTGATGCCGTTGTCCTGGCTGAGGAACAGATCGGGTCGCAGGATCGAGAACACCGCGAACGCGGCGACCAGACCGCCGAGCGAGGCGAGTTCGGGGCGTTGCAACGGTCGGCGAAGCAGGCCGACGACCCGGCGGACCGCGCCGCGCGAGGCGGCGGACCCCTCCGGGACGGAGGCGCCTGCCAACGTTATCGAACTCCGGCGGCAGCCAGTCCGGCGACCGCGTCGGCATTGGTCTTATCGACGATCTGCGGACCGGTCAGGAAGTAGTTCGACTGGATCAGGCCGTACCTGATGTAGTGGACGAGTTCGAGCACCGAGATGTAGCCGCGCCACCATCCTTGCTGGTCCATCGTGAGGTCGAGATCCCCGGCCTGGATCATGGCGACGATGTCGGGGCTGACATCGAAGCCGCCGGTTTGCAGCGGTCGTCCGACGGCCTTCTTGGCGGCGACGATGCCGGCCGTGGCGGGCTGCCCGGTCGCGACGACGGCATCGACATCGGGGTGCGAGCGCAGATAGGCCTCGACGATCGATGCGGTCTTGCCCGGATCGGGGTCGCCGGCAACGTGATCGTACTTGGCGCCCTTGGCCTTGGCGACCTGCTGCATGCCCGCGCATCGCTCGGTCTGGGTGCCGTCTCCGACCTCCTCCTGGACACAGATCATCGACTTCGCGCCCTTGCCGACGAAGCGGTCGGCGGCCATTTGGCCGGCGGCGTACTCGTCGGCGCCGACGCGCGAGACGTAAACGTCATTGGGGTCGCGCAGCGGCTTGTCCTTGACGCTGGGCGCCGGGTTGAAGGCCACCGCGACGCCCTTGCCCTTCGCCTCATTCGCCACCGCGTCGAGATCGCCGATACCGAGGATCAGGATGCCGTCAGGCTTGGCCGCGATGGTCTCCTCGATCTTCTCGGTGTACGATGCGAGGTCGACGCTGGCCGGGTAGACGTACTTCACATCGACCCCGAGATCCCGCCCCGCCTGTTGGGCGCCGTTGTTCAGCACGCGGAAAAATCCAGAGCTCGGGTCGGCGAGCCCCTCGACGTAGATCGTCAGGCGCTTGCCCTTCGTCAGGTCGCCTGGGTAGTTCGATGACCCGGCGCTGATACCCGAGGAGGACGACGTCACCACCATCGACAATGATAGCGCTGCCACGAGCGTTGACTTCATCTTCATGCACGGAGCCTTCCGGCGAGTGGGGAGGTGCAGTCTAAACTGGTTGGTGGGGGAGGTAGGACTCGAACCTACGAAGGCGAAGCCAACGGATTTACAGTCCTAT
>Ga0209447_10000330_pt1 | contig 12649 bp, 11 predicted proteins | sample BogFormECP04_OM3_FD_188243 | JGI IMG/M metagenome (GOLD analysis project Ga0209447, IMG submission 188243) | Bog forest soil microbial communities from Calvert Island, British Columbia, Canada - ECP04_OM3 (SPAdes) (version 2) | ecosystem: Environmental > Aquatic > Freshwater > Wetlands > Bog ... | reverse complement strand
ACAACGGGCTGCGCACCTCCGGCACATGGACGGGCAAAGGCGAAAGCCTCGATACCATTTCGCTGCAGACCGGCACGCTGCTGCGCTCCACGCAAACCAGCACGCAAAAAATTGACTTCGAAATCGTCAGCGCCGTCTCCGGCTCGAAAATCCACTACGCCGGCCAAGTGGAAACCCAATCCGAAATTACTCTGATGCCCAACGCCGCCGCCGCACCTTGACGCCCCAAGAATTGCTTTTGCAGATAATGCTGAGCTGACACGCAGCGACGCAGCGTCTAGCATCCCGTCCAGAGTTGCTATCCCGCCAGGAAAAATCGAAGGAGGTGACTTGTGAGTGATGCCACGCGGCTGCGCTACTTGCGCGTAGCCTTGATACTCGTTGGCCTGATCTTCATTCTGGGCGTATATCCGCTGATGATGGCGTGGTGGCCGTCCGGCTGGCGCTGGCAACCCAACCAGCCTGAGTACGAACAGATGATCCTGGGAGTGTACGCGACGCTGGGAATATTTCTGCTGCTCGCTTCTCGAAATCCGCTACAGAATCGCAGCCTGATCTGGTTCACGGTTTGGTCGAGCCTGGTGCACGCGGGGATTATGACCGTGCAAGCGCTCAACGCCCCTGCAGAGCATGGCCACCTGATGGGCGACATTCCTGCGTTATTCATCGTGGCAATCGTGCTCGCGGTATTGACGCCGCGCGGTGCAACTACGGCGGTCTAACGGCAATTTCGGCGCGCGGGCGACGAGTGTAAAGTTGTTGTTTTGGGCGCGCGGGATGTACCATATCGCTATCATGCAGGCGTCCTACACAGAATCGGTGAACGACAAGATTGGCAAGGCGATGGCCGACGCGTTCTATACGGCGCTGGCGGCTTTCCTATTTGGCATGTGCCTTGCTGGAATTATGAAACGACTCGATGGCGCGTTTCTTGGCGGCGCAGTATGTTCGGGAGCATTCGTTATCTTTGGGTTGTACTGGACTTGGCGGGCGGTGCAGCGCCTGCTTACCGCGAAATATGCGACGAGCGAAACCGCGAAGCGGAGCGTACGTCAATTGATGGGATATTGCGTCGCGTTCGCTTTTGCTTCCTTGAGTTTCGGCCTTGAGGTGATGGCCGCACTCCATTCGTCCGACGGCTTTTATGCGTACAGCGCCTTTGCGTGGGGGATCATCAGTTGTATCTGGTTCTACGGTGTTTACCGCCAGGCTAGGAGGCTGACCTCCGCGCTCGTCTGAAAGGCTTTCGATCGCACGCCTTTACAGGCCTCGCTTGACGCACGATTGCTCGCCTACCGAGAAACACACGCTCCAAACAGCTATAATCAATCTGCATGATTCCTGCATCCTACAAGCCGAAAAAGAAGTTCATGGAGCTAGCTATTTCGGAGGCCAAGCTGGCGGGCGACCGCGGCGACTATCCCATCGGCGCAGTCATTACCCGGCTGGTGGGCAAACGCGAGGTGGTCATCAGCAGCGCCGGCAACCGCGTGAAAACTTCCGGCTCGAGCATTAAACACGTGGAGCTGGAAACGCTGAAATACGTGTGCAGCGGCTACGGACGCTATCTGCCAGACTTCGTGCTGTATTCCACGCACGAACCCTGCGCGATGTGTGCCGGCGCTTGCGTGTGGTCGAGGATTGGCGCGGTGGTTTACGGCGTTTCGCAGGAAGACATCGCCGCGTACGGCCGCAAGTGCGGCACGGAAGTGTATAAGTGGCGAGCGTGCCTGATCTCGTGCAGCTACGTCTTTCGCAAAGGAAATCACCACATCCCGGTCGTCGGCGGTTTCCTGCGCAAGGAATGCCAAAAGCTTTTCAGTTACAAGACCACGCGCCGCTGACCCGCGCCGACCGAAGCAAATATTCCCGGGCTGTCTGGCACGGGGTAGGGGCGCTGCTTGCTGCGCCCCAGCTTGGCAAGGTGTCAGCCCCGCGACGGGTCAAACAGCGCTATTCGCGAGTAGTCGGCAGCCTCAAGCACGTCCCGCCCAAATGAGTTATAATTAAAGTTTTCCGCATAGCGCGTTTTGCGCGCTGAGGACTTCTGCATGAACTTCAAGCTAGCCAGCGACTACGAACCCCGCGGCGACCAGCCGCAAGCCATTTCGCAGCTCCTCTCGGGCCTTGCCGCCGGAGACCGCCATCAGGTGCTGCTGGGAGTCACCGGCTCGGGCAAAACTTTCACGATGGCCAAGGTGATCGAGGAGATCAATCGGCCGACGATCGTGCTGGCGCACAACAAGACGCTGGCCGCGCAGCTGTTCCACGAATTCAAATCGTTCTTCCCCGATAATGCTGTCGAATATTTCGTCAGCTATTACGATTATTACCAGCCCGAAGCCTACGTGCCGTCCAGCGACACCTACATCGAAAAAGAATCCACCATTAATGATGAGCTGGATAAGCTGCGCATGAGCGCCACGCGTTCGCTGTTTGAGCGGCGCGACGTGATCATCGTCGCTTCCGTTTCCTGCATCTACGGCCTCGGCTCGCCCGAAGCGTATTACGGGATGATGCTGCTGCTGGAAAAGGGCATGTCCATCAATCGCGAGACGATTCTGCGCAAGCTGGTGGAAATTCAGTACGAGCGCGGCGAGGATTTGCGTCGCGGCACTTTTCGCGTGCGTGGAGACATCATTGAAATTTATCCGCCCTACGACGATCTTGCCGTGCGCATCGAGCTGTGGGGCACGCAGATCGAAGCCATCCGCAAGATTGACCCGCTGACTGGCGAAATTCGCCTGACGCGCGAAGGCGACATCACGCGCCAGCCGATTTATCCGAAAACGCACTACGTGTTGCCGGCCGAACAGCGCGAGCGCGCCATCCAGAGCATCTACGAAGAAATGGAATGGTGGAAAGGGGAGCTGAGCCGCCAGGGAAAAATCGTGGAATCGCAGCGCATCGTGCAGCGCACTAATTTCGATATCGAAATGATGCGCACGATTGGCTATTGCCACGGAATTGAAAATTATTCGCGCCATCTTTCCGGGCGCTTGCCGGGAGAAGCGCCGCCGACGCTGCTGGATTATGTTCCGTCCGATTATTTGCTGGTGGTGGACGAATCGCACCAGACGGTGCCGCAGTTGCACGCGATGTATCACGGCGACCGTTCGCGCAAACAGACTCTGGTGAATTACGGGTTTCGCATGCCCTCGGCTCTGGATAATCGTCCGCTGACTTTCGAGGAGTTCGAGCATCGCACGAATCAAGTGGTGTACGTTTCCGCGACGCCCGGACCGTATGAGCTGACGAAAACCGGCGGCGTGGTGGTGGAGCAGGTGATTCGTCCGACCGGCCTGGTGGATCCGGAAGTGGAAGTTCGTCCGGTGAAGGGCCAGGTGGACGATCTGCTGGAACAAATCCGCCAGCGCACGGCGCGCAACGAACGCATTCTGGTCACGACGCTGACCAAGCGCATGGCCGAAGACCTGGCCGAATATTTCGCGGAAGTGGGCATACGCGTGCGCTACCTGCATTCTGAAATTGAGACGCTGGAGCGCGTGCGCATCCTGCGCGATCTGCGCCGCGGAGAATTTGACGTGCTGATCGGCATCAACTTGCTGCGCGAAGGCCTCGATTTGCCGGAAGTTTCGCTGGTGGCGATTCTGGATGCCGATAAAGAGGGATACCTGCGCAGCGCTACGTCTTTGATCCAGACGATGGGCCGCTGCGCGCGGCACGTGGAAGGGCGCGCGATTTTGTATGCCGATCGCATGACGGATTCCATGCGCCAGGCCATCGGCGAAACCAGCCGCCGCCGCGCGATTCAGGAAACGTATAATCGGGACCACAACATCACGCCGCAATCGATCATCAAGTCCGTGGATATGCAGCTGGCGCGCATCATCGAAGCTGATTACATTACGGTGCCGGCCGACGAACCGGTGATCGGTGAAATCACCAGCGAAGCGCAAATGGTGCAGGCCATCGCGCAACTGGAAACGCAAATGCGCGAAGCCGCCAAGAATTTCGAGTTCGAACGAGCGGCGAGCATCCGCGATCGCGTCCGCGCCCTGAAGCAACGCGACCTGGTCGCTATTTTTTCTACGGCTGGGATTGATGCGCCGGTTCCGGCTCTCGCCTCTGAAAACGTCGCCGCGGTGAGTCCGGAGGGCGAGGATGTCGCCGTCGCCACAACCACGGACGCCGCGCCGTCGTCGTCGCCGCGCAAGCCCAAAGTCCCGGCCAAAGCTCGCAAACGCTCCGCCAAGATGTAGCGCGCGGCACAATCTTTCCGTGCGTCCTCTGCGCCTCTGCGGCACAGGCCTTCCCAACATTGCCGGGTGCGGCACCAGCCGCCGCGCCACGCTGAAAATTTCCGCAATATCGACTAATATCTTTTGTTCCTATAGCCGAACAGAGAAAAGACCAGTGCGCAAATTTCAATCATTCATCGCTTGCACCCAACTAGCCCCGTGTCTGCTCGCGTTGCTTGCGATTCTTGCCGTGCCAAGCGTCGCGCGCGCGCAGGGGCCGCCACCGCCCGCGCCACCGGCACCGTTATATCCTCCCGGCAACGAATTCGCCGTGTGGGGCGGCTACTCGCTCGGCAATTCCCAGGTGTTTGGCATCGAGACCAATCGCCAGCTCGGCGAATTTGCGCTGCGTTACGCGCGGACGCTCTACGACAAACCCAGGACCGCGCTGCAATATACGCTGGACGTCATTCCGGTGGAAACGGTGCGCCAATACAGCTACGCAGTCTGCATGCCGACGCCCAACGAAACCGCGTATTGCCAGAATGGGCGTGAAACGGTGTATGGCGGCGGCGTAAATCCTATCGGATTGAAACTGAATTTCCGGCGCGAGCACCGCTTCCAGCCGTTCATCGCGTCAACGGCGGGATTTGTGGCATCTGTGCGGCCCGTGCCGGTGGATGTTCCCGGCGGGACGCAATTTAATTTTACATTCGATTTTCAGGCGGGAGTGGATTGGTTCAATTCTTCGCGCGACCGTGCCTGGCGCTTCGGCTACAAATATCAGCACATTTCCAACGCCTATCGCCATGACTTCAATCCCGGCGTGGACTTCCACTTCATCTTCTTGTCTTATTCGTTTTTCAAGTAACGGCTGCCTTTCTCCGCGGCCTCTGCGTCTCTGCGGTAGTGGCTGGTTTTTCGATGGCGCGTTCCGGCGCACGCTCAAACTACTCCACGCTTCAACTCCTCAATCGCATAGAACGTCCCGCGCCAGCGAATTCCGCCCTGCCGCAACGTCACTATAGTTGAGCGCACCAGCATCCACGCAAAAATCAAAGCGCCGAGCGGCTGCGTCAGCGCATACAACGGCGATTCGGCAAATTCAATCGCCGCTCCAGCCTGTGCCATCACCGGCAACAGGATCGCCACCGCCGCAAATAATCGCGACCATCCATGCACGAAAGGCAATGCCACCCACGGCAGCACGAACATCAACAAAAGCCCCGCCACCTGCCCGCAGGCCATCCACAACCGGAAACCGGTGGCCGCATAGAAATTTTTCGTTGTGCCGCGAACAATATTCCCCAGCCCCGCGTGCCAGTGAACGCTGACGGCGCGCCCCGCCTTCGCCAGTCCGGAGACGAAGCCCGCTTCCTTCACCAGTTTTCCCAGCTTCACATCATCCACCACTTCCATGGCTAGTCGCCGGTGCGTTCCCATTTTTTCGTACGCGTTGCGGCGGAGCAGCTGAAACGCGCCCACACCGACGTACGCGCTGGATCGCGGATCGCTTGTACGCCACGGCCGCAGGCCCAGCAGAAACGCCATTCCAAAAAACGTCATGGCGATTTTTTCTCCCGCCGTGAACATTTCCGCGTGGCACAGCATCGTCAGGTGGTCCCAGTGTTTTTCTTCGGCGAGGGCGATCGTGGCTCGCAATACGTCCGGCTCGAAGCGTACGTCCGCGTCCGTGAAGACCAGCCACTCGCCGCTGGAATGTTCGAAAGCGGTTTGCAATCCGTGCGGTTTGCCGAGCCAGCCGGCGGGAAGGGAAGTGATGTGGACGACTTTCAAGCGGGAATTCGCGCGCGCCGCAGCGTCCAAAATGCTGCCGGTTGCGTCTTCGGAGCGGTCGTCAACGGCGATCACTTCATAGTCCGGATAATCCTGCGCGAGGAAAGACTGCAGCGCCGCGGGAAGTTTTTCAGCTTCATCGAGCGCCGAAAATAAAATCGAAACGCGCGGCGTGGCTGCCGCATTGCCGTTATGGCCGCCGCGTTCCGCCAAACGTGCTTGCACCTGATTCAGCGCCGGAATGAGCAGCGCGCCGCGCGCCAAATCAATCGCCGCGAGTAGCCACGCCAGCGCGATGCAGCCGAGCAATCCCGTCGCGAACCAATGCAATTGTGAATTTCCTCCACCGCGCGTGGTGCGAACACGCTATGCTATCACTTTGCATGTCGCGCTCTGTTTCCATCGTCGGCGCAGGACGCTTGGGCCGCGCGCTGGGCCACGCGCTGCGTCGGCTCGGTTGGCGCATCGGCGCGGTGGTGACGCGCTCTGCCGCGCATTCCCGGTCCGCGGTGCGCGCGATTGGCGCAGGGCAGCCATTCGCCACACTCACAAGCGCGGTGATGGATGCCGATGTTATTCTGTTGGCTACGCCGGACGATGCGCTGGCGGAAGTGGCGCGCCGGCTGGCCAAGCTCGCAGGCAATAAGAGCGGCGGAAAAGTGGTGCTGCACTCGAGCGGCGCGCTGGACAATTCGGTGCTGCGAGCGCTGGCGCGTTGCGGCGCGGCCACCGGCTCGATTCATCCGATGCAAACATTTACCAACAATTCGCGGCCGAATTTGCAGGGCGTGATTTTCGCCATCGAAGGCGATGCGCGCGCCCGCCGCGCCGCTGGCACAATCGCTCGTGCTCTGGGCGGCGTTCCTGTGCCGGTCGCGAGCGGCAGTAAACCCGCATATCACGCAGCCGGCACGCTGGTTGCCGGGCACGCGCTGGCGTTAACCGAAGCCGCCGCGCAAATGCTGATTAAACTTGGATTCACGCGCCCGCACGCGGTGCAGACGTTGCTGCCATTGATGCGCCAGATGCTCGACAATTTTGAAAAGCACGGCCCGCGCGCCGCGTGGACCGGGCCTGCTTCGCGCGGCGACTTTGCGACGGTGGCCAAGCATCGCCGGGCGCTGCGCCGCTATCCGCGCGAGTTCGGCGACAGCTACGCCGCGCTGGTGCGCCTTTCCGCGCGCGTGCTGGCGAAAAATCCGAATGCAACGCTTAAACAGTTCGATCGCGCTCTGAAAAATTCCAGGAGGAACTCGCATTGAAGAATCTGCACATCCCAGTGGAACACGCAACGCTCGCCAACGGCTTGCGCGTGGTGATTTCGCCGGACCGCTCCGCGCCGGTGGTCACGGTAGGCGTTTATTATCAGATCGGCTTTCGCCTGGAGCCGCGCGGGCGCAGCGGCTTCGCGCATCTTTTCGAGCACATGATGTTTCAAGGCTCGGAAAATGCTGGCAAGATGGAACACATTCGCCTGATTAATTCCTCCGGCGGCATGTTGAATGGCACGACGAATTACGACATCACCAATTATTTCGAGTCCGTCCCGTCTAACGCGCTGGAACGCGTGCTGTGGCTGGAAGCCGATCGCATGCGCGCGCTGAAGGTGGACGACGAAAATCTGCGCAACCAGCGCGACGTGGTGAAGGAAGAAGTGCGCGTGAACGTGATGAACCAGCCTTACGGCGGATTTCCGTGGCTGGACCTGCCGCCCGTGGCCTTCCGCAATTGGCCGAACGCGCACAATTTCTACGGCGATTTTGCGGATCTGGATGCCGCGACGCTCGCCGATGTGCAAACTTTCTTTCACACCTACTATTCGCCAAACAACGCCGTGCTGCTGATGGTAGGCGACCTGGATCCCGCCGAAGGTTTTGCTCTTGCCAAGCGCCATTTCGAAAATATTCCCACGCATCCGCTGCCGCCGCGCGCGGATGTGACCGAGCCGCCGCAGACGGAAGAGCGCCGCGGCGAGGTTATCGAGAAATTCGGTCCGCTGCCCGCCATCGCCATCGGCTACACCGTGCCGGATCGTCACAATCCCGATTGGTACGCCGCATCGATTCTCGATCACGCTTTGCACGGCGGGCGCGTGGGGCGAATCTATCGCCGGCTGGTGCTGGAAAAACAAATTGCCGTCGAAACCGATGGCGGCGCGGACATCATCGAAACCAATGGCCCCACGCAAATGGTGACGCGCATTTTTCACAAGCCGGAATTCACCACGGATGAAACCATCGCGGCATTCGACGAGATCATTCGCGAAATTCAGGAGCAGGGAATCAGCGAAGACGAGCTGGCGCCCGTGAAAGTGAAACTGCGCGCCAATTACTACTCCAATCTGGAAGGCGGAATGGGAGCGCACATGCCACGCTTCGGCTTGATGCACTATCTTGCGTGCTTCACTTTGTTCGACGGCGATCCCGGCAGAATCAATACTGTTTTGGATGGCTTTCAGGCCGTCACTTCCGTGCAAGTGCAAGCCGCCGCGCAAAAATATCTGGTCCCGGCGAATCGCGCGATCGTGCTTCGCAGTCCGGTTGCAAAGGAAGTGGCCGCATGAGCGGAACAACTACCAAACCCATGACTACCACAACAGGTTCTACCGCTTCGGCTGCAACGCCCGTTACCGCCGTGCCCGCGCTCGGCCCCGAACGCCCCGTCGCGTGGCCCAAGCGCGCGGTGCGAACGCTTCCTAACGGAATGCAAGTGGTGCTCGCCGAGCTGCGCACGTATCCGAAAATTTCCGCGCAGCTTTTCTTCCGCAGCGGCAATGCCAGCGTGGCGCACCGCGCTCCGGGCCTGGCCGAATTGACGGCCACGGTGGTGCGTACCGGCACCGCTTCGCGCAGCAGCCGCCAGATTGAAGAAGATCTGCGCCGCATGGGCGCGGACCTGGGCTCGCACGCCGGCGCGGATTCCAGCGCGATCTCGATTTCCGGCCTCGCCGAATTTTCCGCGGGCCTGTTCGATCTGCTCGGCGATCTGGCGCGCAATGCCTCATTTCCAACCGAGGAATTCGAGCGCGAGCGCGGCCGCAAAATCGAGGGCTTGCGCATCGAACGCACCACGCCGGGATTTCTGGCGAGCGAACGCTTCCGTCGCGTGATTTTCGGCGAGCATCCTTACGCCATCGTTTCGCCCACCGAGGAGCAGGTAGCAGCCATCAAGCATCCGCAGCTCGAGGAGTTCTATCAGCACAATTATTCTCCGGCGAATGCGCTGCTCATCGTCGTGGGCGATTTTTCAGCCGATGCCATGCTTGCGCAAATTGAAAAAGTATTCGGCAGCTGGACGGCACCCAAGCCCGCGTCGCTGATATCCGTCGCGCCGCCGCACAATACCGGGCGCAAAGTTCACCTGGTGCATTTGCCCGGCAGCGTGCAGACGCAGGTGCTGCTAGGCAATCTGGCGATCACGCGCCGCGATCCGGATTGGTTTCGCCTGGTGCTCGCGAATTCGATTTATGGCGGCGCGTTTCATTCGCGGCTGGTGATTAATATCCGCGAACAAAAAGGCTACACCTACAGCCCGCGCAGCGGCCTGCAGTCGCTGCGGCAGCACGGTTATTTCAGCGTGCATGCGGCGGTGCGCAACGAAGTAGCCGCCGCCACGCTCACCGAAATGTTTTATGAGATGGATCGCATGCGCTCGCTTCCCGTCACTTCGGAAGAACTGGAAAGCGCGCGCAGCTACCTGACCGGCGTTTTTTCGCTGGGCGTTGCCACGCAGGATGGTCTGCTCGGCCAGCTCTCCACGATTTATCTGGACCACTTGCCCGAGGATCATCTGGAAACTTATCGCGAGAAGGTGCACGCGCTCACGGCGGACGACATTCTGGTGGCCGCGCGCCGCCACTTCGATTCGGCCAACGCGCAGATCGTGCTGGTGGGCGACCGCGCGCAAATCGCGGAACAAGCTGCGCTTTTCGGCGAAGTGACGGAGTATAACGCGCAAGGAAATCGCCAGAATTAGACGCGAGCGGATGTAGCGACGAATGCGCGCCAAATCATCCGACCGCGGTCAGCCAGGGCCAAACGTGCCGTGAGAACCATCAAACAGGCCGCGCTTGTGGTGATTGTTTTTGCCGTCTGTGCGTTCGCGGCGACGGCGCAGAAGAAGCAGCCGCCGGCGCATCCGCTGGATCTGAACGCAGCGAATGTTAAGGAATTAGAGCAAGTTCCTGGCATCGGCCCCAAAACCGCTCAAGCGATCGTGGATTTCCGGCATAAGAGCGGCGCATTCCGGCGCGTCGAAGATCTGCTGGCAATCAGAGGAATCAGCCAGCGCAAGCTCGATAAGATGCGCCCGTACTTGAAGGTCGTGCCGCCTCCGCCGCCGCACAAATCACCGTGACGATCATACGCACCGGTTTTCTCTGCGTTCTCTGCGCCTCTGCGGTAGTCTTGCTTTTCTCGGTGTTCTCGGTTCATTCTCTGTAAACTCTGTGTTAAATCTTTTTTTCTTGCCTTACACGGTGGCCGCGAAAGAAAATTGATCCTCGGAGTCAACCATGTTAACGAAGAAGTCTTGTTTCTCGATCGCAGCAGGCTTGGCGCTGACCCTGGCTACGCTCGCCGCGAGCAACGCAACGAAATCCGCGACACGCAACGCATCGCTCGCAGCCACCGCCATCGCGCCGCCGTCCGGCTACCATTTGCTGAAGAAAATCCCGCTGGGCGGTGAAGGCGGCTGGGATTACCTGGCCTTCGACTCACCGACGCGTCGCCTGTTCATTTCGCGCAGCGCGAAAGTGGTGGTCCTCAATGTGGACACGGGAACCGTCGCCGGTGAAATTCCTAACACCGACGGCGTGCACGGCATCGCCTTCGCGCCGGAGCTCGACCGGGGCTTCACGTCCAACGGCCGCGCGAACACCGTCACCATTTTCGATCTGCAATCCCTGCAAATCATCGGCAGCGCGAAAACCGGGATGAATCCCGACGCGATTGTTTACGATCCGGCCTCGAAGCGCGTCTTCACCATGAACGGCCAGAGCCACGATGCCACCGTGATAGACGCGGCCACTGGCAGCGTGCTGGGTACGATCCCGGTAACAGGCAAGCCGGAATTTGCGGTGGCGGATGGCGCAGGGCACGTCTACGTGAACATCGAGGACAAAAGCGAGGAGCTGCAGATTGACGCGCAGAATCTGAAAGTGACGGCGCAGTGGCCGCTCGCACCATGCCAAGAACCTTCGGGACTCGCGATGGACATCGCGCATCGCCGGCTTTTTGCCGGCTGCCACAATCAAATGATGGCCGTGGTGGACGCCGACTCCGGAAAAGTGATTGCCACTCCCGCGATTGGCCTTGGCGTGGACGCCAACGCGTTCGATCCCGGCACTGGTTTGGCCTTCGCGTCGAACGGGCAGAGCGCCACGCTCACCGTGGTGCACGAGGACGCGCCGGATAAATTTTCGGTGGTGGAAAATGTAACGACGCAGCGCGGGGCACGCACCATGGCGCTGGATCCGAAGTCGCACGAGATTTATCTGGTGACGGCCGATTTCGCGCCTGCGCCGCCATCCGCGAACGAAAATCCCAAGCCGCGCATGATGGCAGTGCCCGGCACGTTCGTAGTATTGATTTACGCCAAGTGAAGACCGGCCGAGACCGGAGAACCGCCGCTGAAGAACCGTAATGCGCGTTACAAAATCTGGTGGCTCGATTTCGTGGCGTCAATCGCCAGCGGCACCTGGTCGGCAATCTCCAGGCCATAGCCTTCCAGCGCGACGACTTTCTTCGGATGATTGGTGAGCACGCGAATCCGGCGCAATCCCAAATCAATTAATATTTGCGCGCCGATTCCGCTTTCGCGCTGCACCAGCCGCTGGCGTCCCAGATCGTGCTCCTTTTCCTCGCGCGCGTGAAAACGGATGCGCGGCAGTTCGCCGTTGTCCGCTTCGCGCGGTGCATCAATCTGGAATCCGCGCCCGGTGTGATGCAGGTAGACGAACACGCCGCGGTCTTCCTTGGCAATCGCCGCGAGGGAGCGCTCGATGATCGGGTGGCAATCGCAGGCCGTGGAACCGAAAACGTCGCCGGTGAGGCAGTGCGAATGCACGCGCACCAGCGGGGGGCCGGATTTTGCGGCGTCGGCCAATTCGCCGCGCACCAGCGCGACGTGCAGTTCGTGATCCGCGTCGTTGGAATAGGCGATCATGCGGAAATTTCCGTGGCGCGTGGGCAGCACGGATTCGGCGATGCGGCGCACGTGGCGTTCGTGCTGCATGCGGTAACGGATCAGGTCTGCCACCGTCAACAGCTTCATGCCATGCAAATGGCAAAATTCCACCAGCTGCGGAATGCGCGCCATGGTCCCGTCGTCGTTCATGATTTCGCAAATCACGCCGGAATGATCCAGGCCCGCCAGGCGCGCCAGGTCCACCGAAGCTTCCGTCTGTCCGGCGCGCACCAGCACGCCGCCATTACGCGCGCGCAAAGTGTAAACGTGGCCGGGCCGCGCGAGATCCTCGGGATGAGTGTTGGGGCTCGTGGCGGCCAGAATCGTGGTGGCGCGGTCTGCGGTGCTGGTGCCGGTGGTGGTGCCGCGGCGCGCGTCGATCGGTTCGCAGAAAGGCGTGCCGAACATGGAAGTGTTGCGCGGGGTGATGGGCGCGAGGGCCAGCGCGTCGCAACGTTGTTCCG
>Ga0209447_10000329_pt1 | contig 12672 bp, 9 predicted proteins | sample BogFormECP04_OM3_FD_188243 | JGI IMG/M metagenome (GOLD analysis project Ga0209447, IMG submission 188243) | Bog forest soil microbial communities from Calvert Island, British Columbia, Canada - ECP04_OM3 (SPAdes) (version 2) | ecosystem: Environmental > Aquatic > Freshwater > Wetlands > Bog ... | reverse complement strand
CGAAATGAAATCGCGCGGAACGACGAACTCACGACCAGACGTTCAAATCTCGGCTGAAGCGTGCGGCGCGACGCGGCGTTGCGATCGCCGGCGCTCCGCCATCCAGCACCAGCCCGCGCCGGCTAACATCACCAGCAACGGCTCCAGCAGCGGAATGCGCAAGCGCGTGTTCATCACCAGCGGCAGATGCAACAGCGTAAATCCCGCCGCGTACACCAGCAGTACCGCAGCAATCCCCGCGTGCGTTTGCCGCAACGCGTGCCAGCCCAGAATCGCCAGCAGCAGCGCGCACCAATACGCCAGCACTCCGGCGAAACGTATCCGGCGGTCGCCGCGCGGCAACGAAGATGTTCCGGCAAGCTGGTCCGTGCTCAGCCAAAAATCGCTCACCTTTTTTCCCAGCAGCGCAAACGCATGAAAACCTTCGCGCCGCCATAAGTCCGGCGCCAGCGCCAGCGCGCGCCGGTCCAGCTCCGCCTCCGAAGGCAGCGTCAAACGCGTCGGCGAATTCGTCTCGATCTGGTTCAACTCCCAGCCCAGATTGCTCTGCAGTTTTTCCATATCGCCCGGCTGCGCGCGCCCCTCCGACGTCAACACGCCCTGCACTGCGTTCGGCCCCGATTGCGTGGAGTACAGAACCTTTCCGTGAAACGCAAGCTCATTGCGAACGAGCCAGGGAGACACGATCAGCAGCGGCACGCCCAGCGCAATGGCCAGGCGCTTCCACGGTGTTCGTTTTTCGCTAACACGCGTTTTCCCGCCGCGCGATTTCTCTCCACGCAAAATAGCGAACGCCGCGAACAGCGGCAACGCCGCGGCATTGAACCGCACCATCGACTCGAGCCCGGCGGCGAATCCCATGCGCCACGCGGACACAGAATCTTTGCCCTCACACTGCAGGATCAGATTGTGCAGAAAGATGGCCGTCAACAATGCCGCCAAACACTCCGTCAACACTTGCGCGGTGGTGAAGATCAACGTAGGCAAAAGGAGCCCAATCAGCAGGCTTGCTTTTCCCGCGGCTCGGCCAAACAGCCGGCGCGCCGCCGCAGCGCAAATCGCCACCGTCGCTATCCCCAGCAAGAACTGCAAGCCGCGCAACGCCAAAATATAGTTCCCGCCAAAGATGCCCATCGCGGAAACCAGCAGCAGCGGATATCCCGGCGGCCGCACCGCCGTGGGTTGCCCGGCGTAGCTGTATCCCAAATGCGCGAGCAAATTCTGCGCCAGCAAAACGTAAGCGGGCGCGTCACTTCCGCCGCTATGAAAGGTCAGTGCGTCTTTCGCGGGCAGCGCCACGAAGGCTACGCGAAGAATCAATCCCAGGGCCACCGCGGCGCGGAACAGCCACACCGCGGTTTGCGCCGAGCGATGTTTCCGCGGCTCGCGCGGTTCGGGTTCTTCGCTCGTAAGGAGTTCGCGCGCCCTGGCGGGAGCCTCGGCAACCTCGCGCTCCGGCGTGATTACGGTGACGCTGAACAGCGCGCTAAACGACGAACTGGACGAGGTGCTGAACAGTCTGTTGAACAACAGAAAACTAGGTTTCAAGCGGCTACACCCTGGCCGTGCTTCACGCGCGCTCCCGGTAATTCAAGAATTCGGACGAGTACCAAAGGCCGGAGTGCAATTCACTCGCCAGCGCGAGGTGACGCAGGCCAAGCTAAGCTATGTGAAATGAGTGATTTGTTGCGGAAGGTGACCCGAGGGTGCAGCGAGAAAATTCCCGAAACGGCATGCGGAAGACCGTTTCGATTTGGAGGGTTTGGTAGCACAGGCACTCTTGCCTGTGCGGGTTTTGCTTGAGGCGCGAAAAAGTGCACAGGCAAGAGTGCCTGTGCTACCAAAATCTCGCTGCGTGTGGCGGCTTAGGAACGCGTGGGCATTTCGCTAGACGCTGAGGCGTTCGCATCGCGCTGTTCCAACGTGCTGGACAAACCCAGCCGCGCGGCGCTGGCGCTGAGGCATTCGGAAAGTTCGCCGGCCCACAGCAACACATCCAGAAGGCGGCTGCGCTGCAGGTTGCTCAACTGCTCGCTGCGCAGGGAGACACTGAGGGCTTGCGTGGAACACTCTTCGAGAAATCCGCGCAATTGCGCGCGGTCCGGTTCCTGCACGCGGCGCGCAAAATCGCGGCGCCCGTCGTAAGCCGCCAAGGATTCGTAGCAGAGCAGAATGAAATGATCGAGGCAGAGCGACTGATTTTCGAGGACCGCCGCGGACGCGTCTGGACATCCAGCCACCGCGCACGTCTTGCCAATGACTTTCGCTGCGTTGCCTACAAGATCGGCGCTCATGGTCAGTGTAGCTCCCGGGAATGTGAAAAACGTATTCGCCATAGTCGCCCGCGGTAGCGGGTCCTTTCTTAAACTCGCCTCGTAAGGGCGCGATAACAACGTGCCTCAGAGGAAAGCGGTAAAAACTTGACTCGCAACACGCGTGAGAGAACTGCGCCAAGAAGCACGCGCGTAGACGACAAACCCTTACTTAAACGACCGGGACGGGCAATTCATCGCGCTCCGGCTGCAGAGCTTTTAGCGAAGCGATGGTCAAGTGCGTGCGCATCACCTGGACGCGCAGGCGATGGTCCATATAGCGTTCGATCAGTTTGCAGACCCAACCGGAATTTTCCGCGGCTTTGCTGGCGCTCAAGTCCCCCTGCCAGAAGGTCAGTACGGTGATCAGACGTTGCTCCTGATGGGCCGCCATGACGGCGCATCCAGCAAAGCCCGCCACGCCTTCGAGGGTTTTGTTAAGCGCCGCTGGCACCAGCGCGTGAACGCGATGCGACTCGTTGGGCTTGGCTACAAATTCGATGCTGATAGTGGTCTTGCAGGCTGCCAGAGCGGCAGCCAGGGAGTTGCGCTCCAGCTGGTCCGCAGGCGATGGGCGCTGATCGAAGTGGGGGTCGAAGTTCGGCATAGTGCCACCTACTATCCAACCCGTGTTTCCCGGCCGAGTTGCCACGAAGTTCCTCCCTAGAAAACGGTTGAATTGCGCGTCCAACTTTCCCCGTCGAAACGTCCGTACTAAACATCTGTACCTCAGAGGTTCCGTATCCCATTCATCTCATCACCGAGCGGCGACAAAACCGCAACTCAGGGAGGAGCGCGCCTGACTTCAGCAACCCAGCGCTTTCGAGATCGCTGGATGACCTCGGGGTTCGGGCCGAGGCCGGTTCAGGGCCATTCAGACGCGCCCGTTTGGGGCACGCGGGTACGGGGAACGTTTCCCGCGGGTAAGAGCCGACGAGGCCGTCGACGCGTACCCAAGGTAGTGTCGCCAGATTGTGATTCGTTTCAAATCGGGTCGAGTCCTGAGAAGTTCTTGGGGATAGCCAGTAGATTGGCCTAGGGGAAGGCGCTCGCGATTCAATGTTCGACTCATTGCTCTGGATAGCGCCGCCCAGATATACTCGCGAGCACTTCGAGCATCGCGGCAGAGGGCACGCGTGGAATTTTTTGCGTTCGACAAGGACTATATAGAACGACTGCGGGCGGGGGACGCGGCGACGGAAGGGCATTTTGTGGGCTATTTTGGCCAGTACTTCCGTATCTTATTGAGGGCACGCGTGTTATCGCCCGATAAGGTGGATGACGTAACCCAGGAGACCTTTCGGAGGGTGCTGGTGGCGCTACACCGGGAAGACGCCATCCACCAACCGGAGCGCTTTGGGGCGTTCGTTAACTCTATCTGTAGGAATGCTTTACGCGAGTTGCAGCGCGGCGGTAAACGCGCGGAACCCCTCGAAGACGTACATTACGAAGTGGCTGACCCCGCGCCGGACGCCCATGCCCTGCTGGTAAGCCAGGAATCCCGCATCATTGTGCGCCGCGTGCTGAGCGGGATGCCGAAGAAGGATAGCGATCTGCTGCGCGAACTCTTTTTCCTTGAGAAGGATAAGGATGAGATTTGCCGGCAGCATGGCGTCGATCGAGAGTATTTGCGGGTGCTGATGCATCGGGCCAAAGGCCGCTTTCGGGCGGAGTATGAAGCCCAGACCGGAGTATGAAGGCACACCGTCCCAAAATGGGCGCAATCCGCAGGAAAACAAAAGGTTTGAAACGAAAGGGCAACCAAACGCACTATCCCTTGATTGGACTTAACTGGAGACACGCGGCAGACGAAAATGAACCATAACGAAGCCACACAACTAGGGGCTGCTGAAAAGTACGTATTGCGCGAGCTGGCGGATGAGCAGCGCGAAGCCTTCGAGGATCATTTTTTTAATTGCAGGGAATGCAACGCCGACGTGAAGGCGGCGATGATTTTTGCGGATACGGCGCGGGAAGTTTTTGACGAGCCAGAGCAGTCGAAACTTTCTAAGGTAGAGCCGCAATCGTCGGCGGCGGGATGGTTTGACTGGTTCCGGAGATTTGCCGCGGCGCCGGTGGCCGCGGTGCTGGTGTTGCTGGTGGGCTATCAAAATATTGTGACGATTCCGCAGGCCCGGCAAGGGTCCTCGGTTTCGGCAGAGAAGGCGGCAAGCGGGCCGGTCGCTTCCGTGCAGGCTTACGATACCTCGTTCACGCTGGTGGGAGTGACGCGTGGCGAGCGGCGCGGGGCGGCCGGCGATGCCGACGTGCCCAGCGACCTTAGAGATGTGCTCCCGGCGGAGGCCAAACCCGTGGAGGTTCCGCCAGCGGACGTGAAAGTGCGCGCGGACGAAAGCTTTGCGCTGAATTTCGAGTTCACGCCGACGCAGAAATTTGATGCGTATTCCGGGGCTTTGTTGGACGATGGCGGGCGGACGGTGTTGCAGGTGGGGCTGGCGGGTGAGCTGACGAACAAAGCGGTGCACGTAACAGTTCCCGCGGGGGTGGTGCGCGCGGGGAAGTACGCGCTGGTGATTCGCGGAGTTGGGCCGACACAAAGTGCCGCGGAGAGTAATCCTCAAGTGGCACGGCTGGTATTTACCGTTGAAATTCTTCCGTAACTCAGTAACCATGCGACCTTAGCGTTTTGAAGTACCACGTTTTTTGCAAATACCTCAAGAAAGGTGTGTGTTGAGATGAGTCATCGTCCCCGTCCCTCATTCAACTTCCATGCCGAAGGCCATGCCTTCAGCGCGGAGATTCGGCGTCCGGTACCGCAGCATATTCCAGCTTTGGCGGCGACGTCGCTGCCGACGATTGGAGGGCACGGGCAGCACCGGATCGAGGATTTTCACGTTCCGAGGATTATTTCGTTTAAGGCGGCGCATACGCACGTTTCGGGAAGCTTTGCGGAGGATAAGCTGGCGACGACGCACGCTACCTCGACGATCGAGGGGTACAATCTACTGGACTTCGTAACGGCGGACCGCATTACTGTGCGTCTCACCTCCGAGCACAAACTGGACGAACTGGAAGGGCACATTATCGCGCTGGGGAGCACATACGTTAATTTGAAGATCGGCGGGTACCCGGTTGAGGTTAAGCTGCGTCACAACCTGTTGCTGAGCTGCAAGACGCACGCGGATCTCGTGAAAGCCATTGCATCTGACCAGCAAAACGGCAGAATAGCCGCTACCAAAGGCGGACTCTCCCTGTGCTCGCTGGTCGAAGAAATTGTCACGGATTTTCCGGGGCTAACGCCCGCGGACAAAAAGAAGCACATCTTGCGGATTCCGCATTTTGGCACGATCGCCTTCGCCGAGGTACTGGCGGAGGAAGGCACGAAAACGCTGACCATGTTGAAATTCGATCTGGGCTGCCCAGACGATCTGACCGGAACTACGGCGCAAGCCCGCACCAACGGACTGCCACCACCCTGATTCGATTGATAGCCCGAACGGGCTGTTCACATCTTTTCCTCTTTATCATAAGTATATGCGTTGGTGCGTGTCATACCGCGCCCACGCCGCAAAACGCGTACGACGAGATCGGGCGCGACCTCTGGCGGGGCGATGTAATTTCAGGAACTGCGGACGCGGACCGGGCGCTGCTACGGTTTGACGGGAAAGACCCGCAATGGAGTTGGCGTTTCCGAATTCTTAAGGCTCGTATATTGGTTTCGCGCTCCGCGTGGCGAGATGCGCTCGCACTCTTAAATGCGGAGTTGCCGCCTTCACTCGCGGCCAGTGATGTAGCGGTTGGCAAGAACATGGTTGAAGGGATGGCGTACCGGGTCGGGCAGAATTTTAAACAATCCGCGGAGCGGATCGCTCTCGCGGAATCTCTTGCGGAGCGTTTCCAACCCCAGTTGCTGTGCGAAGTCTTGAATGCTCGGGGTGCGCTCGAAATGAACAATGAAAATTATGCCGACGCTCAGGCCACGCACGGCCGAGCGTTAGCCCTCGCGCGGCAGTACGGCAGGCGAGACGAGGAAGCGAGTGCACTGGTGAGCTTGGCATGGGTCGCGGGACGAGAAGAACACTTTGATGAGGCGGTCGAAGAGGGACAAAATGCCGTGCAGTTTTCGCGCGCGCTCGGCAGAGAAGGGCTCGTGGCCACAGCACTGGGGAACCTAGCGTCCAACTACTTCGAACTAGGGGATTTTGACAATGCATTGGTGTTTTACAGACAGGCTGCGGAGACGTCGGAACGACTTGGTTTGACTGGCCACGCGATCTACTGGCTGACTGGCGTGGCAAACAGCTATGCGGCACTCCACGACTACACGTCCGCTCAGGACCTCTCGCAACACACACTTCAGCTAGCACGAACCCTTAACTGGATGGAAGCAGTTACGGAATGCCTAAACGATTTAGCGTCCTTTGCGCTGGCGACGGATCGACCCGATGCTGGAGAGCCTCACGTTAGGGAAGCGCTGCAGCTGGAGCAACAGGGGTTGGATCATTTTGGGGCGCCGCAGTCCCGCCTCATCGCGGGAAGAATCGAAGCCAGGGACCGGCATTTTCGCGAAGCCGAGAAGTATTATCGACAGGTGATGAATGATCCGAAGGTCGAAAAGGCCTTGCGGTGGGAGTCTCAAGCGAGGCTGGCAGAATTGCACGATGATCAGGGAATGACGAAGGTGGCGGAGCGTGAGTTTAGCCAGTCGATTGCGACCATCCAGGCGGCGCGGGATTCCATTGATCGGGTTGACTTGAAACTCAGCTATCTTGCGGGAGGTATCGAGTTCTACGATGACTACATCGATTTCCTGATCAATCATGGCAAGGAATACGAAGCGCTGCGCGTCGCGGAACTGAGTCGAGCGAGAGCTCTGAATGAGGGGTTGGCGCAGTCGGCCCACGCTTCTGCGTTGTCCACGAGTAATCTGCGGGCACAAGAAATTGCACAGAAGATGAAGGCCACGCTGCTGTTTTATTGGGTGGGGCAGAAGCGCTCGCATCTTTGGGTGATCACGCCGACGGGAACGAGCCATTTCGATTTGCCGAAGGCGGCGGACGTGGAGCCGCTGGTGAAGTCTTACCGGGATGCGGTGCTGCGTGTGAGCGATGCGCAGGACGCGGCGGGTGCGGCGGGGAAGCAGTTGTACGCGATGCTGGTGGCGCCGGCGAAGAAGTTGATTCCCAATGGCGCGCGCGTGATTGTGCTGCCCGATGCGACGTTGGCGGCGTTGAATTTTGAGACGCTGATTGCGCCCGAGCCGCAGGCGCACTTTTGGATTGAAGACGTTACGGTGACGACGGCGAGTTCGCTAACGTTGCTGGCGGCGTCCACGGCGCGGGCGCCATCGAAGGACGCGAATCTGCTGCTGGTGGGCAATACCGTGCAACCTAACGATGATTTTCCTGCCTTGCCGCAGGCGCCTGCCGAAATGAAGATTGTTGAAGGATATTTTCCCGCAAAGCGCCGCGAGGTGCTGGAGGGAGCGCAGGCGACGCCTTCGGCGTATTTGGCGAGCAAGCCGGAACGGTTTGGGTATTTGCATTTTGTTACGCATGGAACGGCCAGCGTGACGCGGCCGCTGGAGTCGGCGGTGATTCTTAGCAAGGAAGGGGATTCTTATAAGTTGTACGCGCGGGAAATTTTGAAACATCCGCTGACTGCGCGGCTGGTGACCATTTCAGCTTGTGAAGGGGCGGGGAAGCGGGCGTACTCTGGCGAAGGATTGGTGGGATTGTCCTGGGCGTTTTTGCGGGCTGGGGCGCACAACGTGGTGGGCGCGCTGTGGGAAGTTAGCGATGCTTCGACGCCGGAGTTTATGGATGCGTTTTATCGGGAGTTGGGGAAGGGGCGGGATCCGGCGTCGGCGTTGCGGGCGGCCAAACTCACGCTGCTTCATCCGGCCGACCCGAGCATCGTGTTCCGACGGCCCTACTATTGGGCGCCGTTTCAGCTTTATGCGGGATCGTAGATTGTAGAGGACGGGCGGTCGCGGGGCGACCGCCCGGGAGTGGGAAAAGGGGCGCGGTTAGGAAAAACCGCGCAGCATGCTGCGCCACTACAAAGGCGAATTCCAAGGCAAAGACAAAAGCAAAGGCGCCCGCCTCAGAAGGCGGCCGCTACACGTGCAGGAGGGACGTTCGCTTCGCGAACGTCCCGATTTCCTACGTCGCCTGGACTTGGCGATTACTTTAGGGCGGCTTGGAGGTTTTGGCCGTTGGGGGAGCCTAGGCCGGTGCAGGGGTCCCAGCCGGGGGCGGCGTGATATTTGCCGTTGTTGCCGGTGGTGATGTCGTGGAAGGCGTTGGCGGTTTTGGGGATGGCGTAGAGCAGGGGATTTAGGAAGCCCACTGGCTTGCCTAGGGATTGATTGAGGCGGGCGACTAGACCGGCCCAGAGCGGGGCTACGGCGCTGGTGCCGCCTACGGGTGGGACGCCTTGGGAGGCGTCCGGGAAGCTTTGGCCATCGCAGAGGACTTGATAGCCGGAGCCGGGGGCGGCATCGCCGGCAACGTCTGGAACGCCGCGCATTACGGGTCCCGCAGGATCGACGGCTTTTTGGTTTTCGACGCCGACCTGATAGCTGGGCTGGGCGAAGACACGGCTCACGCCGCCGCCGGTGCCGTCGTTGGTGCCATCGTCCCAGACTACTTCGTTGGAGATAGCATTTCCGGTGACGGTGATTTGCGTGCCGCCGCAGGCTAGGACGTTGGGGCTGGAGGCGGGGAAATCCACGTGGGTCTTGCCGTCCCAATTGGGGTCGTTGGCGGCAAAGTCGGCGGAGCCGCTGTCGCCGGCGGCGACGCAGACGGTCATGCCGATTTGCGCGGCGGCTTGCAGGATTTGGTCGAACTCGGTTTGAAATTGCGCGGAGGCGGTTTCTTCGGGGCCGCCCCAACTGATGGAGACGATGTGGGGATTGTTTACGGTGTCGTGGACGATGGCGTTGATGGCGCCGAGGAAACTTTGGTCGGTGGCGTCGGGAGCGAAATAGACGACGACTTTGGCGCCTGGGGCGATGCCGCCGGCGACTTCGATGTCCAGGGCGACTTCGACGTCGGGATTATTTTGCGCGAAAGCGTTGGTGCCGGGATTGTTGGCGCCGCCGCCGGTGTAAGTGGCGGTGGTTACGTTGGGCGGCTTGACGCCGATGCGATGAAAATAGGTGTTGAGGTCGGTGGAGTGGTAGCCGCCGCCGAGTTCGAGAATGGCGATGGTCTGGCCGGTGCCGTCACCTGGGGCAAAATTGTAGAGCTGCGCGAGCTGCACCGGGGAGAAGCCGGCGGGAACGGGAGCCGCGGAGGCGTGCGGCGTTCCGACGCCGTGGGTGGTGGCGGTGGCGGATTTGGCTTGATCGTTACGGTGGATACGAAAATGCGGGCGGGCGAAGGGGCGATTGTCGAGGCCGGTGACGCTGGTGACGATGCCGCCGAGGCTTTCGGGGAGGAGAATGTCACCTTCGCGGCCGCGATAAGTGGTGTCATGCGATTTGTACATTTTCAGCGCTACGCCGAAGGCGCGATTGTAGTTTTCTGCGCTGCCGGAAAGGATTACGTGGCGCTTGGCGGCGTCGGATTCGACTACTTTTAGATGGTGTTCGCGAGCAAAGGCGGTGACCTTGGCGAGGTCGGCGGAGTCTGCGCCGTGGTTGGCGGCGAGGGCTTCGCGGGTCAGGTAGGTGCGATCTTTGGGTTTCTGTCTGGCGTGCGCGTGAGCATCTGGCAGAGGATTTTTGCGGCGGACCATTACGGTGACTTGAAAGTCGCCCTGCGGAACCTCCGAGGAGATTTGGGCATGGGATAAACGATGCTTGGTGCTGCCTTTTAGCGAGACTTGTTTTTCGTGGGAGGACATAGCGACACGCTCCTTTGCGTGAGGTCCGCTAGGCTAGGATGCACCACGACGGCGGATGGTGGTGAAGGCGAGTAGGGCCAAGGTGTTCGCGGGCAACACCCTCCTTGGCGATGCGGGCTGTAAGGTAGTGATGCGAGGGAGAGGATAGTTTCACGAGGTAGCCCCTTTTTTTTTGGATTTTGCGTGGGGAATCACGCGGGATCGCAGGGCGGACGGAAGGCGCAAAGCAGTACTTGGCTGGGGCTATTGCTTGTGGGGGCTGGTTACCAGAGAATATGGGGTTTGCAATGCAGCGGTTTTCGGTAAGTCGGTGCGCTTGAGGCGGAGAAGCACGCGAAATAGCGAGTGAGGAAAAATTGAGCGAGACGTTAGGGCCGCGGAAGATTGCGTATTTCTCGATGGAGATTGCGCTGGAGAGCGCCATGCCGAGTTACAGCGGCGGGCTGGGGGTTTTGGCGGGCGATACCATTCGCGCGGCGGCGGATTTGCGGTTGCCGATGGTGGCGGTGTCGCTGCTGTATCGCAAAGGATTTTTCGACCAGCGTTTGGCGGAGGACGGCAGCCAGAGCGAAGAAGCGGTGGAATGGAAAGTAGAAGACTTTTTGAAGGAAGAAGCGGCGCGAGCGAGCGTTTCGATCGAGGGCCGCAAGGTGGAATTGCGCTGTTGGCGGTATGAGGCGACCGGCGTACGCGGGTATGCGGTGCCGATTTATTTTCTGGATGCGGATTTGCCGGAGAATGCGGAGGTGGATCGCGGGCTTTCGGGGAGTTTGTATGGCGGGGATTCGTATTACCGGCTGCGGCAGGAAGTGTTGCTGGGAATTGGCGGAGTGCGGATTTTGCGTGCGCTGGGATATCACGATCTTGTGCGATTTCACATGAATGAAGGTCACGCGGCGCTGTTATCGCTGGAATTGCTGGCGGAAGAGGCGCGCGCGGCGGGACGGAAGCGGATTCGCGGAGAGGATATTGAAAAGGTGCGGAGCATGTGCGTTTTTACCACGCATACGCCGGTTCCGGCGGGGCACGATCGCTTTCCGATGGAATTTTTGACGCGGGTATTTCCGAACCAGACGGATTTTCTGGATTTGTCCGACGCCGGGTCGGCGGGGCTGATGAAGCGCGTGTTGCAAGTGCAGGAGCCGTATGCGGATTTGCAAGCCGCGGCCCAGGGCGGCGCGACGCTGAACATGACGCAGCTGGCGATCGGGTTGACAAAGTACGTGAATGGCGTGGCCAAGCAGCATGGCGCGACGTCTCGCAAGATGTTTCCGGGCGTGCCGATTGAAGCGATTACGAATGGCGTGCATGCGGGGACGTGGTCGGCGCCGTCGTTCCAGCAATTGTTTGACCGGTATGTGCCGGAATGGCGCGAGGATAATTATAGTTTGCGCGGGGTGCTGGGGGTGCCGCCGGAAGAAGTGTGGGCGTCGCATTTGATTGCCAAGCACGAACTGTTCGAAATGGTGCGGAAGAAGACGGGGATCAAGCTCGATCCGGAAGTTTTTACGATTGGATTTGCGCGGCGGGCTACGGCGTACAAGCGCGCGGATTTATTGTTGCAGGATCTGGATCGTTTGCGGCAGATCGCCAAGAACGTGGGAAAGTTTCAGATTGTGTATGCCGGAAAAGCGCATCCGAACGACAGCGGCGGAAAAGACCTGATTCGGCGGATTTTTCAGGCCAAGAAGGCGCTGCGCAAGGCGGTGCCCACGGTTTTTCTGGACAATTACAACATGGAAGTGGGCGGGAAGATGACCGCGGGTGTGGATTTGTGGTTGAACACGCCGCAGTTTCCGCTGGAGGCTTCGGGGACCAGCGGAATGAAGGCGGCGCTGAATGGCGTGCCGAGCTTGAGTATTTTGGATGGCTGGTGGGTCGAGGGACACATTGAGGGCGTGACGGGCTGGGCGATTGGAAATTTGCGGCGCGGGATGCCGGAGGATGCGGCGTCGGACGATCATAGCGAGGCGCAGTCTTTGTACGAGAAACTGGAAGCGGCGATTTTGCCGACGTTTTATAACGAGCGAAGGAAATTCATTGAGATTATGCAGCATGCGATTGCGGTGAATGGGTCGTATTTTAATACGCAGCGCATGGTGCAGGATTATATTGCGAACGCTTATATAAGATGAGGTAGGAAGTCGAGACAGCGGGTTAGGGAAGGGTGCGTGTGGCTCACGGTGTTTTTTTAACGCAGAGTACGCAGAGGGCGCAGAGAAGAAGGGGATTAGCGGAGGCGGTTTTTGTACAGGGCCATGCCTACGGCGGCGTCCATGCCTAGGTGATCGAGGGCGGCGATTTCGCGGCGGGTTTTTATGCCGCCGGCGGCGATGATGGGGTGGGTTGTGGCGCGGCGGAGTTGGCGGAACCAGTTTAGGTTGGCGCCGGCCATGGTGCCTTCGCGGTCTACGTCGGTGCAGAGGAAGGCGGAGCAGTAAGGCTCGAGCTGGGGCATTACTTCTTCCGCGGATAATTTTAGATTTTCGCGCCAGCCTTTGATGGTGATTTTGGATTTGGCGGTGTCCAACGCGATTACGATTTG
>Ga0209447_10000328_pt1 | contig 12685 bp, 12 predicted proteins | sample BogFormECP04_OM3_FD_188243 | JGI IMG/M metagenome (GOLD analysis project Ga0209447, IMG submission 188243) | Bog forest soil microbial communities from Calvert Island, British Columbia, Canada - ECP04_OM3 (SPAdes) (version 2) | ecosystem: Environmental > Aquatic > Freshwater > Wetlands > Bog ... | reverse complement strand
CACCGTATTCTTTGCGCCAAACGGACAGGGCGAGAGCCGGTTCGGGATGAGCGTGGGGCGCGGGCTGGGCGGCGCGGTGGTTCGCAACAAGATTCGCAGGCGGATCCGAGAAGTTCTGCGCTTGAATCTCAAGGAGATTCCATCGGGATGGGACATCATCGTGCACCCGCGCGCATCGGTGGCGAAGGCAGAGTTCGCCTTGCTGCGCGACGAATTGCTGGCGCTGCTACGGAACTCCCTGCCGCATTCTTCCGTTCCACAGAGCGGGGGAGAGAGTTCGACCGGCCCCGCGTGATGAAGAACATCTGTCTTTTTGCCGTGCGCGCGTACCAGGTGATTCTGGGTCCGCTGCTGGGCGGCAATTGCATCTTCTATCCTTCCTGTTCGCACTACGCGTGCGAGGCGATCGAGCGGCACGGGGCGCGGCATGGTTTGTGGCTGGCCTTGCGGCGGCTGTTGCGGTGCCATCCGTTTTCTGCCGGCGGCGTGGATCTGGTGCCGGAGGAGTATGAGCGCGGGGGCTGGGCGGCATTTGGGGAAAGGCCCACGGTCAGAACGGCGCTGACCGTGGCTACCAAACCGACGCTGGAAGGTCGAAGGGAATTCGCGCGTTGAAAGAACCGTCACAGGAAGTTCGCACAATTCTGGCCATCGTTCTTTCGATGGCGGTGATTCTGGTGTGGGGGTATTTCTTCCGGCCGAAGGCTACGCAGCCGGTGGAGCAGCCGGGCGTGCAGAAAACCGTTGCCGGGTCTCCGGCGGCCGCGCCGGGGCAGGCTGGGCAGCCGGCGGCCGGTTCTGGCGCCGGAAGCGCGGAATCACCGACGGCGGCGTCCGCAGGCGTTGCGGAAACCGCTCCGGCCCCGCGTGCGGCAACCGGCGAACAGACACTGATCGTGGAGAGCGGCGTCTACCGGGTGACGCTCTCCAACCAGGGCGCGAGCGTACGAAGCTGGCAACTGAGCAAGGAAAAAGACGACGTCGGCAAGACGCTGGACCTGGTGCATGCCGGGGCCGCGGAGCAAACCGGACGCTGGCCGCTGATGCTGGCGGTGGACGACCCGCAACAGGAAAAGACGCTGAACGGGGCGCTCTACGAAATGACGCCCGCATCCGGCACGGTGCAAGCGCCGGCGGACGTGGAGTTTTCGTGGAGCGACGGCCACCTGGCGGTGACGAAGCGGCTGAAGTTCGACACGAACTTCGTAGTTTCCGTGGAGACTTCGGTGACGCTCGACGGGAAGCCCGTGCAGCATTTCGTATCGTGGCGCGGGGGCTTTGGAGATGCGACTGCGTTTGCCGCTCCGGACCAGGTGAAGGTGGTGTACAGCCGCGGCGGATCGCTGAGCGATATCGCCGCGAAGAAGGCGGGGGACGACAAGAACCCCGACCATCCGATGAGCGTGGCCGGCACGTGGGACTTTGCGGGGATCGTGGACCACTACTTTGCCGCGGTATTCCTGCCGGACGGCGGGTCCGGCGTCTCTCTGGAGCACTGGAAATACGACCGCCAGGTGCAAGTAGACGGAAAGACGGACACGGAGCCGGTGGCGGAAGTGGCCGCGGGCGCGCCGGGGGCGTTTCCGCAGAAGATGCGGTTGTTCGTTGGGCCGAAAGACCTGGACGTGCTGGGGCGGGTGAAGCCGCCGCTGACGGACCTGGTGAGCTTCGGGTCGTTCGGGATCATCGCGAGGCCGCTGTTCGACTTCCTGAAATGGATCCACCGTTACGTGCCGAACTTCGGCTGGGCCATCGTGCTGATGACGATCGCCATCAACATGCTGTTTTTTCCGCTGAAGTACCGCAGCTTCCAGCAGATGTTGAAGATGCAGTCGGTGATGCCGGAGGTGAAGCAGATCCAGGACCGCTACAAGAAGTACTCCATGCGGGACCCGCGCAAGCAGGAAATGAACAAAGAAGTGATGGCGGTGTACCAGCGGGAGGGCGTGAATCCGATAGGGAGCTGCCTGCCGATGCTGGTGCAGATGCCCATCTGGTTTGGCCTGTACCGGATGCTGGATGTGGCCTTCGAGCTGCGCCAGGCGCCATGGATGTTTTGGGTGCACGACCTTTCGGCGAAAGACCCGTATTACGTGATTCCCCTGCTGATGTGCGTGACTACGTACTTCATGCAGAAACTGACTCCTTCCACCACGGTAGACCCCACGCAGCAGCGCATGCAGAACCTGATGCCGCTGTTCATGGGGTTTCTGTTCATGCGGCTGGCGAGCGGTCTGGTACTCTACATTTTGACCAGCAACGTGGTGGGCACGGCGCAGCAGTGGTTCCTCTACAAAGTGATGCCCGAAGCCAAAGCCATGAACAACAAGAAGAAGGGCGGGCTGGAGAAGAGAGGCAAGTAAGCCGCAGCCCTGCGGCGAGAAATCCATGGCATTCCGTTACTTCACCAACGAAAAGTTCGAAGTGGAAGCGTTTGCGGCGGACGTTGCGCCGCTGGTGCGGTCGATCCTGGAGAAGGCGCACCTGGAGCTGCGCTGCCAGGTGCTGACGGGCGAGCAGGCTGGCGTGGACGGAAGCGGCGCCGCCGTGGCTGTGCTGTTTGAAGGAGCGGACACGGAACTGCTGACCGAGCACAATGCGGAGCTGCTGATGTCGCTGGAGCACCTGATGATGCGCGCGCTGCGCCTGGATCCCCGGGCGCACGAGCTGGTGCGCTTTGATGCCGCGGACTTTCGTGCGACGCGGCTGGCGGAATTGAGGCTTTCCGCGCAGGTGGCGGCGCAGCGTGTGCGGGAGCTGGGCCAGCCATTCCCCCTGAGCCCTATGTCGCCGCGCGAACGGCGTGTGGTGCATCTGGCGGTGGGAAATGAGAAGGGCGTGCGCACGGCCAGCGAAGGCGAGGGCGAGCGGCGGCGCGTGGTAATTTATCCGGCAGAGAAGAAGTAGAGCTGCCTGCCCTCTTGCTGCGCGGGATTGGGAAGTGACAAGAAGAGCAGCCAGAAATGGCTGCTCCACTAGGCACCGAGATAGGCCTGCCTTACGTGATCGTCTGCTCGTAATTTCTCGCTGGGTCCTTCCAGGGCAATGCGGCCTGATTCCATCACATAGCCATACTGAGACACGCTGAGGGCGTAATTTGCGTTCTGTGCGGCGAGCAGGATGGTGACGCCCTGCTGGGCGATGGTGCGGACGAGATCGAAGACTTCTTCCACCAGCTTCGGGGCGAGGCCGAGGGAAGGCTCATCGAGCATGAGGAAGACGGGGTCCGCCATCAGGCCGCGTCCTACCGCGCACATCTGCTGCTCGCCGCCGGAGAGCGTGCCCGCCGCCTGGCGACGGCGCTCTTTGAGGCGCGGGAACATGCTGTAGACGCGTTCGAGAGAATCGTGGGCTTTGCGGCGAAAGGCGGAGGGGAACGCTCCGAGGAGCAGGTTTTCCTCGACGGTCATGCGCTGCCAAAGCTGGCGGCCCTCGGGAATCAGGGCGAGCCGACGGCGGATGCGGCGATGTCCGCGCTCGCGGGTGACGTCGTGGCCCTCGAGGAGAATTCGTCCGCTCTTCAGGGGCAGGACTCCGATCACGGCGTTCAGCGTGGTGGTTTTTCCGGCGCCGTTGGGGCCGATGAGACAGGCCACGGCGCCGCGGGGCACGGCCAGGGTGACGCCCCAGACCACCTGAATGGGACCGTAGGCGACCTCGATATTCTCGATTCTGAGGATCTCGTCCATGGGTTGCGCGCCCGCGCTGGCAGCGGGGGAATCAGGCCTCCGTTTTCTTTCCGATGTACGCCTCGATGACTGCCGGATCGTTTCGCATCTGCTCTGGGGGACCTTCGGCGAGTTTGCGGCCGAAGTTGAGCACAATCACGTGGTGGCAGGTGGAGAGGATGGCGGGCAGGTTGTGCTCGACGTAGATGATGGTGGTGCCGAGCGACTGGATGCGCCGCAATAAACCCAGAATGGATTGCATCTCGCTTTCGGTGAGGCCGGAGCACACCTCGTCGCAGAGGAGCAGTCGCGGGCGGGCGGCGAGGGTGCGGGCCAGCTCGAGGCGCTTCAGGTCGCCGACGGAAAGCGTGACGGCGGGCATGGCGGCCAATGCGTGCAGGTCCACCAACTCCAGGATTTCCATCGCTTCCTTGCCGAGGCTCGCGGAGTGATGCCTGCGGCCGAATTGGAGGCCGACCTCGACGTTTTCGCGAACCGTCATGGAACGGAACGGCCGGGTAATCTGGTGGGTGCGCGCGATGCCGGCGTGGACGGCGCGGAAGGATTTGATTCCGGTGATGTCGCGGCCTTCGTAGGTGATTTTTCCGGAGGTGGGCGCCTGCGAACCGGCGATGATGCTGAAGAGCGTGGTTTTTCCGGCGCCATTAGGGCCGATGAGGCCGACGATTTCTCCCTCGCGGATATCGAAGCTCACGCCATCGAGCGCGGCGAGGCCGGAGAAATATTTCGTCAGATTGTGAACGCTCAGGAGGGTTGCCATGAGGCATCCTTGCGGCGCGAAAAGAGGCGCCGGGCGCGGGCGAGCAGGCCCATCACCCCGCCGGGCTCGAACAGAATAATCAGGATCACGAGCGCGCCGTAGAGTAACAGGTGGAACTCGGGGAAACGCGCGGTGAGCTCCTCTTCGACCACGCCGTAGATTCCTCCGCCGACCACGGGACCCCAGATGGTGCCGACGCCGCCGATGATGGGCATCAGCAGAATGGCGACGCTGCGCTGGAAGGCGAAAACTCCATCAGGGGAAATGAAAGCGGCGTAGCGCGCGTACACGCCTCCTGCCGCTCCGGTGAGCGCCGCGGCGACGGCATGGGCGGCGAGTTTTGCGGTGAATGGATTCACGCCGCTGTCTGAGGCGGCCTCCTGATCGTCGCGAATGGCGCGGAGAGCCAGGCCGAAGCGGGAGCGGCGAACCAGCATGGAAACGGCGACGGCCACGACGACGAGCGCCAGGCCCGAGTAGTAATGGTCGGCCTGGCGGAATGGGATGCTTTCGACAATGCGGTAGCCGCTGGCGCCGCCGGTGAATTGCAGGTTCGTCATGATCACGCGAACGGCTTCGCTCACACCGATGGTGGCAATGGCGAAGTACGGGCCGCGCAGGCGGAACGTGGGCAGTCCGATGGCCAGAGAAGCGAGGGCGGCGACTACAGCGGCGAGGGGAAAGGTGAGGTAAGGACTGAGGCCGCCGTTGATGCCCAGGGCGGTAGTGTAGGCGCCGAGGCCGTAGAAGACGGCGAATCCGAAGGAAGGCTGTCCCGTGAAGCCGCCCAGGATGTTCCAGGCGACGCCGGTGGTGGTCCACAAAAAGGTGAGGAAGAGGACCTTGGCGCTGTTGGCACCGAAGTCAACGAGCGGCACGACGGCGAGGGCAGCGATGAGCGCCAGCGGCGCGGCCACGCGGAGGATGCGCAGGACAGTTCCGCCCGTTTCGCCCGCTCCGGAAGGTCGCGCGGGTGCGTTCATGCGGCCCTGCGGGCGCGCATGCGCACGCGCGATACGAGGCCGGCAACTCCGCCTGGAATGAAAATCAGCGCGACGACCAGCAGGCTGAAGGAGACGGCCGGCTGGTAACTGGAAGGGATGACGAGAATGCTGAAGGTTTCCACCAGGGCCAGGATCAACGCACCCACAAAGACGCCGGAAAAGGACTCGAGGCCGCCGAGGACAATGATGACGAAGGAGCGCAGCAGGAACGGCCGGCCGAAATCCGGGCTGAACGGAAAGAGGAGAGCGAGCAGGCCGCCGGCGGCTCCGGCGAAGGCGATGCCCAGTCCGAAAGTCATCCGCGCGATGTGCTCAACGTGAACACCGACGATGCGGCAGGCGTAGCGGTTCTGAATGAGGGCGCGGACGGAGCGGCCGAACCAGGTTTTGTGTAAAACGAATTCCAGGACGACGAGCGACACCAGGGCGCCACAAAAAACAACCAGGCCGATTTTGGGAATGGTGATTTCACCGAATCGCAAAGTGGCGAAAGTCATGGGAGTGAGGATGGAGCGGTCGCTGGTGCCCCAGACGAGGTAACCGATGTTCTGGATCACCAGCCATAGGCCGAACATCAGCAGGAGAGAGGCGAGGGTGGGCTCGTCGGAAACAGGGATGCCACGGCCGAGCACCCAGTGCACCAGCATGCCCAGGAAATAAAACGCGGGGAAGGCGAGCAGAACGCCCACGAGCGGGTGAATGCCGGCGCGCTCGTGCAGCTCGTAGACAAAATACGCACCCAACATCAGGAAGCCGGCGTGGGCCAGGTTGACGATCTTCATCACGCCGTAGATCACGGTCATACCCACAGCCATGGCCGCGTAGGTACCGGCCAACAGAAGAGCAGAGATGAGGAGATTGAGGTAGTCAGTAAACGTCATGCGACCTTCAGAGCGGCGACGAAAAGCAGGTTCCTCGCTTCGCTCAGAATGACAGGATTACACGAGGCCCCGCGCCGCACTAGCTCTGCGGTTTGGGCGCGACGGGCTGGCCCGTGGCCACGTCCGCGGGAAACACGATGTCTACCTTCCCGTCGGGCTTATTCTGCACGATAACGAAGGGATAGGCCGCCTGGCCGTTGGCGCCGAACTTGAGCGTCTGGCCGGGGAGCAGCGAATGTTTCAGTTCTCCAGAACGCAACTGGTCGCGGATGGCGGTCTTATCGAGACTGCCGGCCTTCTCAATGGCTTGCGCCAGAATGCGCATGGCCTCATACGCGGTTGCGGCATACCAGGAATCGGGGGCGTGGCCGGTGGCGGCGGTGTAGTCCGTGTCGAACTTTTTCACCTGGGCATAGCCCAGGTCAGGCGACCACCAGATCCCGGCGAAAATGTAGTCAATGCCGGGGCCGAGGGCCTTGCGGGCGTCCGCCTCCGGGCCGCGCGCGCCGTAGCTGATCATCTGGTGATACATGCCGGCCTGGAGATACTGGCCCTGCATCTTCACGTAATCCTGCAGGTGGGCATCGGAGAGGAAAATGTCGGCGTGGCTGAGCTTCACCTTCTGGAGGATTCCGGAGAAATCCGTTCCGCCGAGATCGAATTGTTCGTCGAAGACGATGGTGAAGTAGCCGGAGTGCTCGCCGACCCAGCGCTTGATGCCGTTGACGTAATCCACGCCGTGGTCGGTGTGCTCGACGGCCAGAGCGATCTTCAGGCCCTTCTTCAGCTTTCCCTGGTCCACGAGGCTGCCGAGGAACTGCCCGGTGGTGTAGCCGAGCGAATCGATGGTGCTGAGGGTGCCGAAGGCATACTGGTAGCCCCGGCTGAAAATGCTGGAGGCCGCTGCGCCCGGGGTGATCCAGGGAGTCTTGTAACGGTCCGGCATCACGGATTCAGCTTCGCCCAGCGCTGTGGAGTAGCCGCCGATCATGGCTATGACATTGTCTGAGGTCATGGCGCGTTCGGCCAGGGACGAGGAGCGCGCCTGGTCTGAGCCGTCGTCGTAGAAGACTTCGCGGACCTTCAATTTCTTTTTCAGGCTTTTGATGTAGATGCCGCCGCCGTCGTTGATCTCCTTCATGGCCAGGGCGATGCCTTCCCGCTGATATTGGCCGGGCCGGGCTTCGCGGCCGGTGATGGGCATGACCACGCCGATGGGGATGTCTGATTGCGCCGGGGCCACGGGAGGAAACAGGAATGGAAGGGCGGCGAAAGCCGCGAGCACGGATACACGAGTGAACCCACGCAGAAACTTCGGCCGGAAAGAAATCATCGCCGGATGCCTCCTGATTTGAGAATTTCTAGTTGGGAGCCCTAGCGTCCCTGAACCCGGGCGCATTATAGGCCATCAGATTTTCAAATGTCTCGCATTTGTGCGAGCAGGGATTCGATAGAGGCCGGGACCGCAGAACCCCGCATGCACGGGGGGGCTGCCGGGCGCTAGCGAATCACCCATCCCTCGCCGGTTACGCGGCCCTCCGGGTCAAATGTGACGCGCCAGGTGAAGGGAATGGGAGGGGCTGCTCCGGGCTCATCCCAGCGCATTGCGGGCCGGCGAAAGCGGAGGTCTGTGAACTCCGCGGCCTGGGCGCCCTGCGACTGACTGCAGGCCACTACGGGGAATCGGGCGAAGTGCGTCCAGGCGCGCACCTGGGGGATGGTCCACAGAACCGGCGGGCAGGGTTCGCCGCTCGCTATGGGGGTGACGGACCTGGCCAGAGGCGCGGAAGAGGCGCCGGAAAGTGAAATCGTCCATTCCTCGACACTGTTGGGCGTGCGCGCGAAGCCTTGCCACGCAGCGAGGTTGGGCGGCATGGGAATGGCGGCGGTCTGGAGCACTTCTAGGTTTTCCGCAGCGGCGTACCGCTGGACGAGCTCGAGCGCGCGGTGATGTGCCCAGGCGTCCATGCCCAGGTATGCCGCGGTGGCTAGTACGCCCAGGCGGCACCAACTGCGCGCGGGCAGGCGGAGGGGTCTGCCCATCAGCGAGGCCAGCAGCGGGAGAGCGACGAAGACCAGGGTTGCAACTGCCGCCGGCGCGGGCATTGGACGCGCCAGCGTGTAGCTGCCCACGGCGAACACGGCCACCAGGGCACCCATGAGCACCAGCATCAATGCAGCGCGCGCGTTCCGGCGCTGCGCACCTTCCGCCACCCAGGACAGCAGGAGGAAGAAGAGCAGCACGCCTGTGAGGGTCAGATCCACGATGAAGGTCCAGTCCCACTGCACGCGCGTCCAGGAGATGGGACTCCAGACCATCGTGCCGAACGAGGTGATGCAGTCGAACAGGATGTGCAAGCCGATTCCGGCGCCAAACGCCAGCGCGACCGTGCGCCACGGCGGCGCAGGTATCTTGAAGCGGCGGCAGAACCACACGGCCAGGAGAGCGAACAGGATGGCCCACACCGGCAGGCACACCAGGGAATGGGTGAGGCTGCGATGGATGCGGATGGTGGCGAGATTATCCGGGTCGAAGGGTTTTGCGACAACGTCAATATCCGGAAAGATTGCGCCCAGGATCAGCACCCAGCGGGTGGTGCGGGTGACGCGCGCGTCTGCCTCCTGCGGGAGAAACGCGCGCGCTGCGAGTGCACCGGAAAGCGCGTGAGTGACGGGGTCCATGACGGGTCGGAAGAGTCCTTAGAGCACCTGGAGCAGCGGAGACGTTTTGGGAACGACGCGGCCGATCGCGCGCGCTTCTACCTTGCGGCGGGCGAGCGCGGCCAGCGCAGGTTGTGCAGCCTCCGGCGAGATGCTTACGAGCAGACCTCCGGAAGTTTGCGGGTCGAACAGAAGCTGGCGGAATTCTTCGGCGACCGAGCCGGCAAACTCGGCGCAGGAGGCTATGAAGTCGCGATTGTTCTTGAGTCCGGCGGAGAAGAAGCCGGTGCGCGCCGCTTCTATGGCGCCGGGGAGGAAGGCGATGCGGGCGTGGTCGATCTCGAAGGAGACGCCACTGCCCACGGCCATTTCTCGCGCGTGGCCCAGCAGGCCGAAGCCCGTAACGTCTGTAACGGCGTGGATGGGAGAACCGCCGTTGGCGGCGCTTTCCAGCTCGTGAAGGGCGTCTGCGGCGTCGCGATTCAGGCGCGCCATGGTGGCGTTGGCGGTGGCGATGTCTGCCGGCGCGGCGTGGCCCTGCTTCAGCGCCGTGGTGAGGACGCCGCAGCCGAGGGGCTTGGTGAGCAGCAGGACGTCTCCGGCGCGGGCGCCCACGTTGCGCCAGACGCGCGCGGGATGAATCACGCCGGTGACGGCGTAGCCGAACTTTATTTCTTCGTCGCGGACCGAGTGGCCGCCGACGACGGCGCAGCCCGCCTCGATCATTTTCTCGAGGCCGCCGCGCAGGATTGCTTCCAGTACGTCGCTGGACTCGTTTGGAGGAAAACACACGATAGAGAGAGCGGAGACGGGGCGGCCGCCCATGGCGTAGACGTCGCTGATGGAATTTGCCGCGGCGATCTGGCCGTAGGTGTGCGGGTCGTCGGCGATGGGAGTGAGGATGTCTACGGTCTGCACCATGGCGAGGTCGTCGCTCAGGCGGTAAACGCCGGCGTCGTCGCTGGTCTCGAATCCGACGAGCACGTTGGCGTCCTGCTGTTGCGGCAGGCGGCGCAGTACGGCATCGAGCGTGCCGGGCGCCAACTTTGCGGCGCAGCCGGCGGCTTTTGCTCCTGCTGTGAGTTTTACCGTGTCTGCCAAAACGCTTGCCTCCCGATGGCCTCAGTATACCGCGGAGAGAACGAACAGCTGCGCAGCGGCTCAGGCTTACTTCTGGAAGTCGTAGGGGTGCTTGAGAACGGGCACTTCTTCGAGGGGAGACTGGAACGGGGACGATTCCAGGGCGCGCGATTCATTATCGCGCAGAAAAGCGACGGCGCAGAGGCGCGGTCTCTAACAGTTACCGTGCGCGCTGCTAGCGGCCCTTTGCGTCGTCGCCGGCGAGGGTGAGGCAGGTGGAGCTGGCGCGGGCGACCAGGTTGCCCTTTTCGTCGATTACGTCGCATTCGGCGAGGCCGACTTTGCGTCCCTTCTTCACGACTCGGCCCGTGGCTCGGAGGTGCGCCTTCCAAATCGGGCGCAGGAAGTTGATCTTCAGCTCGAGCGTGGTGAACGTCTCGCCTTCTTCGAGTTTTGACGCGTAAGCGAAGCCCATCGCCGCGTCCGCAATGTCGCAGAGGATGCCGCCGTGGAGCGTGCCCATGGGATTCCAGTGCCGCTCGTCCGCGTCCATTTCAAAGACGGCGGTTCCATCTTCGGCGGAGATGAGCTGGATGCCAATCAGGTGTGCGATGGGCGGAGGGGGGATCTCGCCCGACAACATCTTCTGGCCGGAGAAGCGCGGGTTGCTCACAGGTTCACCCGCTTCATGGCCGCGTCTGGATAGCGCGCGCCGTGCGTTGCGCCGCGTGGCGCGGCGGCGTTGATGCGCTCGAGATCGCGGGCGGAGAGTTCGACGCGGACGGCACCGGCATTCTGGTCGAGGTACTTGCGGCGCTTGGTGCCGGGGATGGGCACGATGTCGCCCGGCTGAGCGAGCAGCCAGGCAAGGGCGAGCTGCGCGGACGTGCAGCCTTTCTCGGCGGCGACTTCCTGGACGCGCTCTACGAGCTGGAGATTGCGGTCGAGATTCTCACCCTGAAAGCGCGGCTGATTGCGGCGGAAGTCGTCGGGGGCCAAGTCGTCCTGCTTTTGAAACGCGCCGGTGAGGAAGCCGCGGCCGAGCGGGCTATAGGCCACGAACGTGATGCCCAACTCCCGGCAAACATCGAGGATTCCTTCCTCCGGGTCGCGCGTCCACAGCGAGTACTCGCTTTGCAAGGCGGCGATGGGATGCGTTTTTGCAGCGCGGCGAATTGTGCCTATGGCGGCTTCTGAAAGTCCCAGGAAGCGCACCTTGCCTTGCTTTACGAGATTGGCCATCGCGCCTACGGTTTCTTCGATGGGCACATCGGTGTCCACGCGGTGCTGGTAGTAGAGGTCAATCACGTGTGTGCCCAGGCGGCGCAGGCTCGCTTCGCAGGCTGATTGGACATATTCCGGGCGGCCATTCACGCCCTTAAAGCTGCCGTCTGCTCCGCGCACGTTGCCGAATTTTGTGGCGAGGAAGACCTGCTGGCGCCGCGGCCGGCCGGAAGGTCCCTCACCGCGCAGGAAGCGGCCCACAAGTTCTTCGTTCTTCCCAACGCCGTACATGTCCGCGGTATCGAAGAAGGTTATGCCGCGCTCAACGGCGCGCTCCATGGTGGCCAGGCTCTCCTGGTCGTCGCGGCCGCTGTAGAACTCCGACATTCCCATGCAGCCCAGGCCGAGGGCCGAAACCATCGCCGGGCCGCGCCCGAGCCGTCGTTGCGGGATGGTGGAATCAGAATGCGTGGATGCACTCGCCATACCTTGCCTCCTGTATTTCTCTTTCGCGAACCTCTTGGATGAGCGGCCCTCGAGCGGCGTTACCTCGCGGGTTGCTCACGGGAGTTGGCGTCACCGGTGATCGTCGCGCTCGTCGATCACGTTGGCGGCATCCCAACTGCGCTGCCACGCGGTGGTGTGCCAGTTGTAATGCGCTTCGCCCGCGGGGATCCATGGAGGGAGCTGCACGAGCAGCCGCTGCGCCAGGCCGTTGAGGTAAGGCTCGTACATGGCGCGCATCTCGCTCAAACGCTGCTTCGCTTCCGGTCCCCAGACGGCCGGACCGCAGAACGGCACGCCGCTCTGGCAGAGCGTGCCCAGCAGGCGCTCCAGGTCTGCGGGCGGCAGGCGGTCCGGCTCGACCGGAAGCGGACGCGCGCGAAGGGCTTGCGCAATGTCTGTGACGGTGTGGCGCGCCATCGCGAAAGCCAGCTTGGCATGCAGGGTCTTCTGCTTGTCGAGCGCGACGATGCAGAGCGTGCACGTGTCTAGAATCGCGGTGAGCGCGCCGAGCCAGGACTGGTTGTCGTGCTGCGAGCGGTAGTACACCAGCATCGGATAGGAGAGGTGAGTCTCCAGCAGCTCCGCCGACCAGCGCTCCCATTCGACCATGATGTTTTTCAGCGCCAGCTGATTCTCTTCGCGGCCGAAGCGGCGCAGAATTTCGGAGGCAGACGGCGGCGAGCCGCCGCGCGCGTCGAGCAGCGAAATGGTCACCTCGCGGCGGGAAAACGATTGATACAGGATGGGTAGATAGCCGATCACCAGCGCCAGAAAGCCGAAGCCCAGGCCCGATTCCACCACCGCCGTCATGCGGCCCGCCATCGTGCGCGGCACCACGTCGCCCAAGCCGAGCGTGAAGAATGTGGTACCGCTCAGGTA
>Ga0209447_10000327_pt1 | contig 12687 bp, 7 predicted proteins | sample BogFormECP04_OM3_FD_188243 | JGI IMG/M metagenome (GOLD analysis project Ga0209447, IMG submission 188243) | Bog forest soil microbial communities from Calvert Island, British Columbia, Canada - ECP04_OM3 (SPAdes) (version 2) | ecosystem: Environmental > Aquatic > Freshwater > Wetlands > Bog ... | reverse complement strand
TCACCACCCGCCGCATTAATCCGCGCATAAAAACAGACACCGCAATATGCGGCGCCTGCAATTTTCCGTCTGGCCCCGGCACCGCCCCAGGCTTGATCGTCGTGAAGCGAAATTTTCCATCCTCATCCGTCGGAATTCGCCCGTAACCCTGAAAGCCAGCCTCCACGGGCTTGTTCTGCGCATCTTCCGGATAAGCATATTTCCCGTGCGCATTCGCCTGCCACAATTCGATGATGGCGTCCGGCACGCCCACGCCGTCGGCATCCAGCACGCGCCCCTCGATCGTCACGCGTTCACCCGCGACGCCAGGTCCGGCAAGCTCCGCGCAGTTCAGCCGCTCCATCCCCATACTGAAGAACGGCCCGACAGTCTGTGAAGTAGTCGCGCGCAGCGTCATCCTAATTTCTCCATCGGCGTCGCTTCGCGGCCGTTCAAAATAATGTCGAATTTATACCCTAGCGCGTGCCCCGGAATCGTGCTCTCCCAATCAAAAAGCGAAACCAAACGCTGCCGCGCCGCTTCATCCGCCGTGCAGTTATAGATCGGATCAAACGGCAGCAACGGATCCCCGGGAAAATACATCTGCGTCACCAAACGAGTCGCAAACGCCGGACCAAACACCGAAAAATGAACGTGCGCCGGCCGCCATGCATTGTGATGATTGCCCCACGGATATTCCCCCGGCCGCACCGTGATGAAACGATAGCGCCCCTCGCCATCCGTCATCGCATACCCGTGGCCGCTGAAATTCGGGTCCAGCGGCGCCTGATGCTGATCCACTTTGTGCCGGTAGCGCCCCGCCGCATTCGCTTGCCACACTTCCACCAGCGTCTTGCACACCGGCTTTCCATCCTCGTCCAGCACGCGCCCGCTGACGATGATCCGCTCCCCCAGCGGCTCGCCTGAATGTTGCCGCGTTAGATCGCAAGCCTTCACGTTTACCGTCTCCGGCGCAAACACCGGCCCGGTAATTTCCGAAAGCGTGTGCGGCAAATAAACGAGCGGCTGCGATGGCGCGCGCTTCAGCGACGACTTATAGGTGGGATGCAAATATTCCGGCTGCGTTCCAGCCAGCGCGCGCCGGTATCCGGGTAGTTTGCTCATGGAACGTTCCTCACCACAACTATACATCGCGCGCCCAGGAAGCGCGGCCCGTTCACTCCGCGCCCACTCCGCCACCATGCGCCGCAGCCGTCCGCGCATGCAAATCGCGCAACGCCGCTAGTTCGCACCCATTCGGCTTAGGCGTGATTTCCAATTTCGCCGCCACGCGCAATTCCCATCCCGTCGCGTTCCGCACCTGCTCGGCCGAAACTCCTGGATGCACCGCCGTCAAAACCAGTTCATTCGTCGCTGGATCGGAAATCAAAACTCCCAAATCCGAAATTACCGTCGTAGCTCCGCGCCCGCGCACTTTTGCCCTGCCCTTTCCTCCGCCGCGCTCGAAATATCCAGAAGACGTCACGAAATCCAGCTGCTCCACAAATGTCCGCTTGCTCTGCTTCAGCAAAATCGCCACTTCCTTCGCAGCCGTCGCGATTTCCGGCGCCCCCCCCGCTCCAGGCAGCCGCACTTTCGGCGCATCGTAACTCCCGCCAATAAATGTCGTATTGATGTTTCCGAACTTGTCAATCTGCGCCGCCCCCAGGAAACCCACGTCCACGCGCCCGCTCTGCAGCCAGTAACGAAAAATTTCGGGAACAGACACCACTGTGTCCGCCGTTTCCGCCAGCTCGCCGTCCCCAATCGAAAGCGGCAGCACCTGCGGCTTCGCTCCGATCGTCCCCGACTCGTAAATCAACACCACGTCCGGTGCATGCGTCAGCCTGGCCAGATTTGCCGCTGCGCTCGGCAGCCCGATGCCCACAAAACACACGCCGCCATTCCGCAACCACCTTGCGGCGGCAACTGTCATGATCTCGCCCGGCGTATATTCCAGTTCAACGATGGCTGCTCACCTTCGCTTCCGCCTCGCTGCTGCGGCGGTATCCCGCAAAATCCGCTGTGCCCATCACGTGCCGCTCCATCCACGCCCGAAAAGTTTCCCGCTCCCGCGAAATTCCATCCCATGCCATGCAAAACGCGTTGTCGCGCTTGTAATATCCATGCGCGTAAGAAGGATGCGCCCCGCCCGGCACCGCGCAAACACACGAAACCACCCAGGAAGGCAGCACGCATGCATTCAACGGCGCGTTCAGCTCATCCACGATTTCTTCCACCGTCACGATCACTTTTTTCGCCGCCAGCGCTGCCTCTTTCTGTATTCCCACGATCCCGTACATCAGCACGTTCCCCCGGCGATCCGCTTTCTGCGCGTGCAAAATCGCCACGTCAGGACGCAACGCCGGAGTAGCCGTCAAAATTTCTCCAGTGAACGGGCACTCGATCGCTTTTATTTTCTTATTGTGCTTCGGCAAATCCGATCCCACATACCCGCGCAGCACCGCAAAAGGCAGCCCCGAAGCTCCCGCCTGATAACGCGCGGCCATATCCGCATGGCTATGTTCTTCGATCTCGAGCGGCGCCGGCCAGCCCGTCTGAATCGCGTCGCGAAACCGGTGCAGGGAACCCACGCCCGGATTTCCGCCCCACGAAAATATCAAGCGCGCAGCGCAGCCCATCCCGATCATCTGGTCGTAAATTAAATCAGGAGTCATGCGAATCAGCGTCAGCCCGCGTCGCCGCTGCCGGATCAGTTCGTGCCCCGCGGCGAAAGGGATCAGGTGGGTGAATCCTTCGAGCGCCACGGAATCGCCGTCGTGCACCAACTCCGCCGCCGCTTCGCGCAATGATACGAGGGTCGCCACCGTCTCTCCCCGAAGTTTGCGTGGTTCGGATCCCTGGCCAGCAAAATGCCTTGGCGAATCTAGGCGGGTGGCCGCATTCTTGTCAAGGCCGATTATCGAAATAGCGTGCGCCTATCGCCCAATTCGTGTATCCTGCGCCGTTTCCGGGCCATCGCCCAGGAGAGCTTCGATGCCTCGCCCCGCTATTCATAAATCCGCCAAACGCCCGAAACCAACCAAAGCCGCCAATCGCGCCGCGCCGCCCCAATTGCAATTACCGGCAAAATCCCCCGCCGTACCGAACCCAGCTGGCGCCCCGCCCACTCCCTCCGCGCAAATTGATGCGCTCACCGGCGATCCCGATTTCATGACCTCGCTCGCGCGCGGCCTCGCCGTGATCCAGGCCTTCTCCCAGAAAAAACGCCAGCTCACCATCTCGCAGGTCAGCAACAAAACCGGATTTTCGCGCGCCGCCGTCCGCCGCTGCCTCTACACGCTTGCCAAACTCGGTTTCGCCGGCTCCGACGACAACCGCCACTTTTTTCTCCAGCCGCGCGTCCTCGCTCTCGGCCATTCCTATATTTCTTCCATGCCGCTCGCCACCGCCGCGCATCCGATCCTCGAACGCTTCAGCCGCATGATGCACGAATCCTGCTCCATCGCCACCCTCGATGGCCTCGATATCGTTTACGTCGCGCGCGCCAACGTCACCCGCATCATGGCCATTGATCTCGGCGTCGGCAGCCGCCTGCCCGCCTTTTGCACGTCCATGGGCCGCGTGCTGCTCGCGAATTTGCCGCCCGACGAGCTGGAATCGTTTCTCGCACGCATTCAATTCACGCGCCATACCGAACGCACCATCATCACCGCCGATAAATTGCGCCCCGTCCTGCGCCTGGTTCTGCGCAACGGCTACTCCATCGTGGATCAGGAACTCGAACTCGGGCTGCGCTCGATGGCCGTGCCGATTCTAAGTCCCAGCGGCCAGGTGGTGGCGGCAGTCAATGTCGGCGCGCACGCGCAGCGCGTCTCCACTCAGGAAATGCTCAACAATTTCCTGCCGCACCTGCGCGCCGCCGCGCAAGAACTTTGCATGTTGTTGCGATGATCAACGCGACGATGATCCCAGCGAGCAAGAAATGAATACGGATGCCAAAGACTATTCAAAGCGCTACGAAAATACGCTCGTAGCCATCCTGTTCTGTTCCTGGGGCACGGTCTTCCTGGACCGCACGTCGCAGCTCTACCTTGCGCCCTACATCGCTCCGGAATTCCACCTGACGCACGAACAAGTCGGCATGCTCGCCTCGGTCCTCGCCATCACCTGGGCCGTTTCCACTTTATTTTTCGGCGCGCTATCAGACCGCTTCGGCCGCCGCAAGATTCTCATTCCCGCAGTCTTCGCCTTCTCGCTTTTGTCCTGGCTCTCCGGCATCGCGCACACTTTTCACCAGCTGCTGCTAATTCGCGCGCTGATGGGCATCGCTGAAGGCCCCTGCTGGTCCATCATGACCGCGCTAATCGAAGAATCCTCCACTCCCAGCCGCCGCGGACGCAACATCGGCATCGTCGTCAGCGCCGGAGCACTCGTCGGTCTCGCCGTCGCCCCAATTTTGACCACGCAAGTCGCCGCGCGCTTCGGCTGGCGCTGGGCTTTCTTCGTTTGCGGGGTGCCGGGAATCCTCATGGGTCTGCTGATGTGGAAATTCGTGAAAGAGCCGCCGAAAAAATCCGGTGCAGGCGGCGAGCGCCTCCACCAACCCAGAATCCGCGATTACTTCGCCATCCTACGCTATCGCAACGTGTGGCTCTGCTGCATCGGCGCCGCCGGTTTCATCTCCTGGCTATTTTTGTCGAACGTCTTCGCGCCGCTCTACATCACCGAAGTAGCTCATCAGACACCCACCACCGCCGGATTTTTGCTTGGCGCCACAGGCCTGGGCAGCTTCATCCTCGGATTTCTCATGCCCGCGCTATCCGATCGCCTCGGACGCAAGCCCGTGCTCCTTGCCATGGCCGCAATGTCCGCACTGGTTCCGCTCGTGCTCTTGATCCAGCCGCTCTATGCCTACCCCTGGATCCTCGCCGCGATTTTATTTCTCACCAATGCGGGGCAGGGCATGCCGACTCTAACCATGGTGCTGATTCCCACCGAAAGTGTGCCGCCGCAATTCGCCGCCACATCCATCGGCCTGGCCACACTCGTCGGCGAAGTCTTCGGCGCGACGATCGCGCCCACTCTAGGCGGCGCGCTCGCCGAAAAACACGGTCTGGGAATCACGCTTCTGATGTCCGCAGGTGGAACCGGCCTGGTATTCCTGGTGGCGTTATTCCTGAAAGAGACCGCCAACGTCAGGCACGGCACCGCGCATCCGCAGCCGGTTGCGGGTGCGCTCCACTAACGCACAGCAAATATGCGAGCCATAGATTATTTCGACAAACAAGCCGAAGCAGTCCCCGATCGCATCGCTATCATTGACGGCAGCGCGCGTTACTCATACGCCGATGTGCGCAGCGCCAGCCGGCAAATCGCTCGCGCCATGTGGGCCGCAGGCCTGCGCGGCGAGCAGCCCGTCGCAATCTATTCCATCAACGACGCGCGCGTTCTTCTCTGCATGCTCGGCCTCATGCGCGCCGGAGCCGTCTGGGTGCCCATCAATTACCGCAACGCCCCCGACGCCAACGTCGAATATCTCAATTACGTGAAAACTTCCTGGCTCTTCTATCACAGCAGCTACCGCGACCGCGTCCCCGAACTCCAGGCGCGCGTCCCTACGCTCACTCACCTGATCTGCATTGATGCCGAAGACGGAGAAAATCCCTCGCTCGAAAAATTCATGCAAGGCGGCGCGAATGCGGATGATCGCGCCTCACCAGACATCCAATGGGCCGACGCCCTCGGCAATCCCGATCGTCTCGTAGGCCTCGTTCCCACCGGCGGCACCACCGGACCAGCCAAAGGCGTCCGCGTCACCAGCCTTTCCTGGGGCACGATGACGGAAATGGCTTCCCACTACTGGCGCAGTGAAGGCTCCGATCCCGTCTGCCTCAGCGTCGCGCCACTCTCGCACGCCGCCGGAGTAGTCGCGTTCACCATGTTTACTCTCGGCGCCACAAATGTAGTCATGCCCGGTTTCGACGCACTCGAAGTCCTCCGCAATATCGAACGCTTCCGCGTCACGCACTTATTTCTTCCGCCCACCGCGTTCTACGGCCTGCTCGCGCATCCCGACGTGCGCAAATTCGATTACTCCAGCCTGCGCGTATTCCTTCTCGCAGCTTCCCCCGTATCGCCCGACAAGCTAAAACAAGGCGTCGAAATTTTCGGCCCGTGCCTCTGCCAAAGTTACGGCCAGACCGAAGCTCCGATGCTCCTCACCTTCCTCGATCAAAAAACCGTCGCAGCCGCAGCCGCCGGGGATCATTCCGAACGCCTGCGCAGTTGTGGCAAAGCCACCTCCGCTGTGCGTCTCGCAATCATGGACGACCACGGCCAACTCCTGCCTCCCGGCCAGCCCGGCGAAATCGTCGCGCGCGGTTCACTCGTCAGCCCCGGATACTACGAGATGCCGGAAGCTACGGCGGAAATTCGCGCACACGGCTGGCATCACACCGGCGACATCGGCTACCGCGACGAAGATGGATTTGTCTATATCGTTGACCGCAAGAAGGACATGATCATTTCCGGCGGCTTCAACGTCTATTCCGCCGAAGTGGAAGCCGCGATCATGGCTCTGCCCCAAGTGCACGAATGTGCCGTCATCGGCGTGCCGCACCCTAAATGGGGCGAAGCCGTGAAAGCGCTGGTAATTTTGCTCGGGGGCCAATCGCTTACAGAACAGGAAATCCTCGACCACTGCAAAATAAAACTAGGCGGCGTGAAATCCCCCAAATCCGTAGAATTCGTAGCCGAAATCGCCAAAACCCCCGCAGGCAAAATAGACCGCAAACAACTTCGCAAACCCTACTGGTCCGCCACCGACCGCGCCGTCCACTAGCCCCCAAAGTTCTTGATTCCGCAGTTGAAGTAGCAGCGCCGGCGTCCCGCCGGCTTCTTTGCCGTTGAATTTGCTTTTGAATTGGTAGGGGGCGCTGCTTGCTGCGCCCGTTTTTGAAGTTGTTTTTGACTTCGTAGCGGCCGGTTCGGCTTCATCGAACCGGGCAGCCGTTGCCTCTGACTCTGCTGCTGCCTTTGTTGTTGCCGCTGTCGTTGACTTTGTAGCGGCCGCCTGCTTTTTTAGGCGGGCGTACTTGAATTTGCCTTCGTACTCAGCCGTTGCCTCAACTCGCCGTGCCAAAATCAGCGCCTAGAATCATCCCCACGCCCCTGCTCGTGCCCGCTCTCCTTCAAACTCTCATTCGCGCGAAAAATGACGTAAGCCCGAATCGCCGCCGCATCTCCACGCGAAATCACTTGCGCAAAAGAAACCATCCCATTCTCCCGCAACAATCCACCCAGCACGACGCTGAACCACTGATCATTCGTCAAAGTGCTCGAATAACGCAGATCCGGCAAAACTCCGCCGCTAACCGCCACATCCCCATGACAATTCCCGCAAAATCTCTGATACATCTGCTCGCCCCGATGCACCGTAGACGCATCCGCCGTCGCCGCTGGTGGATGCAGAACTTCCGCCTCCATCTCCGGCAGCGCAGGCAAAACCGCCTTTGCTCCCAGCTTGAACGCCAGCATGCGCGACACATTCCGCACGCGCCCCGATTTCAAAGCCGGTTCACCAGCAGCCAAAGGAAACACGCCACCCCACCCCGCCAGAATCGCCACGTACTGCTCGCCATTCACCATGTAGGTAATCGGCCCCGCAATCGCGCCCGTCTGTATCGGATAAGACCACACCTTCGCCCCCGTATCCGCGCGATACGCTTCGAAATTCCCCGTCGCGGTCCCCTCGAACACCAAATTGCCCGCCGTAGAAACCACTCCGCCGTTCCACGCTTCCGGACGATCCACATCCCACGCCTGCTTCTGCTGAATCGGATTCCACGCCACCAGCCTCCCGCGCACGCTGTTCATAATTGCTTTCTTGATCTGCGGATTCTGCGGCATTCCAGCGGCAGCGAAATCAATCCCCACATCAAATCCCAAATTCTTCGCGTGAAAATCCGCATCCGACTTGTACGGAAATCCCACGTCCTGAATTGGAATGTAAACCAACCCAGTCAGCGGACTGAAAGACATCGGCTGCCAACTATGCGCTCCCAGAGGCCCGGGAATAATCACTTCCGAATTACGGCCCGGATAACGCGCCAGCGCCGTCTCCACAGGCCGTCCGGTTTTCATGTCCACTCCGCTTGCCCACGTAATGTGCGTGTAAGGCGCGGCCGAAATCAGCGCCCCTGTCGCGCGATCCAGCACATAAAAAATCCCATTCTTCGGCGCATGCATCAAAACCTTTCGCGGCTGCCCCGAGATCGTCAAATCCGCCAAAATCATTTGCTCGTCGGAATCATAATCCCAAGCCTCGTCCGGATTTTCCTGGTAATGCCACACGTATTCACCCGTCTCCGGCCGCAGCGCCACAATCGAACACGTAAATAAATTATCGCCGCCGAGCGGGCTGCGAATGCGCGGATTCCACGGGCCGCCGTTGCCCACGCCGATAAAAAGCAGATCCAACTCCGGATCGTACACAATCGAATCCCACACCGTTCCGCCGCCGCCGTATTTCCACCACTCTCCTGTCCAAGTCTTCGCGGCGTTCGCCAAAATTGGATTCTCGAACGGTTTTGCAGGATTGCCTGGCACCGTATAGAACCGCCAAGCCATTTCGCCCGTCTCCGAGTCGTATGCCGAAACGTACCCGCGCACACCCATCTCCGCGCCGCCATTGCCAATGATCACTTTGCCTTTCACCACCCGCGGCGCCCCCGTAATCGTGTAACGAAACTTGCGATCAATCGTCAGCTTCTCCCATACCCGCCGGCCCGTCGCCGCATCCAGCGCAATCAATCTTCCGTCCAGCGTCCCGAAAAATACTTTGCCGCCCCACACCGCCACGCCGCGATTCACCACGTCGCAGCAAGCATTCACCGCCCACTCCGGAATCACTTTCGGGTCGTAAGACCATAGCGGCGTGCCCGTCGCCGCATTCAGCGCAAAAACTTTGCTCCACGCTGTCGTGAAATACATCACCCCGTCCACCACGATCGGCGTCGCTTCCTGCCCCCGCCGCGTGTCCAAATCGTAGAACCACGCCAGCCCAAGCTCCCCGGCATTCTTATCGTTCACCAGTTTCAACGGGCTGAACCGCTGCTCGTTATAAGTCCGCCCGTGCAGCATCCAATTCCCCGGCTCGCCATCCGCGCGCAACAAACGCGCTTCGTTCAGCGGTCCCTTCGCGCCGGTTCCGGAATTGTCATCGTGTGCGCCGTGCCGGCCGCAACCCGCGCAAAATGCCGCGATCACGCACAAGGCAATCGCCGGCCAATCGAAAATCCCCGTCCGCAAAAAATATTTTTCTACGCTCAATGTTTTTCTCGCAACAAACTCACGCCACCCCTCCGCCACAACCAAAATCCGCTCCACCCCGCCGCGCAAACTACGAAATCCGAAATTCCGGATGCGCATTCGCGCCACGCGCGGCCTCGCACAGCCGCTTCGATACTGCTTTGCGCTGTGCAAGTCAAGACACGTTCCCGCGCCTTGGGGCGATATTCGCACAAGCGCTCGATTAAAGGCTTGACAATCCCACGCCACGGCGTTATCCATTTCCCCCATAAAGGGTGTGGATGCGGACTATCCAGTTTACAAATGGCTGTCCGCTCAAGGGGGGAACCATGGGCGCACGCTTAGCGCTGCTCGCGGTCCTTGTTGTCGCGCTTCTGTTCGCTTGCACCGGACCCGCTTTCTCGCAGACCGCCGTCGCCCAATTGAACGGCTTCGTGCACGACACCAGCGGCGGCGCCGTAAAGAATGCCACCGTCACCCTGCACGACACCGCTACCAACGCGGTCTATCGCACCACCTCCAATGATTCAGGTCTCTACGTCATTCCCAATTTGCCGCCGGACACCTACGAACTCACCGTCGCCTTCCCCGGATTCGCCACCACCGTGGATCGAGGCATCGTCCTCACCGTCGGTCAGACCGCCACCGTGGACGTCGCCCTGACGGTCGCCACGCAAAACGAGCAAGTCGTCGTCACCACCGAAGTTCCGCCCATCGAGCCCACCAAAACGGAAATCAGCCAGGTCATTGACACCCAGCAAATTCAAGACCTGCCCATCAGCGGCCGCCAATTCACCGATTTCGCTCTTTTAACAGCCGGCGTCGCCACCGGTCGCACCAGCTTGCAGTCCACCATCACCGAATTTGAAACCACGCGCATCTCTTTCGCCGGACAGCGCGACCTCAGCAATCTGGTCACCGTGGACGGCGCGGACAACATCAACACCGCTACCGGTTCGCAGCGCTCCACTCCGCCCCAGGAATCCGTCCAGGAATTTCGTGTGGTCAATAATGCTTTTGGCGCCGAATACGGCCGCGCTCTCGGCGGCATCGTCAACATCGTCACCAAATCCGGCGGCAACGAACTCCACGGTTCGATTTACGATTATCTCCAGAACAACGCCACCGACGCTCGCTCGCTCCTTCAGCCCGCACCCGATCAATACGTTCTGCGACAAAATCAGTTCGGCGCCGCCGTCGGCGGCCCCATCAAGAAGGACAAGATTTTCTTCTTCACCAATTACGAAGGCCAGCGCCGCGGTGAATCGCCCACCTACCCTGAAGCGCTGTACCAAAATATTGGCTTGGTAGACTCCGCCAAGGCAGCTTTGGGAATCGCCCCGGAAGGTTGCACTACGGCCCTGGCGACTTGCAACTTGTCTCCTCTGCAATATCTGAATTCTGTTTTGAAAACGAAAGACAACGACTACGGCATCGCCAAAATTGACTACCAGTTGAACTCCAATAATCACCTCTCTATCCGCTACAACATCGAAGACGGCCGCGACCTGAATCAACTCGTCGGCAACACTCTCGATGGCGGCGGCATCGGCGCCCCCAGCAGCGGACATGACCTTTTCCTGCGCGATAAATCGCTCGTCGGCGACGTGGCCACCACCGTGAAACCCGACCTCGTGAATAGCTTCTTGGTTCAATACGGCCGCCGCCACTATAACTTCCCCGGCGTCACCGGTCAGCCCAACCTGGACATCCCCAACACCCTGTTGTTCGGCCACAATTTCGGCGTCTTCGATGCCGTTTATGAAAGCCGTTTCCAAATCGCCGATTCTATATCCTGGGTCAAAGGCAATCACGTTGCGAAATTCGGCGTTGATTACAATCACATCAATAACTTCATCATCTGGCCCGGTTTCACTCCCATGCGCATCGTCCTGCCCGGCCTGAATTGCCTGGTGGACTTCGCCAACTTCGTGAATCCCTTGGCCGGCATCGCTTCCAACCCTGCCGATGGCCCGTGCCCCACAGCGTCGGCTCCCTTCTTTCCCACGCAGCCCGGCGCTCCCTTCGGTCCTAACAACAACGACCAGCCCTTGAACGGCGTTCCCATCATTTTCTGGGGCGCCCCGGTAGGCACCGTGCAACCGGACGCTAACGGCCAGCTCCCAACTCCGCCGCCAATCCCCACCAATTGGAACAATGCCTATCTCCCCAGCGAAACCGGAAATTTTTCGGAGACGTTGAGTCACGCGTACTACGGCTTCTACGCGCAGGATCAGTGGCGCATCAAGCCCAGCCTGACCCTCAACTACGGTCTGCGCTACGATTTCGAATCCGGTCTCTCCAAGCAAATTAATCCGCACTACAACGGCGTCCAGCCACGCATCGGTCTAGCCTGGTCGCCCAACAATAAGACAGTCGTCCGCGCCGGCTTCGGTCTCTTCGACGACCGTTACAACCTATCGTTCCTGTTCATCACCCAGCCGCAGCGGCCCGTAATCATTCCCGGCGAGACCTTGCCCGGAGTTCGCCAAGGCGCCAACACCGCAACCTGGGTTCTGAACCAGTTCACACCGGGGCCACTGGGGTTCCCATCAACTGCCGCCGCTACCTTGATCACCACCGGTCAAGTGCCAGCCCAGTTCATCACCGGACAGTGCCCGCCTTCCTGCACCGCGGGCGCCGGCTTGGTCCAGCACGACAGCAAGATTCCATACTCGGAACAAGCCAACCTGGAAATTGATCGCGAAATCGCCAAGGGCCTCACCGTCAGCGCCGGCTATCTGTGGGTTTCGGCGCACCACTTGGTTCGCGCCGAAAACCTCAACGTCTGCCCACCCTTCGGCGCCGCCGCTGGCACCACTGTTCCCAACGTTAGTCCCGGCATTCCGGCATGTCCGCCGGCAGAAGCGCCTCCTGCTGCTTGGCCCGCTGGGAAGGCTTTTTTTTACAATGGCTTGAATCCCGGAGGCTCGCCTGCATTCGGCAATGCCGGCCTGCTGTATTACACAGACAATTCCGGCAATTCCAATTACAACGGCCTCACTCTTCAGTTGACCGAGAGATTCAACAAAATTTTTACTCTCAATGCCAATTACACCTGGTCGCACACTTTCGACGACGGCACCTTCACCACCTTCGTCAGCACGCCCCAGGATCTCTATGATCGCCCGCTGGAATACGCCAATTCCAACCAGGACGTTCGCCAGCGCTTCATCACCAACTTCAGCGTTGAGGGTCCTAAAGACAGCTTCCTGCGCAATTTCACTTTCAGCAATATCGTCACGTTGCAGACTCCGCGCCCATTCACTCTCTTCGTCGGCTTCGACGCCAACGGTGACACCAATCCAGTAACCGACCGCGTCGGCTCCGCGCCGCGCAACAGCTACTACGGCGACGACCTGTATTCCTGGGACCTGCGCGTTTCCCGCTACTTCCAATTCCGCGAGCGCTACCGCCTCGATCTGATTGTGGACG
>Ga0209447_10000326_pt1 | contig 12699 bp, 12 predicted proteins | sample BogFormECP04_OM3_FD_188243 | JGI IMG/M metagenome (GOLD analysis project Ga0209447, IMG submission 188243) | Bog forest soil microbial communities from Calvert Island, British Columbia, Canada - ECP04_OM3 (SPAdes) (version 2) | ecosystem: Environmental > Aquatic > Freshwater > Wetlands > Bog ... | reverse complement strand
CCCAATTCAGCCGTGGGCAGATGCCGCGCCTCCGCTCGCCGGAATGCCCAGCTTTACCGACGAACAGTTCGCCACCATTCTTGAAAAGGGAACCGGCCCGGAAGGCGAAGCTCTGCGCCCCCCGATGCACATTTATCATATGCACCATGAGGACGCCAAAGCTATCGTCGCGTACTTAAAATCCCTGCCCGCCGGCAGCCGCTAAAGCTCGCCGAAGACCGTACCGGACAGTAATTTCCCGCGGGAGTTTCGCGGCGCTGTCACGGAATAACATTGCAAGCAGGACAAAAACCGCGCTGTTCCTTCAACGTTATTTCTTTTGCTCGGCCCGCGTACGCTGCAGCTTGCCGGCCGTGGTGCGCAGCGTCTCAGGAATGTTCTTGTTGCTGGCGAGTTTCTTTAGATCGATGGCATTAATCATCGGCAGCAGATGCAGGGAAACATCGATGGGAGTTTTCGGGTTATTCAGAAGATTCCGCACGACGGTGTACTTTTTGCGGAATTTCCGGTTGTTCGCAATCAAACGCAGAATCTCGTCGGTCAGGCTGGACATCGCCGCGAACGCTTCCACTTCCTGATCCGTAAGGCGCGGCGATTGCAGCACCGCGCGCTGCACCACTTTGTTCGAGTCGCGGATCAGCGTGCGCCGCGCTTCCGAGCCGCCCATTACCGCGAATTTCACCCGCTGCGCCACGTTCATTTTCGCCAGCCGCTGCAGCAAAGTTCTTCGGCGATCCGCGTCCGGCTCCGCTTCCGCCGCGGCCTCGGCCAGCGCCGCCACATCGAGTGGAACTCCGGGGCCGTGCAATTCGCGCAGCAAAGCTTTCTGCTCCGCGGTGACCGACGTCGAATTTTCCAGCGCCGCGGCCAACGCCGGCGAATCGCTGACGCGCTCCAGATCGTCGATCAGTTCGTGAATCTTCCCACCGGACATGTGTGGAACCACGGAGACCAGCAGCGCCACCGGACAATTTCGATTTTGCACCAGCGCATCGGCGATGTCCGGCTTGTCCCCCAGGTTGCGCGCCGCGTAGGCGAAGACCGCGGGCACTGCTTGCCCGCGTCGTATCGCCAGCAGAAAGCCTTCGAGCGGCGCCGATAGCAGCGCATCTTGCGCCCGCTCCGCGACCATCTCATCCGGATCATTCGCCAGCACGGTTAGAATTTCCGCGTGATCCGCGGGTGAGAGGTGCGCGCCGCTCGAACACACTGCCAGCTTGCGCTCGCGCGGTGCGCGGTCGTGACGCAGATCTTCTATAACTTCAGGGCTGAGTGTTTCCACCGGCTTCCGGCCTCACATCCTTCTTACTGAGCACCATTGTACCGGAAGCTCCGGGCGGACCGAGCGGGCGCATTACCTGATGGTTCAATTCCAGCAACACCGCCGAAGAATCCGCCGCGGTAATTTCAAAGTGGTCGTTGGCCGCGAAGTGCCGGTTGACGCCGGCGGGCAATTCGCCGTCAAACACTAATTTATCGTCAGCCACAATACGCGCGCGCGTAGCCGCGGAGGTGGAAACGGAAAGATCCAGCGCCGCGCCTCCCGCCGCGCCGGTTCCCACCTTGTCGATTCCCGACGTCCCTGCTGACGCATCCGCGCCGCTCGGCGGAAATGCATTCGCGGAGGAGACTGCGGAAATCTCGTTCGTTTTCTTCTGCGTGTCTTGCGAGTTCGCCGTTTCTGCCGAGGGATCCTGCGGCGCATTCACCAGCCCCGATGATGATGGTCCCTCGTGCCGCGCGGTATAGCGCCGCCAGGCATACCGCCCGGCGAAAAACAGCCCAGCAAGCCCCGCGCAAATCACCACCACTGCGAGAATGGGAACCCATGCGGGCGTTGGGGGAATCCGCTCCTCGGGGCGAGTCGATCCGTGCGCCACGTCCCCGCGCGCCAAATCGTATTCGCTCAGCAGACTCTCTTCGTCCAGTCCCAGATACCCGGCGATGGTGCGCACAAAACCCCGCCCGAACACCCCACCGGGCAGCTTCTTCCAATCTTCATTTTCCAGCGCATCCAGAAACCGCTGGCTGATGCGCGTGGCCTTCGTCAATTCATCCAGCGAGACCTCGCGCATCTCCCGCTCGCGCTTCAGGCGCTCCCCGAAACTACCCTTAGCCATAAGTCGGACTTGCCCCCGCACAACCGCCGCGCGGTCGTCCCCTCAGTGTAACCGAATCACCGGGCATAGAATCGCCAACTGACGGGTCGACCGAGCGTTGATAGATTCTGTCGGCTCCGGCGGAGACTCCGACGGAGCGAAATCGAAGTTGCCGGCACACTCAGGGCAGCATAACTCAGCAATGGACGACGTAATGGCGTTATTGCCGCGCGGATCGACTGGTAAAGGCCAGGCTCCCGCGATTGCGCAGGAGAAGTGGGACTCGGGCTAGCGCAGACTGGCGGCGTTGCGTAATAGAATTCGCACCGTAGCGGTGAATGTTGCGCGCAGTCTTGCTCGATTCTCTGGCGCTACGGCTCCGGAGATGAGCAGCATGGCCGTGCCATGGATGAGCGCGAAAAGAGCCAGAGTCATCTCGACATGATCTTCGGGAGAGCCGCCCAACCACTCCGCAGCTCGTTCCTTGACGAACTCAAAGTTGGGCCGCGGTCCGGGAACCTTGGAAACGAGTTCCGAGAAAAAAAGTTCGTATTCCCGGGGCCGACTCACGGCGCGCTCCAGCATGACTTGGCACATTTCCTCGTGCGACCGGCAAGGTTCCAGAGCCGTGTAATAATTGCGCCGGAAATGCTCCGCCAGGGCGCGTAAGACGGCGTCACGGTTGCGAAAGCGCCGGTACACGGCGGGCGTATTGGTGTGCGCCAGTTTCGCCAGCGTGCGCATCGATAGATTCTTCTCTCCACCCTTTACGAACAATTGCAACGCCGCTTGCAGGATGCGGGCGCGTAACTGCGGTTCCTGTTTTCTGGGCATCCGGGGCCTCTGCAACTCTACTAAAAATCTGCAATCATTTCGTTGACACTGTAGATTTAACAGTGTATATATAATGAGCTTAAATCGTTTCAATAGCAAGTAAATCGCACTCGTAGGAGAATTAAAGATGTCTGTAAGGCACGAAACCGGGGACCCCGTCGCGCTCGTTCAATTGAACGGGGACCTGCGACACGCGCACGCGGAGTTGCAATCCGCCCATCGCGCTACGCAGCGTTTGCGCGTCCGTTTTACCGTCGAAGAAATCGCCCGCCACGCTGAACCAGCAATGTTGAGTACTGCCCAGGCCGCCGCCACGGGCTTGTACAATTTTTTCTCCAGCATTCCGCCGCTTACGGAAAATTCCGCCGCGCGCGAAACCGAGGAAGGGCCAGACCTCGACGAAAACCAGGTTCTAGCTGCAATCGCCGACATCGCCGCATACATGTCCGAACAGCGCGACAAATACCGCCTCATGGGCGAACCATTGGACGGGCCACATCTGCAAATGATGTCCAGCTTTTTCTCCCCCAGCGTGCTGGCGCGCGTCCGTATCGTGGAGCTGGCCAAGCTTGGTCTCGGGCGCCTCGAAATCAAGCGCCAGGCCAATACTTACCATCATCTGCTCGAATTAACGCACATGGCTTCCGTCACTTTTGCGGACGTCGTGGTGTTCAACGAAACGCTCTCCGCGCGTTCCTTGTTTCATGCGCTGGTTCATGCCGTGCAGTTCCAATTGCTGGGTTTGCCGCGCTACACGGAACTCTTCGTGCGCGCCTTCGTCGCCACCCGGTGGCGTTTCAACGTGCCGCTCGAAGCCCACGCCTTCGAGCTGGAGTCCAGATTTGCCGCCAACCGCGAGCAAGCTTTCTTTGTCGAAGATGAAGTGCGGCTGTGGATCAGCCGCGAACGCTACTAACGCCGCGGTTGCCTGCGTCGCGCCCCGCGGCCGCACCGCGCAGCCCAGGTCTGCGCGGGCATCAGCACTCAACGAAAGAGCAAGAACGCGGTGAGAGAAACCTTCCAAGCCGGCCAACAAGCGCCGTGCTCCGGTATTTACAAAGCCGCACACGCCGGACGGCACACCGCCGCGCACTACGTCGTGGCGCTGCCGGGTGATACCTTCCCCGCGTGCCTCGAGTGTCACTGCGGCGTGCGTTTCGAACTCACCATGCACGTCGTGTATCTCAAGAGCGATCCGCAATTCGGCCACGTCTGCGACGAGCAGGACGGCCACTGCCCAGGGTTATAAGCGCGCCCGCCGGGGCCATTCCGCTCCTTCGCGCAGTCGCTATATTTGTCCCGCTTGCTGTTTAATAAGCGTGATCACCAGCAGGTACCACGCCCCACGGGGAGCACAACCGGTCGTGCCTCCGGGGAGGATGGCAAGAACGCCACGCCTGTACCACGACCCGGTTGCGTGCCTTTTTGCACGGTGCCTATACTGGCGGGTAATCGCAATGCCGGAGCGTCCGCGGGGGGCGCACGCCGGAGTGCGAAGGCGTGTTTGCAGGCAAACTCACAAAGGTCAGGGCCAGCCGCGAGTGGAAGAGGTTAAACAATTTCCTGCGGTCGAGCGCCGTCGCAATCTGGCGGTGTCCTTCGAACAACGCGAGGCCGGAGAAGTCGCGGTCTTCCAGGAACTCGGGAAGGCGCTCACCTCTTCGCTGCAACTCGATCAGGTTCTCCGCACCATTATGGAGAAGATCGATGAATTTCTCCGCCCGGACAACTGGTCGCTGCTGCTCCTCGATCAGGACAAGCAGGAATTATATTTCGAGCTGGCCGTCGGCAAAGCTTCGCAAGCGCTGAAAGATGTGCGCGTTAAAGTCGGCCAGGGCATTGCCGGCTGGGTGGCGCAACACGGCGAAACCGTGGTCGTGCCGGACACCTCGAAAGACACGCGCTTCTTCTCCCAGATCGACCAAAAAACTAAAACCGAAACCCAATCCATCGTCGCCGTCCCCGTAAAATTCCGCGACACTTGCCTCGGCGTGATTGAGCTCATCAATTGCATCGGACCGGATGGCTTCGACCCGCGCGATCTAAAATTACTTGAGGCCCTTTCGGACTTTGCCGCCATTGCGCTGGAAAATGCCCGCCACGTGAAGCGCATTCACGAGTTGACCATCACCGACGACTGCACCTCGCTCTACAACGCGCGGCACATGGGATTTATTCTTGAAACGGAGATTTACCGCTCGCAGCGCTACAACTATGAATTTTCGTTGGTCTTCATCGATCTGGACCACTTCAAACAGGTGAATGACACGCACGGCCACTTGGTCGGTTCGCGGCTGCTCGCGGAAATCGGCAATGCGCTGAAGGCCCGTTGCCGCCTGATCGATTTTGCCTTTCGCTATGGCGGCGATGAATTCGTGATCCTGCTGCCGCAGACTTCCAAAGACAATGCTTTAAATGTCGCGCGGCGCCTGCACAAATTAATTCGCGCCACTCCCTGGCTGGCCGCCGAAGGTTTGAGTATACGCGTCACTCCGAGTTTGGGCGTGGCGTCTTACCCTGTCGATGCGCGCACCAAAGAAGGCTTGCTGCACCTCGCCGACGAAGCCATGTACCTGGTGAAAAACACCAACCGCGACAGCGTTGCCGCCGCCAACATCGGCATACTCGCGGATACCGTAGCCTGCCCAGACACCATGGGCGCTCACTTTGACGATACCGAAGACGACGACCTGGGCAAGATCGTCGGAGAAACCCCCGCGGACCGCGCGGAACGCCGCCGCGACGTGTAATCTCAGGAATCCCGCAACTCTTGAGGCCTTACAATCCGAATCCTGCGCTCCGTTGCGACAACAAGACAGCCAATCCACGCAACGACATTCTCCCGCCTAAATATTCTCTCTACCGATACAATCAGAGAGTGCTGGCTTGGCGCGTCCAAGCGCAGCACGAGTATTCCGCGATGAGAACCTGGTCTGAACTTTCGCAGATCGGAAAAATCGAGATCCTGAGTGATCAGGAATCTTGATTCCTGTTGTGTCGCTTGCCAAATCCGTTCGTCTGACTCGCCTGCAAGCCCTTCATCCTGAGATGTATCAACTTCATTACCGAGCCCTCTGAGCATGGAAGCAAGCTCCAGAGGCAGATTCTCGTCGAGCTTGATTTTCATCGAAAATCTGGGGCGGCGGACACAGGCAGGTCTTCTTCAGCGGAGGCGGCAGCAAACGCAATTGCGGCTCGAATGTCTTCGGGTTTTAGCGTCGGAAAATTTGCAAGTATCGACTCGGCGGAGTCACCCTCAGCCAGACTGGCGAGGACCGTCCGCAGGGTGACGCGCGTGCCCTTGAATACGGGCTGCCCGCCGCAGATACCCTTATCGCGGATGATGCGCTCTTGATAGGCGATGACAGTCACAGCTTTGTCCTAAAACGACCACCCTCATTCTAGCACCGCATGCAACCGTGCGGGTACCGGCGGCCACTTCCCGATCCGCCCGCGTTCTATACACGGCGCGCGATTTTTGCTTAACTTAAAAATATGAAACGCAGCGAAGCTTCGCGCTATGCGCGCTGGTCCGCGGCGGTGGCCTTGACGCTGGCCGCCGGAACCGCGTGCGTGTACCTGCAGCGCTCCTGGAAAGCGCGCATCGAGCGAAAGAATGCTCCAGTGGCCGCGGCCGCCAACGTTTCGCGTCGGTCCAATGGTGTAACCTTTTCCAAAGGCGAAGGCAACCGCAAGGAATTTACCGTGGAAGCCTCCCAGTCCACGGACTTCAAGGATCGCAACCTCACCGAACTCGAAGCCGTGGTCATCACCATCTTCGGAAAAAATGGCGACCGCCACGACGTGATCCACACGCAGAGTTGTCAGTATGGCCAGCTCGATGGAAACGTCGTCTGCAGCGGCGAAGTGCGCATGGATCTCGAGAGTGCCGCCGATGCCGCGCGTGCCGCAAATGCCCCTGTGGACGCTGTGCCCCAGGTGCTTCACGTGGTGACCAAGGCCGTCACGTTCAATCAAAAAAGCGGTACGGCTCTAACCTCCGAACCCGTGAGTTTCTCGTTTCCGAATGGCACCGGCCAGGGCGTGGGTATGGAATATAAATCCGCAGCCGGCACTGTCCGGCTGCTGCAAAATGTGCGGCTCAATCTGCGGCCTCCTCCGAGCTCTGGCGGACCGGCCAAGCGAAAAACCAAGGCGATGCAGAAAAGCCAGGCTGGCGAAGCCGCGGACGCTGCGTCTTCCGAGAGCGTGATCGTCACCGGAAGCAGCCTCGATTTCGCGCGCACCGAGCGCCTGATGCACGTTCTGGGGCCCGCCGCCGCAGAATCGAAAAATACTCGGCTCACCGCGGCGGAGCTTACGCTGGACATGGACGCGCAGTTCCGCGCACAGACGCTACTGGCCTCCGGCAACGTGAACGATGAGCAGCCGAAAGTGGTCTCCCGCGGCAACGGCCAGATGGATATCAGCGGCGATCAGTTGACCGCGGAATTTTCCCCACAGGGCTGGGTGACCACCGTGGAAGCCGAAGGGCACGTAAAGGGCGCGCGCCAGGCGGTCGCCGAGCACGACGACGCCACTGCCGAACACGCCACCATCGCGATGTGGCCCCGCGTGAACGAAATGAAAGAGTTGAACCTGCACGGCGACGTGGTCCTGAAAACCTTGGCTACCGCTACCGGAGACGGGCGCGTCTTGCGTACCGAAGCGTTTCGCATGGAGTTCAGCCAAAGTACGGACACCGAGGCGGGCAAGGCCGTAAAAGCCGAGACCCTGGCAGCGGGACGCATGGAATGGTCGGAGACCAACGCTACGAGCATTACCGGGTTCTCTTCCGTAAGAGCCGCTAGCTCCACGAACAAATCGGGCAGCGTGAAGCCTGTGGATACCGCGCACGCTCCGGCCAACTCTCCGGCGCACACCACGCTGACGGCGGATAAATTGCAAATGCTCTTCGACGGGCTGGGTAAGGCAAAACAATTATTAGCCGACGGCCACGTGCGCACGGAGCGCACCATGCCGGAAAAGTCCACGCAGACCGCCACGTCCCAAAGCGGCGTAGCGAATTTGCTGCCCACCGGCGGATGGTCGCAGATGGATTTGAATGGCGCGGTGAAATTGCGCGAAGGCGACCGCAACGGGCAGTCCGACCACGCGGTCTTCCGCCAGGTGGAGCAGACTGCGACGTTGACCGGGCATGCGCTGGTGCGCGACGCCACCACTGAGACCGCCGCGACGCGCATCGTCTTTGTACAAAATACTGGCGACATCCACGCGGAAGGCGGCGTGCGTTCCACTGACCTGCCCGGGCCCAATGGTCCGGGCAGCAACGCGGCGGTGCAACTCGCGCCGGCGCCTACGCATGTTACGTCGGAGAAGCTGGACGGGAATTCGCAGACCGGTCGCGCGCTTTACACCGGCCACGCCCGCATGTGGCAAGGCGAATCCGTGCTGGAGGCCGATTCCATCGAACTGTTGCGCGAGACGCGCGTGATGAACGCCTTGGGAAATATTCGCGCGGTGTTTCCGCAGGCCGCGGCTACCACGCCCGGCGCAGCCGTGCCCGCAGGGTCCGCCAGCGTGGCCGCGGCCAACGCCGCTCCGGCTTCCAACGCCGCTCCGGTTGCCAAGACCGTCTCTACCTCCTCTGCGGGAGCGAACGCCCAGAAGAAATCTCCGCTCTGGCACGTCACCGCGCAATCGCTCATGTACAACGACGCCGAAAGTCATGCGCATTTGGAGCACGACGTGATCGCGGTGTCCGCGGATCAGAAAATGCGTGCGCCGATTGTGGATCTGTATTTCACGCGCGGGGTGAATACCGCTGGGGACGCCACGCCGGGCGGTGCGGGGACATCTACAGGCACGCTTGCGGGAACGTCCGCCGGGGCGCAGCCCAACGGTCCGCAGCAAATCAGCAAAGCTATCGGCACCGGCGGAACCACTGTCGAAGAGGGTGGCCGCAAAGCCGTCGCCGAGCGCGGCGTGTACACCGCCTCCGACGGAAAATTCGTGATGAGCGGCGGCGATCCCACGCTCTACGATGCCACCGAGGGCAACACCCACGGCCGTCAATTGACCTTCTTTTTAGCGGATGATACGATCATCGTCGATTCTGAAAATGGATCGCGAGTTTTGACGCGGCATCGCATCGAGAAATAGTACGGATTCCATCCCGGTCGTTTTTGGCGAGGTATGCTGAAGCTCCAGGCCATCGAACTAAGCAAGTCGTATCGTGGCCGTAAGGTTGTGGACGACGTTGAAGTGGAGATTGGCCAGGGTGAAGTCGTCGGCCTGCTAGGGCCGAATGGTGCGGGGAAAACCACCACATTTTATATGATCGTCGGGCTGGCGCGGCCCGATTCTGGCCGCGTGCTGCTTAACGACAATGAAATCACGGATTTGCCGATGTATTTGCGGGCGCGCAGCGGCATTAGCTACCTGCCGCAAGAGCCTTCCGTGTTTCGCCAGTTGACCAGCGAACAGAATTTGCTCGCCGTCCTGGAGACCCTGCCCCTGACGCCGGAGCAGCAGCGCGACCGCCTGGAAGAGTTGCTGGTGCAGATGGGTCTTGAGACGGTGCGCACGAGCAAGGCGTATACCTTATCTGGTGGCGAGCGGCGGCGGCTTGAAATCGCCCGGTCGCTGACGCTGCAGCCGCACTTCATCCTGCTCGATGAGCCATTTTCCGGCATCGATCCGCTGACCGTGAAGGATTTGCAGGAAATTATTCGCGACTTGGCGCGCACCGGTATTGGAGTACTGATTACGGACCATAACGTCCGCGAAACTCTGAATGTAACCGACCGCGCATACATCTTGAAAAGTGGCAAGATATTCAGGAAAGGCAGTCCGGCGGAGCTGAGCAGTGATCCTGAAGTGCGCCGGGTGTACCTCGGCGATCATTTCCGGCTGAACTAAGCTGGCACCGAGTTGCGCTGAGCAAAGATGCGCCCGTGGAACCACCACTGGAGAATAGAAAGCTAACGATTCATGGCTTGGCAAGGACTCAAACTTAATCTTCGCGTCTCGCAGAAGCAGATTCTGACGCCGGGACTGGTGCAGATGGTCAGCGTGCTGGCGCTGAACCGTCTGGAACTGCGCGAGATGATCAATCAGGAGATGATCGCCAATCCGGTGCTCGAAGAGCTGAGCGAAGAGCCCACGCAAACGGACAACTACAGCGACGAAACATTTTTGAAGGCAGAGACGGAAAAAGTTCCGGAAAAGCCGGAATCGAATCCCTTTGATGAGTTCGATGTTGGAACCTTCTTTAACCAATATTTGGATACCGGCGGCGACGGCGGCAAATCGCAGGAGCGCGAAGTTTCCGAGCGGCCGTCGTTTGAAAAGTTTTTGTCTTCGCCGAGCGGGCTTACCGATCATTTGACGTGGCAGCTGAGCGTGACGATTTGTTCGGACGAAGTGAAAGAAGTGGCGGACAACATCATTGGCAACCTCGATGAGAACGGTTACCTGACCGCGTCCACCGAAGAGCTGACGGAAAACGGGAAATTTTCGCAGGATGATTTGGACGATGCGCTAGCCGTGGTGCAGGATTTCGATCCCATTGGTGTGGGCGCGCGCGATTTGCGCGAATGCCTGCTGCTGCAATTGAAGGCGTTTGATCCGCAGAACACTTTGGCGCAGCAAGTTGTTGCCGAGCATTTGAAGCAGGTGCAAAGCAATCAGCTGAAGGAAGTGGCGCGCGCGCTGAACCGTCCGGTGGAAGTGGTGAAGCGAGCGCTGGATGTGATTCGCAAACTCGATCCGCGTCCAGGATTGCGGTACAACAAAACCGAACCTCGGTTGGTTGAGCCGGATGTTTATTTCCGCAAAGTCGATGATCAATGGCAGGCGTTTTTGAATGAAGACGACATGCCGCAGCTGCGGCTGAGTCCGACGTATAGAAGGCTGCTGGTGCGCGACGCGGCGGATCGCGACGTGCGCAACTACGTGAAAGAGCGCTTCACCGCGGCGATTCAGCTGATGAAGAATATCGAGCAGCGCAAGCACACCATTCTGCGTGTGTGCCAGTCCATCATCGCGCGGCAGGGTGATTTCCTGGTCCATGGACCGGACGCGCTGAAGCCCATGATGATCAAGGAAGTGGCGGAAGAAGTGGGCGTGCATCCTTCAACAGTGAGCCGCGCGGTGGCCAGCAAGTATGCGCACACTTCGCAGGGCGTGTTGGAGCTGCGGTCGTTTTTCAGCGAGTCGGTGAATGGTCCTGAAGGCGGCGACATGTCGCTGCTGACGCTGAAGCGGCTGGTTAAAAAGATGATCGAAGAGGAAGACGGCACGCATCCGCTGACGGACGAGCAGATTGCCAAGAAGCTGGATGATGCGGGCATTCACGTGACGCGCCGAACGGTGGCGAAGTATCGCGAAGACATGCGCATTCCGAGCACGCACCAGCGCCGAGTAAAGAGTTAGGCTTGCGCGCGACCGATAAACATCGGGCACGCAACGGTTCCGCAGTAGACAAATTACCACGCACTTCACGACACAAATCAGCGCGCGACACGACTCGTGCGGGGCGCAGCGCGGCGCGGCAGCTGGTGATTCTTACCGGGCTTTCGGGTTCGGGGAAGAGCACGGTGTTGCACGCGTTTGAGGATATGGGCTTTTACTGCGTGGACAATCTTCCCGTGGAACTGATTCCGATATTTGCGGAGCTGCACGCAGCGGGCGAAGGGGACTTTTCGCGCGCGGCGCTTTTGGTGGATGCGCGCGAAGGATTGCAGCTCGAGAAGTTACCTCCTTTACTGCGGCATCTGAAGAAGGATCATCCGATCACCTTGGTGTTTATCGAAGCGGGTGAAGATGCGCTGCTGCGGCGGTATAGCGAGACGCGGAGGCCGCATCCGCTGGGACGAAATTTTTCCGTGCGTGAAAGTTTGGCGCATGAACGGGCATTGATGGAGCCGATTCGCAAGCTGGCGGATTTGTCCATCGACACGACGCGGTTTAACGTGCACGAATTGCGGCACTTTATTACCGAGCGGTTTAAGAATCCGGACAATCGGCCGCTGATGGTTTCGGTGGTTAGTTTTGGGTATCGCTTTGGGGTGCCGACGGACGCCGACCTGGTGTTTGATGTGCGGTTTCTGCCGAATCCGCACTTTGTGCCGCGACTGCGGCCGTTTACGGGGAAGGATCCCAAGGTGCGGAGGTACATACGGTCGTTTCCGCAGACTGGGGAGTTTTTACGGCGGATTGAAAGCCTGCTGACGTATTTGATTCCGCACTACATTCGGGAAGGGAAGAGTTACCTGACGATTGCGTTTGGGTGCACGGGCGGCAAGCACCGCTCGGTGATGATGGCCGAAGTGATTGAGAAGCGTCTTGCGGGGCGCGGGTTGGCGGCGAAGGTGGTGCATCGGGACGTTGAGAAGTAGTGGGAGAAGTAGGGAAGGTCCGTGTTCCGTGAACCGTGTTCTGTGTCCCGTGATCGCGAACTATGAGGCGTGGTCGAATGACCGTGAACCGTGTTCCGTGATCGCGAACTTATGAGGCATGGTCAGGGAATCGTTCGGCGCCAGTCGGGGTAAAGTATCGGTGAAAATTTGGGTATCGTGGGGTGGGGTACCCCCCTGGGGTTTTTCGTAAGTGTTCATTCTAAAGGGAGATAAAGCCGTTTAGAATGAACACTTGCGCAAGTGTTCATTCTGCGTGGGTTACGGGCACTTGGTGGTTAGAAGATAGTTACCCCCTTTTTGGCTCCTTTTTCTCCTCTTTTGCTGCTCTATTTTGCGTGCTGTCGCGGGCAGATTGCCTCTGTCGGTGGGTTTCGAGGCAAAAG
>Ga0209447_10000324_pt1 | contig 12725 bp, 11 predicted proteins | sample BogFormECP04_OM3_FD_188243 | JGI IMG/M metagenome (GOLD analysis project Ga0209447, IMG submission 188243) | Bog forest soil microbial communities from Calvert Island, British Columbia, Canada - ECP04_OM3 (SPAdes) (version 2) | ecosystem: Environmental > Aquatic > Freshwater > Wetlands > Bog ... | reverse complement strand
AACGCGGCCGGCCACGAAGCAAGAATCGGAGATCGTCGCGCTTCCCTGCCCGGACCACGACAACGCGGCTGAATACCTAGACCCGGTAGCAACTGTTCAGCGGGCGCGGCGCAGTTGTTCGATCAAGCGCGACAGTTTTTCGTCGTAGGGGGGCTCGACGTCGATGAATTCGACGCCCATACCGATGCGAGGTTTGACGATGCGGACCACCGCGAGGGCTTCGACGAGTTGCTCTTTGCGGGTCAAGGTGATCCGCGTGCGCGTCCCCAGCGGAAAAGGTTTACTTGCACAGATGAAGCAGCCACCCAGGGAGATATCGGACGTCACGCCTTCGATGCGGGTGCCCGATTCCAGGTCCAGCAACTCGGCGTCAGCGGCAAAGGGATAACGGATGGCGTAGCGGCGGTCGCGAACGGTTCCCGTCCGCGACCTGCTTCCTACAATTCGATCGTCCATAGAGATGACGTTGCTCACTGTCGTTAGGTCCGGGCAAACGACGACTGGGAGAGACCGGATGATGAACCCTGCACTGCCAGTGTGCAACGAAACGGCCCATCCGGAGCGCTTTTCAGGTGTCCATGAGCGCCAAAAAGACAACAGTTTATGCGCAGATATCCCCTGCGAAGCTCGCGCGGGCAGGTTATTAATGGGAACGACAAGACGCGCTCCGCCGGCAAATCCCGCGCTCCGCGGGCGTGCTACGCTGACCTCGTAGCTTCCCTCTGGCGAAACGAGCACATGAGTTCTGATGGATTACGGCAAAGCGATCGCGTGAGCTTGCGCATGCCCGTCGAGGCATCGTGGTTCACCAGCGGCGGCATCACGGCGAAGCATACGGCGCAAACCCTGCTGGTCAGCCGCAACGGCGGCGTCCTGCGTCTTCCGGAAAAACTTGCGCCCGGGCAGGAGCTTACCCTGCGCCGTCAGCAGGAAGGCGATCTCTGGAAAACCGCCCGCGCCCGCGTGATGGCGGAAATCGACCACGAACCCGACGGTTTTCTCTACGCTGTTCAGATTCTTGAGCCGCGCTCCGATTTTTGGGACATCGACTTCCCTGCTCCGCACAAGGCCGAAGAAGCCCTTGCCCGCCTGCTCATGGAGTGCAGCTTCTGCCAGCGCCGCGAGGTAGTCTATCTCAACGAGCTGGAACTGAAATCCTTCGAGATTCGCAAGTGCGTGGCGCGCGTCTGCAAACAGTGCGATACGCCCGCCATTTGGATCGAACCGCAGCCGGAAGCCGGCACTCCGGGGAACGGCTCCGCGCATGGTACAGCGGACGACCGCGTCCTCCCGCGCAGAACCCGGACGCGCGTCCGCGCTCGCGTCCTGGCCTGTATCCGGCGGCGTGGTTTTCAGGAAGAAGTAGCCGTCTGCGAGGATCTGTCCAAGGGGGGCATCAGTTTTCGCAGCCGCAATCAATATCCGGAAGGCTCGCGCGTGGAAGTGGCTGTGCCCTTTACACCCGGAAGCAGCGCGATTTTCGTGCCCATCCGCATCGTTTTTTCGCAGGCTCTGCCATCGGCGGGGCTATATCGCCACGGGGCCGCGTATATCAAGACGCCCGTCCTGGCATACGACTGAAGCCCTTAGCCCGGCTCATTCCCAAGAACTAGCCGACGGAGTGCACGGCATCGCGCTCGTGACGCCGCCGGTGCAGATAGTGCATGGAGATGTTGAGGTAGACGTCGCCGCACGGCGTTTCCAGGCAGATGACCATGGCTTCCGTGTCGGCGCTTCCGGATAGACCCGTGTCGTTCATATGGATTTCCGGCGGAAAGACTTTGAAGCGGAATCCCTGGTCGTTAAGCAGCGTGACGGAATTGCCGATGACCATATTGGCCAGCTCGCAGACCGTTTCGCGCACGACTTGCTCGCTCTCCGGCAATTCTGCCCCGGCCAGGTGACTCGCCACTTTGAGGGCCACCTCCGGCGACAAATCCAGAATCACGCGCCCCTCAATATCACCCTTGATGGCGATGAGCGCAGCCACGCCTTTCCGGCGATAGGTTTCCTCGTCCATGGAAAGGTCCACAATTTTCGTCGGCGCCTGCAGCGACTCCGCGAAAACCGCATCGGCGGCATTGATGAACGGCTGAATGAGTTCCATTCTCATGAGCGGTGCTCTCCTGCGAAGGCCACGGGCGCCCCGACCGCGGCGGGATCGTCGCTGAGCACGTAGCGAAGAATCTCGTAGAGCACTTCGGGCTTCACGGGCTTTTGTACGAAGTGCTTCGCTCCTTTCTGGAGCGCCGCCAAAATGTTTTCCTGGTAGCCCACCGAGGAGACCATGACGATGCGCGCTTCCCCATGCTGGCGAACGATGCGCTCGACGGCCTCGATCCCTTCCATCTGCGGCATGGTGATATCCATGAGCACGATGTCCGGCTTGGTGCGGTTGAACTCCGCGATGGCCGTCAGGCCGTCGCCGGCTTCTCCCGCCACTTCGCCGCCGAACATCTCAATCATCTTGATGAGGTTCTTGCGCGCGAAGACGGAATCGTCCACCACCAGATAGCGGACGGGCTTGTTGTCTTTCCTGAATAGAGCGGCGAATTGTGCCATGGCAATCTCCTTCTCCCGGTGCACGGCGGGCTTCACGTACGCTGGGAAGAAACGGGTGTCCTTTCCAATTTTTCGTCTTTTTCCTGTCGGTCAATCCTGTCGTCCTTGCCGGTTTTGTCGGCGCCGGAGCGGTCGGTTCCGTAGTGCGTTGCCAGGAATCCGCCCAGCGCCTCCAGTGGAACGATCTTGTTGGCATAGCCTTTCAAAATCGCCGCGCGCGGCATGCCGCTGACCACGCACGTGTCTTCGCTCTGCGCGATGGTCATGCCCCCGGCATCCCGGATGGCGCCCATTCCTTCCGCCCCGTCCTCGCCCATCCCGGTCATCAGCAGGCCCACGGCTGTAATTCCAAACTGTTGCGCCACGGAATGGAAAAGAACATCCGCCGACGGCCGGTGCCCGTTCACGGGAGGCCCGTCGGAAAGCACCGCCGTATCCCCGCGCGGCATGCGCCGCACCATGATGTGCCGGTTGCCCGGACAGATCAGCACGCGCCCGGCGACCAGCATGTCTCCCGATTTGGCTTCCTGCACATCGACGGCGCAGCATTCATCGAGGCGCCGCGCGAACATTTCGGTGAACCCTTCCGGCATGTGCTGAACGATCAGAATGCTCGCCGGAAACTCCGCGGGCAGTTGCGAAAGCACGTACTGCAAGGCGTTGGGGCCCCCGGTGGACACACCGATAGCAATGATGCGGCTGGGCGGCATGGCCACACGCGTGGTTTTCTTTACGACCTTTTGCGCCTCCGAAAGCACCGCCGGTGGCAGCTTGCGCCCCGCGGCCCGCTTGGCCACCTTGATCTTGGCGATCAGCAAATCGGCAATGGCATCCAGATTTCCCGCTGCGGCGTCCTTCGGCTTGGCCACGAAATCCACCGCGCCCAGCGCCAGCGCCTTGAACGTCGCGTATGCGCCTTCTTTCGAATGCGTGCTGAACAGCACCACCGGCATCGGCGCGCGCTTCATGATCAGCCGCAAGGTTTCCATGCCGTCCATCCGCGGCATCTCCAGATCGAGTGTGACCACGTCGGGGTCTAGCTCCTCGATCTTCTTCAGTGCAAACGCCCCATCCATGGCCGTTCCCACCACTTCGATCGAGGCATCGCGGGCAAGAATCGCCGGAATCAGTTTCCGCATCAGGGCGGAATCATCAACGACGAGAACGCGGATGCGTTCGCTCATGCGATTGCTCCCAGAGGATTTGCGCGCGTGAGGTGCGCGAGCACTGCCGGCACGTTGAGAATCAGCACGACGGTGCCGTCACCGAGAATGGAAGCTCCGCTCACCAAGTCGCTCGAGATGATCTCTGCGGGCAGCGCTTTGATCACCAGCTCTTCTTCTCCCACCATCTGGTCTACCACCAGGCCAAAACGCCTTTCCGCCGCGCCAATCACAATCACAAAATGTTTCTTCTTGGCCGGTTGCGAATCGATGGCGTGCAGCCGGCTGAGCTGGTTCAGCCGCACGAGCGTTAGGATTTGGTCCCGCAGGCGCAGCACTTCGCGCTGGTCCACGCGATGAATTTCCTGCTCGTGGATGCGGCTGATTTCCACCACCGTAGAAAGGGGCACGGCAAACAGGCGGCCTCCGACACGGAAGAGCAAGGTCTGCATACTGGCGAGAGTCAGGGGAGCGCGCAGCTGAATCGTCGTCCCGCTGCCTTTTTGCATGGCCACATGCACGGTCCCTTTCAAGCGGTTGAGCACGCTGCGGACCACATCCATCCCCACGCCTCGCCCGGAGACTTCGGTAACCTCGGCGGCCGTGCTGAAACCCGATTCGAAAATCAGGTTCAAGGCTTCCTGGTCGGTCAAGGCAGCCATTTCGTTTTTCTTGAGCAATCCTTTTTCGACGGCGTGTTTACGAACGCGCTCCAGATCGATTCCCCGCCCATCGTCGCGGACTTCGATCACCACCTGCGTTCCCTGGTGATAGGCATTGAGATACACCGTGCCACGGGCGGGTTTGCCGGCGGTGAGCCGTTCGTCAGCGGGCTCGATGCCGTGGTCCACCGCATTGCGCACCAGATGCATCAGCGGCTCGGCCAGCGCATCGAGAATGCCTTTGTCCAGGTCCGTGTTCTGTCCCGCGAGTTCCAGGGCCACGTCTTTGCCGCATTGTTTGGCCACGTCGCGGACCACGCGTGGAAAACGGCGGAACAGTTGCTCGACCGGCACCATGCGGATCTTCAACACGCATTTGTGCAGCTCATCCAGCACGCGCGACTGAAACGCGACCGCATCCGCGAGTTTTGTACGCACCGGATCGCGCGCGTACTTCTGATCGAACTCCGCCAGCGTCCGGTTGAGCATGGATTTGCCGATGATCAGCTCACCGACCAGGTTCATGACCGCGTCGATGCGCGCGGAATCCACGCGCAGCGAGCTTTCCGCCACTGCCGTTGCTGCCAACCCCGCCGCCCCGGCGCTGGCGCCGGCGGCACTTTCGGTTGGTTCCCCGTTTTTTGCGGCGATTTCCGCTTGCGCATGCAGCAGATCGCTCAGCAGTTCATGATCCGGTGTCTCCGCCGCGTAGGCGCGTTCCACGAATACATCGGATACGATCGAGGGTATCTTGCAGCGCTGCGCAATTTTGTTTTCCTCTTGCCGGCTCGCCAGTGCCGCTTCCACGACCTCGACTGTTGCCGCGGCGACGTTATCTTCCGGCCGCAGCGCGATGACTGTCCCGCAGCCATGCAGCACATTGCGAATCAACTGAAACGCAGCCGCACGCATCATGCTGTTCGGATCGACGCGCAGCGCCACGTTGTAGACCGTCTCGCCGCGATGCACGGCTTCCGAAATCATGAGTTGTTCGTATTCCGTCCATTCAAATCGTGGAGCCGCCACCAACGGCGCAGCCGGCGCTTCCCCGGAAGCCGGTGTCGCATCCAGCAGCCCGCGGATCAATCCGTGCAACACGTCAACGGCGGGAGGCTCGACTCTCCTCTTGTACGCCGCCAGCATGGCTTCAAAACTGTCGGCGGCCGCCAGCACCACTTCCGCCAGTTGCGCGCCGCGCCTCTGCGCGATCTGCGGAGACAGCACGTCCTCGAGTTCATGCGCCAGTTCACTGAGCTTTTGAAAACCGCAAGCCGCGGAATCGCCTTTTAGCGTATGCACCGCGCGGCGCACGCGGCGAATCACTTCCTCATCGGCAGGGTGCGCCTCGAGCTCCAGCCCCGCCTCATTCAGCGACTGCAGCAATTCGCCGGCGCTCTCAAAAAAGAGCCCGCGCAGTTCCCCGCCGCGATCCTCGGACTTGCGGCTCACGTGGTGGCCTCCACGCGTTGGTAGGCTGTGCCGTTGTTTTCATGCACCATGCGAAATTTTTGCGTCAACCCGAACAGGCTCTCGGCGTGTCCGACAAAAAGGTATCCGCCGGGATTCAAGCAATTCCAGAATTTATCGATGAGCCGCTTCTGCTCGGCTTCATCAAAATAAATCATCACGTTGCGGCACAGAATAATGTCGTTGCGCCGCGGCAGGAATTCTGTCTTGAGGTTGTGGAAGTCGAATTGGACCAGATCTTTTAGCTGCGGCTTGATGGCATATTTGTCGCCGGCTTTTTCGAAATAGCGCAGCCGGCAGGTGTAATCCACCGGCTCCATCTGCTGCTCGTTATACAGGCCTTCCTGCCCCACACGCAGGCTCGCATAACTAATATCCGAGGCCACGATCTCCAGTTTCCACGGCGGAGGAATCAGCGGCTTCGGCGAAGGCATCTCAAACGGCAGCGGATTCCGCAAGTAGTAGTACGCCAGAGCGTCGCAGATCAGAATCGCCACGGTATAGGGTTCCTGCCCGCAGGAACAGCCCGCGCTCCACACCCGCAAATTAAAATCGCGGCGCTCCTGTTTTCTCCGCAGAATATCCTCCAGCACGCTCTTCTGCAGCAAGTCGAGTTGCGGCCGGTTGCGGAAAAAACTCGTCTCGTTGACCGTCAAATTTTCCAGCAGAAGCGCCAGTTCCGCGCGCCCCTCACGGCTGGTAAGCAACCGGTAGTAGGCGTAAAACGAATCCAGCTGGCAAACCTTCAGTCTGCGCTGCAGACGGTCCTTCAGAAAGTGCGACCGCCGCTCGTCGAAAAACATCCCGCATTCCTGATAGACGAGCGTCTGCAGCAGCTTCAGTTCTGCTTCCGTCAGTTGAATCTGCGCGGTTATCGTTCCCATCGTATTCGCGTTTGGCGGTCCGGCAGTTCGGCTCGGTCCCGGGCTGCGCCGGGCCCGGCTTTACTTTGCGGTGGCGACGGTTTCCGCGGTCTCCTCAAGTTGTTTGAACTCCGGACGCTGCAAGAGCTTGCTGATATCCAGCAAAATGATCAGGCGGCCCTGCAACTTGCCGACCCCGGTCACGTAACCCGATTCGCCTTCCGCAAATACCGTGCTCGGCGCTTCAATTTCCGACGGCGGAATTTTCAGCACTTCCGAAGCCGCATTGACGATCAGCCCCACCAATTTGCCCTGCATCTCCACAACGAGAATGCGGTTTCTCTTGTCCGGCTGAATGTCGGTGTGTCCGAAGCGCTTGCGCAAATCCATTACCGGAATAATCTTGCCGCGAAGGTTGATCACGCCCTCGACCGTATCGGGCGCGCTGGGCACCGCGGTGATCTCCGGCACGCGGACGATCTCGCGCACCGCGGCAATCCGCACTCCATACGTCTCGTTGCCGATTCTGAATCCGACGATCTGAAGGTCCTTTTCCATCGAAGGGTCTCCCGTTCCTCAGGAGCGCGAGAGTTCGGCGTATTCCAGTTCGCGCGAGCGGCGGGAATCCCCGGGCCGCCGCGGCCCCGCGGATTGCGCCGGTGCTGCCGGTTCGCCGTGCCGCTGGCGCGGCTGCGCGGAACGGTCCAGAGCGAAGCGGTCCATGCTGTCCAGCAAATTCCTCGAAAGCTTGAGCATTTGCTCGGCGGCCGCGGAAAGCTCGGTCGAACTGGACGCGGACTGCTGCACCAGCTCGCGCATTTTGTCCATCGCGCGAACCACCGCCTGCGCGCCGGAAGCCTGCTCTTCCACCGCCGAATTGATTTCCTGCGTAATTTCCGTCAAACGGCCGGTGGCCTTCGCAATCTGCGACGAGCCCACCGACTGTTCGTTGGTGGCTGCGCCAATCTCTTGCGAGAATTTGTAAACTTCCGTCACGACGTTCGAGATTTTGTGCAGCGCTGTTCCCAGATCGTTTCCGAGGCTCAAGCCCTCTTCGACGATGCGCGTGCTGCGTTCCATGTTCTCGACCGCTTGCCGCGCTTCCCGCTGGATGCTCTGAATCAGATCCGCAATCTCCTTCGTGGACTGCGTGGACTTCTCCGCCAGCTTGCGCACTTCATCCGCAACCACGGCAAATCCAAGTCCATGTTCTCCGGCGCGCGCCGCTTCGATGGCCGCGTTCAACGCCAGCAAATTCGTCTGTTCCGCCAAATCGTCGATGACCTCGATGATTTTCCCGATGTCGTCCGCGCGGTGCCCCAAAATATTAATAATCTCCGCCGAAGACTGAATCGCATGATTCGTGCGGTTCAACCCGTCGGTGGCCTTCTCCATCGTCTGAATTCCGGTGACCACTTCCTCGCGCGAACGGTTGGCAATATCCAGAAGCACTTTCGCCGTGTCCGCCACGCGCTGAATCGACGTCACCATCTGATCGATGGATGCCGAAGTTTCCGCCACGCTCGACGCCTGCACCTGCGTGTTCTTCACCACGTTTTGCACGTTGATGCTCATTTCGTGCATCGTGCTGGTCACTTCCTCGATCGCCGAGGAAGCCTGCACGCTGACTTTCGCCGATTCGTCCGCCGCGCCGGCTACCTGCGACGAGCCCGCCGAAACTTGTCCCGCCGAATCCCGCGTCGTGCGCACCAGATCCTGCAATCCCTGCGACATCCGCAAAAACGCATTCCCCAGCGTGTCCCGCCGCGATCTCGGCACCACTTCCACCGTCAAATCCCCTTCGGCCACGGCCATCGACACGCTGGCCATCTCTTTCAGGTACGCGACCATGTTGTTAAATGTCGTTGCCAGCGCCCCGATTTCATCCTGCCGGTGAATATCAATATTCTGATCCAGGTCCCCGGAGTCCCCGATTTCCCGCGCCACAGTGATCAAATGCGTCAAAGGCTGCGTGATGTCCCGCGCCGTCTTGACCGCCGCCAAAAATCCGATGATCACCGCCAGGAAAGTGCCCCCAATGGTGGCGAACAGACTCCAGTTGCTTGCGCTCGCCGCGGAATTGGATGATGCTTCCTGGGATTCTGTGATTTTTTGAATGGTCTGGTCGAGAATGTCCGACGATTTGGCCAGCCACGACGACGGATCCTTCTGCAGATAAAAAATCTGCAAGTCGGAAACCGTCGCGTCGCCGGAATCCACCTGGTGCCGCTTGGCTAGCAGCGGCTTGGCAAAATTGTCTGCCCAGCTTGCTTCCGTGCTCTCCACCTGAATCAGCGCCGTCTTCAATTCTTCGCTGCCCTTTTGCGTTTCGCCGCGTTTGATCAGTTCGTTGATTTTTGCGAATCCCTTGTTTACTTTTTCTTCGTCCCGCGGATCGCCGCTCAGCAGAAAGTTATTCATGTCCAGGCGGTTGCGCATGATCTGGTCGCGCACCGCCCCCACCGTCTTCAGGCTCTCCAGCGCCGTCGAGGCCTCCGTGCTCGCCGATCTTTGCCGCCAGCCGGCGAAAATGTTCACAACGAACAATAGGCCCAGGATGCTCAGTATCGCGCCGAAACCCAGGTACAATCTCTTGCCGATCGACATTGCGTGACGCCTCCACTCCCCGCGGCCAGCCAGCTCGTTACGCAACTGCCGCCGCAACCCCGCAGACTCCCCTTTTCCCCGCTAACTGCCCGCCCCGCTGAATTCAAACTCCACCACTTGCGTCGTCTCTTCCGGCGCCGCCGTGAATTTCCATTCCTTCACCGCGTCCTGGCACGCCTGCACCAGCAGCGGATGCCCGCCAATCACGCGCGTGCTTTTCACGTGTCCGTCCGGTGCGATGACGACTTCAATTTTGACCTTGCCGCTGACATTCATGCGCTTGGCCAATTCGGGATAGCTGGGCGCAACCTTCGACTTTACTTTCCGCTTGCCTTCTTCGGTCGTCCCCGATTGCGCCAAGCACGAAGCACCGAGCAATAGCCCCGCGGTCGCCGCAATCGACACGATGCGTATCCATTTGCATCTCATCGACACTACCCCTCCTGGGAATGCGAAATACCCCAAACGGGGAAAGGCACGTCGGCTGCCACGCCGTAAAAATTTCCATACCGTCGCATCACCTCTCCACTCTCGCCAGCAAGTGACACAATCACTTCACCTTAGCCGCACTCGGACACTCCGCCACTTGCTAACCTCAGTTGGCCTTCGTCTCAGTTCGCTTGATTCTCCAGCTTGCAGGTCTCATGCTGAGATTTACCTCGCCCCCCTTCGCGCGACCGTGGACGATTCAACAACTCCCATCGCGTCCGCCATTGACTCACATTGAGACTCCCCGTTAGCCTCATTCTGCGTGGTGTTGTTCATCTTGAGACGCATGCACCGCCCCGACCCCCGATGCGTGGAGCTAAACGAGTTGTGTCTCGCCCTCTCGCTCGCCTGAATGCTCAGGCCGAGTCCGTCCGTTCCTCATCCCGGCATGCGCAAGAATTGATGGAGCTGGCCGTCGAGGCCGCGCAATCTCGCAATCTTCCCGACTTTCTGGTTCGCTATGCGCAGCGCTGCGCCCGTATGCTCGGCGCCGTGTGGGGCGGCGTCGCCGTTTTTCGTGGGAGAGAGACGCAGCTCTTCGCCGCGGCCGACGTTCGCCACGCCGCCATCCTCGCCGCGCAACCCTGGATCATTCAAACCGCCCGCGAATGCCATACTGGCGTGGAACTCCAGCCATTCCCTACAGAAATTGCTGCTGCTTCCGGCGCTCCCGGCGGTTCGCTGGTCATGGTTTTCGCTCCCATTTCCGCAAGCGATGGCGAACGCCTCGGTGTTCTCTGCCTGCTCAGCAAACGCAAACGTCTCGGCAATGACGACAAACATTTGCTCCATGCCCTGGCCAGCCACGCCGCGCTCTCCATCGAAAATTTCCGCCGCTTTTCCCAGCTCGAGCGCTCCAAGCGCCAGTGGGTCGAGGATATCGACGCCATCAGCGACTACATCGTCGTGCATGACCGCGCCTGGAGAATCGTCCGCACCAATCTTTCTCTCGCCGCGCATCTCGGAGTCCCGCCCGTCGCTCTGGTCGGCGAAGCCATGAGCAGCCTCCGGCAAATTGCGGAAACCGGCAGCGACCTCCCCTGCCCCTTCTGCCGCGACACCCAGCAATCCCGCGAAGAGTACGTCGCCGCTTCTTCCGAACGCATCTATCTGGTTTCCACTTCGCGAACGCCCGGGGTTTCCGACGACGACACGCGCACCATCCACGTCCTCAAAGACATCACCGACCGCCGCGAAGCCGAGCGCCGTTACCGCGAACTCTTCGACAGCATCCAGGAAGGCCTTTTCTTCGCCACCCCCGACGGCCGCTTCCTGGACGTCAACGACGCCATGGTGCGCATGCTGGGCTACACCTCGCGCGAAGAATTGCTCCGTTCCGACGTCAGCCCGCACTTATATCCCGCGCCCACGGCGCGCGAGCGCTTCATGCACGCTCTCGCGGAGCGCGGTGTGCTCCGAAATTACGAGGAAACCTTGCGCCGCAAGGACGGCACGCTGCTCCATACGCTGCAAAACATCACCGCCGTCCGCGATCCCCAGGGCCGCATCGCGCAAATCCGCGGCCTCATGCTCGACGTCACCGAGCAACGCACCTTTCAATCGCAGTTGCAGCGCGAACGCGACTTCAATCAAAAAATCCTGAACACCACGCAGAGTATGATTCTCGTTCTGGACACCGCCGGGCTCATCAGCTATGCCAATCGCCGCTGCTACGAAGCCGGTTATCGCGAAGACGAACTCATCGGCCACCGTCTGCTCGACTGGGTGGAACCTTCGCAGCGCGAAGATTTTGAAGCCGCCCTCGAAACCACCGCCCACGGCCACCAGGTGGAAAATCTCGAGCTGCGCGTGCGCCGCAGCGATGGCTCGATGGGCCATTTCTCCATCAGCCTCAGCCCCATGCGCGATGAGCAAAACACCGTCAACAGCGTCGTCGTGGTGATGACCGACATCACCGATGCCGTGCTTTTGCAGGCCAGCCTGGCGCACAGCGAAAAAATGGCCACCATCGGCCGCCTCGTCTCCGGCGTGGCCCATGAAGTGAACAATCCGCTGGCGGCGATCCTCGGATTCACGGATTTGCTGCTCGAAAATCCTGAAGTTCCCGTCTCCGCGCGCGAAGATCTGCAAATCATTCTTCAGGAGACGCAGCGCACCAAAGTCATCGTCCAGGATCTCCTCAGTTTCGCGCGCCAGCGTCCCGTGCAGCGCGAACTCGTGCAAGTCAATTCCCTGCTCCGTCAAACCATCAAATTGCGCAGCTACGATTTCGCCAGCCACGGCGTCGAAGTCAACGAGGACTTCGAAGAAGATTTGGCGCCCGCCATCGGCGACGCCCAGCAACTCCAGCAGGTATTTCTCAACATTCTCAACAACGCCTACGACGCCGTGCAGGAAGCCGGCCAGCGCGGCCACATCAAAATTCGCACGCAGCGCCTCGGGGACTCCATCGAAGTCGCCATCACCGACAACGGCACGGGGATTTCCGATCCGCAGCGCATCTTCGATCCCTTTTACACCACCAAGCAGCCCGGCAAAGGCACCGGCCTCGGCCTCAGCATTTGCTACGGCATCGTCCGCGCCCACGGCGGCGAAATTCTATGTTGGAACAATCCGGAATCCGGCGGCAGCACCTTCGTCGTGCGCGTTCCCGTGGCCACGGAAAACGCCATCCCCGCCGCCTCCGCGAAAGAGGCCGGCCGATGAGCCTCCAGACTGCCATGTGGACGGGAGGCCCGATCCTGTTGATCGAAGACGAGCCCTCGGTGATCGCCTTTCTCCGCGCCGCACTCGAGCGCAAGGGCTACGCCGTCGTAAACGCCGCCTCCGGCGCCGAAGGTCTGAACCGCCTCGAACGCGGACGTTTTGCCGGCGTCATCTCCGACATTCGCATGCCCGGCACCGTCAACGGCGCCGAAGTCCACGCCTGGATTCAAAAACACCGCCCCGAA
>Ga0209447_10000323_pt1 | contig 12762 bp, 11 predicted proteins | sample BogFormECP04_OM3_FD_188243 | JGI IMG/M metagenome (GOLD analysis project Ga0209447, IMG submission 188243) | Bog forest soil microbial communities from Calvert Island, British Columbia, Canada - ECP04_OM3 (SPAdes) (version 2) | ecosystem: Environmental > Aquatic > Freshwater > Wetlands > Bog ... | reverse complement strand
GATGGGTTGGCGCCGTCAGGCGCCGGCTCCGTGCGATTCCCAGAGAGGTCCTCCGACCCCTTCATCCGGCGCTTCGCGCCACCTTCTCCCGCAAAGGGAGAAGGGAACTCCGCCTGAAGGAAACGCGATGCTGCGCGCCGAAACCGTAATTCCCGCTGGCGCCTGGTCGGGCGAGCCTGTCGATTCCGTGGTGCTCGATTTCGACGAACGCCATCGCCGCCGCGTCGCGATGACTGGCGTGCGCGGCCTCGACTTCCTGCTCGATCTGCCCGAGGCGGTCGCGCTGCGCGCCGGAGACGGCCTCGCGCTCGACGATGGGCGCGTCGTCGAGGTCGTCGCCGCTCCCGAGCCGCTGGCCGAAATTCGCGCCGCCGACCCGGCGGCGCTGACGCGCATCGCCTGGCATTTCGGCAATCGCCATTTGCCGACCGAACTCCTGAAGAAGAGCCTGCGCATTCGCCGGGATCCGGTGATCGAGGAGATGGCGCGGGGCCTGGGCGCGCAGGTCGTCGCGATCGAAGCGCCGTTCAACCCGGAAGGCGGCGCCTACGTGCGCGGACCGGGCGACCCGCACGGGCATGAACACGGCCACGATCATCAGGATCACGATCACGCCCATCATCACGGCGACACGCATCATCGCCACACCGACCATCAGAGCCTCGGGGTCGAACCGCACGTACATGGGCCCGATTGCGGTCATGACCATGATCACGACCACGCGCACGGACATGATCACAAATAACGCCTGTTCCAACGACCTCGCGCTGTTTCTCTGGCTCTCGCCCGCGTTTCCCGTCGGCGCCTTCGCCTATTCGCACGGGCTCGAATGGGCCGTGGAGGCGGGCGACATCGTTGACGCCAGGTCACTTCGGCTCTGGCTGGAAGACCTCAGCGATCACGGCGCCCCCCGCGCCGACGCGACGCTGTTCGCCGCCGCCCATCGCGCGGTCTCGCGCGAGGACTGGATCGGCCTGAACGATGCCAACGAACTCGCGATCGCGCTCGCCGGATCGATGGAGCGGCGACTGGAGACGAGCGCGCAAGGGCTCGCGTTCCTCCTCGCCGCGCGCGCCGCCTGGGACTGCGAAGCGCTCGCCCATCTGCCCGCCGCGGGCGGCGATCCGGTGGCCTACGCGGTCGCTGTCGCCGCCGCGTCGGCCGGCCACGGCTTCCGGCTGGAGTCCGCGCTGCCCGCTTTCGTCGTCGCGGTCTTCGCAAACCTCGTTTCGGCCGCGGTGCGCCTGAGCGCGATCGGCCAGACCGACGGACAGCGCGTTCTCGCCGCGCTTCTGCCGCGCCTGGCTGCGATGGCGGGCGAATGCGCTGGAGCCGATCTCGAAGCATTGGGCGGCTGTACTTTCCGCTCCGACCTCGCCGCCCTGCGGCATGAAACCCAATATTCGAGGTTGTTCCGCACATGAGCCCATCGAAACAGCCGCTGCGGGTCGGCATCGGCGGCCCCGTCGGCTCCGGCAAGACCGCGCTGATGGAGCAGCTCTGCAAGCGCCTGCGCGGCGAGTTCGAAATCGCCGCGATCACCAACGACATCTATACGAAGGAGGACGCGCGCATTCTCGTCGAGGCGGGCGCGCTCGATCCCGACCGCATCATGGGCGTCGAGACCGGCGGTTGCCCGCATACCGCTATCCGCGAAGACGCCTCGATCAATCTGGCCGCGATCGACCAGATGCGAAAGCGGTTTCGCGACCTCGACCTCATCCTGATCGAATCCGGCGGCGACAATCTCGCCGCGACGTTCTCGCCCGAACTCGCCGATATCACGATCTATGTCATCGACGTCTCGGGCGGCGAGAAAATCCCGCGCAAGGGCGGCCCCGGCGTCACGCGCTCCGACCTGCTCGTGATCAACAAGATCGACCTCGCCCCTTACGTCGGCGCCTCGCTCGAAGTGATGGCGGCCGACGCCGCGCGCATGCGCAAGACGCGGCCGTTCACGTTTGCGAACATGAAGACGGGGCAGGGGGTCGACCAGGTAATCGCGTTCATTCGCGGCAAGGGCGGACTGGGGGCGTGAAGGATTTGCCCGTTGAGAGGAGCGTATGGCATGGCTATTGCGGAAGTTCTGCGACGCCGGCTTGGTGGGTCGGCGCTCGCGGCGCTCACAACGTTCGCCTTGCTGAGCGGAGTCTCCGCGCAATCGACCGATCCCAACCATCCCGCGCCCCTCGGGCCGGGCGTGAACCGCGGCAATGTCGACAATTCCGGGAAGGGCCATACTTTCTACTTTTATGCGGGGCCCGGTCATATCGATGTGGACATGGCGTTCGAGGAGATGGGCTTGTTCGGCGCGCCGCTGCGCCAGACAATGAACTTCGACCTTTACAACGACAACGACACTCTCGCCTCGCATAACACTGTGGTCTCGCAAGGCGCTCTCGCGCGCAATCATACCGATGGCGACACCCCCTCGCGGCAGCGGTTCAGGCTCGTGGTGACTGCGCAGCAGGGCGCTATCAGATTCGGCGGCTATTACGAGATCGAGGTAAAGGGCGCGGTCGCATTCGACGGACCGACGCTCGGCGTCGGCGTCCGGCCGATATTGTCGGAGAAGTTGGTCAAATAGCCGCCCGAACTGGTTGGCGGCTTCGACGGGATGCCCTTGGCATATCCCCCGATCAAGCGGGCTATGGCTTTATCCCGAAAGCCTTCGCTCTCCAGGCTGAGGCGGCGGTAGACTGTCACACGATGCTGAGTGAGGATAGGGGAGCGGGCGCGGGGAGGTCGCGCGAGTGCAGGACCGGACGATCGAATTCGATCGTTTTTGGCCATAAAGTCCGCGGCGGGCGATTGACTTGCGCCCGTCATCCGTGGGACATATTTAAGGTTACACGTTGCTGCCGAGTCGTCGGCGGGTCGCGTGTGCTTTTTTTCATTCGGCTACGGTAGCAACTATTAGAGGAGATAGCCCATTCGTCGTCCCATGAAGTCCATCGCGGCGCCGGAGAAAGGCGGCCCGCGGGTTAATCGCGATATTCGCGCCGTCCAAGTCCAGCTCATAGACGCCGAGGGCCACAATCGCGGCGTGACGAATCTCGCGGATGCCATCAAGCTGGCGGAAGACGCCTCGCTGGATCTCGTGGAGATCGTCCCCAACGCGAGCCCTCCGGTCTGCAAAATTCTCGATTTCGGCAAATTCCGCTTCCTCGAGCAGAAGAAGTCCGCCGAGCAGCGCAAGCGTCAGAAGGTCGTCGAGATCAAAGAGATCAAGCTGCGGCCGGGCATCGACGATCACGATTACGAAGTGAAGATGCGCTCCGTGCGCCGTTTCTTCGAGGAAGGCGACAAGGTCAAGGTGACCCTGCGTTTCCGCGGCCGTGAAATGGCTCACCAGGACATCGGCTTTCGGCTGCTCCAGCGCGTGAAGACCGAGACCGCGCCGATCGCCAAGGTCGAGGCGGAGCCGCTGATGGAAGGCCGTCAGATGGTGATGGTGCTGGCGCCGAAGTAAGGGCCGCTCGTCGTCGTTGCGAGCGAAGCGAAGCAATCCAGGGTTCCGCTGCCGCTCGTTGGCCGATTTCGCCGCACCGTGTCCGCTCGCGCTTCCCGGGAACCGGGACTACGCGAGCCGTGTTGCGAAACTGTCGAGACATTGTCTCGTGACGGGCGGATGGCTCCAGTCCGCTGAAAATGGCGATCACATACGCTCGAGCCCGCGATGCATGGGCTAGGCGAGAATGCTGGTGCGCGCTATGTACGGCGCCTCGCCCGATTCTTCAGATCGCGCGAAGAGGATTTTTCGTGACTCTAGCCCAAAAAGTCCGCGGGCCCGCCCCCGCGTTCGAAACTGCACGCGTCGCCGCCGCGCAGACGACGGCGATCGGCATTCTGTTCGCCGTCAGCGGTTCGCACATGCTGAACGACATGATGCAGTCGCTTGCGCCGGCGCTCTATCCTGTGTTTCGCGATACATACTCGCTTTCGTTCTTCCAGACCGGGCTGATCACCTTGGTCTTTCAGGTGACGGCCTCGCTGCTGCAGCCTTTCATCGGGATGTTCACCGATCGCCGGCCGGTCCCCTGGGGGCTGCCCTCCGCGATGGCGTTCACGATGGTCGGACTGGTCCTTCTTGCTTTCAGCGTGAATTATCCGATGCTGCTCGGCTCGGTCGCACTGATCGGCGTCGGCAGCGCAATTTTCCATCCCGAGGCCTCGCGGGTCGCCCGCGCGGCGTCGGGAGGGCGGCATGGCTTCGCGCAAAGCCTGTTCCAGGTCGGCGGCAATTTCGGCCAGTCGCTGGGGCCGTTGATGGCCGCGTTCATCGTGGTTCCCGCCGGCCAGCGTTCGGTGCTCGCCTTCACCGCGCTCGCCTTCGTCGCGGTGATCATCCTCAGCCGCGTCGCCCAATGGCACGTCGCCCATCGCGCCGCCCGCAAGGCGGCGGGGTCGGTTTCGGTCGCGCCGCCGACGCTGCCGCGCGCGATCGTCGTCAGGTCGCTGACAATTCTCGTCGTGCTGCTGTTCTCGAAGACTTTCTATCTCGCGAGCATCAACAGCTATTACACGTTCTATCTGATCCAGACGTTCCAGGTCTCGCTCCAGCAGGCGCAAGTTCTGCTATTCGTCTTCCTCGGCGCGGTCGCGGCGGGCACTTTCGCGGGCGGCCCGATCGGCGACCGCATCGGGCGCAAGTACGTAATCTGGGTCTCGATCCTCGGCGTGTTGCCGTTCACCCTGCTGCTGCCGCATCTTGGCCTCGTCGGCACGGTCGTCGACAGCGTCGCAATCGGACTGATCCTCTCGTCGGCGTTCTCGGCGATGGTCGTCTACGCACAAGAACTGGCGCCCGGCAATATCGGAGCGATCGCGGGCCTGTTCTTCGGCCTGTCGTTCGGGCTGGGCGGGATCGGCGCGGCCGCGCTAGGCCTGCTCGCGGACTACACCAGCCTGACCTTCGTCTATCGGCTGTGCGCTTTCCTGCCGGCGATCGGCCTGTTGACCTATTTTCTGCCCGACGTACGCTCGCGACGGCTGTGAGCGAGGCGCGGCCGTTCCGGCGCTTCGGCTGAACGAGATCCGCGGAAGCGCTCGCGCCCTGGGAGCGGGGAATATAATCTCCGGTGTCGTTCGAGTGACATTTATTTTTCGAAAATCAGAGCTCATGTTAGGTTGCTGCTATAGGAAATCCGGCGGGGACCCGGTAGGGGGCATCAGTTCCCGCGCATTGCGCGTTGCGTAGAGGAGAGCGAAATAAATCGAGAGTTAATCCTTTGATATCATTGAAAATAGTGAAATTATAAATTTGGCGGCTCGGTGATTTCAAAAGGGTCGATTCTCGCCGCACAGGCTTCGTCGCGAAATCGCGGCCGACGATCTCGGACCTCGGAGGCGGCTCGCCCCCATAACCGCGGGCAGCAGCTCGCGGACACGTTTGCGCCACAATCAGCGGGCAGGAGAATGAACGTTCATTCTCACTGGGCGCCCGATGTCCCTCGTTCGCGTTTCAACCTCCGCGGCGCCCAAACGTACGGCGGATGCCGAACGGCGCGCGCATATCGTAGCCGCCGCCGAGCGCGCGTTCGTCCGCTTCGGTTTCCACGCGACCACCATGCAGCAGGTTGCGGACGAAGCCGGCATGAGCGCCGGCAATCTCTACCGCTATTTCCCGTCCAAGGAGGCGATCGTCGAGGGCTTGTGCATGGCCGACCAGGTGCAGCGCACCGAGGTTTTCTCGGAACTGATCGGCCGCCTCGACCTGAGGGAGGCGCTCGCTACGACGTTGCGCGAGCATCTTCTTTCCCGTCCGACGGAAAAGGCCCGCATGATCGTGGAAATCTGGGCGGAAGCCGGGCGCAATCCGCGGGTCGCGGCGATCACCGCCGCCGTTGACGCTGATGTGCTCGCCGGGCTGACAAAGGTCCTGCACGCCGTCGAGGCGGCGCGCGCCGCGGGCGCGACGTTCGACCCCGTGTTCGCCGCGACCGTCATCTTCACGCTGGTCAGCGGACTGTTCAAGCGGCTCGCGCTCGAGCCCGACTTCGATCGCGAGGCCGCAGCGGCCATGGCGTTGGGCGTTCTCGAGGCTTTGCTCGCGGGCGCGCTGGCGCCGGCGCTGGGCCAAACGGCCGAGGAGATCTAGCGATGCGCCGCGCACTCGTCACCGTCGTCATTCTAGGCGCCCTCGCGGTCGCCGGCCTGTGGTACGGCAAGAACTTCGCGCCTTGCTCGCCGCCGATGGCCGCGCTCGCCGGCTTCGGCCTGAAGCCGGCCGTGGCCTGTCCCGCGCCGGCCGCCGACGAGGCCGAGGCGCCCCGCGTCGTGGCGCCGCCGGCGGTTACGGTTACTGCCGCCAAGACGCGTGAATTCGTCGATCGCCTGTTCGTGTCGGGAACCCTCGTCGCCCGCGAGGAGGTCCAGGTCTCGGCGCGCATCGACGCGCTGAGCATCGTCGAAATCGACGCGGAGGACGGCGACGTGGTGAAGGCCGGTCAGGTGCTGGCGCGGATCGACAGCACTCAGCTCAATGCGATGCTCGTCGAGAACGACGATGCGACCTTGCGCGCCGATGCGGCGATCGCGCAGGCGCGCGACACGATCGCGCAAACCGAGGCGCAGGTGACCGGCGCCGAGGACGATTACGAACGCGCGCGCAAGCTCGGATCCGGCATCATGTCGGCTTCGACGGTCGAACAGCGCGAGACCGCCGCAAAGACGGCCCGCGCATTCTTCGCGGCCGCGAAGAATGCGCTGAGCGTAGCCCAAGCCGACCGGAATAGCCGCGCCGCCGAGCGGTTGGAGTTGTTGGTGCGAATCGGGCGCACCGAAGTGACGGCGCCCGTGTCCGGGATCGTGAGCCGGCGCTCGGCCCGAGTCGGCCAGACCGTCGCCTTTTCCGGCGAGCCGCTGTTCCGCATCATCAAGGCCGGCGCGATCGACCTCGAAGCCGAGGTGCCGGAGCAGTCGCTCGCCCGCCTCGTCGTAGGCATGCCCGCCAAATTGCGCCTGCCAGGCGTCGAGGGCGCCGTCGATGGCCAGATCCGGCTGGTCAACCAGGAAGTCGACAAGGCGAGCCGCACGGGCAAGGTGCGCATCGCGCTCTCCGACGCATCGCACGCGCATCTGGGCGAATTCGTCTCCGGCGAAGTCGAGATCGCGCGGCGCGAGGGCGTCGGCGCGCCGTCGACCGCGCTGCGGCGAGATGGGGATCTCGCGCGCGTGCTGGTCGTGCGCGACGGGCGCGTCGAGGAACGGCGCGTGAGCGCTGGAATCGTCGAGGGCGACGAGGTGGAGATCCGCAAAGGCGTGGCGGAGGGCGAAACCCTGGTTGCGCGCGCGGCAGCGTTCCTGCGGCCCGGCGACGTCGTCCGGCCGATGCTCGCGACCCCGAACGGAAGCTAGGAGCGCCGGATGCGTCTGAACGTTTCCGCCTGGTCGATCCGCAAGCCGATTCCGTCGATCGTGATGTTCGCCGTGCTGTTCCTGCTCGGCGTCGTCAGCTTTCGGACGATGTCGATCACGCGGTTTCCGAACATCGACATCCCGATCGTGCAGGTGTTGATCACACAATCGGGCGCCGCCCCATCGGAGCTGGAGTCGCAGGTCACCAAGACGGTCGAGGACTCGGTCGCCGGCCTGAACGGCGTCTGGCACCTCATTTCCCAGGTCACCGACGGCTCATCCTCGACGATTGTTCAGTTCAATGTCGGCTCGGTCGACATCGACCGTGCGCTGAACGACGTCAAGGACCAGATCGCCAAGATCAGGAGCGACCTTCCGCGCACGATCGACGAGCCGATCATCAGCCGCGTCGACATCGAGGGTCTGCCAATTGTCAGTTACGCCGCCTCGGCGCCCGGAATGACGGTCGAGCAATTGTCCTGGTTCATCGACGACGACATCTCGCGCGAGTTACAGAGCGTGAAGGGGGTCGGCGAGGTCAAGCGCATCGGCGGCGTCGATCGCGAAATCCGGGTTTCGCTCGATCCGGAGAAGCTGCTCGCGCTCGGCGTCACCGCGGCAAGGGTCAACGATCAGGTCCGCGCGGACAATGTCGACATCGGCGGCGGGCGCGGCGAGGTCGCGGGCCAGGAACAAGCGATCCGCACGCTGGCCGGCGCGCGCTCGGTCGCCGACCTGGCGGCCCTGCCGATCGCGCTGCCGGGCGGCCGCAAGGTCAGGCTCGACGAATTGGGAACAGTGACGGACGGAGCGGCGGAGCCGCGCACTTTCGCGCGATTGTTCGACGAGCCGATCGTCGCCTTCTCGGTCGCCCGCGGCAAGGGGGCGAGCGACGTGACTGTCGATTCTCTCGTCGAGGCGAGGCTGGCGCGCATCCAAACTGCGCATCCCGAGGTGACCTTCACCAAGGTCGACACCCAAGTCGACAACGAACTCGGCAATTATCACTCGACGATGGAAACCCTGATCGAGGGCGCTCTCCTGGCGGTGGTCGTCGTACTCGTGTTCCTGCGCGACTTTCGCGCCACCGTCGTCACCGCCATCGCACTGCCGCTTTCGATCATCCCGACCTTTTGGGCGATGAACGCGATCGGCTTCTCGCTCAATCTCGTCAGCCTGCTCGCTATCACGCTCGTCACCGGCATTCTCGTCGACGATGCGATCGTCGAGATCGAAAACATCGTGCGCCACATGCGGATGGGCAAGTCGGCGTATCGCGCCTCGCTCGAGGCCGCCGACGAGATCGGCCTCGCGGTGATCGCGATCTCGTTGTCGATCGCCGCGATCTTCGCTCCGGTCAGCTTCATGGGCGGCATCGCCGGCCAATATTTTCGCCAGTTCGGCCTGACGGTTGCGATCGCCGTGCTGTTCTCGCTGTTGGTCGCTCGCTTCGTGACGCCGGTCGTCGCGGCCTATTTCCTGCGCGCGCCCCATGGCCGCGAACATCGTGACGGCGCAGTCATGGGCTTCTATACTTCGCTTGTCCGCGTTTCGGTCCGGCATCGCTGGCTCACGCTGCTCGCGGGCGTGATGATTTTCGCCGCCTCGCTCTGGTCGACGCAACTGCTGCCCTCCGGTTTCATCCCCGCCGACGACCTCGGCCGCGCGCTGCTGGCCATCGAGTTGCCGCCCGGCTCCCGGCTGGACGATACCGATCGGGTGGTGCGCGTGATTTCGGACAAGTTGCGCGCGATGCCGGAGGTACGCTCCGTGCTGATCCTCGGCGGCCAAATCCTCGGCGGCGGCGCCGAGCCGCGCAAGGCGACGTTCGTCATCAATCTGGTCCATAAATCGAAACGGGAAGCGACGCAGAAGGACATGCAGCTTCGGGTCGGCGCCATTCTCGCCGACCAGCCCGACATCCGTTACTGGTTCTTGAAGGACAACGGCCAGCGCGATGTATCGCTGATCGTCGCTGGGACCGACATCGACCTCATCAACGACACGGCGAACCAGCTCGCCAGCGAGATGCGATCGATACCCTTCATTGAGAACCCCGCGTCGACGGCCGAACTCGATCGGCCGGAACTGCGTATCGAGCCCAAGCGTCAGGTTGCGGCCGATCTCGGCGTTTCGACGGAGGCGCTGTCGGAGACGATCCGGGTCGCCACGCTCGGCGATATCGACGCCAATCTCGGCAAGTTCAACGCCGGCGATCGGCTCGTCCCGATTCGCGTCGAACTCGATGAGGCAGCGCGCAGCCGCTACGGCGTGCTGCAGGATCTGCGCGTGGCGACCGCGTCCGGCGCGACGACGCCGCTTTCGGTGGTCGCGGATTTCTCGATGAGTCACGGACCGACCGCGATCAACCGGTACGATCGCAAGCGGCGCGTGACGATCGAGGGCGACCTGCGTGGCGACGCGGCGCTGGGCGAGGCCGTGAAGGCGATTCACTCGCTGCCGACGGCGCAGAAGCTCCCGCCCGGCGTCAATATCGTCGAGACCGGCGACGTCGAAGTGATGTCCGAAGTGTTCGCGTCCTTCGCCGCGGCGATGGGCGCGGGCCTGATGATGGTCTATACGCTGCTCGTGCTGCTGTTCGGCAGTTTCCTGCAGCCGGTCACCATCCTGTTGTCGCTGCCATTGTCGATCGGCGGCTCGATCATCGCGCTGCTGCTGACGCACAAGGCGATATCGATGCCGGTGGTGATCGGCATTCTGATGCTGATGGGCATCGTCACCAAGAACGCGATCATGCTGGTGGATTTCGCGATCGAGGAGATCGGTCGGGGGACGCCACGATTGCAGGCGCTCGTCGAGGCCGGCCGCAAGCGCGCCAAGCCGATCGTGATGACGACCATAGCGATGGCGGCGGGCATGTTCCCCTCGGCGCTGGGGCTCGGCGACGGCGGCGGTTTCCGCTCGCCGATGGCGATCGCGGTGATCGGCGGCCTCGTGATGTCGACGCTGCTGTCGTTGGTGTTCGTGCCGGCCGTGTTCACGGTGCTCGACGACATCGGCCGCGTGTCCTGGTGGATCGCCGAGCGGTTCGTCGGCGCGACGGACGAGCCGCCGCAGCCGGCGCCTCCTGAATCCGTGCCCCGACCCGCCGAGCCTGCAGGCTTTCCCGCGGCGGCGGAGTGACGATGTGCGCACCCCTCGCCCCCTCGTGGGGGAAGGGGCAGCCTCCCTAATAAGAGACAAACAGCTTAGTCGCTGATCGCAGGGCTGCGCCGACCGCGGGCTCAGGCGAAGCGACCGAACTTCGCCGCCGACCTTCACCGTGCGGACGCTGCGATTTCCTTCTGATATTCGCAATTCTTGGGTAGGCTCCCAGCCGAAAGGAGCCCGACCGAGACGCACCGATCTTGGACGCGCGTTCGATCTGTGAGATATTGGCTTCGAGAAAGGGCGGGGTCGGATGGATTTCGTCGACGACGAAGACGAGCGGCGGGAGATCGAGAAGGATTTCGCCGCCCTCGACATCATGAGCAAAGCGCGCTTCAACTTCGAGCGGCTGATCTGCGCGGCCAGCCGATCGCAAGACGAAGCGGTGCTCGAATCCTTGCGACTGGAGAAGATGTTCGAGTTCGCTCAATTCTTTTTTACGATCGACGCCCTGGGGCTGAAGGGACCCAATGACGCGGGCCTGCTGGCCGACCTGCACAACGACCAACTCGAGAAGCTCCTGAAGGACAAGATCGCCTTGCGACGGCGTGGTCTGACCGCGGATCGCGTCCTGAAGGCGATCTTCACTTCCGACACCAAGCCGCGTCTGGAGCAAATCTGGCGGGAGAATCCTGGCGCTCTGGATCAATCCAATCTGGCGCGGTTCCTGGTCGCGCAAATGTCGTCCGAGACGACGCGCAAGCTCGTGGAAGCCAGCGCCGCCGCCGGATTCGTCAACCGAAACCAGCATGTGTTCGGCGCGACGGTGGTCTCGTCCACGGGCGTCATGGAGAAGGCGCTCATCCAGTCGATGCGCGAAATGCGGCTCGCGATAAAGCAACTCTAGATCAGGAGGTCGATGTGCGATTGGAAGCTCTTTTTGCCGCGCTCGTCTTGTTCGGCGATCTCGCGGGACCGGCGCAGGCCGACCTGCGGGGTCAGCCGCAATTCTCCGCCGCGGAATCCCAAACGATCGCGCGCAACGAACTGCTCAACGCCGTCGTGGCGGCGGACCCGTGGCTCGTGCGCCGAATGCTGGACATCATCGCGCACGAGAACGCCCGAGCCGATGCGGTTCGGGGGACGCCGTCGGCGGTCGACCCGGATCTGTCGATTACGCCCCGCGACTGGCAGGGCATCGTCGAATGGAACGAACTGGTCAAGCGCGCGCGAGCCGAAAAGGAAGCGCGAGAAAAACCAGCGCCCGCCCCCTCCAGCCGCTCCGCGGAGGGAACAGTCGAAATGTTGGACATGTTGAAGAACGCGGCAAAGGCCAAGAAGGACGGCGCGGGGGTTCAGTGAGAAGCGGGCAAGACGACGCCGGGCTCTTTGCAACTCCTATGGCCCACCGTTAGGGCGAAGGCGTGCAGGGCGTGGGGCGGCTCCTGATGGGCGCCGATCGCCGTTCGTCGACCCGTTCGGCGACACAGGCGTCGAGTTCGGAGACGGCGATCGCGCCGTTGTGCCGCAGGTCGGCCTTGCCGTTTATCCTTCGTTTAGCCCTCGATCCGCGCAGGCGATGAAGTTCGGCCATGGTGAAGTGGGCTATGGACAAGCGCAAATCGCCTCCCTATAAACCGCCGTCCGAAGCGGCCCCCGGGGATCCGGCGCCCAGGTAGCTCAGTTGGTAGAGCATGCGACTGAAAATCGCAGTGTCGGTGGTTCGATTCCGCCCCTGGGCACCAATAAAATCAATGACTTAGCCGAACAGCACTTTGCGATGTAGACACTTGTTTGCGTGAGTGTAGACAAAACGATTCAGGTTCCGTTCTGCCTCCGTGTAGGGTCGATCCCAGCAAAAAGGACGCGCGCCTGTTCCGGCAAGCTCGCGCCTTCTGAGTAGTGCTGAGCCATGCTCGTCGACTTCTGACCCAAGATATCCGCGATCGTCCGATTATCGGCTCCGGCTTCGCGCAATCGCGTCCCGAGCGTATGCCGCAAGCCGTGAGGGGTCAGGCCAACGCCGATCAAGCCTTCCCTCTCAAGTTCCTTCTTGAAAGTTCTGAAGGATGCGTTGAACCCGGTTTCCGTCCACGGAACGCCACGGGAATTGACCGCAATTTGGAGCGCATCGCTCTTCGGTCGGGCAGCGATGGCACGCTGAAGTATCGGATGAACTGGAAGGGTGACCACAACTCCCCGTTTCGACGTCCTAACTGAGATCGCTCCGTCCGTGATTGAAGACATGGTGATCGTGAGAAAATCTGATTTTCGCAAGCCGGCGCACATCGCGAG
>Ga0209447_10000322_pt1 | contig 12765 bp, 5 predicted proteins | sample BogFormECP04_OM3_FD_188243 | JGI IMG/M metagenome (GOLD analysis project Ga0209447, IMG submission 188243) | Bog forest soil microbial communities from Calvert Island, British Columbia, Canada - ECP04_OM3 (SPAdes) (version 2) | ecosystem: Environmental > Aquatic > Freshwater > Wetlands > Bog ... | reverse complement strand
ATTGAAATTTCCGTGGTTCGTGGTATTCAGCGTATACACCCCGAGGCGGAAGTGATGCGCCTTGCGGTTATTGACGCCGGTAAACGGAATGCGGAATTCACGATAGAGTTTCAGGTCCAGCGAAAAAAACGTGGCGAAGCGCTGCCCGTTCGGCGTGCCGACATAGTTTTGCTGCACATCAATGTTCGAATAAGGATACCCGCTGTGCACGTCGACGATGGGGCTGAGCGTCATCTTCCACGGCACGGAAAAAATTCCCCAGGTGACAAATCGATTGGGTATATCCTGCGGCAGGATTCCGTAAACGTTTTGGCGGATGACCGGCTGCTCGAAAGGAATCAGCACGTTCGAAAGATTATTCAGATCGCCCCGCAACCGGCTCCAAATGTAGGATGCGTTCACCTGGTTGTGGTTCCCAAACGTATACCGTACGGTAGTTTCCATCTCGCGATAGTGCGACGAGCCGGTGTTCGTCAATCCCAGGAACGAATTCCCGCCTGCCTCCGCTGTAAACGGATTGATCGCAAACAAGTACGTCGTGTGGCTGTCGATGTAGCTCACCCGCAAAACCAGATCTTTCCTCAGTTCCCGGTCGCCTTCGACATTCCACGTGAAATTGCGCGGCGTGGTCTCCGGTTCCTTCGGCAGCACCGTCCCGGAAAGCGGATTCACGCCGCCGACGTAGGTATTCGTGTACGTTACCGGTGCTCCGACTGGCTGGCCCAGCAGATCAAACTGGCTGACCACCCGCGTCGGATTCAGCGCAAAATTCTCCGCCAGCAGCGGCAACACGTTGTAAAACAATCCCGCTCCCGCCCGAATCACGGTCTTGCTTTCTTTGTCTGGCGAGTACGCCACACCCACGCGCGGCGCAAACGCCGCCGACCACCCGTTCGTTTCACTCGATAAACGAGCACCCAGATCGACCGACCAATGGGTATCCAGTATCCAGTGATCCTGCACGAACTCCGCGGTGGATGAATCCGACTGCGTCTGCGAAGGATCGCCCACAAAATTGATCTGTTCTTCCAACGAGCCATCCTGCCGAAGCAGTTTCACCGGCTGCGAGACGTTCGTCCCAAAAAATGAACGATAGTCCAGATCCACTCCCACGTGAATTTCATGCTGCCCATGCCATTTGATCTCTTTGAATTGATACGCCGGGAACAACTGCACTTCTTTGCCTCTCCGCGACCAGCGGTCGAAGAAGTTGCCGCCGTCTCCTTCCGGCGTGATCAGCATGTCCGCGAGTCCTTGGCCATGGGCATTGCTGTCGAACCGCGTGTATTGCGCCACGGTGCTCAGGATCGCGCCGGATTCGAACTGATATTTATCCACCACCGCCACCGCTATGCCCCGCTGATCCAGGTCGTTCGAGGCCGTTTGAGGCACCAGCGCGTTGATGTCCGCGTTCTGCGTCCGCGAGGGAAACGCGTTCAGCGTCACGATTAACACATGGCTCGGCGAAAGAATCGCCTCCAGCGTGGAGAACGAATTGAATCCCTGCCTCTTGCTGATATCGTCCGGATAGGGCAGCCCGCGCACCGTGCGCTTCTTCATGTCGTACTGAAAAACTTCCGAAAAGAAAATCTTGTGGTCCAGCAGCGCCCCGCCAAAATCCACTCCCGGCGTCGCCTCTCCGATTCCGGAAATCTGCCCATTCTTTCCCAGCACAAAGGGCACGGGATTTTTGATGCGAAAATTAAACTGGTCTTGCGGCGGTTTCGTCTCAATCGTCGTCAACCCGCCGGAAAAACTGCCCAACCCCGCGTTATAGGGCGTTTTATACACCGCAAACGACTGCACCGCGTCGGTCGGCACCTGAATCGAAAAGCTCCCCGTCACCGGATCGGCCGTCCGCGCCGAATTCACCAGCAGCAAACTCTGATTCTCGTCCGAACCCTTGAACTCCAGCTTTCCATCCAGCGTGCGGATCACTCCGGGGGTAATCGGAAGCACTTCCTTCACTTTTTCCGTAGCCGTAGGAAGAGCGATGATCTCGCGCTCCGTGACCGTCTCCGTGGGCGGCGCCGTGCTCTCCGTGGAAATAGCCTTGGTTTGCTCGTGCACCTCGACCTTTTCGCTGACGGTCTCCAGCTCCAGCCGGAGATCCGCAATGGCCACCTGTCCGGCGTTCAGCGTGATCACTTTATTGATGGACTTGAATCCCGCCTGGCTAACGGAAATCTTGTAGTTTCCCGCGGCGACATTCTTGAACTCGTAGCGTCCGGTTTCATCCGTTTCCGCGCTCATGGGATTCCCGCTTGGAGGCTCGGACGTCAGTTTTACGGCAACACCCGCGACGCCGCCCGGCGCGTTGTCCTGCACCGTCGTAATCGTTCCGCGAATGGTTCCGGTCGCCGCCGTCGCGCCCGGTCCGCTTTCTTGCCCAAACACCGGAATGCCAGCGAGCACCAGCATCGCGACGGCCACTGCAGCTCCTCGCATTCGATCGCCCGCGCCGCTGCAGCCCCGCATTCTCGCGGCGTACAAATGTGCCAACTGCTGGATAAATGGTCGAAGTAATTTCATGGTTTAGAAAACACGACGCCTATTGGTCGGTCGCTAGCGCCTAATTCATTGTCTCTTGAGCACGTCCGTTGGGCCCGCGAATGTTACACACGCCCTTGTCCTGCCAATGAACATCCTTGTCTTTCAAATTCAATTTCTGAAATGGGTGGGCCAGCGAACTTAGCGCATGCCTCAATTTCCATCCGCAGCTTCGCGCGATCCACCTACTCGTCTGTGCTCGTGGCCTTTAGATGCTTCGCGAAAACAGAAACGCTGCCTTCCCAGCGTACCCGCATCCCCGCTCGCGGGTAAACCCTTTTGATTCTTTCCCTCGCGCAGGGGATACATGATTTGGAGCTTCTTTTTCGCCGCCAGCCCACCAGCTGACGCTAACCTCTTGATTTCACAGGGATCTAAAGCCTCCATGCGACGGCCTCGCGGGAAAGTTCCCGCCGCACCTCGTCCTTGCCGGGCGGGAACTTTCCTTCGCCCGCTCCTTCCCTAGAAATGGAAGCCCAGTTCCGCCGTAAACGATCGCGGCGTCACAAAGTGCGTCCCGCTGAACGTCGACAGGAAATTGTACAGCGCTTCCTTGTTGGTCACGTTGATCGCCGTCACGCGCAGGCTCCACTTGTAGCGGTCCCCGTGGAACAAGTTGTCCTCTCCCGCGGCGATATCAAACAAATTCCGCGGCGCGATCCGCGGAGGATTTTTGTCGTCATTTTCCGTCCCTTGCGCCGGGATGCTCAGCCGCGTCGCGCCTGTTCCCGTCGGCGCCGCACCGCAGCTCGCTGCCCCGTTGCTCAAAGGAGATGTGAGTGTTGCGAAGAGCCTCAGACCGCCCGGGCCTGCACAGAAAAGCCCGATGGCTGCCTGTTCGTCCCCATCCAATTGCAGCGCCGTCGCAAAATCTGGAACCGAGCCCGCCACCAGCCCGCTGTCGTACCGCCAGTTGAATCCCATCCACGGTCCGCGCTTCCACGGTTGATACTGCAGGTGCGTGGTCTCGTTGAATTTTTCGTCATGATCGATGCGGAACACCGATCCGTTCTGCCCGACGGTTACTCCCAATCCGCCAACTTGCGGCGGGAAAAAACGGGCCGCCACGCTGGACATCACCACCAGGGCCGTGAACCCGTGGAAATCCGGCACACTCGCGCGAATCGCATAGCCAGGGATTTTCGAGTTGTGCCAGTCAATCGGAAACGTAATCGGCGTATTTCCCAGCACGCTGAAATCGAACGCGTTATGTGTGTACTTCCAGATGTACTCGCCGTTGATCACCACGTACTTTCCAAACGCCTGCTGCACCCCGGCGTGAAATTCATTCCGGAATCCCGCGGGAGAATTCGCGGGGATGCACGGAATCAGCGCCGCAATCACCGGCGAATTGCAACCCGTGGTAGCGACGATGAGATTCTCGTTGAAGGGCGTCTCCAGCGTCCGCGCATAGGAAATCCGCAGCACGGTATTGGTCGGCTTGATGTTGTACGCAATTCCCAGCCGCGGTTCAGCCTGTCGTGCAACGGAGAGTCCGTTGTACAAGTCCCCCCGAATTCCCAGGTTGAAAGACCAGTGTCCCTTGGTGATCGTGTCCTGCACATAGAGCGCCAGTTCTTTCACGTCCGTGTGGCCGCGAAAGTTGAACAAACCGCCGGGTGCGTAGAGACCACCGCCGCCGGTCAGGTCAAAGGGCGCCAGAATCGCGCAGAGCGTGCCCGCCTCGGGTTGGCCGCCCGCACTCAGGCATGTCGTACCGGCAATGGGATTCCCCTGCGCGTCCAAAAGGTTTAAGGACGGCACGAGGTTCGGGTCGATGATGCCCAGCTTGTCATTCTCGTTCAGGAAAGTCTGCTCGTACGTTATTCCCGCCTTGATATTGTGAACGCCCTTGACGTAGGAAATATCGGAACGCACTCCCGCGTTGGTGAGCTGGCGGTCCTGCGCGATGGTTTCCGAATTGATCGGCCCAAAATCCGCCAGCGGATTCTCGCTAGGATAATAGTTGTACTGATCCCGCCGCACAAAAGCTCCCAGCGTAAATACCGCGGATGTCCCCAGTAAATGTGTCCACGTCGGCGCAATGTTGAACGTTCCGATTTTGGAGCGCTGGTCCGTGTTTCCAACATTGTTGCCGCTCGCATCCAGCACGTTCAGATTGTCGAACGTATTCGGCGTCTGAAACCACGACCGCGTGTACGACACGTTGAAATGCAGCGAATCCGCCTTCGTCAGGTTGTAATCGACCCGATCGAAAAGATTCTCCTCGTTCCCCTTGTCGTGAAAGACCGTGAATTCCGGCCCATCCAGGAACCGGCCGCTCTGCAGCCCGGTTGCGGAGATAAAGTTGCCCCAGTTGTCGCCTCCATACGCCAGGGAAAACCCCACGTTGGACGTCCCGAAACTTCCGTAGGACGTCGTCACGCTCCCCGTCGGCTTGCTCACTCCGAGCCCTGATTTCGTCGTTACTTTGATCACCAGGCTGGTCTTGTCCCCGAATTCCGCCGGCGGCGCCCCGGAAATCACTTCCAGCGACTGGATGGAATCCGCCGAAATTTGGTTGGAAAACACTTTGCTTGTCTGGTCCGTAATTGGCTGGCCATCCACCGAAAACGAATTCTCTGCGTGATCCCCCAGCCCGTGCATGTTGCCATTCGAGTCCGCCGCCACTCCGGGAGACACCAGCGTCACCAGCGAGGTGACCGACGAAGAAGCGCTCTCCAGCGGCAGCCGGTCGATCAGTGTCTGATCCACGTCCGTATGAAACGTGGACTCCTTCTCCACCAGGTCGCCGCCATTTTCCGTTACGGTGATGCTCGTTATGGCTTCCCCGATTTTCAGGCTGACCGGCATCGCAGTCGGTACAGACGAGCGCACATCCACGTCCTGCGTGTACGCCGCAAAACCCGCCGCCGTCACCACTAAGTGATACGAGTTGAAGGGCACATTCGCAAAGCGAAACACTCCATCCGCGCCCGTCGTGGCCTGCCGCTGGAATCCGCTCACCGAATACGAAATCTCCACCGTTGCATTGGCCACCGCCGCTCCCGACGGGTCCTTCACCACGCCTTCAATCGAACCGGCATTGCCGAGTTGCGCGCGGCCCGCCTTGGCAGACAGCAGGAAACTCGAAACAAAAATGACAACCGCGAATATGCGCAAATTCCTAAACATTTTTTCCTCCATCCCTGCAAGGGGATTTATGTGGTTCGGCTGTGGATAGAGTCCGCCTGAAAAACGGCGGAGGCGCCGGCCCCGAGATGGGCCCGTGCGCGGAAATACAGTTCAAGCCGGAGGTAAGGAATTAAGCGGTGGGAGGTGCGCGCGCGGCGCGGTGCAGTGCAAACGAATCGCTCGGCGCCACGTGCTGCGGATGCGAAAAATATCGAGTGATGAATTCAGGCGCGCTGACAAGATCGAGATTCGCGGCGGCCAGCGCCGGCATATGCAGCGCCTGGCAGATGTGGCAAGCCGTGTCCGAACCGGCCGTGTGATGGTGCAGGAACGAACCGCCCGCGGCAAAGTACAGCAGCGCCGCAAAAGCCAGCAGCGCCAGGGCGCGCTTCAGGCCGGCTCGTCCGAAAATGGTTTCGCGCGATGGCATTGAGCTACACGTTAGCTTAGCACCTTAGACGGACGAGGTGACCACTTGGTTGCTAACCTGCAACGCTCACCCCGCAAATGGTTTCCTTGACCCTGCAACCGTTCCAGCCTAAGCTTCGTCTTACCATAAAGATGCCCGGCAAGACGCCATACCTTCGAATTCTCGCTTTGCTCCTCGCGGTTCTCTTCCTTGGAGCGCAATTTCACTATTGCGCCGACGTGAACTCCGCTGCCAGCGGTTCGCACATTTGCCCGCTTTGCTCCACGGCAGGCTCGGTGATTGCCCCGCAAGCCACAAGCCTGCTGATCAGCCCGGTCGTAGACCGGCTCGAAGTTATCGCTGTCGCTGCCGCACCTTCTCTCGCTCTTCCGCACGCCACTTCGCCGCGCGCGCCTCCTTCGCTCTAACGCGCTTCGCTTCTCCCACTCGGTCCCGTTCCTTGGCGCTAGCCGTCCCTCTTGCAGGGACATCGCAGGAGTTCTCCCATGAGGAAAGGATTGGCTTTGGCCGCGGCTCTGCTGGCCGTCCCTGCCGTCTTGGCAGCGCAGCAGCCCCCTGCCCCGCCCGCTGCAGCCTCGCCCCCGCGCGCCGATACCTCGCAGCCTCCCGGCACGCGCATTTCCCTCGACGACGCCATCCGCCTCGCCGTCCAGCACAATCACGCCCTGCAGGCCGCGCGCTCCACCATCCTCCAATTCCAGGCCATGGAGACCACCGCCAATCTTCGCCCCAACCCCGTGCTCTCCTGGGACGCGCAATTCCTCCCCTTCTTCAATCCCAGTCAGTTCACCGCCGATTACATCAACAATACCGCGCAATTCGATGCCGGCATCGGCTACACCTTTGAGCGCGGCAGAAAACGCCAGCACCGCCTCCAGGCCGCCAAGGACCAGACCGCGGTCACCCGCTCCACGGTCGCCGACAACGAGCGTCAGCTCGTTTTCAATGTCGCGCAGCAATTTGTCGACGTGCTCCTCGCGCAATCCACCCTCGAATTCGCGCAAAAAGATCTCGAGAGCTTTCAAAAGACCGTGGACATCAGCGAGGCCCGCCGCCGCGCCGGCGACATGAGCGAAGGCGACTTGCTCAAGATCAAGCTGCAACTGTTGCAGTTTCAAACCGACGTTTCCGCCGCCAAGCTCGCCAAAGTCCAAGCCATCGCCGCACTCCGTCAGCTCGTCGGCTTTGAATCCGTCCCCGACCAGTTCGACGTCGAGGGTGATCTCGACTACCAGCCCGTCCACTCCGGCCTTGATGATCTAAAAGCGCTGGCCCTCCGCACCCGACCGGACCTGCAGGCCGCGCAGCAAAACGTGATCGCCGCAAACAGCCAGGAATCCCTCGCCGAAGCCAACTCCAAGCGCGACTTGGGCGCCAGCGTCAACTATTCCCACGTCGCCGCCATCAACACCGGCGCTTTTTTCTTCAACATCCAGCTCCCCATCTTCGACCGCAATCAGGGCGAAATCGCGCGCACCCGTTTCGCCATCACGCAATCTCAGGAGCTAGCCAACGAGGCCTCCGAGCAGGTGCTCTCCGATGTCGTCGATGCCTTTGCCGCCCTGCGCACCAACGACCAGATCATCCAGCTCTATCGCGGCGGTTACGTCGATCAAGCCCAGCAGTCCCGCGACATCAGTGAATACGCCTACAAGCGCGGCGCCGCCAGTCTGCTCGATTTTCTCGACGCCGAGCGCACTTACCGCGCCAATCAACTGGCCTACCGCCAGGCCCTCGCCAGCTACATGACGGCTCTCGAACAGATGCGCCAAGCCGTCGGAACAAGGACATTGCCATGAAACGATTCCACAAACTCATCTTCTCGCCGCGAAATCTTCTTCCCGCTTTTCTCGCCTCCTTGGCCTTCGGCGCCGCCGCCGGCTGCGGCTCCGGCGCCACCGACTCCGAATCCAAGATGACTTCCTATTCCGCCACCGAAACAAAAAACGATACCGCCGAGCTCTTTCACGTTCCAAAAGACCAAATGTCCCACGTCGCCGTCGTTCCCGTTGAAAAAACACATCTTCCCAGGCTTCTCCGTTTAACCGGCTCCGTTGCCTACAACGCCTTCAAAACCACCCCCGTTTTCAGCGCCATCGGCGGACCCGTGCATGAAATCCTGGTCGCACCCGGACAAACCGTCACCGCGCGCCAGCCTCTGCTCACTGTTAATAGCCCCGACTATTCCATGGCCCGTTCCGCCTACATCAAAGCGCGCGATGCCTTCTTCCTCGCCGACAAAATGTACGCCCGCGCAGAGGACCTCTACTCTCACGGCGCCATCGCCGAAGCCGACCTCCAGCAAGCCGAATCCACTCGCACCCAGGCCCAGGCCGACCTGCAATCCAGCGAAGACGCCTTGCGCGTCCTCGGCCTCAACGACCCCGAAGCCGTCCTAAAAAATCCTCCCCACACCACCGCGCAGATTCCCGTTCTCGCTCCCGTCGCGGGAGAGGTCACCGACCGCCTCGTCGGCCCCGGCCAGCTCCTCATGGCCGGCGCCACGCAATGCTTCACCATCTCCGATATGTCCACCGTCTGGGTCCTCGTCAACGTCTATCAAAGCGACATGCCCTACGTGCACCTCGGCGACACCGTCGACATCAACACGGAATCCTTCCCCGAAACTTTTCGTGGAAAGATTTCCTACATCGGCGCCACGCTCGACCCCAACACCCGCACCCTGCAAGCCCGCATCGTCACCGACAACCCCGGCAAAAAACTCAAAAACAATATGTTCGTCTCCGCCACCGTCCAGGCCGGCGCCGTCTCCGATGCCCTCACCGTTCCCGATGCCGCCATCCTTCGCGACACGGAAAACTTTCCTTTCGTTTACGTCCAGAACGGTTCGAACGAATTCGCCCGCCGCCTCGTCAAGCTCGGCGACAGCCACGACGGCCGCACGCAAATCACCGGCGGTCTCAAAGAAGGCGAGCACGTGGCCGGCGACGGCGCCCTTTTCCTGCAATTCAAGAATTCGCTGCAACACTAAACGGAGCATCGCCCACGAGCGCTAACTGATGATCCATCGCATAGTCCATTTCGCCCTCAAGCAGCGCTTCGTCGTCCTGATGCTGACCGCGCTCATCGTCATTGCCGGCGCCTGGTCTTTCCAGCGCATGCCCGTCGATGCCTACCCCGATCTCTCCCCGCCCATGGTTGAGCTCATCACCCAGTGGCCTGGCCACGCCGCCGAAGAAGTCGAGCGTCTCACCACCCTCCCGCTCGAACTGGCCATGAACGGCGCGCCTCACTTGAAAGTCATGCGCTCCATCTCCCTCTACGGCCTCTCCGATGTCATTCTCACGTTCGATGAGAGCGTCGATCCCTATTTCGCCCGCCAGGTCATTTTTCAGCGCCTCGCCGACGCCACTCTCCCCTCCGGCGTCACTCCCAGCATGGCTCCGCTCTTCAGTCCCAGCGGCCTCGTCTATCGTTACGTCATCGAAAGCCCCGACCGCTCTCCGCAGGAACTCCACACCTACGAAGACTGGATCATCGAGCGCGCCTACCGCAGCGTTCCCGGCGTCGCCGATGATTCCGGCTTCGGCGGCCCCACCATGCAATATCAGGTCCTGCTCGATCCCGCGCGCCTTTACAACTATCACCTTCCCGTCGTGCAGGTGCTCAACGCTCTCACCGCCAACAATGCCAACACCGGCGGCGGCTTCTATTCGCAAGGCGGCCAGTTTTACTACGTCCGCGGCCTCGGCCTCCTCAAATCCACGGAAGACATCGGCGAGGTCGTCGTCGGCAGCAACAACGGCGTGCCCATCCGCGTAAAAGACATCGGCCGCGTGGAAATCGGCCACGCCCCGCGCCTCGGCATTTTCGGTTTTCAGGACAAATCCAAAAACAACGACGACGCCGTCGAAGGCGTCATCCTCATGCGCCGCGATGAGCAGACCCAGACCGTCCTCCAGGGCGTCGAGAAAAAAACCGATGAGCTCAACCGCGCCGTCCTCCCGCAAGACGTCAAAGTCCGCCCCTATTACGACCGCAGCGACCTTGTCCGCGTCACCACCGACACCGTCGAGTGGAACCTCATCCGCGGCATGATCCTCGTTCTCATCGTCCTGATTTTCTTCCTCGTCAGCTTCCGCGCCGCCGTCATTACCGCCCTCACCATTCCCCTCGCCTTGCTCTTCGCTTTCATCTTCCTCAATCTCACCGGCGAGGCCGCCAACCTCCTCTCCATCGGCGCCATCGATTTCGGCATCATCATTGACGGCACCATCGTCATGGTGGAAAACATCTACCGCGAGCTCAGCCTCCGCCACGGCCAGAACTACAAACTCCACGAAGTCATTCTCTCCGCCGCTCGTGACGTTGACCGCCCCATCTTCTATTCCGTTGCCGTCATCATCGCCGGATACCTCCCCATCTACGCCCTCACCGGTCCCGCCGGAAAACTCTTCCATCCCATGGCCGATACCATGGCCTTCGCTCTCGTCGGCGCTTTGGTCCTCACCCTCACCATCGTTCCCGTCCTCGCTTCCTACTGGTTCAAGAACGGCGTCAAGGAAAAGCCCAACCGCCTGTTCGAACGCGTTCGCGACTCCTACGGCAAGCGCCTCGAATGGTGCCTCAATCATCCCAAGTTCACGTTGCTCGTCGCCACGCTGATTTTCGGCGCCACTCTTCTTCTCATTCCTTTCATCGGCGGCGAATTTCTTCCTCACCTCGATGAAGGCGCCCTTTGGGTCCGCGCCACCATGCCCTACACCATCTCCTTCGAGGAGTCCGCCAACTTCGCTCCCAAAATTCGCGATCTCCTCATCAAATACCCGCAGGTCACCGTCGTCGGCTCCGAGCTCGGCCGCCCCGATGACGGCACCGATCCCACCGGCTTCTTCAATTGCGAGTTTTACGTTGGATTAAAACCGTACGGCGACAGTACTTGGAAGTCCGGCTCCATCCACACCAAAGAGCAGCTGACCAAGGATCTCGAGAAAAAGCTCGAAGCCTACCCCGGCGTAATCTTCAACTTCACGCAACCCGCCGAAGACGCCGTCGACGAAGCCCTCACCGGGCTCAAGAGCGCTCTCGCCGTAAAAATTTTCGGCCCGGACCTCGACGTCCTCGAGAAAAAAGCCGTCGAAATCAAAAACGTCCTCGACAAAACTCCCGGCTTCACCGAGCTCACCGTCGTCCGCGAACTCGGCCAGCCCAGTCTCCTCATTGACGCTGACCGCGCCAAAATCGCCCGCTACGGCATCAACGTCGCCGACGTCGAAGCCGTCGTGCAAGCCGCCATCGGCGGCCAGGCTGCCACGCAAGTCATCCAGGGCGAAAAACTTTTCGATCTCATCGTCCGCATGGAGCCGCAATACCGTTCGAGCGTCCGCGATATCGGCGATCTTCTCGTTCCCACTCCCGCCGGCCAGCAAATCCCTCTCTCCGAGCTCACCACCATCAAGGAAGCCTCCGGCGCCTCCTTCATCTACCGCGAAAATAATTCGCGCTACATCGGCATTCAATTTTCCATCGAAGGCCGCAACCTCGAAGGCATCGTCAACGCCGGCCAGGCCGCCGTCTCCAAAAATGTCCACCTTCCCGAAGGCTATCGCCTCGATTGGGGCGGCGAATACACCGAGCTGCTCGAAGCCAAATCCCAATTCTTCGTCATCGGCCCGCTCGCCGTCCTGCTCATCTTCCTCATCCTCTTCGCCCTTTACGGGAATTTCAAATTTCCCATCGGCATCGCCCTTGGCGTCGTTCTCACCGAACCCGTAGGCGCTCTCATCGCCCTGAAACTGACCCACACACCCATCAGCGTTTCCAGCATCCTGGGTTTGCTGGCGCTGCTAGGCGTCTCCGTCGAAACCGCCGTCATCTTAGTCAGCTACATCAATAAACTTCGCCTCGAAGGCAAGTCCGTCCGTGAAGCCACCATGGAAGCCTCCCTACTCCGCCTCCGCCCCATCATGATGACCGCCCTGGTCGCCTGCCTAGGCCTCCTCCCCGCCGCCATTTCCACCGGCGTGGGCAGCGACACCCAAAAACCCTTCGCCATAGTAGTAGTCGCCGGTCTCCTCTCCCGCCTCCTCCTGGGCTTCTTCGTCAACCCAGTCCTCTACGAGGTCCTAGCCCGCGAAGGCGACATCCTCCAAGTCTAATCTCCTCGCAATTGTAGGGGCGCAGCATTGCTGCGCCCCAGCCATCGAGGCCTCTCAATTAAGCCCTCAACTTGTAGTTGATTTTGCATGCCGCTGATTTTGTAGGGGCGGCCTTCCGACGCCGCCCCTTCTTCGCCACCGAAAATCTAATGACCCGCCGGCTGCGCCGTAGGCGGCAAAATCCCATTCAATCTCAAATAAACCGCCAGCGCCCCATAATGATCGTTCCACCCATCACTCAACGCAATCCACGCCACCGCCCGCGGCATCATCTTCCCGCCAAACAAAGGAATCTGCTCCCCCAATTTCGCATCATCCGCATTCGCCAGCACCGTCGTGCAGAACGCAAACGAATCCTTCAATCCCGCCACCAGCTTGTCCTTCCCGTCCGTGTCCGCCAGCTTGACGTCCGGCGCCGCCTGCCCCGATAGCTTCGAGCACAACGTATAGTTCGACTGCGCAATATGCATCACCACATGCCCAAACGTATTCATCTCCGCCGTCGGCTTAAACCCATACTTCTCCGCCGGC
>Ga0209447_10000321_pt1 | contig 12772 bp, 10 predicted proteins | sample BogFormECP04_OM3_FD_188243 | JGI IMG/M metagenome (GOLD analysis project Ga0209447, IMG submission 188243) | Bog forest soil microbial communities from Calvert Island, British Columbia, Canada - ECP04_OM3 (SPAdes) (version 2) | ecosystem: Environmental > Aquatic > Freshwater > Wetlands > Bog ... | reverse complement strand
CCTAACGGCGCAATTCCGCGATAAGGCGTTGGACAACTGACTTAGCGGGCCGCCGGGGCGACTCGGCGGCCGTTTACTGACGAACCGCTGACTTGCTTTTCAAGGCTACCGAAGCCGCCAGCTAAGTCTTTGATTTCTTGGAGGCCTCGCCCGGAATCGAACCGGGGTGCAAGGATTTGCAGTCCTCTGCGTAGCCACTCCGCCACGAGGCCGACCGAAGCGGAGTTCGCTCTGGCGCCTCGCGATATAGCAAGTTTCGAGCGAGGCAAGCAAGGCGCGATTTCAGCGATCGGCCCAGGGCGAATGCCTCAGCAACGGCAGCGCCAGAAAATACGCGGCGATGGCGATGAAGCCGGCCTTGATCCAGTCCGCGACGTGCAGGCCCTGCAAGATCGCCGTGGTCGAAAGCCCCAGAAACACAAGGCAAGCCGCGATATTGACGGACCGCCATTTCTGCACTCGCATGGGATGAATGAACACGATCGGCGCGAACATGCCCGCCGAACCCAATATGAGAAGACCTGCGCACACTATCGCGGGCGGCCGAAGCACGAACAGATAGAGTGCGACTACGTTCCAAAGCGCGGGAAAACCGCGGAACCAATAGTCGCTGGTCTTCATCCGCGTGTCCGCAAAATAAAGGGCGGACGCGAAGATGACGAGCAGTCCCAGCCAAAACGACGCCGCGGCGGGCATCAGATCGGACCGCCAGAGCGCGACGACGGGCACGAGCACATATGTCAGGAAATCGACGACGAGATCCAGGACGGCGCCGTCGATCGTCCCGGCCGATTCGGACACGCGGGCGTAGCGCGCCAGCGTGCCGTCGATCCCGTCGATGAAGAGAGCGACGCCGAGCCAGGCGAAACAGAGGGGAAAGTGGCGCTCGATCGCCGCGTAGAGGGCGAGCAGCGCAACCGCTCCGCCCGACGCCGTGAAGAGGTGAACGGAGAACACCGCCGCGCGACGCGCGGGCGGCGGTCTTTCGTCGAGTACCATCCCGCCTCCCGCACCCTCGAACACCGGCTGGCGGGCAGTGCCTCCGCCGGCGCCCGTTCCCCCGAAAATCCGCCCTGCTTCCTCGCTCCGTTCGCGGCGACTCGCAAGGCGCGCCCGCTTCGCCACGCCCGCGCGAGGGCGGGTATCGTCTGGACAGCTAGAAAGCATGCATGCCAGATTAGAGCAATGGCCGATTTCCCGCCCCCGACAGCCGAAAATTGCGATGTCTTCGTCGTCGGCGCCGGTCTGGCGGGCGCAGCGGCGGCGATCGGCTTCGCGCGGTCCGGTTTTTCCGTGATTTCGTCTGGCGCGATCGATCGGCTCGCCCAGGGCCGTACGGTCGCGCTGCTGGGCCGATCGGTCGACTTCCTCGCGGACTTGGGCGTCTGGGACGAAGTCGAGAACTCGGCTTCGCCGTTGCGCTCGCTGCGCATCGTCGACGACACGGGCTCCCTGTTCGCGGCGCGGCCGGTCGAATTCCATGCGCGGGAAATCGAACGCGAAGCGTTCGGCTGGAACATCGCGAACGCGCGACTGGCGGATATTCTCGCCAGGTCGCTCGGGGCCTCGCCGAATCTGGCGCGCGTCGAGGCCAAGGTCGAAACCTTCGACTTCTCCGGCGAATACGCCGCAATCGGCGCCGCCGACGGACGCCGCTTCGGCGCGCGCCTTGTCGTCGGCGCTGACGGACGCGCTTCGAGCGCGCGCAAGGCGGCCGGCATCGTCGCGCGCTCGCATCGCTACGGGCAGAGCGCGCTGACGATGTTCCTCGCGCATACGCGGCCCCACGACGATTTCTCGACCGAGTTCCACACGAGGCAAGGGCCGTTCACGCTGGTTCCCCTGCCCGGTTCGCGCGAAGCTCCGTTCCGCTCCAGCCTCGTCTGGGTGATGTCGGAGGCCGAGGCGCGTCGACGCGCGGCGCTCAACGACGAAGCGCTGGCCTCCGAAATCGAGGCTCGGGCGCACGGTCTCCTCGGCGCCATGCGGATCGAAGACGGCCGCGGCGCGTTTCCGATGGTCCGGCAATCGGTCGCGCGGCTGACCGCCACGCGACTGGCGCTCGTCGGCGACGCCGCGCACGCGTTTCCACCGATCGGCGCCCAGGGACTCAATCTGGGCCTGCGCGACGTGGAGGGGCTGCTGGACACGGCGCGAGAGGCGCGCGCCAACAGCGCCGACGTCGGCGGCGATGCGGCGCTCGCGCGTTATGCGGCCGCGCGCCGGCCCGACATCACGCTCCGGACGATGGCGGTGGATGGTCTGAACTGGTCCCTGCTGGCCGATTTCGCGCCTGTGGACGCGTTGCGCGGTCTCGGATCGGCCGCGCTCCGGCATATCGGTCCGCTGCGGCGAATGGTCATGCGCCAAGGCCTCGGTCCGCTCCCGGCGCGCTGACGGCCTGGGGGCGAGGGCGGCGATCATGCGGCTGAGGACACAAAATCACCGCTGAGCAAATATCCGCAGTGGTCGCGCGGATATGCACGCATTGATTTCAATCGCCAGACGCCTCCGGCGACACTGGCGAAGTATTTCTCGTCATCTTTCGCAACGCCGCGGTCTGCCGGAACCACTGGCGCGTCGGTTGAGCCGGCAACCCGCCCCAGCGCTCGCCCGCCGGCACGTCGTTCATGAGGCCCGCGCCGGCCGCGATCTGCGCCCCGGCGCCAATATGCAGGTGGCCCGCGATGCCGGCTTGGCCGCCCAGCGCTGCAAAATCGTCGATCACGGTCGAGCCCGACACGCCGGTCTGCGCGACGAGAACACAGTGCCGGCCAATCACGACGTTGTGGCCGATCTGCACGAGATTGTCGATTTTCGTGCCCTCGCCGATCACGGTGTCGCGGTTCGCGCCGCGATCGATCGTGGCGCCCGCGCCGATTTCGACGTCGTCCTGGATGATGACCCGTCCGATTTGCGGCACCTTCAGATGTCCGCGGGCGCCCAACGCAAATCCAAAGCCGTCCTGCCCGATGCGCGCGCCGGGGTGAACGATCACGCGATCGCCGATCAACGCGCAGGCGATCGTGCATCCCGCGCCGATCGAGCCTTGGCGGCCGATGCGCGTATCGGGGCCGACGACCGCGTTGGCGCCGATGATCGTTCCGGCCCCGATCTCGGCGCCGGGCCCGATCACGGCGCCCGGGTCGACCACGACGCCCGGCTCCAGCCGCGCGGCGGCGTGAACGAAGGCGCCCGGCGAAACGCCGCGCTCCTCGAAGACGGAACCTGGTTTGACCGCGTGCGGAAAGAGGCGCGCCATCGTTTCGGCCATCGCGCGATAGGGATCCGCGGTCTCGAGCGTCGCGCAGCCGCGCGGCGCCTGAGACATGTGGCGCGGCGCGAGGAACACCGCGGCGGCGCGCGTGGCCCTCAACTGGGGGAGATAGCGAGGGTTGTCCAGGAAGGAAAGAGCGTCGGGGCTTGCGACGTCGAGCGGCGCGACATCGCGCACGAGCCTTTCGGCATCGCCGTCGGACCCGAGCGCCGCGGCGGTCCACTCCGCGATCTGCCTCAGGGTCGGAGCGAGCGCGAGACGGAAGAAACTGATCTTGGCCAACCGGCTGTCTCTTCGGGTCGAGAAAAGGCGCCCCGGAGACCCGACGCGCCCCAGGAGACGATCCAGCGTAGAGAACTCAGAACGTAGCGCCGCCCGTGAAATTGACGAACTGGGTCTGGTCGTACTTACCCTTGATGACCGGATAAGCCACGTCTATCCGGATCGGACCGAGAGGCGACGCCCAAAGAACACTCGCGCCGACCGAGGTGCGAATCGTAAGCTCGTCGTCGAGCGTGACGCAGTTGCTTTGCGTGAAGTTCGCATTGGCCAACGCAGTTTCGCAGGGAGTGTTCTTTGGCAGGCCCACGAGCTGGGAGAAGTTCGTTCCTCCCGTATAGCCGAACAATGTTCCCGCATCGACGAAGAACGCGCCCTTCAGGCCCAGTTCCTTGGGCAGTCCGAACAACGGAAATTGCACCTCGCCCGAGGCGCCGAAATAGGTGGTGCCACCCAGGCCGTTGCCCGAGATATTGGTGGGATCCGATATATCGCGAGGACCGATCCCGCCCGGCGCGAAGCCGCGAACCAAGGTCGGGCCGAGATTGAAGTTGTTGATGATCGGCAAGTTCTGATCCACCCCGAAGCCCGTGATCTGGCCGGCCTGCCCATGCAGAAGTCCGACGATGTCGTCCGTGATCGGGTAGTAATAACGGCCATCGAACGTCTCGCGGACGAACTCCGAATTGCCGCCCACACCCGCGAAGTCCTGGTGGAAATTCGCAAAGAACCCGCTGCTGGGATCCCTGCGGTTGTCCAGGCTGTCCCAGATCAGCGAGTAGCCGACGAGCGAGGTGACGGTCACGCCCTCCGCCGCCGCTTGCTTGATCGCGAGCGACGCTTCTCCGTTGAGCAAACAGTTGTCAAAGGCGGTCGCCGGGATAGGAAGCGTGGTTCCGCCCGGCGTGAACTCCGTCTGGTTAGGCGGCTGACAGTCATCAAATGGCTGATCGGCATTATTCGGAACTTCAATTTGCGCCGCATAGATCGAATAGTTCGGTTGGAACGTGAGCTCGTCGGTGACCGGAATCCCCAATCGAAGATTCACGCCCGTGGTCGAGGTTTCGTAGAGCGCAAACTGGTTCTCCAGCTGCTGCTTATGGAACAGGTCGAACCCCGCCGCGAGGTGTTGGTCCAGAAAATACGGCTCCGTGAAGGTCAGTCCCCATCCGTTGGCGAATTGGCCTTCCGAAACGCTCGCCCTCACGTATTGCCCGCGACCGAGAAAATTGGTCTCCGTGAACGCGACCTCGGCCAGAAACCCTTCGGTGGTCGAATAACCGCCCGACAGGCTGATCGAACCGGTCGGCTTGTCCTCGACGGCGATCGTCACGATGATGCGGTCGGGGCTGGAACCAGGACGCGTCGAAACGTGAACCGTCTTGAAGAAGCCCAGATTGTTCAAGTGACGCTCGCCCTGTTCGATCAACGTGTGGTTGTAGGGGTCGCCTTCGCCGATGTCGAACTCCCGGCGAATTACGTAGTCGCGCGTACGCGTGTTGCCGACGATGTCCATTCGTTCGATATAGACCTTCGGTCCGTCGTCCACGGTGAACGCCAGCGCGATCTGATGGGTCGCATCGTTACGGTCGCCGTGCGGCCGAACGTCGGAAAATGCGTACCCGAGGCGAGCCAGTTGTCTCGTCATCGCCTCGACGGACTTTTCGACCGCCGAGGCGTTATAGACGTCTCCCGCATGCAGAAGCACGAAACGCTCGAGCGACTCGCTGCTGACCTTCGCCAGATGCGAGACCACGGTTACTCCAGAGACGTGATATTGAGTTCCCTCCGACACCGTGATCGTGATGACGTAACCTTTTTTGTCGGGATCGTAGACCACGTTGGTATCGGTGATGCGGAAGTCGGCATAACCATTTTTCATATAATACTTGCGGATAGCCTCCTCGTCGGCGGCGAGCGTGTCCGGCTGATAGACGTCGGAGCTCTTGAACCAGGACAGGAAGTTCATCTCGGTGGTCTGCATCAGGCCATGTAGGCGATAGGACGAAATCGCGTTGTTGCCGACGAAATTGATCGAACGGACGCCCGTCTTGTCGCTCTCGACGATGGTGAACACCAGATCGACGCGGCCGTTCGGCAAGTTGACCAGCCGGTAGGTCACTTTCGTGTCGTTATAGCCTACCTTCTTGTAGGCCTCCTTGATGCGATCGACGTCCGCGTTGGCGATGGCCGGATCGAAGGCGGCCCTCGCCTTAGATTGAACTTCGACCGCAAGCTGGTCGCTCTTGAGCTTGGTGTCGCCCTCGAACGCGATGCGATTGACGATCTGGCCGCTTTCGACGACGGTGACCACGACCTTGCCGTCGACGATCTTGGCGCTGACTTTCGAGAACATCCCGGTCGCGGAAAGATCGTCGACCGCGCGATTCACGCTAGCCTGATCGGTCCCGGAGAAGTAGCCGCGAATGGCGTCCGCGTCGCCGCGCGCGCCCTCTACGACGATGTTCGGATTCGGCTTGGCATTTTGAGCGTTCGCGAGCGACGCCGATTCGCACACCGACAACGCCAACGCGACCACCAAGAAAAGCCCACTCAGGCAGCCACGAAACAGCTTCATTTGGCTCGGTGTCCCCGCTCCGCAATTCAACCGCTGCAAGGCCGCCCGATTTTTCCGTTTCCGCAAGGAGACGTTCTCGGTTGGGCCTTCGGTCCCGCGCGCCACATTAAACTCAGCGAGTCCCGCCCGCCCGCCGACGGTCGTAACCCTAACGCGCTTTTACCGTTTTTGAGCGATCGTGCAAACCGTAATTCCTCGAACCTACGCCAATTTAGCCATCCGTTGCCCAGACGACACAATTCATGGTCGATCAAAGGTTAACCGCCGCGGCCGAACAACCGCAGAACGTCGTGGGAAGTCGTGAATACGACCAGACACGCGACCAGCGCGATCCCGATGCGCAGGCCGAACTGTTGGACGCGGTCGCTCAACGGGCGGCCGCGCAGGCCCTCGAAAGCATAGAACAAGAGATGGCCGCCATCGAGCAGTGGAATCGGCAGCAGATTCATCAGGCCGACTGAAACCGAAAATAAAGCCGCCAGGTTGAACAATTCCCATAGACTGATCTTCGCCATTTCGCCGGCGATTTGCGCGATCGCGATCGTCCCGGACATTTGATCGACCGATTCGCGGCCCGCGATCAGACCATAGACGTAAGCACCCGTCGCCTTGGTTATGAACGCGATCTGCTCGCCTGCCCACGCCGCGCAAGTCGGAAAGGCGCAACGCTCAAATTTTACATCCGCCTTGTCGCGCGACGATCCCAGTCCGAGATGGCCGACGCGACGCTTTCCGAGCGCGCCTTGATCGACCAGCATCACCTGCGGCGTGGCGTGCAAGGTCGTCTCGGCGCCCGCGCGATCGACGACGAAGGTCATCGGCAGGCCGGTGCTGAGCATCGCGGCCTCCTGCAGGTCCTGGAAGCTGGCGACCGGACGACCGTCGATCGACTTGATCACGTCGCCGACCGCGAAGCCCGCCAGCGCGGCGGGCGAATTCGGCTCGACGTAGCCGATCCGAGGGCTATGCTCGGAACGACCAAAAGCCATGAACAGCGCGGTGAACAAAACGAACGCCAGAATGAAATTGGCGATCGGTCCGGCGGCGACGATCGCCGCCCGGTTGCGTAGCGGCTGACCGGCGAGCGTGCGGCGCCGCTCCGCCGGGCTCAGCGTCGCGACCGCGGCGCCGTCGGGCGTGCTGGCCGCGTCGGCGTCGCCCCAGAACTTGACGTATCCCCCGAGAGGAAAGGCGCCGAGCCGCCATCGCGTGCCACGACTGTCGACGCGAGCGAAGAGTTCGGGGCCGAAGCCCAGCGAAAAAGCCTCGATCTTGACGCCGCACCACCGTCCGACCGCGTAATGCCCGAGCTCGTGGAAGAACACGATCGCGCTCATGATGGCGATGAAGGGGAGGATGTACCAACCCATCCAATCGATGAATCCAAGGGCCTGATCGAGTAGCGCCATCGCCTAGCCTCCGCCTCCGGCCCGGAGCGTCGCTTCGCTCCACCGTTTGGTTACCAATTCGTTACCTTGCCGCATGGACGCGTTCAGGCCAAGAGGGCAGACGCCCTATCTCGGGCGATATGGTGAATCGCCACCGCTTCGGCAACGGTCGCCGGCGTCGACGTCTCGCCCGCCGCGCGCATGAGTTCCAGCGTTCGCTCGACCAGCGGCGCGAGCGCGCCGAACCCGATCCGTCCGTCCAGGAACGCCGCGACCGCGATTTCGTTGGCGGCGTTGAGCGCGGTCGGAGCGCCCTCCCCCTCGGCCAGAGCCTCCCTGGCGATCCGCAGCGCGGGAAACCGCGCCAGATCGGGCGCCTCGAACGTCAGCCGACCGAGTTCCGCGAGATCGGGCGCGGCGACCCCGGACTCGATTCGGTCGGGATAGGCGAGGCAATGGGCGATCGGCGTGCGCATGTCCGGCGAAGCCATGCCTGCGATCGTCGATCCGTCGAGGAAGGAAATCAGTCCGTGAACGATCGATTGCGGATGTACGACCACGGCGAGCCGTTCCGGCGCGATTGCGAACAAGTGATGCGCCTCGATCAACTCGAGGCCTTTGTTCATGAGACTCGCCGAATCGACCGAGATCTTGGCGCCCATCGACCATTTGGGATGGGCCAGCGCTTCCGCGCAGGTGGCGCCGGCGATGCGCTCCGCGCTCCACTCCCGGAACGGGCCGCCTGACGCGGTAAGGGTCATGCGAACGATTTCGACGGCGTCGCGGCCGCCCAGCGCCTGGAAGATCGCATTGTGCTCGGAATCGAGCGGCAACAGCCGCGCGCCGAAGCGCTTCACCGCCTGCATGACGGCGTAGCCCGCGCAGACCAGCGTCTCCTTGTTGGCCAGCGCGACCGCCCGGCCCTCGCGGATCGCGGCGAACGTCGGCGCAAGGCCGACCGCGCCCACGATCCCCGAAACGACGAGGTCCGCCGGCCGCCTCGCCGCCTCCAGCATCGCATCCTCGCCCGCGGCGATTTCGATCTGCCGACCGGCGACGCCGGCCTTCAGGTCGGGATACCCCGCGGGGTCCGCGATCGCGGCGAACTTCGCGCCCAGCGCGATCGCCGAGCGCGCGAGCGCGGCGCCGTCGCGCCCGCCGACGACGGCCTCGACCGCGAAACGCTCCGGCGCCGCCGCGATCACTTGCGTGCAGGACCGCCCGATCGAACCCGTGGCGCCGAGCAATACAAGCCGCTTCGGTCGCGCCGAGCCGGGCGCGCCGGCAGCCTTCACGTGGTCACCATTGAAACAATCCTTCCGCGATCCAGGTCCCCGACGAACGCATTCCGGCCAGGATCGCGGCGACGGCGGTCGCCGCGATGAACCCGTCGAGCCGATCCATCAAGCCGCCGTGGCCAGGAATGAGTCGGCTGGAATCCTTGACGCCGGCGCGCCGTTTCATCGCGGATTCGAAGAGATCTCCGAGCTGGGAAACAATCGAGACGACGAGTCCTAGCATCGTCATCGGCAAGAATCGAGCGCCCCCGGGCGCAGCGACCGCGGCGACGAGCGATCCCAGCAACGCGCCGGCGACCGCGCCGACGATCGCTCCGGACCAGGTCTTGCCCGGCGAGACGCTCGGCCAGAGTTTGGAGCCGCCGATCAAGCGCCCGCCGAAATAGGCCAAGACGTCCGTGCCCCATACGACGGCGAAAAGCCAAAGAATCGCGGGCAGGCCATAGGCCGGGCTCGCGCGCAGGAGATTGACGCCGACGACCAGCGCCCCGGCATAGAGAACGCCGGCGCCCGCCCACACCCGCCGCGGCGGATCGGCGAGCCCCCCGGTCGCTATCGCGCCGACGAGAACCACGAGGCACGCCCTGATCGCCTCGGCGTGGAGAGCGAAGGGCGAAGCAACGAGAAGCGCGAGCGCGCCGACGGTGACGCGAGCCCACAGGCGCTCGCCGCCGACCAGCCGCTGCCATTCCCAGATCACGATCTCCGAAGCGGCGAGCCAGAACGCCAGAAACAGGAATCCGCCCACCCACGCGGTCCCGAGGGCGAGGACCATCAGCGTCGAGCCTGCCGCCAACCGCAACGGCAAATCGGCGCTGAAGTTCGCGCGCCGATCGCCGAGCCGGGTCTTCTCGGGATCCCCCATCGCGTCGCCTACGACGCCGACTTGATCGGCGCCGGCGGGGCGCCGGCGCCGCCGTAACGTCGCTCGCGCGCGGAATATTCGTCCAGCGCGAACTCAAACACCGACTTGTCAAAATCGGGCCAGTGGATCGGCAGGAACACGAACTCGGCATAGGCGGCCTGCCAGAGCAGGAAATTCGAGAGCCGCTGCTCCCCCGAAGTGCGGATGATGAGATCAGGATCGGGAATGTCGGCCGTATCGAGCTCGGCTTCGAACGCGCGCGCGTCGATCGACGCCGGATCGAGCGCTCCGGCCGCCGCCAGGCGAGCCAAGCTGCGGGCGGCTTCGACGATTTCCTGCCGGGCGCCGTAGTTGAAAGCGACGACCAGCGTCAGCCCGCCATTGGCCCTGGTCAGCTCCTCGGCCTCGGCCAATAGCGCCGCGATATCGGACGGCAGCCCCGCGCGGCCTCCGATCACCCGCACGCGCACGTCGTTGGCGTGCAATTCCGCGAGGTCGTTGCGGATGAAGCGCTTCAGCAGCGCCATCAGCATCGAGACTTCGTCGGGCGGCCGATTCCAGTTTTCGGTCGAAAAGCTGTAGATCGTGAGATAGGCGACGCCGAATTCGATCGCCGCCCGGACCGCCTTCCGTAAGGCTTCCACGCCGCGCCGGTGTCCCTCGAAACGCGGTAGGCCCCGCGCCTGCGCCCATCGACCGTTGCCGTCCATGATGATGGCGACATGAGAGGCCGAACGAGGCGCCATGGGATCGAGCAGAATTTTGGAAGGGGACGACATGCACGCTAGCCTCGGCCGAACCGTCTACACCTGCATGATTTCTTTTTCCTTGCCCGCGAGCAAGGCGTCGATCTCGCGGATCGCCTCATCGGTCGCCTTTTGCACTTCCGCTTCGTGACGCTTTTCGTCGTCTTCGCTGATCGCATGGTCCTTGAGCAGCTTCTTCAGAACGTCGAGGCCGTCGCGCCGAACGTGCCGCACGGCGACGCGTGCGTCCTCGCTATATTTGTGCGCGACCTTGACCATTTCCTTGCGGCGCTGCTCGTTCAGCTCGGGAATGCGGATGCGCAACGTCGTTCCCTCGACCGTCGGGCTCAGGCCGAGATTGGCGTCGCGGATCGCCTTGTCGACCGCCTGAACCATCGTCTTGTCCCAAACCGAGACAGTGAGCGCGCGCGGTTCGGGCACGCTGATCGATGCGACCTGATTGATTGGCATCCGCTGCCCGTAGGCCTCGACCTGGACCGGCTCCAGCAGGCCCACGCTGGCCCGCCCGGTCCGCAGTCCACCCAGTTCCTGCTTCAATGTCGCGTGCGCGCCCTGCATGCGGCGCTTGATGTCGGCGAGATCGAATTTCGGCAAGGACGCCATCGCTGAGACCCATATTGCAAGGGGCGGCCGCCGGTCGCGGCCGATTCGGGGCGCGCCGACGGCGCGCGGGTTGTTGCAAGATAGCACAGGACGGGGAAAGTGACAGCTGGGGGAGAGTACGCAAACCGCGCAAAGGCCGTGGGCAGAAAGCGCGCAGATTCGAGTTCTCGGGAGATTGACGAGATCCGTCTGTACGCTCCCGATCCATCGCGCCGCCTTTCCGGCGGGGCACAGATCGGGATTCCGAGGCGCCGGCGGCTAAGTACGCTTGAGGAAATAGGTGAATCTGAATGGCGACGGGTTTTGGGTAGGACGGTCCGGCGACATTTTGGGGATTCACGGCCTTTATGGGGCGGGTTAGAATCCGGGGATGATTCGCCCATTCGACGTAATCCAGGCCATCCGAAAGCGATACACGGATATGTTGTCGGTTCTCGACGAACGAGGACGGCGACTTTTCGTGGCGGCTGAGGCGCGCGCCTACGGCCTTGGAGGGGCCTATGTAGTCGAGCAGGCGACGGGTGTCGCGCGGAGCACGATCAATCGCGGGATTGCCGAACTGAAAGCCAATCCTCCTCCGACAGGGCGCGTTCGTCGGGTCGGCGGAGGACGCAAAAAAAAACGACCCAGTACCCCGCCCTCATCGACGATCTGAAGAATGTCGTGGATTCGGCGACGCGCGGCGATCCGATGAGTCCGTTGTTGTGGATATCCCGCAGCTTGGAGCATGTGACTGAAGCTCTCAGAGGAATTGGCTACGCGCTTTCGACCTTTGTGGTCCGCTGGACATTGAAGTCTCTCGGGTATCGTCTGCAGGCCAATCGCAAGACCCACGAGGGCGGAAAACATCCTGATCGCAATGCACAGTTTCTTTATATCAAAGCCCAGAAAGAGAAATTCGTCGCGGCGGGGCGACCGATTCTTTCCATCGACGCCAAAAAGAAGGAGCCGATTGGCAACTATAAGAACGGCGGTCGTGAGTTGTGCGCGAAAAGCTCGCCGGAACATGTCAACGTCTATGATTTTGTCGATCCGCAGGTCGGTCGGGCGACGCCTTATGGCGTTTATGACATCACCCAAAACAAAGGTTGGGTCAGCGTCGGAATCAGTTTTGACACCGCGCGCTTCGCGGTGAATACGCTGCGGCAGTGGTGGTTGAACTGCGGAGAAAGGAAGTACGCGGGCACGCAAGGTCTCTTGGTGAATGCGGATGGCGGCGGCAGCAACGGATCGCGCGTTCGTTTGTGGAAAATATCCCTTCAAGAATTTGCCAATGAAATAAATATTCCGATCACCGTTTGTCATTACCCGCCAGGCACGAGCAAATGGAACCCCATCGAACATAGAATGTTCGCCCCGATTTCCGCCAATTGGAGAGCCAAGCCCCTGCGTTCTTTCAACGATGCAACGCAGTATATCCGTGCCACGACGACCAAAACCGGCCTGACCATCGACGCCGCTCTCGATACGACCATCTACGAAAAAGGCGTCAAAATCACCAAAAAGCAGATCAAAGCCCTCAACATGACCAGACACACCTTCCACGGCGAATGGAATTACACCATCTCTCCAACCCGTTCCCCTTAAATAGGAGCGGTTATTTCCTCAGGCGTACTAATTCTACTGAGTCACAAGATTCCATAAATCCTTGAATTCATTGATATTTTTCTCGAACGTCAAATTTCGAAAAAGCTAATGATTTCAAGGGCCGCAAGCA
>Ga0209447_10000319_pt1 | contig 12800 bp, 9 predicted proteins | sample BogFormECP04_OM3_FD_188243 | JGI IMG/M metagenome (GOLD analysis project Ga0209447, IMG submission 188243) | Bog forest soil microbial communities from Calvert Island, British Columbia, Canada - ECP04_OM3 (SPAdes) (version 2) | ecosystem: Environmental > Aquatic > Freshwater > Wetlands > Bog ... | reverse complement strand
CATGTCAGCCGGATAGTCCGCCTGAATGAGATCAGCACCCGCGGATAGCCGGTCCGGCGACATGCTATCGATGGGTTGCACGTTTAATTCATTGAATACCCACTTGCCTCCCACCGCAAAATTAATGATCAAGTACATATTCTGCTTGAGAGATTCAGGCGTAGGGTGCTGCCACAAAACCCTGCCGTCGAATAGGCCGCTCAAGGATTCCGGCGTCCAGTCCAGTCCGTACTCATGAAACTCGGCTGAGGGGTCAGTGCCCAAGTCGGTCCAATTGCCAAACCATCCTGTGGTCCCTTTGGGAACTATCACGCCATAGTGAAGTTGTTGCTGATGCTTGCCCCATGGCATGGATTCAAAGACATCGATTTCCGGCGGCCACTGATGCGATTCAGGCAACAGCCATAGGTCCGCCCACGAGCCACGAGCCGCGGGCAATTTCGCCACCATGCGTATATTGCCGAAGGTAAACGAGGTTCGCGACAACAACATGCCAGAACCAAAACGCCGAAATCCACCGACCTGGTAGGCGGACTGCTGCGCCGCGCTCAATAGCGACGCCTTGATATGCAGGCCATCGGGGCGGATTGAAAATGGATCGTAGCGCAGGTTGTCGGCAACGGCGCTTCCCTTGACCTTGCTTATCATGGGCGTGACATAGGTTTGGCATTCAGCATTTCCCGCGAGCCAGTTTGTGCCATCGCCGTAGCTATCCGGCCATTTAGTCCCTGGCCAGAATGTAAAAGCCCATTTGTTGGGGTCAGGATAAAGCTTCCTGCTCCCGCCGGGCATTGTAATTTCTACACCTCGAAAATTGTCTTTGATGATATCGGAGTGCGCCGCGGCGCCAAGTTCGTCGCCGGAAGCAGACAACTCTGCAGATGCCGCAAAATAGGGCACCGTCGGCAGCAGCGCGCCCGCACTTGACGCGGTGTAGACGAGAAAATCACGCCGCTTCATATGAGAACTCCTCTCAAAATGATCCAAGAATGCAAAAGAATCTTAGCAAACTGCTGCATACATAATGTGGCGAACGCCGGCATGCAATGCGTAGCGTCAGTGTAGACTCGAAAACGTGATTGAGACACACTGAACCCAATCCGTAGGAGTGCGCGCGCGACGATGCCCGGCCAAAGCAATCAGCGTCTGATTCTTCTTGAACTCAATGAGCTGTGCCCGCCTCTGGTGGAGCAGTTCATCGGCGAGGGACTGTTGCCGAATTTCAAGCGCCTGCGCGATGCATCGCAGACCTTCATCACTCATACCAGCGAGGAAGTGCTCGAGCCCTGGATTCAATGGGTCACCGTACATACGGGCGTACCGCTGTCTGAACACGGCATCAAAGATCTGGATGAGGCCGAAAAGCTAAAGCACAACGCCTTTTGGGACGGGCTCGACGAGGACAATGTTCTTTTGATGTCGCCGATGAACGTCAAGTTCCGGCGCCGCAATCAATCTTTGTTCATGCCGGACCCGTGGGCGGCGTCGCAAGCGCCCTCGGCGGAACTGGATCCCTTCTATAAGTTCGTACGTGCGGCGGTGAACAACCATGCGCGCACCGACCACCTTGATTTGAAGGACGCGGCCGGCGCGGTGCGATTTCTGTTAGGGCACGGCGTTAATCTAGGTACCCTTGCAGCAGCTCTGCGCCAGCTGTTCGCAGAGCGATTGGGTAGAAGAGACGTAAAGTGGCGTCGCGCAACCTTGCTGGACCGCATGCTATGGGATGTTTTCGAATATTTTTGGCGTGGCCCGCGGCAGCCACGCGTGGGGATCTTCTTCTCCAATGCCACGGCACACTACCAGCACAAGTATTGGTCGCACCACGACCCATCGCAATTCACACTGAAACCCGACGCCGCCGCACTCGAAGCCTACGGAAATGCCATCCGCTTCGGCTATCAAGCGCACGATCGACTCATCGGGAGGGCAATGTCCCTCGCCGGCAAGGGTACGGCGGTGGCGTTGTGCACGGCCTTGAGCCAACAGCCGATGTTTGACTACGAAGTCCGCGGCGGCAAACAGATGTTCCTCGTCAAGGACTCTGCTGCCTTGCTGTCCGCACTAGGCACGCTCGCGACAGGCCGAGCCGAAGCGTTGATGGCGGAGGAATCGTGGCTGCATTTCGATACGCAGAGCCAAGGCACCGACGCATATCGAAAGATCTCAGCCGCCAAGACCGCGGACGGCCGCGCACTATTCAAACTGCGCGGTTTCGACGGCAAATCGTTCATTATTGGCTGCGCAGTGTTTACCAGCGAAGTAGACGCGCATGCGACCTTCGTGAACTCGACGGGCGCGTCCATACCGTTCCATGCGCACTTCCAGCCGATGGGTACCGTGACAACGGCCAAACATCACCCGGACGGCATATTTTGGATGATGTCGGGCCGCCCAGCGTCCGCCGCAACCCGGCCGGGGCCTGCCGGTGGGCTGCCGCTCACTCAAGTACGGAGCAAGCTTGAGCAGGCGTTGGCGTTCGAGACCTGATCGCTGCAGACTCGGATCCAATCGATCGCTGGAGAGTGACTGGTGATCACGCTGATCGTGCCGACCCGCAACCGCGCGCATACATTGCGACTCGTGGCGCCCAGCTACTTTGCCCAGGACGGCGTCGACGAATTGATCTTCGTCAGTGACGCGGGCAACGACGATACACCCGCAGTCATTGCCGAATTGGCGCGGCAGTTTCCCGACAAACGATTGCGAATGCTTCGCAACGAGACCCGGCTGGGAGCATCTCAGTCGCGCAACGTCGGAGTTGCCGCCAGCACAAACGAATTGATTCTATTTTGTGACGATGATGAATACCTGGAAGCCGGATACGCGCGAATTCTGCGGGAAAAGCTGCAAGCATTGGATGCGGGCGCCATTTCCGGGCGTCGCATCTACATGCAGCCTGGCGAAAGCATGCCGGAGGCGCTGCTGCGGTTCGGACATGGAATGCGCGTCACCAAGCCTTTCCGGCCGTTGATCTGTGAAGGCGTGAATGGCGCGAGATTTTACGGCGATCTCGTGGTTCCCGTTACCAATGCGATAATTCTTACGAGGAAGAGTTTGCTGCTGAAATTCCCCTTCGATAGTTACTACTCACAAGGCAACGGTTTTCGAGAAGAGACTGATTTTCAGATGAATTTGTTCGTGAATGGATTCGATATCCGTGTCACAAACGATTGCCACAGTTTTCATCTGCCCATGTCGCAGGTTCGCACCGGAGGCCAGCGAACCTCGTTGCTGAAGCGACTCTACTGGTCGATCTACTACACTCACTATTTCTATGGAAAATATTATGAGCGCTATGCGCAGCGCTTGGGATTGCGGTCCCCGCGCTGGTTTGCCTTCATTATCTTTTCTATGCATGCCGCATTCCGTGAAACGCTGCGCCCTACGCTACACGCCGTCGCTATGCGTATATTGGCCCGCCGCGCGTCCGCGGAAACATCATGAATAATGTAGTCCTAACTGGCCTCTGCAGCGAGCGAGGTCCGCAGTGCCAAACGCTCTTCTCGCCCGCTTATCGCTGGACACGGAGCTCACGTAATGCGCCTACCGATCTCCTCAACAATTGGCGCCCACGCGGATGCACTGTCAGAGCTGCGGCCTCCATACCAACCACCCAAACAAAGGCCATAACCAAACCAATGGGCGCGGGTACCGAGCCGCCGTGCAAGGGCAATACCCAGACTCGGAACGCCTCGAAGAGCAAACCGGCCATCGTGCAAACGGTCAACAGCGGCAGCGAAACTGAAATGAGATCAATGACGTGCACAAAGCCCTTCCGACAACAAAACCACCAGAGAATCGGCGTGACGAAAACAATTTGCCCGACGGAATAGCTGATTGCCACGGGTAGCGCACCCCACGGCAGGCCGATCAATATGCTTGCTGATGTCAAACCGCCGCCTATCAAACCCCAGATAAACACATCTTTAGAACGTCCTTGGCTGACCATCAGCCATCCAGCGGAATTGTTCATCGGCTGCACTAGTGCTGAGAATCCCAGCGCTAGAAATATCGGAATGGTCTCATGCCAACGTGGGCCCAATAGAATTTCAACAACCCAGATGCGACCGACAATTAGCCATGTCACGAGCGGCGCACATATCAGCATGATCACTTGCATGATGTTCGTGTACGTTCTTACGTATGCATCGCGATTTCCATTGATACGCGTTAGCACCGGCACGACAACTTGAGTTAACGGATAGATAATCTGCGACAGCGGCGCCATCATCAAACTGTAGGCGCGTCCGTAGTAACCCAGAGCCTCCATTCCCCATACTTTGCCAATCAGCAGGTTGTCCAAGTTGCGCGCGAAGTAGTTGAGAAAGTTAAATGCGGCGATTGCCGAGCCGAATCTCGTCATCGTTCCCGTGCGTCGCTCCCAGCGCGGGGCGCCGGGCTGCCAGCGCGAGACCAGCACCGTGGCTGCTAAATTGAGCGCTTGCGTCGCAATTGGCATGAGCACGAGAGACCAGTAGCCGTAACCCAACAACGCAGCAAATATGCCAACTGCCGTTCCCGCAGCGTTCGCTCCAACATCAATCAGTGCAAGCACCTTGAAACGGAATCTACGTTGGAACAAGGCTTGGTATTGCGCACCAACGCCATTGAGGATAAACGTCAGTGCCATGGCGGACAGAATGCCTGTCAGCCTCGAATCGTGAAAGATCAGCGCTGCGAGCGGTGACAACAGCAACAGGGAAATGCTCAGTAACGCTCCAGCGATCGCGTTGATCCAAAACAGGCTGGAGGCCTCCGCGTCGGTGATGTCAGCGCTGTAAATGGTTGCCGAGGTCAAGCCGATATCACGGAATACGGAAAAAAAGGCAACGATGGGCGTTACCAGTGCAATGAGCCCAAAGTCCGACGGCGACAGTAGGCGAGCCAGAAAAGCAGTGGCGCCGAGCTGCAGAACGAGCTTAACGCCCTGACCTGCGACCGCAATCGCTCCTCCGCGCTTTACCGTCCGGCCGGCGTCAATTGCTGGCGCGCTCTCCGGCGGCTGCGCAATTGCGCGGTTTGCAAGCGATAGTCCCACTCGGTCCTTGCTACTCACCGGTGCTAGATACGGGCAGGCGCCGCCGGAGCCATCCTTTGACGCGGCCGAGCGGTCGCCTAAGGTGCCACTTCGCGCTCTTAATGCCGGATGCCAAGTGGAGACCGGTCGGAAGGTACAATCTCATATTGGAAGTGCATAGCACCGGCTTTCCAGACTGCCGTGCGATCTCCTGCGCCTGCACTCGATCACTTTCGTAAAATAGAACTGAACCCGTCTTCTGATATATTCCCGCCTTGTGAGTACTGTGCGCACCGAGCCGGATGCGCTCTGCCTGGCTCGGCAAGTCAATGAGATGCAACGTGCCGTAGGTTATGCCGTTATTGACTAACCACTCCTCGGTGAGGTCCCTATATTTCTCCAGTCGCGCGGAAACTATATGACCGATCTTTTGCGTTGGCATAAATAAGGGTTTCGCCGTGCGCAGGAATTCTCGATAGCGCGGGCCATCATCATTTTCCCGCGCAGACGGATCCACGCAAAGTATACCGTCAAGATCGAAGCAAGAGTTCTTGACGTTGGGATGATGAAATGCGTTCCATTCGAAGATGCGTGGCTGCGGCATCTCCTTAAAGAACAAGTCGACCGCACCGCCCCTGGAGGGAACGACGATCACAGCGCACGTCGTCATCCGTCCTGCAAAAGCCGACGCGCGCACACGTTCGATGCATCTTCGCATCGATGTCCCTGATGTCAGGCTGTCGTCGACAATCAAGACGTGCTTCGCGGCCAGCGGTTCCGCAACTGCTGCGCCAACCAGGCGGGTGCTGCCATGACCCGCGGAACCATTGGCCAGAAAGGTCTCGAGGTCCACGACCAGCTTATTGATATATAGTCCGATTAAGTAGGCCGGTATCATCCCGCTACGGGGAATGCCAACGACCAGATCGATATCACGGGGAATGAGATGAAGTTTTGCGCGAATGTCGGCAGATAGCTGTGCGATCGATTCATATCCAAACATGTTGCTCACGCTCCATCCAATAAATGGCCGATCACCCAAACTGCGCACGCAATCATCATCCCGAAACGACATGCAGAGGTCCATGACCGATTGCCGCGCAGGGGATGGTGCGTAATAGTTCGGTCATCAAGCAGCCGAAAGGGTGGTGTCCTCGTGTGTGGCCGCGGTGACATGATGGTCAAGCTTTCCGCAGATAGATGCCGGCCAACGTCTTGAGGGTCCGCAGATGCAGCCCCATGCGGACGAACGTCAGCAGGTCGAGAGGACCGGGCTTGATGCCGTAATGTCTGAAAGTCTGCAGATACAGTGCCTGTCGCATGAGTCGCGGACAGTCCCGCCATTTCGCTGCGAGCGTGCGATAGGCGCGGAGAATCCTGGCGTTCGATCCAACGGAGATCCTGTCAAGACGCGGATCCAGGTTCATGTGGTAGAGTGCGGCATCGACCAACTTTGCAGGGCCCGAGCGCTTCAGAACGCGGATGAATAGGTCGAGATCCTGCCAGGCAGGCATCTCCTGATCGAATAGTCCGGCCGCGATCAGTGTCTCGCGGCGCGTGAAGATCTGATTGCCAATGACATTGCCGAAGAACAGATCCTCCCAGCGGACGGAACCGGGGCGGGCAGTCGGGAACCGCTCGCTGCCGCGCTCCGTCACTTCCTGAGAGAACAGACAGGAAAACCGTTCACCGATCTGCTCGTGAAGCTGCCACTGGGCGACGAAGGCCGTGATGCGCTGCGGATGGAAGTAATCATCGTCGTCAAGTCCGGTAATGAATTCACCCCGTGCATCGCGGATAGCCAGGTTGCGCGATAGCGGCGCACCGAGCGATGTCTCGTTGCGGATGACCCGGATACGGCTGTCGGCGGTTCGGACTGTTTCGAGATAACTACGCGTGCCGTCGGTTGAACCATCATCCACGACGACGAGTTCGAGTGTTGTATAGGATTGCGTCAGCACCGACTCGACCGCCCGTCGCAGCAACGCTTCGCGATTCTTCGTCGGCAGATAAACACTGACCAGCATTGCGGGAGCCCTCTTCACGGCCTGATCATATAGGTCACGCTCGCAGCCGCGACCCCGTCGTTGTACTGAAATTGCGCTTGATTGGATTCGGCCTTGTTGTAGCGAAACGTCAATTTGAAATTCAGATAGGCCGTCGGGCTGTAGGCCAATCGCGCCTGTCCCGTAGTCACGCGGTCGAAGCGCGAAACAAATGTGACGGCGCTCGGGCTCGAATCGATGTAGTCGTGATTTTCTTTGGATACTGCCAACGACAATGCCAGGGTGTCCGAAGCCGCCCACACTGAAGCGATGCTGCCGCCATTGGACACAAAATAATCCGACTGCGCCTCCACATAGGCGGTGAGTTGGCGCCAACCTGAGACCACCCATTGCAAGTTATCAGTTGGTTGCCACTTCAGCGCCACCTGCCAGATGTCGCCCGAGTAAGTTGCGAAGTTTGACACTGGATAATCCCGCTTCAGATAGCCGGCGCTGGCGTCGAGCTCGGTCGCCGCGCTGAATACGTACTTGACCAATAAGCGCGCCGTATCCTCCCTGTAATCCGAACTGAACAGCGTGCCATTGGCAACGAAGTCTTGCGGAAAAGTTGCGTCCGTATAGCGATAGTCCAAAGCGATGGTGTTACTGGAAGAGGTCGCAAACTCGATTCCAGCGTTCCCGGCGTTGCTGTGATAGTCGTACAGCTGTTCGGGAACCGCCGTCTGCTGAGTATCCGCACCGATTACACCGCCGTAGACTGACCAGTGCGGTCCCAGTTGATATCGAACGGTCCCGAAATAGTCTTCCCGTTGCACCACGTCGCGAGCGTAATAGCCCGTACTGGCGAAATTGGCGAGTCCGCGGAAATAACTGACGCCCGCCTGGCCGGACCATTGCGTCGCAAGGCGCCAATCCCACTCGAGGTTACCCTTGCCGGAGATGTTGTTCAGGGAATCGTTATGTGTGTAGCGATTCTCATCCGCGCGAAAATTGAGGCCAAAAACCTGGTTGTCGGAGAACCAACGGCCATCACCACCCAATGAAATGGAATTGAAGCTATCCTCGCGAGTCGCCAGAGGACCGGCCACCGTCGTAACATCGGTAGAGGACGGGAGTCTGTACAGGTTGTCGTCATAGGTAAATTGATCGGCAGTGTAAAAATCGATATTACTTGGGGAATTCCGCGTTATCGGGGAATCCGTCGTAAGGGGCGAATCCGGCGTGTAAGGCAAATCCGCCCTGGAAGGCAAATCCACCGCCGCGACCGCCCACGGCCCAACCCCCATCAAGGCACCAACTGCCAATACGCGCAAGCTTTTCTCCATGGCCTTTAGCTCACGGCGAGATCGATAGCTTGTACGTTGGCGGCTGGTGAGACGTGGGAAGTTGCATGCATACCGGCCTTTGTTTGACGCACATTATCTATGGCCTGTCGGAGCCGTTCGCCCCGGACGCTCCATTTGAATTGCGATTTGCCGATCGTGAACGCGCTTTCTTGCATTCGATTCAAATCATCGAGACGATCGATATGTGAGATTATCTTCGGGACCAATCCCGAAAGACTGTCGCTGGACAGCATCGCGCACTGCAGTTCCGTGGGCAAACCAGCGGTAGCCTGCGAAACAGTAGCCACGGGAACACGCCCGAAAATATAATCCAGAAATTTGAGCTTGAAGCCGCCTCCTATTGACTCGGGAACAACCGCCAAGCGAGCGCTCGAAAGAAACGACGCGGCGTTGCTCACAAATCCGTGGAAGTGTGTCGCCCGACAGCGGCCCTGCAGCATTGCGAGCAGAGCAGGCGGAACATCTCCAACGATATCCAGTTCGATGCCCTGTGTCTTGAAAATCGGGTCGGCGATCTCGACAAAGCGGACCAGGTTTTCCTGTTTCACTATCCACTGGAACGAGCCCATGATGATCACGCGCCGCGGTGTTGCCGCGGTGATGTGCCGTGCGCTCGCGATCCACCCCGCGTAGCCAGGCGTTAACGCCAATGAGCGATTTTGGTCCAAGCCCGCGCCCAGTGACAGTAGGTCTTCGCCGGTGATGGTTGTCAGCAAATCTATGTTGCGTACAATCCGGCGCTCCAGCGCGCCCACTTTGATTGCGTTACGCCGGAGCGCCAGCCGTTTGAGCGCCGAGCCGCGGGCTTCGCGGGCCATCACACCCCAGAGAAGTTCCTCGTGATTGTGCGATACATGCACGAGAACCGGCTGCTGGGCGCGCCACTCGTTGCGATACGCGACACATCGATCCAGCGCCCACCCTGTTGCGTAGCTGTCGAGCACAACTGCGTCCCACGGTTCGCGCAATTGAGCCTCGAGCAGCGCGCGGTACGCTCTGGTCGCATCGATGGCAGCGGCAATCGGCCAGGACCCGAGTGAGGCGGCCGCTTTGCCACGCTTTTTCCCCGGCACCGCCAGCCATTCGACGTGCGTGGCCCTATCCGGCACCGCATCCGCGTTTCCGAGCCCCATGAATCGGACCAACATGCCCGACTGCGCCAGAGATTGCGCAAGATTTGCTGAATAAACCTTGGCGCCGTCGTCCGAAGGAAACGGAAAATTTCGTGAGATCCAAAGGCATCTCATTGTATGGCTCGCCGACATGGAAACCGGCGGGGTCATTTCCGGATCGACGCGGCAGGAGTCCATATCTGATAGCGTTCGCCGCGCAACGAGCGCCAAACACCCAACCCGGTGCCCGTAAACGCGGCAACCACCCCGGTCAGCTGCGCAAAAGGTTTCATCGACGAGATGCAGCCAAGCAGCAGCACCACCGCGGTACAAACTATCGACGCGACCGCTATTCGAGCGTGTCCCGCAATGATCAACGCAGCCACGAACGACATCGCGGCCAAGACCACTAAATAGATCGTGAACCAGCGGATCAATTTGTGCGACACGTATTTGTAAAGCGTGATTCCGTCAAGCCTGCGCAACTGCGGCCAGAGCAACCGGTGTACGTTGAACGCCTGGCACGCTATACGGGTCTTACGCCTGAATTCTTCACGCGCCGATACCACCGATTCCTCATAGGCCAATGCATCGCTGGCTTGAATAACCCGGTAGCCGCTGCACAAAATCATCAGCGAGACATACATATCGTCGATGATATGTTCCGGCGGCGGCTTGTGCAGCGCGCGTCGGATTGCGAACAGCGATCCGTCCGCTCCCATCATGGAGCCGCTTTCCATCTCCAGCTTCTTGATGGTTTCCTCGAACCGCCAGTAAGCCGATCCCGATGCAGCGGTTGCCGACGCGCCGTCATTGGTATATACGAGATTGCCGCAAACGCAACCGATTTCGGGGTCAGCGAAATAGCGTCGGAAATCGCCAACGCAATCCAAATCCATTAATACGTTCGCGTCGGTGAATATAAGTATCGGCGCCTGCGCCTTGGACGCCAGAAGATTCATGCCGTAGGTCTTGCCCCGGCGTTCTAAACCAATATGCAGCTCGATTTGAGATGCGTACCTTTGCAAGATTTCCGCGGTGCCATCTACTCCACCATCCACATAGATCAGTATCTCAAGTCCCGGTTCGCGAGCGCGCAATGCCAACAAGTTGTCTACTTTGCGCGCAATGACGCCCACCTCGTTATACGCGCAAACACAAATTGCGCAATTCAAAGGAACTTCGACAGTGTCGGCGGTTCGAGCGCGTTTTGCGGGATGGAATGCCTGCAGGACGATCAAGGACCAGGGATAGGTAACGAACGGGTGGCAGGCCGCCAGCAAGCACAGCATTCCAAGAATGAACAGCGCGATCGCCACGCTCAGCTCCCTACCCTAGGTACCAGCATTGTTGCCGGAGAATTCATAAGCGGTTGTTTGCGAATCCGCCCACCCAGCCACTGCGCGCCTCGTCCTTGGGCATTCCCCGAATTCCATAGCAGCAAGCTTAAGGCCAGGCCATGCGCAAACGGCACGTATATGCCGCTCAGGAAATAGGTAACGCCCACTGCGAGCGTCAAGAGTCGCGGCGCCGGAGAACAAAACAAGCAGCCAAACAGAAATCCGAAATACGCCACAGCGCCGACAAGGCCGAATTCAAACACGATCTTGAACAGCGCCATTTCACCGGCTGCGTCGTGCGACGCGTAGCCAGTGAAGGATCCGGCGCCATAGCCGAACAGGGTGCGCCACGGATCGTGCCATAGGAATCGGTCAAAGAGATAGAACCCGCCTACGAAGCGGGAGTAGCCGCTCGATCGAATCGTCCCGAACTCACTGACCCTCGAAATCAACCGGTCGGCATGGAGATATTCCTGCAACGGAATCAATACAACCAGTGCGCATAGACCGACTGCAAAGACACCCCAGCGGCGCTGCGCGACAATTGCCAACGGCAGGCAAATTGCCAGCACCATAATTCCGGTACCCGAGTACGAAACGAGCAGTGCAAACCCAAAGATCGCAAGCCTGCTTACTCTACCCAGGGTACCGAGTTCCGCGATGATGGCAACGGCGAGCAGCTGGCTGAAAAATGACGGCTCCAATAAAAAGACACCATTGGCCCGGTATTCGTGTGATCCGTATTCCGTTGCCGCCTGATGATTGAAATGCTGCACAATAAAAGTGTCGGGGACAAAATTCTCGATGGGAAATAGATAACGCACATTGACGACGAACTGCAGAACGTACTGTGCGATTCCAAGCAATGCGAAGACGGTGACAATTTGAATAAAAAACTTGATGATGCGCTCACTGTCGTTACTATGCGGCACCGTAAAAACGTAGGGCAGATGCACCGCGACGAGAAGCAGTAACGACGTGGGAGAAAACGCACCCGGCTGAAAAATCTGCATCAGACCCAGACAGCCGATCATCACGGCGAAAAGCGTCAGGCGCCGCGCATCGATGCGCACGCAGTCGGCGTATGAGCCAAGCATCAGCGCCGCCAGCACCAAGAAAAGCGAGACACCGATCCCCAGTGCGCCAAAAGGCGGAAACGCAAATTTCGACAGGAAGGTCGCTCCGACGAGGGGCGTAGCCAATAGAGCAAAACGCAGCGGGTTTACCGCTGCTGCCTCGGGCGCCGCGCCCCTCCCCGCGGCGCTCGGCAATACAAGGGATTTAGCCATCGATCACAGCGCCGAGCAACACGACTTCGTCCGACTCCAGTTGCGCCTTGACGCGCAATACATCGGCGAGCCGGGCGTCGTGACGTTTGGTCGCAATGACGGCGCCGCGCGCGCGCGCCGCGACGAGCTGTGCATCGGCGCACTGCAGAAACGGCGGTGTATCGACGATTACGACGTCGAATTTGCTGGGTGCACTCTCCAGCAGATAGCCGAATGATACGCGCCCAAGCATTTCCTGCGGATTTGGCGGCGGCGCGCCGGCGCACATCACCGACAGACAACTGAAATTCGGCACCTGAGTAATTGAGTTCTCGAGGCTTTCCCGGCCGCGAATGAAATCAACCAACCCAAACTTCGGTTGGAGCCCGAAAAGCCTGTGCTGTACCGGCGCGCGCAGGTTGGCATCGATCAGCAGGGTGCGCTCGCCAAGCTGCGCAAATGTCACGGCCAGATTTGCCGCCAGCACGTTGCAGCCGTTGTTCGGATTGGCCTCAATGACCGCCAGCGTCTTTTTGCCGCGGTCCAACCAACGCAGCACAATTTTGCTGCGCACGGTCCGCAGTTTCTCGGCGCGCTCGCTGTTGGGCTGATAGGCAGCGACTATGAGGGGACTCAGATCCGATTCGCCCGGAACCACGAGCGGAAAGATGGCCTGACGGGCAAGCGCGCGCCTGACATCCTGCTCTC
>Ga0209447_10000318_pt1 | contig 12840 bp, 11 predicted proteins | sample BogFormECP04_OM3_FD_188243 | JGI IMG/M metagenome (GOLD analysis project Ga0209447, IMG submission 188243) | Bog forest soil microbial communities from Calvert Island, British Columbia, Canada - ECP04_OM3 (SPAdes) (version 2) | ecosystem: Environmental > Aquatic > Freshwater > Wetlands > Bog ... | reverse complement strand
ACTCCATCGACAGGTAGGGCAAGCCTTGGGGATCGATGCCGGCATCGTACAGGCGCGCAATATGCGGATGTTCCAAGCTTGCGAGAATGTCGCGTTCGCGCATGAAGCGTTGTTCTAGATCGCGCCGCACGCGCGTCAGCGATGGCAGCTTTAAGGCCACTTCACGGTTGAACGCGCCGTCGGCGCGCTTCGCCAGCCACACTTCGGCCATGCCGCCGGCGCCCAACAGACGTATCAACTCGTACGGGCCGACGCGATCGCCGGACTGAAGTCCGGTGGGCTCGACGCGCCCGTCTTGCTCGTCGGCGGATTCAAGAAAGGTAGCCGAGTTCCTTCTATCGCTCGAGTCGTTGAATTCCTGCAGCAAGGCCTGGCGCAGGGGAGCCAACAGGTCCTGGTATTCCGCTGGCAGCGTTTCCAGCCAGCGACGCCGCCCAACGTCATCCAACGGCAGTGCCTCGTCGAGCAGACGGCTCATCAGCGCGATTTGGGGGCCGGTTGGCCGCATTCGTATCCCTAAAACCGGAGGTCGGCTTTGCCTGAATTGTCGCATGCCGGCCGAGGCTCTAAGCAGAGAATGATTGTCGCGATCGCGTGCAACTGCCGATCTTTTCTCACGCAAGCAAGTCTAAGAAATCCCTGACAAAAAGGAGTGCCGGGCCCGCGGGGACAACCCGGCGTTTAAGGAGATCTGGGCGGTGGTCAGGGCTATCTCGCGTGGCCGCGACCGAAATTGCGAGATTCCGCCCCTCGACTCGCAGCGGGCGGTCGCGAGCGTCTGCTTAGCCGCTGGTCAACGCGATGCGTGTGAGTACGCGGTTTACGTTGCATGAGAAATTTCTTCGGCAAAATACCAGCTATGTCCCTCCGGGTCCTCAACGCCGTAGCGCCGATCTCCATAGGGTCGGTCACTCGGCTTTTCAAGTACAATTGCGCCAGCTTTAACTGCGCGCTCGAAGTGATTGTCAATGCCTTCCACGCGCACGTACAGGTTCTGTGTTGCTTGACCTTGCCGCTTTGGATTTCGGTACTGGGGCCCCGGATACCCCATCATAATGACGCCGTCGTTGCCGACCTGCATCTCGGCATGCGCAAATTCCCCATCTGGGATTGGATGCCGCAAGCTAAATCCAAAGGCCTTTGCGAGCCAATCCAACGCCCCGCGTAGATCCTCATACAAAAGGTAGGGGGTGATGCGGGGTGTGGAGTAAGCCATCTATGCCATCTCCTTGCGATCGTTAGAACTAGCCTACCGCAACCCGGTGATGGCGCAACTTCAGGGGAGCGATGTGGATGCAAGTGTCACGTTCACAGGCTCCAAGTGGAAGGCGTACTGAGATAGACAAACGCGCAGGAAACTCCGCGCGCCGTATCCCCCTTGGCGCAACACCGAACGATGCGTTAACCATACGACGCTGGCAGTGCCCGCGAAGAATGCTCGATGAGCCAAGCGAATCAGGGCCTGTACCGGAGCGGCCCGGCCCACTCGCAGCGCGAATAACAGCTGCGATTCGAATCCTACGTGGGCGAGCTCATCGGACACGAGACCACGGCAGAGCACCATCAGGCGCTGACAATCCGTGGCCGTTTCGAGTGCTCGGTAGTACACGATCCCGATCAGCTCTGCGCTGATTAGTACGTATAGGTAGAGTTCCAGACCCGCGAGTCGTCGTACTAGACGAAACACCCGATCGGTCCAGTCGGTCCTCTTGATCGCGATATGATGGTCCTCCATGAAGGCTCGGAGCAGCGCCGCGTGGCTCTGCTCCTCGCGAATGAATAGTTCGAAGATCCGGACGAGCGCGGGGCTATGGTGCGCATGCGAGAAGCGTTGAGCCGCTCGCAGAAGCGTACATCCCTCAGACCGTTCCCCGAGCTGATACGTCGCAATCGAACTCGCAACAAGTTGCCGCTCATCGAACCTCAGAAGATCGGAAAGGCCGTGCGGAACACAACGCGGATGCTGAGCATGGTGTTCGAAGTGATTCAGCCAGATCTCGAAATCAATCGGAGACATGTCGCCACCCCCCTGAATCCCCAACAATCAGCAGTGTGCGAGCCACTTCGGGCAGTTCTGTGGAGGGATTCGGGCAAATTCTGGCAGGGGCACTGCGGCGGAGTGCCCGGTAGCGGCCTTACCATCGCATCAAAGGGGGATCCGAGTGCGCGCCACGCAATCAAGGTCGAAAGTTCCGATTCGCCTGACTTAAACTTGCCATGGCAAGAAGACCATCGGAGGACCCATAATGAAGCCCGTCATGAACATCGACGAGATAAAAGATCTTGCGCGCCGAGGCGACGGTTGATTACTACGACCGCGAGGGGACCGCGGGGCATCATTCCTAATCGGACGTCGCTCAGTCATGACCTTCGATGACTTCCACAACTCACTGACGGCCTCTCAACCGCCAGTGGAACTCACACCAGCCCTCGCCGGCTTGTGGTGGGATGCCAAAGGCGATTGGAAGCAGGCGCACGAAAGAGCACAGGAGGATGAAGGTCCCGAGGCTTCTTGGGTGCACGCCTACTTGCATCGCAAGGAAGGCGATCAGGAGAACGCGGCCTATTGGTACCGGCAAGCGGGAAAGCCCGTTTGCCGAGAACCATTCGTCGCGGAGTGGCGCCGCATCGTGAGCGACTTGGTGGGCTAGCGTCCGCACCGGGAGGTCGAGGCCAGCACCGACGCAGCATCTTTGTGTTGACCTGGCCGAGTGCTTGAAAGCTTAGCTATTCCGGCAAATTCATTTTCTTAAGGAACGCCTTGTAGCGGGGATCCGCCTTGAGCGGGTTCAGATAAGGATCGCTCTTAACGCTCCACAAGTTGGAATCCTTCTGCGTGAACGCCCGTTCCAGCCAGAGAAATGCGGCGTCACTCTCTCCCCGGAACGCGTGGACGTAGGCGATGGTGTACACCGAGTTCGATGCAAGCCCGGTAAGTCGCTTGAGCGCTGCGTCCGAGTCGGCCTGTCGGCCCAGCGCGTGGTTGATCACCGCGCGACCAGCCCATTTTCTCTCCTCGCCGGGCTCCAAATCGATTTGCTGCAGCGCCGCTTGCTTCTCTCCTTTGAGCAGCAGTGCTTTTGCCAGGTTGGAGTGGATGGCCGTGAAGTTCGGCGCAATTTCGAACGCTCTCTTGAGCGCCGCTTCAGCCTCGTTCCAATGTCCCGCCGCAAGGTGACTTAAGCCAAGTAGGTAGTAGCCGTTCGCGTACAGTGGGTCGAGGGCGATCGAAGAGTTCAGATCGCGAATGGCCACATCCCATCGACCGAGCGCATAAGGCGCGTTGCTGTGAAAGGCAAGGATTCGCGCGTTACCCGGCGCGAGCGCGAGTGCGCGATCGAGTTCGGCCGCGCCCGCAGCCCAATCCCAGTCATGCCGAATGTGGATGAGGCCAAGTACGCCCATTGCGAGTTCCGATCGCGGATCGAGAGAGCGCGCGCGCTCGGCGTAGCGGCGGGCTTCCTCGTATCCCGTGTCGGGTTGCGCGTACCCGAATGCCGCCTGCGTCCAGTAGACATAGGCGAGCCAGGCGGGTACCTGCGCAGAATCCGCGTCGAGTTCCATGGCCTGTCGAAAATCGCTTACCGCCTGATCGGACCCCGCCATGTCGTATCGATTGAACGCCTGCCGGCCCAGCAGATACAGGCTGTAGCCCTCGACGTTCTTCAAGCTCGGCTGCGACTTGAGATCGGTGGTGCCCATCGACACCTGTAGCGCTCGGACAAGTCCTAGCGAGATTTCATCCTGCACCTTGAGCACGTCGACAAGATCTCGATCATAGGATTCTGACCAGCGCTGCGCACCATCGCTCACGTCGATGAGCTGAGCGGTCACACGTATGCGATCTCCGGACTTGCGCACGCTCCCTTCGAGCACATAGGCCACACCCAACTTGGCACCAATCGCGCGCAGATCCTCGTTGTGCCCCTTGAATTGGAATGACGACGTCCGGCTCGTGACCTTAACTCCGGGAATCCTCGCGAGCAGATCTGTAATCGCCTCGGCGATGCCATCCCCGAAATACTCCTGATCCTTCTTCTCGCTCATGTCGGTGAACGGTAGTACGGCAATTGATTTGTCGCTGACGACAGCAGAGGTGGCAGGTGTTTCGTGTTTGGCCGTGACGCGGTCAGAGAGCCAGAGCTTGTCGGCCAAGAAAAGAGCAGCAAAAAGTACGAGAGCGATGACGGCTGCTGCGATGACCCAGACTCCTCGCGGCGCTGCAGCCTTAGGTTTAGTGGCATGCCCCTGAGGCGCGTGGGTGCGTGCAGGAGCTGACCCTGGCGACAGATGCTGCCCGACCGCGCCGACCAATTGTGCGATTGCAGCATCGCTTCCACTAGCGCCCACCTCGATCCATTGCGACTCGTTCAAGAAATACTCAAAAGCGGGTGTCAGCGGTGCGGTATCCAACCTAAGCGCAATAATCGGATGGCGCTTGGAGGTTGCCCGCTCAAGTTCCTTGCCCACATGCGGGGATGCTACTGCCTGTTCCGATAGGATGAGGACCAAGATCGTGGACTCGTTGATCGCTCGAACGATGCCCTCGGCATACAGCGTGCCGGGTACAACATTTCGCGGTGCGATCCAGCAAAGGAAGCCAGCTGCTTCTAACGTTGAACACACCCTTTGCGCAAGCATTGCATCGTGCGAGGCATAACTGATGAACACACGGTGCTGCCGCCCCGGCACTTCTGCGTTACCGGCTGGACCCTGAAGATTTCCGGATTCGCCTGGTTTGCCGGTCTCGTCCATGGCACGGGCTCTCGGTTACTCGCCCCATAGCCTACCGTAAGCTGCGGGCGGCCGCTTCAAGGCAGCGAATTCGGGCTCATTTCACCTTCGGTCCGGGCATGTCGCGCCCGCCTTGGTGGAGGATAAGTTTCTCGACGTTGCCGGAGGCGGCGGTGATAAACGAAATCTGCGCGTTCACGACCTTGAGAAAGAACTCACTCTCGCTCGTCGGAAAGATCGCAACTTTCTGCTGACCCGTTGCCTGACTCATCAGTTGCTCACCTTCGAGGGTGACGGTCAGGACAAAACCAGGTGCGAGCTGATAGTCCCCCACGTATCGCCTAAGTACGTCGGACGGCACCTTAACCTCGACGGGGGCCGCGGGTAGCGGCTCGTTGGTGCGCATCGCCCTGTCCGTCGCACCGTTGGGACGCGTAATGACCAAAGCGGCCACATTTCCCGACGCATCCTTCTCGAAGGCGAGCCGAACGAAGGAGTCCTTGAAAAAGAACTCGTGATCGCCAGAGGCAAACATCTCCGCCCTCGGTAATCCAGCGCGCTGCGCGAACAACTGATCGCCCTCGCGCTTCACAGTGCCAAGGGTCTGGTCGCTGTTCCGATAAACCCCTACGTAGGCATCGAATTCCTTCGGGTCGAGGTTTACTTTGAGCGGTTCGCGGTACGGATCGCCAATCGCAGCAGCGGCAAGTTCGGTCGCCAGGAAGCCGGTATCGAAATCGTGTCCATCCGAATTGGTGAGCATCGCTACATAGACATGATCCTCAGGCAGCCGCGCGACTTCCGACACATAGCCAAAAATGCCGCCATTGTGACGAACGATGGAATGGCCGTCGTAGGCGTCAATTACCCACCCATACCCGTAGTGTGTGTCATCGCCATCCGCAAGCTTGTAGGACGTAAAAGCACGATCCCACGACGCCTTCGACAACAGTTTTCCGGCCGATATTGCAGCGTCCCAAATAGCGAGATCGTCAACCGATGACATCAGGGATCCGGCGGCGTAGGGCTGGGTCATGCTGAGGTATGTGGCGTTAACCCAGTTGTCAGCATTGCGGCTGTAGCCGGATGCGCGTCCCGGTATAACCGCCGAATTGCTGCCGTAGTAAGAATGCTTCATGCCCAGTGGCTCGAAGATATTCTTGCGAACATAGTCGGCGTAGGACAAGCCGGAAACTTTCTCGATAATGGCGCCGAGTAAGATGTATCCGGTGTTGTCGTACTTCCACTTGGTTCCCGGCGGGAACTCAAGCGGGTCATCCTTGGTTATGTCGATAATCTGCTGCACGGTCATATCCTGCCGCCACATACCTCGCCACTTAAGATCACTCGTGTAGCTCTTGATCCCCGAGGTGTGCGTCAACAGGTTTTCGATGCTGATTTTTGCGCCCTTGTCCGGATAATCTGGCAAGTATTTGTGCAGATCATCATCTAGAGAGAGCTTCCCCTGCTCGACGAGCATAAGGATCGCGGTCGATGTGAACTGTTTCGTGAGCGATCCAATTTCGAAAACCATGTCGGGCCGCATTGGCGTCTTAAGCTCCAGATTTGCCATTCCGTAGCCTTTCCTAAATATGACGTGACCCTCCTTGACCACAACAACTGCTGCGCCGGGTCCATCCACGGAAAATTTTGCTGACAATAGCCTGTCCAGCTCGGACGCTAGTTGGGCTGCGGGGCGCTGAGTGGTCTGCTGGGGAAAAGCGGGAAACGCGAATCCGTCGAGGAGAATAAGCGCAAAGAAAGCTGTAAACGTGAGATTCTTTGAGAGCATTGTTGACCTTTTATCGATCCGAATTGCGGTTGCATCACCAATTTTCGCTGGCTTCGATTAAGATCTCGGTGCCTGGCACCGCAACACCGTGCGCCGTGTTCTTGATCGCATCGATCGTGGCGTATCGAGTGGAGGTTTTCATGGTGTCGCTGATTGAGTCCCACACCTGAAATCTATGCACGGCGATCTTCATACTCGTTTCTCCGAAAATCAATTTGTAAAGAAGTTTAAGTAGATTCCCTTGGCGTGTCCGGGTCAACCTGCGATGGCAATTGGTCTTGGCGTACGGCCAAAGGCGACTGACGAACGCCAGAGAACGGGCCAAAAGCATGCATATCGGGGAGAAAAGCGGCGGCCCGCAAAGTGTCGTTCGACCTGCACAAAATTTCTGAAATAATGGGAGTCCCCACCGCCTCCGAGAGACACTATGCCGTCGATGTTATCGTTGATATTCCGTATCCGATGGCTTGTACTCGCTGGCGCCTTGCCGGGCGCTTTGTTCGCGGCAGACCTGCAGATCGAGCATGTGACGATCGTGTCTCCCGAGAGAGGCAATCCGATGCGCGATGCTGTGGTGCGTGTGCACGACGGCCGCATTGTCGCGATCTCGACAGCTACTGGCGCAACGGCTCAGTCAACTAGGGACACGATTGCGCTGGATGGCTCAGGGCTTTTCTTAGCACCTGGCTTGATCGACAGCCATGTTCACCTCGGTGAGATTCCTGGGATGACGGCAGAACAGGAAGCCCGGCATCCAGATATCGGCAAAGCGGCCCGGAAACAGATTCCGCGCAGTTACCTGCTGTATGGCTTCACGACACTGATCGATCTGATCTCGACGCCGCAAGGCATGGTGCGCTGGAAGAGCCAGCACAATGCTCCCGACGCCTACTTTTGTGGCGGCGCGGCGCTGATGGATGGCTATCCGATGAATTATACGCCGAAGCCGCAACGCTATCAGGGTTGGCCCTATATGCTGATCGAGCCCGGTGCGCGGGCGCCCGACGGGATCGATCCGGCAATGCATACGCCACAGGCTGTGGTCTCAAGAATGAAGGCCGATGGCGCGATCTGCGTAAAGACATTCTTTGAACGCGGCTTTGGCGGGGTTCGGAATCTGCCGGTGCCGAAGCTCGATACGATTCGCGAGGTCGTCAGGGCCGCGCACGCCGCTGGAATCCCAGTGTTGATGCACGCCAATTCAGATGAGGCTCAGAGATTCGGGCTAGATGCCGGCGTTGACATCATGGCCCACGGACTGTGGAATTTGTATCAAGAGCATTCCACAACGAGCGAGGTCACGCCGGGAATGAAGAAAATACTGGACGAGGAACTCGCGCGAAACGTTGGCTTGCAGCCAACGATGCAGGTGCTCTACGGCCTCAGAGATGTCATCGGCGCCTCGTTTCTTGCGGATCCACGATTAACTCGCGTTCTGCCATCGATCTTGATTGACTGGTATCGGTCCCCCGAGGGTCAATGGTTTCATGCGGCCGTGTCTCAGGACATGAAATTGCCTGCCGATGCGGGCCCAAGTGAACTCGCGCATCCCGCCGATGAGGGGTTCGCCTCCGTTATTGATCGCGGCAAACATGGGACTGCGTACGTTGTTGCGCGACACGGCCGTATCCTATTCGGCACCGACACACCGAGTGCCCCAACCTACGCTAATCCACCGGGTCTCAATGGCTGGCTGGAGATGCAGCGGCTCATGGACGCAGGCGAGACTCCCGCGCAGATCTTCAAGTCCGCGACTCTGACGAACGCACAGACACTGAAGCTGGATGGTGATATCGGTACCGTGCAGGTTGGAAAACGTGCCAATTTACTGCTACTCCGGCAGGATCCGACGCAAACGATTGACGCCTATGCTGGGATCGCGAAAGTGATACTCAACGGGCGAGTATTGGACCCATCCGAACTGACGGCTAACGCTGCGCACTGAGGTCCGGAACCATTCGACGGCGTCGGACACCCGTGTGTTCACCCGGCTTGCGCGCTGCACGGTTTGGCTAGTTCGACGGACGCCTCTTGAACATCTGATCAATCTTCGCGTTGAGTGAGTCGATCGCTGCGGCATTCGACTCGGCGATCGACACAGCCTTCCTCGCGGCGTCGGAAGCCGCCGACGCGGACGCTGCAGTCACCTTGTTGGCTGCCGTCGCATTGCTCGACGATTTCGCGAGGTCGGTCTGCAGTTTATTGACCTGTCGCTCCAAATCGGCGATTCGCGCTTCCATGGGTTTGAGGTCGGTGCAGCCTGCAGTGATGATTACCAGCAAGGCAAACACTGACGCCTTTGCCATAGTCATTTCCTATTCCTTCGTGTCAAAAACCGACCGAACCATAGTGGAATATCGCGCACGCCTGACTCGCTACACAGTGGACTTTCTGCCTATTGCACCAGAATGGCGGCGAGCGACAGTGTTTTGCATTCGCTGCGTCGCTGGCGCGATACCTATTTGCCAGGCACTACCGGTAGGATCAACGCCGAAGGATGCGTGTAGTCATGGAAAACAACGTTGGTCGCTGAGATGAATTGTTGTCCCGTCTCGGGCTGCTCTGCCGTGTTCAGATTTCTGTTGAATCGAGGGAAGTTGCTGCTCGAAATCTCCAGTCGCAGCGCGTGGCCTTTCAGAAAGACATTGCTGGTGGACCACAGATCGATGGTGACCTTGTACACCTGACCGGGCTTCAACAGCTCGGCCTTTTCCCGCGAATCGCGATAGCGGGCGCGGATGATTCCGTCTGTGAGATTGCGGGCGAAGCCATCCGGGGCAACGTCCACCAATTTAGCCGTGAAGTCGGTATCTACGGCGGAGGATTCCACGAAGAGCTCGACTTTGACCGGACCGGTGACTTCGACGTCCTCAGGAAAGGCACGAGTCGAGTACACCAAAACGTCGGCCCGGGTTTCGGCTGGCCGTTGGTCACGCGCACCGGGTTTCAAATGAGCTGAATCACAGCACAATGGACCGCCAATCGTTGCTACCGGGTTCGCAGGATCATAGACATAGTGATCCGGCGGCTCAGAATTTGGCGCCTTGGTCGATAAACTGCCGTTTCCGCCTGCTGAATTCGCAGCGCCCTGCGAGTGCAGAAAGTATTTTGTGTTCTTGGCGCGGGCTAGCGGCCAGTCATCTTCCTGCCGCCATTGATTCAGGCCCATCACAAAAATCGTCACCGGTTTCTGTGCGAATTCATTTTGCGAGCCCTTGAATAGGTAGTCGTACCAATCAAGAGTGGCGTCGTTTGTGTTGAACTGCGCGAGGGCACCAAAATCGACGTCGCCCACCTTGCGCCCCATGCCGGCGTGACCGCCCAATGCGACCAGCAGATGCTGCCCACGACGCGCGGTTTCGCTCCCCGCCTGCGTCTTGAGGCCCACATAATTTTGCAGCGAACCGCCCTGAAAAATGTCATACCAAGCGGCGATGCTGAGCACTGGTACAGTGATGTCGGCGTAGTGCTCTTGAATGGACCAGCGCCTCCAATAGTCGTCGTAAGCCGGATGCGTCAGCCAATCGAGAAAATAAGGTGCCAAGGAAGCCATGAGCGCGGAGGCCCGGAAATCAATAATGTTGAACAGCGGGTAGCTTGCTAGAGGGAGCTGTGAGTCTCCGACACTGGCGTCGGTCGCCCGATCCAGCTGTCGGTCGAAGGTGTCTTGAGCCAGCGCGGAAGTCCAGGACTCGCCGAACCACTGCTCGAAGGCGCCGCCCTGATAGGTCCAGTTTTCATGATAGTTGCTCGCGGTCACGACCGCACACAGTCCGGCGAGATGCGGTGGATGGGCGATCGCCGCCAGCATCTGCGTTGCGCCAACGTACGACCCGCCCCACATGCCGACCTTGCCATTGGAATAGGGTAGAGCTGCGGCCCACTCCACGGCGTCATAACCGTCCTCGGATTCGTGCTTGAACACGTACCACTCCCCTTCGGACGTGTAGCGGCCACGCACGTCCTGGATGATCATGACGTAGCCTCGGGCAGCTCCTTGCAGACCAAAGCTGACGCCATTGTTCTTGTCATACGGAGTGCGCTGCAGGAGGACGGGAAACTGGCCATCTGCCTTCGGGCGGAAAATATCGGCGTAGAGTGTCACGCCGTCCCGCGTTTTCATCGCGACATTGCGTTCGAAGGTGACTGCATAAGGATCGTCGGCACGGGCGGCACCGATGAGCAAATTGGCGACAACCAGAAATAGGAGCGAGAGCCCGATTCGATGCATGGATCAATTTCTCCCGCAGGCAATTGTCGAGGTGCGCAGCACTAAGTGTCGCGGAGCTATCCTCATTCATCCAACCTCTTTAGCTTATCGCACGCGGCGAGTGTCCGCATAGAGACTGCCATTTCCGCACCGTTGTCTGCAGGAGCACGGCTCGCATCGCAAGCCTCCTGCCGCCTCGAGACTGCGCCTCCGCGGCGCCGGCCGTGTATCCCGGCCGCTCGGTTCGATGCCAACCCTACTTCTTTGCTTTGATCGCTTCGATCGCGTCCATGATACGGGTCATGCGTGCAGCCAGTGCCTCATAGGGCGCTGGCGTCGCCATGTCGAGACCGGCCTTCTTGTACAGCGTGTAAGGGTAGTTCGAACTGCCGGCCTTCAACATCGCTATGTAGCGCGCTCGCGCGGGCGCGCCTTCCTTTTTCAGTGCGTCGGCAAACGCGGCGGCGCCGGCTATCGAAGTCGCATTTTGGTAGACATAGAAGCCGTAGTAGAAACTCGGGATATAAGTCCATTCCACGCAGTAGGCGGGGTCCACCTTCAGCACGCCCTGCGAGTCGCCGTAATATTTCTTGAGTAAACCACAGTACATGTCCGTCATTCGTTCGCCCGATACCGAGTCACCTTTTTCCATCTCGTCGTGAATAGCAAGCTGGAATTCAGCAAACAGGGTCTGCCGAAAGAAATCGACGCGAATCAACTCCAGAGCCTTGCCCAGATAAAAAAGCTTCTCGGCATCGGTCTTCGCATGCGCCACCATGTAGTCGCTGAGCAGCATCTCGTTCGTGATCGATGCAGTTTCGGCAATAAAGGGCGAATAGCTCGCGTACTCGAAAGGCTGCGCCTTGTTCGCGAGCAGTGAGTGAACGGCGTGCCCCCATTCATGCACGAAGGTCGAGAGCGATTCGAAATCGTCGTAGTTATTGAACAGCAGCGCGTCCTTGTGCAGCTTCAGATACCGATACAGCACCGGAAGGTGCCTATTCGCCTCGGACACCAGCATGCGATAGACCGACTCCGGCATGTCGTCGCCTAAGATTGCATCGGCTAGCGCGCTCGCGAAGTGGCGCTCCTTGGCGTCAAATTCTTCGCCCATCACCTGCGTCGTCAGCGTGGCGCCGAACGTGCCCTGGTAGGCGCTGTGCACGGCCCAAAATGCATCGAAGACCTTGTTGCGGTCGGCGACGATTGGTCGCCTGGCGATATTTGATGTAGGCCGCGTCGTCGAGCCTCACGACACTGCCGCCCGACAGCGTGACCGTCGGGAATGGAAGTTCGCCGTTAGACAGCTGACTGTAGATTATATCAGGCTGGTTCAGCACATTGGCCGCTGCCGCCATCACCCTCTCCGCCTCCGTATTCAGGGTATGTGATGCGTAACGCAGCGAATCTTCGAGAAAGAATCCGAAGCGGTGCGCGAGCTCCGGCGATTGCCGCTCGAAGGCGTGAACCTTGTCGGGGCCCAGCTTGAGAATTTGGGGTCTCAGCCAGGCGGTCTTTTCGCCGATAGCGGTGGCGAGCGCCTGCGCGGCCTGCACCCGTTCCTGGTTGACGCCGATCGACACATTCTCATCGCCCATCAGCGAGGCGTAGGTGCTGAGGCGTGCCGATTCCTTTTTTGTTGCGCTGATCGCGCGCAGGGCCGTGAGCATGTCCGTTGCGTTCTGGCCAAGCGTATCTTGGTATTTGTCGAGCGCGCCGGCCTGCGCCAAGATCTTATCGTGTTCCAGCGTCCAGTCCTGCGGCGAGGGATAGAGTTCGCTGAGATCCCATCCGTACTCGGGGTCGTCGGCCCGGGGGGTGGTCGCGCCGTAGGTGGTCAATGTCATCATAGAGAGGACCGCTGCGGCAAGCCACCGGGTGACAAAACGGGTGTTCACGGGATGCATAGTGCGTGCTCTTTCAATGCGCCGCGTTGCGTTCGGGAACGACATGCAGAGTGGCATTTTATTGATCGTCATGATCTGCAGGCTACCCCACTGATACTCCCTCGCTTGGGTCAGAAATGGGGAAGTTGGCGCAGGCAAATTTGATTCTATGCCTGGCTAGCCTACCGTAAGCTTTAAACGACTGCTAAGTGGCAATG
>Ga0209447_10000316_pt1 | contig 12883 bp, 11 predicted proteins | sample BogFormECP04_OM3_FD_188243 | JGI IMG/M metagenome (GOLD analysis project Ga0209447, IMG submission 188243) | Bog forest soil microbial communities from Calvert Island, British Columbia, Canada - ECP04_OM3 (SPAdes) (version 2) | ecosystem: Environmental > Aquatic > Freshwater > Wetlands > Bog ... | reverse complement strand
GGCCTGCTCGCGCTGGTTCTGGCGGCGGTGGGAATTTACGGCGTCATCGCCTACACCACGCGCCAGCGCACCCATGAAATCGGCTTGCGTATGGCTTTGGGCGCGCAGACCACCGATGTCTTCCGCATGGTGCTAGGCAACGGACTGCGCTTGATCCTCACGGGCCTCGTCTGCGGCCTGGCTCTGTCACTCGCGCTGACGCGTTTTCTGCGCACCGTACTTTTCGGCGTCGGCGCCACGGACTTCATCACCTTCGCCGCAGTCGGCCTGCTGCTCAGCGCCGTCGCGCTGCTGGCCTGCTACATCCCCGCCCGCCGCGCCATGCGCGTGGATCCCATGGTCGCCCTGCGCTACGAGTAGCTGCTACAACCGTGATGCGCATCGTCTATTTTTGAATTTGTAGCGGCGCACTTCGGTGCGCCATTGGTGACACGGCGATCACTGTCGGCAGTCCCGCGAGGCGGGACCACCGTTACGGTACGCGTTTGCCGATCTTGATGTGAGTGGCGCCTGGCGATGACGTGTGGCCTTTGAGTTCATAACCCAGCTCAAGCAGATTCAGGTCTTGAAACAGGCGTTCTCCTGAGCCGAGCAGCGCCGGCGAGATTACGAAGTGCATGTCATCAACCAGACCAGCGCGAAGATACTGCCTCATCGTCGAGACTCCTCCGCCGAGGCGTACATCCTTTCCGTCCGCAGCCTCTTTGGCCCGATCCAGAGCGGCGTGAATGCCCTCCGTAACGAAGTGGAATGTTGTACCTCCCTGCATGGTGATGGGAGCGCGGGCGTGATGAGTGAGCACAAACACCGGAGTGTGATAGACCGGGTCGTCGCCCCACCAGCCCTTCCAACTATTATCAAGCCAAGGCCCGCGCACCGGCCCAAACATATTGCGCCCGATGATCCATGCGCCGATACCTTCGAAGCCCTCGCGAACCATGTCGTCGTCCAAGCCCGTGGTTCCGCCTTCGCCACCGTGCATCTGCTGGTGGCTGCGAGTGCCGAATTGCCATCCAAAGACAGCCAAGCCTCCGACGCCAAGAGGATTGGCAAGATCCTGGTGGGGGCCGGCACTATACCCATCGAGCGATACCGAAAAGCAGTGGACGCGAAGCCTGGACATGACAAATCCTCTGGATTCATATCTGATTGCAGAATGCAAGCGTGCCAATTCTCGGCCAACTCAAGTTGGTCGTGCGACTTTGCTGTTGAATTCGTAGCGGCGCGATCGTGCGGCGCGAACCGCCGGGGCCTTACAGTCCGGTCGTCAGCACGGCGCGGAAGCGCACTTTGCCGCTCATCATCGCCTCGTAGGCGTCGTTCACCTTCTCCAGCGGGAAAACCTGCGTCATGGGACGCACACCGGTGAGCGCACTGAATCGCAATGTGTCCTGCGAATCAATCGAGGCGCCCGAATACCAGCCTCGCAACCCGGCGCGGCTAAAGATCGCCGTGATCGCATTCACCTGGATTGGCGTATCCGGCACGCCCAGCACCATCAGCTTGCCGTCAATTCCCAAGCCGCCAAAAGCCGTAGTCATCGCGTCTCCGCCGGTGACCGTCGCGAGAATAGTTTTCGCGCCGCCCAGTTTCAGCAGTTCTGCCGCGACGTCCTGCTTGTCGCTATCAATGTAAACGTGCGCGCCGAGCTTCTTCGCCAATTCCGCTTTGTCCGCGCCGCGCGCGATAGCTACCGTCTTGCAGCCGCACTTCGCAGCGAACTGGACCCCCAGATGTCCCAACCCCCCGATGCCGTATACGGCGACCACTTCGCCGGGGCCGACGCCGGAATTCCGCAGCGAATTGAACGTGGTAACGCCAGCGCACATCAGCGGTCCCGCATCTACCGCAGAGACTTCGTCTGGAATCAGCGCCAGCGTGACCGCCGGCGTCACCATGTATTCCGCGTAGCCGCCGTCATGCGAGATGCCGGTAACCGCGCGATCAATCAAGCACAAGCCGAAGAGTCCGCGGCGGCAGGAATCGCAATATCCACAATGCCCGCCGTACCAGCCCACTCCCACCCGGTCGCCAACCTTCCAGCCCTTAACGCCGCCGCCGAGCGCGTCCACCACGCCCGCGACTTCGTGTCCCGGAACGCGTGGGTAGGTGATGTTGGGCAACAAGCCCTCTTTCGTCAGCGAATCGCTGTGACAGACTCCGCAAGCTTGCACTTTCATTCGAACTTCGCCCGGGCCAGGCTGCGGAATTTCGCGTTCTACGATCTCAAACGGCCCCTTGGCTTTCGGAACTTGTACTGCGCGCATTTTTGCCATGATTCCTCCGTGCGAATTAGAGTTTTGACCGCGCTGAATTTAGCACAGTGCTTGGTTCGATGCTTTAACGAGACGCTGCGTTTCGGAAATTCTCACATGCGCCGGATGATTCATCCGCGCGCGATCGTCATCCTGAACCCGCGGCGGCGGGTGAAGGATCTCTCTTCGATCGCCGCATCGCCGGGTACTCTAAACCAGCAGAGAGATCCTTCATCGCTGCGCTCCTCAGGATGACGGCGCAGAGGCTGGGAAGCTCGCGAGGCATCACACAACACTGTGTTCCGCCTTCGTTGACAGCACCGGACCCGCATGTTAGTTTGCGCGACGGCATGACTTCAACAGATCCTTCCAGCGCGCGCAAACGCATCGCCGTGATTCCCGGCGACGGCATCGGCAAAGAAGTAATCCCTGAAGCGGTAAAAGTTCTGCAAGCTGCAGCTGCGTCCGGCGGCAGGGAAGTAGCGCTTACAGAATTTGATTGGGGCGCGGACCGCTATTTGCGTGACGGAACCACGCTGCCAGCGGACGCGGTTGCAACGTTACGCCGCGATTTCGACGCCATTCTGCTGGGCGCGATGGGCGATCCGCGCGTCCCGACCAATATTCACGCCGCGGAAATTCTGCTGGGATTGCGTTTCAAGCTCGATCTGTACGTGAACGCCCGGCCCTGCGTGCTTTTCGATAAGCGCTTCACTCCGCTGAAAGACCGCACCGAAAAAGACGTGAACTTCATGGTGTTCCGCGAGAACACCGAAGGTCTGTACGTCGGCATGGGCGGGAATTTCAAGAAGGGCACCGCGGACGAAATTGCGATTCAAGAGGATGTAAACACGCGCAAGGGCGTCGAGCGGATCATTCGCTACGCCTACGAGTACGCCAAGCGGCGCGGCTTGCAGCGCGTCTGCATGTCCGACAAGTCCAATGCTCTGACCTATGGCCACGATCTGTGGCAGCGGGTTTTCAAGGAAGTGCGCGCGGAATATCCGGCGATCGAATCCAGCCATCAGTACATCGATAATTTGCTGATGCAGATGGTGCGCGACCCTGCGCAGTTCCAGGTGATCGTCACCTCCAATCTTTTCGGCGATATCGCGAGCGACTTGGGCGCGCAACTGGCGGGCGGCTTGGGCCTCGCGCCTTCGGGGAACATTCATCCGGGGCAGGTGTCGCTGTTCGAGCCGGTGCATGGCTCGGCGCCGAATATCGCGGGCAACGGCATCGCTAATCCGATGGGCGCGATTCTGACCGTGGGGATGATGTTTGAGTTTCTGGGTTGGCAGGCGGAAGCGCAGGCCATCGACAAGGCCGTGCGCGCGGCGTTGCGGGAAGGGAAGACTCCGGCGGAGTTGGGCGGCGTGCTCTCGACGCGCGAAGTGGGGGATTGGATTGCAAACGCAATCGCTAAATCCGGCGTCGCAAGTTAAAGCGAAAGATCAAAACCTTAAGACAGAGGCCACAGAGAAAAGCCTCGAGGTAAATCTGAGAAAGCAAAACCGAGCGCGATTTTCGCGGCGCTCTTCGCGAGACTGGACCTTAATGTGTTTCTTTAACTCGCGCCCCGCAAATCAACCGCTCATTTTTCGCGAACCCAGTGAGCCGACTTCATCTCGACGATGGCATTATCTGACTGCTGGATCTGCCTGCTGAATGGTTCCAGGAGCGAGCGTCGTCTTCACCGTAATTTTCTGCTTCGCTAGCAACGTCACATCGGTTTCAAACGGTTGATAGCCGACCAGGTCAATCTTGATGTGATGATTTCCCGGGGCGACGAGCATTCCGCGACCCATTCCGCGGAATTGGTTGACCGTGCCGGCGAAATGGCCGTCCACGAAAACAGCGGCTCTGTCCGGGGTAACTTCCAATTTGATCTCGCCCGTGACCTTGGGGAAGTCCGCGTTCGGGTTTTTCTGCATGGATACTGTAATAATCGTCTTCTTGCCGGGCTCCGCCACGATTTTCTGCGTCAATTCGAAGTAGCCGGTCTGGCGGCAGGAAATCTCGTGCTCTCCAGGCAGGAGCAGGATTTTTTTGTCGCCCCTCAGCTCGTCTACGTAGCCGACATATTGGCCGTCCACCCACACGCCGGCGGTCTTCTCAGGCTTCTTCGATGCGGCGAATCCCAGTTCGCCCATTATCTGATTGCCGGTGGACGGATTCTGCGCGCGCAACACCAGCGGCAGCAGAAGCGCACTGATTAGAATTGCCACGCTGAGGATCGCGCCGAGCTGACCATGTTGTCTGGAACTAGAATTGCCAGTCGCCATTCCACGCCTCCGTTGCTGACAGCAAGAAAATTGTTCGTCACTGCGGACCGGGAGCAGACGCTATTCTAGTCTTCTTCGCGGAGCAGGGAACATAATTATGCGGAAAGAAATGCCGTCCGAAAAATGAAGGATTCACTTTATGTGCTTAGGCACGCCGTTTGCTTCGACCGATCCTCGAGTTGTCGGCGTACCGACGGCAATTCGCGCGCGTGAAACTTCAAACAACGGTTACAGTTCGCGCAGCGCGACCGCAATGGGCCGGCGAGCGGCGCTGATGGCGGGAAGCAGGCCGCCGATCAAGCCCATCGCCAGCGCGAAAATCAAACCACTGAGCAACAGCCCGGGCGTTATGCGGAAAGCAAACGCCAGATTCGAGAACGTCTGCCAGTTAATCGTGCTGGTAGTGAGGCCGTTCAGCCGCAGCACCGCCACGCACCCAATCACGCCACCGACGAAAGCAATTAGCAAAGCCTCGATGAGAAATGAGAAGACGACGGCAGGGCCGCCAAATCCCAGCGCACGCATGGTAGCGATTTCGCGCCCGCGCTCAGACACAGCGGAATACATAGTGTTAAGCGCGCCGAAAATCGCTCCAATGGCCATGACGAAAGCCACCAGTCCGCCGAGCACGGTGATCAGCCGGGTCATCGCCGTGGATTGCTTGGCGTAATAATCCACTTCGCGAAACACATCCAGATTCAGGCGCGGGTCGGCGCTCACGGAATCCTTGAGCTGCTGCAAAGCGGCGGGAGAAGTGAGGTGCACGGTAGCGGATTGATAGATGTTCGTCGGCCGCTTGTACACATCGTCCAGCACGCGCGCGTCAGCCCACACTTCGGAATCGAAGGCGCTGCCTCCCGCGTCGAAAACGCCGACGACACGCCAGTGGCCGCCGCCGAAATCCACGGTATTGCCAACCGTCAAGCCGGAATAAGTTTTATTGGCGTTTGTCCCGACGACCAATTCGGAAAGGCCCGGCTGAAACATTCGTCCCTGAACGATCTTCACGTTGCGGCGTATGGTCAGCACGTTCCCTGAAACGCCGCGCACCTGCACGTTGGCATTGGTGCCGGTAGCGCGCAGCGGGAAGGGAGCTACGACCACGACCTCAGAAGTGATCAGCGGGCCGGACGCATCGCGCGCGATTCCGGGATCATCCTGCACGATCTTGATGCTTTCCAAAGTAATGCCACTCATCATCTCAGCGGTGGCGCCCGCGCGCATCAGGATGGCGTTGTCTGCGGAACCAGAAGCCACGAGCGTCGCGCGGAAACCGTTGGCCAGAGAAAGCATGGCAACGAACACGCCAACGGTGCCCGCGATGCCCAGAACCGCGACAATCGAGGATACCCAACGCGCTCGCACGCTGCGCAAGTTGTAGATTACCGGGATCGCCATTTCACACCCTCCGCAGCGCATTCACGACGCGCATCCGCATGGCTCCAACTCCCGGCAAAATTCCGCCGGCTGCGCCAATCAGCAGGGCCGTCGCAAGTCCCAGCGATAGAATTGCAGGAGACAGGACCAGTTCGGGCAGCAAACCGTTGAGAGCATTGCCGAGTACCGGCACAGCCACGATCGCAAGACCCAGGCCGAGAATGCCGCCGAGCAGCGCGATCAGCAGAGCCTCCGCCAAGACCAGCACTAAAATGGAAAAATCGCTGAAGCCGATCGCTTTCAGCACGGCCAGCTCGCCCACGCGCTCGCGCACGGCGATCGCCATGGTATTGCCGGTGATCAGCAACAGCGTAAAGAACACCACGACGCCGATGGAGAGGATCAGGAATTCGATATTGCCGAATTGTTTTACCCAGCCTGCCGCGAAGGCCGATTCGGTTTCCGTTTTTGTTTCGTAGGAAGAGTTGGTGAACGTGTCGTCAATGGCTTTCGCAACGCGCGGCGCATCGTCAGGGTTATCGAGCCGCAGCACGTACCACCCAATGTTGCCCTTAAAGCGCTCCGGCACGCGTTCTTCGAAATAATCCCACTGAAACCAGAACTGCGTTTCGTCTCCGCCGGTGTGCGCGCTGTGATAGATGGCGTCAATATTAAACTCCCATGTGCCGCTGGTGCCGTAGCTGACGTTCTTAATGGGGACGCGGTCGCCAATCTTCCAGCCGAAGCGTTGCGCGGTTCTGGCTCCCACGACCGCGCCTTCGCGATCGGCCAGGAATTTCTGCCACTGGTCGTCCGGAACCACAAGTTCGGACATCACCTGGCGCTGGCTTTCCGGATCGATCACAAACTGCGGGAAAAAGTTTTTCTCGTCCTGATAGACGCCCCCGAACCAGTTATTGTGGGTGATGGACTGCACTCCCGGAATGTGCAGGATCTGGTCTCGGTAAGAGAGGGGAAGCGGCTGGATGATCGATATGCGGTTGATGGTGACCAGTCGATCCGCGCCGGCGATATCGGCGCCGCGGCCGAAGGCGCCTTTCACCACCGCGAGGAACGCGAACAGAAACAGCGCCACTGCGAACGATCCCACAGTAAGAATGGTGCGCATTTTCTTGCGTTTCAAATTCGCAAGTATCAGGTGAAAAAATTTCATGCCATGCTCCCGACGCGTCCGCCTTCCACCAGCACGCCTTTGTTCAAGTGAAGTGTTGCTTGAGCTCTCTCGGCGGCCATGGGATCGTGCGTCACCATCAGGATGGTCTTGTTGTGTTCTTTCGAGAAGCGCTGCAATAGTTCAAGTATTTCATCAGCGCTCTTACGGTCCAGGTCGCCGGTCGGCTCATCGCAGAGCAGAAAGGTAGGATCGGCGACGATCGCGCGGGCAATGGCCACGCGTTGTTCCTGTCCGCCGGAAAGCTGCCGCGGGTAATGGCTGATGCGGTCGGCGAGGCCCACGATGCCGAGCGCTGCTTCCACGTGCGTGCGCCGCTCGGCCTTCGAGAGTTTCGTGAGTAGCAGCGGCAATTCAACGTTTTGAAACGCGGTGAGCACCGGGATCAGGTTGTACATCTGGAAGATGAAGCCCACGTGGCGCGCGCGCCATTGGGTAAGCTTGCCGCTGGACATGTGCGTGATTTCATCCCCGGCCACGGTGATGCTGCCGTGGGAGGGAACGTCAAGCCCGCCGAGCAAATTGAGCAGCGTGGTCTTGCCCGAGCCGCTGGGGCCCATGAAGGCGACGAATTCGCCCGCGTCCACGTCCAGATTCAATCCCTGCAGGACGTCAATTTCCTCGCCGCCGCGTTTGTACTTCTTGTCGAGCCCGCGGATTTTGATCAGGCTGTTTGCGCTGCCACTGCCGTCCACTCGCACCATTTTGCGCGCTCCTATTTCTTGATCTGAACCGCCTCACCGTCGTGCAAATCGGCGGGGCCTTTGATGACCACTGTATCTCCCGCCGTCAGGCCCGCCAAAATTTCGGCGTCGCTGCCGCGCGTGTTGCCTAAGGTGACGGCGCGACGCTCCAGCTGATTATCCTTAACCAGGAAAACGATCTTGCGCCCGCTTTCGTCACGCACCGCGCCGGAAGGAACCAGCGCCGCCGCTGCCACGCCCACTTGCTTGTCCGGCTCGTTCCCCAAGAAGCTGACCTTGACGCCCATGTCCGGCAAAATTCTCGGGTCGAGCTTCAAGAACGAAATGCGAACTTTTACGGTAGCCTTCTGGCGGTCCGCTGTCGGAATCACGGTGCGCACTTTCGAAGGAATTTGCCAGTCGGGATAAGCGTCCAGTATCGCCGTGACCGGCTGGCCAGGTTCGACGCGCGCGATATAGGCTTCGTTCACGTCCACTTCGATTTCGTTCGAGTTCATGTCCACGATCGTAGCGACGCCAGTGCGCGTGAAACCGCCGCCAGCGGAAACCGGCGAAATCATTTCGCCCACTTGCGCGTCTTTCGAAACTGCCACGCCGTCGAACGGCGCGCGAATCACGCAATTGTTCACCGCCTGCTGTGCTTCGGCGATGCGCGCTTCCGAGCCGGCCACTTGTACTTTGGTCAGCGCGATTTTTGCTTTCAGGCTGTCCACGGCGGTCGTGGCGTTGTCCAGCGTTTCCTGGCTCTGTACTCCGGCGGCCAGCAACGCTTTGGCGCGCTGCATTTCGATCTCGGCATTTCTCAGCTGCACTTCCAGGTCGGCGATTTGCGCGCGCGTGGAATTGCGGTCAGCGACGGCAGATTCCAGCGCGCGCTTCACGTCGGAATCATCCAGCGTCGCGAGGATCTGTCCTTCTTTTACATGCACGCCTTCATCGAAGAACACGCCGGTGACGCGTCCGGTGATCTTCGCGGCCACAGTAGCGCGGCGCCGCGGAGTGACGTAGCCGCTGGCATTCAGCAGGGCAGGGCGGCCAGTGGCGGCTTTCTGCGCAATGGCCACCTCCACCACGGGCTTCTGATCGCGCAAAGCCCAGGCAGCTCCGGCGATCAGCGCCAGAACCACCAGCACCGCGACGACGATTCCCCAACGTTTGCCGCCCTTGCCGGCGGCGCGCTGAGTTCTGTCAATGCGCAGGGAGCTGAGGTCGGGCTTTGCTGTCTGCGACGGCGTAGACATGTACGGCTGATGCTCCTTCGCTTGATCTTGCGGGCTGCAACTCTTACTACGCGCGACCGGGTGCAGAAGTAACGGCGTCGGCGCGGCACTGCATTCGTGCGTCCATTGTAACTTGGGTTCGCTCCGCGGGGGAGCTAGTTTCACTTCGTCAAGCTATGGATGCACTGGCGGCCGCGGCGATTCAGCGCGTGCGCAAGTGCGGGTCGCTGTTCATCCGTTCGCGCACACCCCAAGTATCACTTCAGCTGACCCACGAATGTAAAACGCCAACGGACGCGAAAAGTCACTGTGATATTTTTTGGCACCGCCCTCGATCATGAGACACGCCGAGGATGTGGGCATGGTTAAAGTAAAAAGTGAGATGCGCTCAAGCACACATGGGTGCTCTCGCCGCGCCAAAACCTCTTAGATTCTGCTTGAACGAGCTGCCGTGAAGAACTCAACGATTGCTGGAGTTGTCGGCTGGGCGACGAATCAGTAGCGCGCGACACTTCGAGTACTAAGTGACATTATAAAAGCGATCAGCATGCCCAGCAGAAAGCCGCCGACGTGCGCCCACCACGCAACTCCGCCAGACGCAGCCGCGCCCGTCGTGCCCAGCGAACCGATGCCGCTGAGAAATTGTATTGCAAACCACAGGCCAATAAAAACCAGAGCCGGTATTCGTGCGCGGAACCAGATGATGAACAGAGCTACCAACGTGGAAATCTGCGAGCTGGGGAAAAAGACGATGTAGGCGCCGAGCACGCCGGAAATTGCGCCGCTGGCTCCCAGCGATGGGATGTGCGAGCCCCAGGAAAACAGGGTCTGCGCAACGCTGGAGCCGATTCCGCAGACCAGGTAGAACAGCAAATAGGCGATGGGACCCATGCGATCTTCGACGTTCGCGCCGAAAATCCACAGGAACCACATGTTGCCAATGATGTGCAGCCAGCCGCCGTGCAGGAACATGCAGGTGAAGAGCGGCAGGAGAGCTTCTTGCAGTGTGTAATGGTGGCCTTGGAGCGCCAGCTGAATTTTGTAGGGCACCACGCCGTAGGCCATAATGAAGGCGTCGGCGGCATGCGGCGGCAGCGAAACCTGGTACAGAAATACGATTGTGTTCGCCAGGATGAGCAGCAGCGTCACCGTGGGGAAGGAACGCCGCGGCGTCAAATCCTGCAGAGGGATCACTGATTGTTTTCCGGGCGCTTCGCCATTTTTCGCTGTGCCGTGCAGAGCATCGTCTCAATGACTGTATCTGACGTTGCGGCATTATCAAGAGGCAATGATGATTCGCGCGGTTGCGAAGAGGTAGGAATTTGCGGCAACCAGCGCGCGGAATTCGTTTTGCAATTGCGCCGGATGCCGCGCTGTGATAAAAATTTTTGTTTCGCATGCGCGCGTAGCTAGGCACTGAGGAGTGTCGTCCCGGTCGGCAGGGGACGATTCGCCTCCTCGCACGGCAGCGCGCCGGCACCCTGATGCCAGTTCACGAATCCGAGGCCATTATCCTGCAGAGTTATCCGCTAGGCGAAGCCGACCGGCTGGTCAGCTTTCTTTCGCGCTCGATGGGCCGCGTTCGCGGGGTGGCTTCCGGCGCGCGGCGCACCAAAAGCCGCTTTGGCTCGACTCTGGAGCGGCTTTCGCACGTGCACATCTGGTTTTACGAGAAGCAGAATCGCGAATTGGTGCGCATCAACCAGTGCGACCTGGTGGAATCGTTTCTGGACGCCTTCCGCGACTACGGCTCGGGCGTGGCTCTCGCGATTTTAAGCGAAGTGACGGAGACGGTGCTGCCGGACCACGAGCCTTCGGACGCGAACTTTCGCCTGCTGCTGCTCGTCGCGCAGACCATCAAGAACACGCACAAGCCGGAGCTGCCGCTGGCCTATTTTGTCCTGTGGACCGTGAAACTGGGCGGCTGGCTGCCGACCCTGGATGCCTGCGCGCGCTGCGGGCGTAAACTCGAAGCGAAGGAAGCGGCCTATTTTTCGCCGAGTGCTTCGGCGATCTCCTGCAGCAAGTGCCGCAAGCCGGGAATGCGCACGCTTTCGCCCGCCGTGCTGGCCGCGGCGCGCAAGATGCTTGGAGAACGACTCGATCGGCTGAACGAAGAAATGATTTCGCCGCGCGCCGCGCGCGACCTGAGCGATGTTATGCTCGACGTCATCGAACATCAAATTGACCGCAAGCTGAAGTCGCGGGAACTTCTGGAGTCCTTGGCGTGAAGAAGCACTTGAAGAAAGTTGCGGCAGGGAAAGTTGCGGCAAAACCGGCGGCCAAGCCGAAGGGCTTGAGCTTTCAGGATCTTCTACTAAAACTTGAAGAATATTGGACGCGCCGCGACTGCATACTGCAACAGCCGTATGACATAGAAGTGGGCGCAGGCACCATGCACCCGGAAACTTTCTTACGCGTGCTGGGGCCAGATCCTTACCGCGTGGTGTACGCGCAGCCGAGCCGCCGCCCCGCAGACGGGCGCTACGGCGAAAATCCCAACCGGCTATACAAGCACACGCAGCTTCAAGTGATACTGAAACCCGCGCCTGCCGACGTGCAGGATTTGTATCTCGAGAGTCTCGCCGCCGTTGGAATCAATTTGAAAGAACATGACATTCGCTTCGAGGAAGACAACTGGGAATCGCCGACGCTGGGCGCGTGGGGCATTGGCTGGCAAGTGCTGCTGGACGGACAGGAGATCACCCAGTTCACCTATTTTCAGCAGAGCGGCGGGCAGAACCTGGATCCGATTTCTGTGGAGCTGACTTACGGCCTGGACCGCATCGCTTCTTATCTGCAGGGCGTGGACAACGTTTTCGACGTGCGCTGGTCGGAGACCGTGACTTACCGGCAGGTGCGGCTGGCGGAAGAGCAGCAGTTTTCGGCGTATAGCTTCGATCACGCGGATGCGGTATCCACGCGGAAACAGTTTGATTTGAACGAAGCGGAGTCGGCGCGCTTGCTGGCGGCTTATGCCGCGCTGAAAAGCCCGCAAAAGAAGGGGTTTCCGATTTTGCAGGCTTACGATCTGTGCCTGAAATGCTCGCACCTGTTTAACCTGCTGGATGCGCGCGGCGCGATTTCGGTCACAGAGCGCGCGGCGATGATCGCGCGCGTACGCAAGCTGGCCATTCGCGTCGCCGCTGCGTGGCTGGAGCAGACCTCAGGCGCCGCGCCCGCCGCGGCGAAGGTGGTCGCATGAAGGCGAAGGCCGTGGCGGCGACCGGAAAATCGCGCGGAGATTTCCTGTTTGAAATTGGCTGCGAAGAAATTCCCGCGGGAATGATTCTGAAAGCCTCGCAGGAACTTAAAGCATTACTTCAAAAGCAATTTCTTGCGCATGGCTTGCTCGAAGAAAAATCCGCGGAGAGTTCGATCGAAACTTTCGGTGCGCCGCGACGATTAGTGGCGATTGCGCGCGGCGTGCGTATGCGGCAGGAGGATGTGACGCGCGAAATTACTGGACCGCCGAAGTCGGTGGCGTACGATCAGGTCGGCGAGCCGACCCGCGCGGCCATGAGTTTTGCGGAGAAGCAGGGAATTCCAGTGTCGCAGCTGAGCATCATTAACACTCCGAAGGGCGAATATCTTTCGGCGAAGCAGGTAGTCATCGGCAGGCCCGCGATGAAGATTCTCGGCGAGGCGCTGCCACAAGTGATTCAGGGAATTTCCTGGCCGCGCTCGATGTATTGGACCGGCGCGCACGGCCCGCGCTTCATACGCCCGGTTCGCTGGATCGTGGCGCTGCTGGACGGCAAGGTAGTGCCGTTTTCGTTCGCGGGAGTCGCAGCCGGTAATCACACGGACGGGCACCGCTTCCTGGGAAAGAAAAACATCCCGGTTAAGA
>Ga0209447_10000315_pt1 | contig 12915 bp, 12 predicted proteins | sample BogFormECP04_OM3_FD_188243 | JGI IMG/M metagenome (GOLD analysis project Ga0209447, IMG submission 188243) | Bog forest soil microbial communities from Calvert Island, British Columbia, Canada - ECP04_OM3 (SPAdes) (version 2) | ecosystem: Environmental > Aquatic > Freshwater > Wetlands > Bog ... | reverse complement strand
ATCAATTACCCGCATCCAAGTCAAGGAATCTTTCTGTCCGGGAGCAGATTTCCTGGTACTCCCCCCTCCTCTTATTCATTCGGTTACTGTAGTAACACAATAGTACAATTTTCGGGAGCCCCGGAAGGGGCCGCCCCGGAGCTTCGGTTTCACCCCGCTGCCCGCTCGAGGCCGGCTCCCCCTTCCTCTGGCGTGCTTGTACTCCACAAGTCCCTTGCGTAGAATGGGCCGCTTCTCAGCCGCGCCCCGGGGGTTCACCCATGTCTGCAATGCGCGATGCCATCGGAGTCCTTCTTGCTGGGGGCCAGGGAGAGCGTCTCTGGCCGCTGACGCGCGACCGCGCCAAGCCCGCCGTGCCTTTTGGCGCGCTGTACCGCATCATCGACATCACGCTTTCCAACTGCATTAACTCCGACCTGCGGCGCATTTTCGTGCTGACGCAATACAAGGCGCTGAGCTTGAATCGCCACCTGCGCGCGGGGTGGTCGCCCCTGGCAGGACTGGGAGAGTACATCGAAGTGCTGCCGCCGCAGATGCGGGTATCGCAGCAGTGGTACCAGGGCACAGCTGACGCGGTCTATCAAAACATTTATTCCATCGGCAGCGAGCGCTCGAAATACGTCTTCATCCTCTCCGGCGATCACATTTACAAAATGAACTATGCCAAGATGCTGGCGCAGCATATCGATTCCGGGGCCGAGGTCACCGTCGCCACCATCGAAGTACCTGTGGAGCAAGCCGCGCGGCAGTTCGGGGTCATCGAGACGGACAACGACTGGCGCATCGTGGGCTTCGAGGAAAAGCCCGAGGCCCCTAAGCCATCGCCTCATCATCCCGGGCACTGCAACGCTTCCATGGGCATCTACATTTTCAACACGCAGCTGATGATTCCCATTCTGCTGGCGGACTCCGAGGATCCCAAGTCGCACCACGACTTCGGCAAAGACATTCTTCCGCGCATCATCTCCAAGCACCGCGTTTTCGCATACAACTTCGTGGATGAAAACCAGAAAGAAGCGGTGTACTGGCGCGATGTTGGGACGCTGGATGCCTATTACGAAGCCAACATGGACCTGGTCAGCGTCTCGCCGGTGTTTAACCTCTATGACAGCGACTGGCCACTGCGCACCTGGCTGCACCAGTATCCGCCCGCCAAGTTCGTCTTCGCGGACCCCGAGCGCATGGGAGTGGCGCTGGATTCCATCGTAGCCGGGGGCTCCATCATCTCCGGAGGACGCGTCCAGCACTGCTTGCTGGGCGCGAATGTGCGCGTCAACAGCTACTCGGAGGTCTCCGAATCCATCATCTACAACCACGTGAATATCGGCCGGCACTCGCGCATCCGCCGAGCCATCATCGACCGCCACGTGAGCCTCCCGGAGCGCACCGAGATCGGGTACGACCTCGAAGCCGACCGGCGCCGCTTCCACGTCACGGACTCCGGCATTGTTGTCGTTGTCCGCCAGGAATCGCTAATCGAAGAACCTGAGTCGGCCTGATATGCCGCAGGAGCTTTTCCACGACCTGCTTTTCTCGCACGGCTAAATTCTGTAAAATCACCGATTGGCTTTGGCCTGAGGAGCACAACTAACATGTCCACGAAAATTGCACGGGTCCATGCCCGCCAGGTCCTGGATTCCCGCGGAAATCCCACGGTCGAAGCCGACGTTCTTCTCGAAGGTGGCGCATTGGGGCGTGGCGCGGTGCCATCAGGAGCGTCGACCGGCGAACACGAGGCGCTGGAACTGCGCGACGGAGACAAAACGAGGTATCTCGGCAAAGGCGTGCTCAAGGCGGCCGCTAACGCCAACGGCGAACTCGCCAAAGCCGTCATCGGCTTCGACGCCGCGGACCAGCGCGGTCTCGACCACAAAATGATTTCGCTGGATGGCACGCCCACCAAATCACGTCTTGGTGCTAATGCAATTCTCGCCGTTTCCATGGCCGCCTCGCGCGCGGCCGCGGTGGCACTGAAGCAGCCGTTGTACAGATATCTTTCGCGATACTCGACGGATACTTCCGCGAATCTGCTTCCCTGCCCGATGATGAACATTCTCAATGGAGGCGCGCACGCGGACAGCTCCGTGGACTTTCAGGAATTCATGGTCATGCCGGTGGGAGCGCCAAGTTTTTCAGAAGCGCTGCGGTGGGGCGTGGAAATTTTTCATAACCTGAAGACGGCGCTGAAGAAGCACGGGTACTCGACGGCCGTGGGCGACGAAGGCGGTTTTGCGCCGAGTTGCAAATCCAACGAAGAAGCTATCCAGATTGTGATGGAAGCTATCGGCGCCGCCGGGTACAAGCCCGGCGAGCAGGTAAGCATCGCGCTCGATCCCGCTGCCAGCGAGTTCTACGACAAAGCCAGCGGCAAGTATATTTTCAAGAAATCCGATAAGTCCGCGCACACCTCAGCGCAGATGGCTGCCTTCTGGACAGGCTGGGTGGAAAAATATCCGATCATTTCCATTGAAGACGGAATGGCGGAAGACGATTGGGCGGGATGGGCATCACTGACGCAGGGCACCGGCGGCAAATCTTCGAAAAAGAGAATTCAACTCGTCGGCGACGACCTGTTCGTCACCAACACCGAGCGACTCGCCCGCGGCATTAAGGAAGGAATCGGCAACGCCATTCTGATCAAGCTGAATCAGATCGGGACGGTAACGGAAACGATCGACGCGATCGAGATGGCCCGCAAAGCGGGATACAACTCCATCATTTCGCACCGCTCGGGGGAGACCGAGGACACTTTTATCGCCGATCTTGCCGTGGCTACCGCTGCGGGGCAAATCAAGACCGGGTCCGCTAGCCGCACCGACCGCATTGCCAAGTACAACCAGCTCTTGCGCATCGAAGAAGAACTCGGCAGCGCGGCGCGCTTCAACGGCAAAGCCGCGCTGAGCTAATTTCTGAGCGAGCGGCAAGCACGATGCCCAACCTGCGGATTCGCGCTGCCGCCGCAAGCGATCAGAATGCCATTTGGGGAATTCTCGAACCCACAATTCGCGAGGGAGAAACATACACGCTTCCGCGCGATCTGACGCGGAAGGAAGCCCTGGCGTATTGGTTTTCGCCCGGGCATGAAGTTTATGTCGCTGAGGAGAATGCAGCGATCCTCGGCACATATTTTCTCCAGGCGAACCAGCAAGGCGGCGGGGATCACGTCGCTAATTGCGGCTACATCACAGCGACTCCGGCCACGGGCCGCGGCATCGCGCGCGCCATGTGCCGGCATTCCATGGACCGCGCCTCGGAGCGCGGGTTTCGCGCGATGCAATTCAATTTTGTGGTGAGCAGCAACGAGCGCGCCGTAAAGCTCTGGCAATCCCTGGGGTTCGCGATTGTCGGCCGCCTGACGGAAGCTTTTTTGCATCCAAGGCTCGGCTACATCGACGCTTTCGTTATGTTCCGGAAACTGTAGGATTTTCCCCGCCCGAGTTTCCCGGGGAATGCGGAATGACCAGCGAGATCAGGGGAGCGCCGCTAAGAGCAAGGAAACCGCGGCATTATCGCCAAAAGTCTCGCTGATGTGCGCGAAGCGGTCCACGTTTCCCGGACCGAAGACGAAACTTCCGCCAAGCTGAAAAGGATTTTGCCCGAGCTTCACTTGCCGATGCCCCGCTGCGCGAGCTCGCTCGCGCGCCACCGCGTTATCGCGCCGAAGAAGATGCAGGAGATTGGCGTTGCGCAGCTCCGCCACGCGGTAAGCCTGCCGCTGCTCATCAATGAGCAGCGGAAAGGTGATTCCCGTCTCTTCGCGGAAAATTCGCGCGTAGTTGCGGTCGCCCAATCCGACGGCCGCCAGCGCCGCTCCTTTATCCCGGAAGGCTTGCTGGTGTTCGCGCAACTGCGCGACATGCTCGCGGCAAAAAATTCATCCATAGTGGCGCAGAAAAACAATCACGGCAGGCTGGCTGGCCCACAATGATCCCAGCCTGGTTTCCTGGCCATCGCCATCCGGAAGCACAATTCCCGCAAGTCTGCTGCTAAGCGATTGCGCCATAATTCTTCATACTACCAGTACTTCTAACAGAGCAACGACATTTGCCGCTGGCGCATCGCATAACCTAAAATCATGACCAGTCCTATGATGCTCAACCGAATACTGCCCGTCGTTTTTTTGGTGCTGTCCGCGGCCCCCTCCGGCGGAATCCCCTGGGACAAGAAGCCCGAGCAATGGGACCAGGCCGACGCTTATCACATTCTGCGCGATTCCCCGTGGACGCCCTCCGAGATCAAACTCGAGACCAACTCTGCACAACGCGAGACGGGCGCCGGTTCCAGCTCGCCGCTCAATGCGGAACGCGCAAATCCCCTGCGCGGAATCGACATCACCCACGACAAGCCCTTGCCGCCCGTTTCCATTCTGTGGTGGTCTTCCAAAATCGTGCGGCTCGCGAAGCAGCGGCTCTCTCAGTTGCGCAACCCTTCCGGGACGCCCCCACCGCTTCGCGCGGAAGATTTGTCCGATTTTGTTGTGGCCATCGAAGGCTCCGAGCAACTGCGCATCCTTCGCGACGCCAAGGAAGACTTGCACGATACGGTCTTTCTCGAACTTCCCGACGGGTTGCCACTGGACCTGCAAAGCATGCAGTTCATCGAAGGCGCCGAAGAAGACGATGTTCGCGCCGAATTTCATTTCGCCCGCGAGGTGGATGGCCGGCCCTCGCTGGAGTCCGATGCGGAGCGCGTCAGTTTTCATTGCCGGGCCACCGCCAAGACTCCGCGCCAGGGCGAGCAGAACGTCATTTCCGTGCGCGCCGAATTCCACCCCAACCGCATGCGCGCCCGCAACCTGCCTGATTTTTGATCCGCGAGCGAAGTTGGGATTTGCGTCGCGCCTCGGGTTAAACTAGTAGTGCATGCCGAAATTCGAGAAACACATTTTTATCTGCACGAATCAGCGCGACGCCGGCCATCCGCGCGGCTGCTGCAATCCTACGGGCGATGGCGAACTGCAGCGCCTCTTCAAAGTGAAACTCGCGCAGCGCGGCCTGAAAATTCTGGTGCGCGCCAATAAATCCGGCTGCCTCGATCAGTGCGAACTCGGCCCCACGGTAGTCGTCTATCCTGAAGCCGTCTGGTACGGCCAGGTCACCCCCGCCGATGTCGACGAAATCATCGACTCCCACATCGTGAACAATCAGCCCGTTGCGCGCCTCATCATCCCCGACGCAGTGCTCAACACCACGCACCTGACGCGCGATCGCGAAGAGCCTTCCTGATTCGCGGACTCCGTATGGCCCCAGACGCCGCGCCATCACACCATCGCCGCGAGGGCCTGCGAATCCGCGTTGCTCTGCCGCACGACGCCGAAGGTGTCGCTCGTCTTATCAACGCCGCATTCGTCGTCGAGCGCCCCGTTTTCGATGGCGACCGCACTAGCCCGGCCGGAGTCCTCGCCTACATGGAAAAAGGAAAATTTCTCCTCGCGGAGGATTCCGGCGGTCTTGCGGGCTGCGTTTACGTCCAGCTTCGTGGAGATCGCGGCTACATTGGATTGCTGTCCGTGAACCCGCAACGGCAGGGTTCCGGCCTGGGCCGCAAACTTATGGAAGCCGCCGAGCAATTTTTCCGCGAAAACGGTTGCGCCGCCGTTGATCTGCGCGTGGTCAGCGCGCGCGCACCACTTCCGGCGTTTTACCAGCACCTGGGTTACGTGGAATCGCACACCTCTGCCATCCCAATCGACGCGAACCCAAAAATTCCTTGCCACTTCATCCACATGTCCAAACGACTTACTTGAACACTTCATATCCGGCTTCCATCCGTACGAGAGCGCCAATTTGCCTCGCTGCGTCCTATCACTCTCATTTCCAAAACTCTTCTCGTTCAGGCAGAATACCTGCTCCTGTCTAGGGGGATTCATGAACCGCAGCGCAGTCATCGCGACAACTCTCTTCGCCGGCCTCTCGCTCGTGTCCTATGGAACGCACATGCTTGCGCCCGTTTCCGCCGATGAGCCGCCCCTTTACGGCTACTCCGCCGAATCCTCCCGCGCCGAGCGCCAGTGGGAAGAAAAATTCCGCGCCTTGCCCAGTCCGGAAAATCTCCGCTCCTACATGCAGCGCCTCTCCGCCCGCCCCCACCACGTGGGTTCTCCCTACGACAAAGACAACGCCGAATGGATCGCCGCCAAATTCAAGGAGTTTGGCCTCGATGCGCAGATCGAAACGTTTGACGTTCTCTTCCCCACGCCGAAAGAACGCGCCGTGGAATTGGTCGAAGGCGGTCCAAAATTTACCGCCAAGCTCCAGGAGCCCGCCGTCGATGGGGACACCACCTCCGGCCAGCAAGACGAGCAGCTTCCCACCTATAACGCTTACTCCATAGACGGCGATGTTACCGCGCCGCTCGTCTATGTGAACTACGGCATTCCTGAAGACTACGAAAAGCTCGAACGCCTCGGCGTCTCCGTGAAAGGCGCCATCGTCATCGCCCGCTACTACCACTCCTGGCGCGGAATCAAGCCAAAAGTTGCCGCCGAACACGGCGCCGTCGGCTGCATCATCTATTCCGATCCGCACGAGGACGGCTTCACGCAGGGCGATACTTTTCCGAAGGGCGCATACCGTCCGAACGACGGCGTGCAGCGCGGCAGCGTCGCCGATATGCCTTTTTATCCCGGCGATCCGCTGACCCCCGGCGTCGGCGCGACGAAAAACGCCAAGCGTCTGAAATTGGAAGACGCCGCTACCATTACCAAAATTCCCGTGCTGCCCATTTCCTATGCCGATGCGCAGCCGCTTCTCGCCGCCCTCGCCGGACAGATTGCACCGGCGGCCTGGCGCGGCGGACTGGGCATCACCTACCACATCGGCCCAGGCCCCGCGAAGGTGCATTTGAAAGTGAAATCGAATTGGGACACCAAAACGATCTACGACGTCATCGGCAGAATTCCCGGCTCCACCTTCCCCGGCGAATGGGTGATCCGCGGAAATCATCATGATGCTTGGGTGAACGGTGCGGAAGACCCCATCTCTGGCCAGGTAGCCCTGATGGAGGAAGCGCGCGCTCTCGGCGAGCTGCTCAAATCCGGCTGGAAACCGAAACGCACGATCATTTATTGCGCGTGGGACGGCGAAGAGCCGGGCTTGCTCGGCTCCACCGAATGGGCCGAGCAACACGCCGACGAACTCCGCGCGCATGCCGTCGCTTACATCAATTCCGACTCCAACGGCCGTGGCTACCTCGGCCTCGAAGGCTCGCATACCCTCGAAAAATTCGCCAACGATGTCGCCCGCGAAATTCCAGACCCGGAAACGAAACTCTCCGTGTGGAAACGCGATCAACTCCACGAAATCGCCAATGCCGCCTCCCCGGAGGGCCGCGCGGAAGCGCGCGACCGCGCCGATTTGCGTATCGCCGCGCTGGGCTCGGGCTCCGACTACACCGCCTTTCTCCAGCACGATGGCGTCGCTTCCCTCAACATCGAGTTCGGCGGAGAAGACGACGGCGGCATCTATCATTCGATCTACGACGATTTTTATTGGTACACGCACTTCAGCGACGTCGATTTCATTTATGGCCGCGCCCTGGCGCAGACCGGCGGGACCGCGGTTTTGCGGCTCGCCGACGCCGATCTCCTGCCCTTTGAATTCGGCAATTTCGCCGACACCGTACAGACCTACGTGAAGGAGCTGAAAAAACTTTCCGAGCGCATGCAGGAAGAGATTCGCGAGCGCAACCGCGAAATCGAAGAAGGCGTTTTCTCCGCCACCAACGATCCTCGTCGTCCGCTCGTGGCGCCAAAAACAGAAGCGGTTCCTCCGCATCTGAATTTTGCGCCTCTCGAAAATGCGGCCGACGCGCTCACGCGAAGCGCCGCGGAATATAAGAAAGCCTTCGAGCAGGCCAATGCCAATGGCGGAGCCGCGCTCGCATCCGCATCTCTCGCCGACATAAACAAAATGCTCATCGCCACCGAACGCAAACTGACCACCACGGAAGGCTTGCCCAATCGCCCGTGGTTCAAGCACCAGCTCTACGCTCCCGGTTATTACACCGGATACTCCGCAAAAACCGTGCCCGCGGTTCGCGAACCCATCGAACAAAAACAGTGGAAGCAGGCGGAAACTGGCATTGACGTCGTCGCCCGCGTGCTGCAAGACGAAGCTGCGCTAATCTCATCGGCCGCGGCAAAACTTGCGGCAGCCTCTGCGCATTAGAAATTTCGCCAGTAGGGGCGCAGCATGCTGCGCCCCTACCACCTCGAGGTCAAAACTCTCTGCATTGTTTTACCCCGTTGACCGGGAAGGAGCCGCGCCATCCCATCCTATAACCTAGCCATCGTCGGCTTCGGCAATGTCGGCCGCGCCTTCCTCCGCCTCCTCATCACCAAAGAAACCGAACTCCGCCGCCGCTACGACATTCGCTGGCGCCTGACCGGCGTAGCCACGCGCCGCTCCGGCTGGGTCGCCGATCCCGATGGCCTCAATCCCATCTCCACTCTCAACGGCCATTTTCCCGCCGAGAATTCGCAATCCCCGCCGCCGCAGAATATCCGCGAATGGCTGGAAAAATCGCGCGCCGATGTTTTCTTCGAGGCCAGTTCGCTCGTTGCGCAGACCGGCCAGCCGGCCATCGATCATCTAAGAGCCGCCCTCGAACACGGCGCGCATGCCATAACGGCCAATAAAGGCCCCGTTGTGCACGCGTTCAGCGAGCTTTCCGCCCTGGCCCGCGTAAAAAATAAGAAATTCTTTTACGAAGCCACGGTGATGGATGGCGTGCCCGTCTTCGCCATGTTTCCGCTGGGCCTGCCTGCCGCGGAGTTGCGCGGATTCACTGGCGTGCTCAATTCCACGACCAATGTCGTGCTCACGGAGATCGAAAAGGGCCGTTCGTTCGACGAAGCCGTCAAGCGCGCCCAGGCCATGGGTATCGCGGAAACGGATCCGACCGCCGATTTGGACGGCTGGGATGCCGCGGTGAAAGTGGCGGCGCTCACGATTGTCCTGATGGGCGTGCCGGTGAAACTCGAACAAATTCAGCGCACCGGAATCCGCGAACTCAGCGAAGAAAAAATACGATCCGTGCGCGCCGCCGGGATGCGCTACAAGCTGGTTTGCCGCGCGGAGCGCCGCGGCGATGGCGCCGATTGCAGCGTGCGTCCCGAACTGCTCCTGGCGTCCGATCCGCTTGCGAATCTCGAAGGCAGCAGCTCGGCCATCCGCTTCGACCTCGACGTCTTCGGCCTCTCCCTCGTCGAACACAATCCCGGAATCGAGGCCACCGGCTACGGCCTCCTCGCCGATTTCGTCCGCGCAGTCCAGCAATAAAGTTTTATTCCCAGCGCTCCAGTGGAAACCGTCTTCTCCGCCACGGCGAGTGCGTGCGCAGATTTAGCGGCATCTCACCGCCTGTAATGCGCCGCGTATGCGGGCAACGGAATCGATGAGTCGCACCGCTCATCGCGCACCGGCTCTCCGGGAGTAAGTTGCAGCGGGATTACGCCGGCCCACACGCCGAGAGCATAGTCCGGCGCGTCGTCTTCCACCGGCCCAACGCGCATCTTCGCCGAGACTTCCGTAAGCGGCAGCCGCAGAATGCTGGTAGCCTTCAATTCTTTTTCGCTCGGCTGGCGCGCTTCGTTCCATCGCCCCGGCAGAATTTTCTCCGTGAACGCCCGCAGGGCCGCAAGTTTTTCTTCCGCTAAGTCGATCAGCGTGGCCTTTCCCAGCGCCACCACGGAGCGGTAGTTCATCGAATGATTGAAAACCGACCGCGCCAGGATCAGCCCATCCACCAGCGTCACCGTTACGCAAACGGATAGCCCCTCACTGACCCCGCGCAGCATGCGGCTCGCCGCCGATCCATGAAAATAAATAAAGTCGCCCACCCGCGCGAACATCGTGGGAATCACAAAGGGTTGCCCTTCCACGGCAAACCCCACGTGGCAGACAAAGCCTTCATCCAGAATCTTGTAAATCGTTTCGCGGTCGTACGCCCCGCGATGCGGCTCGCGGACCACGCGCGTCCGCTCGGTCGGCGTGAAGGATTCGGTCACCGTGCACCTCTTCGAGAAACGTGGCGCGGAGTCGACCGCTTCGCGGTCACCCGCCATTTTTTTAGCCGGCGCCACAGCGGCATGAGTGGGGAGCAGCTGTAAAATCCTAACATGACCGCCTCGCCCGGAGGCGCTCCCCTTTCCTCATCCAAAACAAAATACGCCGCCAATTTGGTGTCCGCGGCCGCGTGTCGCAAGCGCGCGCTACAACCAAAGGCCCGCATGTGAGAAACTGGCCGTTCGGAGAACCAGTATGAGCGCGCCAGGCATGCGTGGAACTGCAGGCACCGAACTTGATCTAGCGTGGGTGCGCGAACAATTTCCTTCGCTGAAATTGCAGGTCAACGGCCACACCGCCGCGTTTCTCGATGGCCCTGCCGGGACGCAAGTCCCTAGGCAAGCGATCGACGCCGTCCAAAATTATTTCGTCACCATGAACGCCAATACCTACGGCGCGTTCGCCACCAGCCATCGCAACGACCAAATGGTTCTCGCCACCCGCGCCGCCATGGCGGATTTTTTCAATTGTGCATCCGAGGAAGTGGTCTTCGGCCAGAACATGACCACCATCACCTTTGCCCTCGCCCGTGCAATCGGCCGCGAACTAAACCCCGGCGAGGAAATCGTGGTCACCACGCTGGACCACGACGCCAACGTCGCCCCGTGGCGCGCTCTCGAAGAAAAAGGCGTGGTCATCCGCCAGGTGGATATTCGCGAAGCCGACTGCACGCTCGATCTCGATGACCTGAAACGCAAAATCACTTCCAGGACGAAACTGGTCGCCGTCGGCTACGCCTCGAACATGGTCGGCACCATCAATCCCGTCGCGGAAATCACCAAGCTCGCCCACGCCGCGGGCGCGCTGATGTTCATCGACGCCGTGCACTTCGCCCCGCACGGCGCAATCGATGTCCGCGCTCTCGATTGCGATTTTCTTGTCTGCTCGCCCTATAAATTCTTCGGCCCGCACATGGGCACGCTCTTCGCCAAGCGCGAGCACCTGCAAAAATTCAAGCCCTACAAAGTCCGCCCCGCCACCAATGTCCCGCCGGAATCCTGGGAAACCGGTACGCAAGTCCAGGAATTGATCGCCGGCATCGGCGCCGCCGTTGATTACCTCGCGGAGCTCGGCCACCGTTGCGACCCCAGTGCAAAAAACCGCCGCGAAGCGTTGCTCGCCGCCTATCGCGCGACGCATCGCCACGAAACAGACTTGCTCACGCGCCTTCTCGATGGCTTGCAGTCGATTCCCGGCATTCGCATCTTCGGCATCACCGATCCCAAAAAACTCCACGACCGATGCTCGACCGTCTCCTTCCGCCTCGGCGATCACCATCCCGCGAAAATCGCCACATTCCTCGGCGATCGCGGCATCTTCACCTGGGACGGCAATTTCTACGCGCTCAATCTCTCCGAGCAACTCGGCGTCGAGCAACACGGCGGCGTCCTCCGCGTCGGCCTCGTGCACTACAATACTGCCGGCGAAGTAGATCGCCTGCTCGCCGCGCTGCGCGAATTTGCAGCGATGTAGTTCATTCTCGGGGGATCATGAGCAAACGACCAAAACCGATCGTGTTGACCGTCCTTGATGGATGGGGTTACCGCGCGGAGACGCAAGGCAACGCCATCGCCCTGGCGCGCAAACCCGCCTACGACGAACTGCTGAAAAAATTTCCTAACACGCTCATCCAGACTTCCGGCCCCTTCGTCGGCTTGCCCGAAGGCCAGATGGGCAACAGCGAAGTCGGCCACATGAACATGGGCGCGGGCCGCATCGTGCACATGGACATCACGCGTATCGATCTTCTCGTCGCCAACAAACAACTTCAAAACGTTCCGCTCTTCCAGCAAGCCATGGAGCGTGGCCGCTCGCGCCAGCTTCATTTCCTCGGACTGCTCAGCGACGGCGGCGTGCACTCGCACATCCACCACCTCTTCGCCCTTCTGGAAATGGCCAAGCAACTAAACGTCGAAAAAGTCTTCGTCCATTGCTTTCTCGACGGCCGCGACACTCCGCCCCACAGCGGCCGCGATTACGTTCGCCAGCTCCAGCAAAAAATGCGCGAACTAGGCGTTGGCGAAATCGCCTCACTCGTCGGCCGCTATTACGCCATGGACCGCGACAATCGCTGGGAGCGCATCGAACTCGCCTATCGCGCCCTCGTCCACGGCGAAGCCGAAACGCGCACCGCCGATCCCCTCGCCGCGCTGCAGCGCAGCTACGAGCAGGACGTCACCGACGAATTCGTCAAGCCCATCGTGGTAACGAAAGGCTCCGGCGCATCCGCGTCCCCCGTCGGCCTGATTCACGATGACGACGCCATCATCTTCTTCAACTTCCGCGCCGACCGCGCCCGCCAAATGACCTACGCGCTGGCCGCTCCGGACTTCGACAAATTCGCCGGCACCAAGCGCCCCAAAAATCTTCTGTACGTCGCCATGACCCAGTACGATAAAAACTGGCCCTGGCTCAAGCACGTGCTCACCGCCGAAAAACTTGAACAAATCCTCGCCCAAGTTTTCGCGGACATGCAGTACAAAAACCTCCGTTGCGCCGAAACCGAAAAATACGCCCACGTAACCTATTTCTTCAACGGCGGCGTCGAAAAACCCTTCGGCGGCGAAGAACGCATCCTCGTCCCCTCTCCAAAAGTAGCCACCTACGACCTCAAGCCCGAAATGTCCGCGCAAGGCATCACCGATACGGTCGTGAAAGCCATCGAAAAAGGCGAATTCGACGCCATCATCATGAACTACGCCAACGCCGACATGGTCGGCCATTCCGGAAAACTCGAAGCCGCTATCAAAGCCGTTGAAGCCGTCGACGCCGGCCTCGCCCAAATTTATCAAGCGCTCAAACCCCGCGGCGGCGCCTGGATCATCACCGCCGACCACGGCAACGCCGA
>Ga0209447_10000314_pt1 | contig 12920 bp, 9 predicted proteins | sample BogFormECP04_OM3_FD_188243 | JGI IMG/M metagenome (GOLD analysis project Ga0209447, IMG submission 188243) | Bog forest soil microbial communities from Calvert Island, British Columbia, Canada - ECP04_OM3 (SPAdes) (version 2) | ecosystem: Environmental > Aquatic > Freshwater > Wetlands > Bog ... | reverse complement strand
GCGCACCGCCCGCTCCGCCGCCGCAATGTTCGCGTTGAGCGCCTCGATATCCTCCCGCGTCGCGCGCTCACTGGCCGTGCGCACGGCAATCGATTCGATCATCACGCGCGCCTCGGTCAGATGCTCCGGCTGAATCGCGCCGAGGTGAAACATGTCGCGCAGCCCGGTGATTACGGCTTCGCCCGTGCTCTCGCGCACGAACGCTCCGCCGGTCGCCCCTTTCTGCAACCGCAACAGTCCCGCGTTCTCCAGCGATCGCAGCGCCTCGCGCAGCGTGTTGCGCGACACCCCGAACTGCTCGGCCAGCGCCCGCTCCGGCGGCAGCCGATCGCCGGCCCGCAGCCGCCGATCTGAAAGTTCTTTGCGAATCTGATCGGCGATTTCCTCGAACGCGCGCAGGTTGCGGATGCGGCTGAACTCCGGCCGCCGCGGCGTCACCGCCCGCGCCGACTTCTTGCGCTTGACTTTCGTGCTGCTCCTGTGTTCCATTGGTTCAACCATTGATCATCCTGAACGCGAGGCCGCACAATGTCAAGCGGCCGTTTGAAAACGGAGGAACCAGTCCGTGATTTCTTTTGAACTCACCCAGGAACAAAAGCTCGCCCAGTCGATGGTGCAGGAGTTGGCCGCCGCGCAGCTGCGGCCCGCCGCGCGCGGCGCCGACGACCGCGAAGCGATCCCGTCGTCGATCCTCGACCAGCTCTGGGCGACCGGAATCGTCCAGTCGCAAGCCGAAGCCGGCTACTCGCCGTCGTTGAACGCGCTGCTGCTCGAGGAACTCGCAGTGGCCGACGCCGCCTTCGCCATCGCGGCCGCGGCGCCAATCGGATTTCTCGGCGCAATCACCGCGCAAGGCTCGCCGGCGCAGAAGAAGAATCTCCTGCCGCTCTTCGCCGGTGACCAGTATCGATGCGGCGGCGTCGCCATCATGGAGCCTGACTTCGCCTTTGACGTTTCCTCGATTCGCACGGCCGCCATCAAGATGCGCGACGGTTATCGCCTGTCCGGCATGAAGGGCCTGGTTCCGTTGGCACGCCACTGCAGCCACTTCATCGTGATCGCGCAATGCGACGGCGCCGCCGATGCGTTCATTGTTGAGCGCAGCGCGAGCGGCGTGAGCGTCGGCGAGCACAAGCCCACCATCGGACTCCGCGCGCTCGAGATGGCGACCGTCAGCTTCAAGGATGTCGAACTGGACGCGAGCGCGCGCCTCGGCGAGCGCGCCGGATGCGACGTTCAGCGGATTGTCAATTCGGCGCGCACCGCGCTCTCCGCAATCATGACCGGCACCAGCCGCGCCGTGATGGAGTTCGTGATGCCGTACACCAAGGAGCGCGTCGTGCACGGCGATGCGCTCGCCAAGAAACAGACGATAGCGTTCCGTCTCGCCGATATGCGGATCGAAACCGACGCGATGCGCTGGATGACGTGGAAGGCCGCGTCGATTCTCGAGCAAGGCGGCGACGCGACGCGGCAGGCGCAGCTTGCCTATACCTATTGCGGCGAGCAGGCGATGTGGATCGCCGACGAAGGCGTGCAGATGCTCGGCGGCCACGGCTACCTGCGCGATAACCCGGTCGAGATGTGGTATCGCGACACGCGCACGGTCTCGGTGATGGAAGGCGCGGTCGGAGTTTAGTCTTCGGCGAGGACAATGAGGAAAACGCGATGATAGATTTTCAACTTACTCAGGCTGACGAGAAAATTCTGGGCGCCGCGCACGAGCAGGCGATTATCGGACGCCGCTATGCGCGCTACTACGACAAGCATGAAGACGAACTCGAGCCGGCGGAATTTCCCGAGGCCAGGGATCTGCCCAACCCAATCACCCTGGCCGAGGAAGCAATCGGCGGCAGCAGTGGAGCGAGGATCCTCCATTCGCTGGTCATGCTCGAAATTTATTGGGGTGGGATCGCACTGCATCGCTCCAAGTGGGGACTCGGCAACACTGTGCTCAAGACCGTCGCGACGCCCGAGCAAATCGAGAAGTGGAAGAACCACACGATCGCGATTGCGATTACCGAGCCGGGCGCCGGCTCAGACCCGGCCAACATTCGCACGACGGCGACCTTCGATCGGGAGACCGGCGAATGGATTCTCAACGGCGAGAAGATTTTTATCTCGCAGGCGCAGTCGGCCGACGCGGCGATGGTGCTGTCGCGATTTATCGCGCCTGACGGAAGCCGCGGCATGACGACCTTCCTGGTCGAAAAGGACACGCCCGGATTCACCGTCGGACCGCAACTGAAGAAGCTCGGCATCCGCTCGCACGACACCTGCAACCTGTTGTTCGAGAATTGCCGGATCCCCGAGTTCAACCATATCAAGGGCGATTTCAAATCGACGATGTCGGTGTTCAACGACTCGCGGCCGATGGTCGGCGCGATGGCGCTGGGCGTCGCGCGCGCCGCATTGGACTTCACGCGTGAGAAACTGGCGGAGCGAGGAATCGAAATCAGCTACCGCGGCGGGATGCGCAGCCGCTCCGCCGTCATCGATCGTTTCATCAGGCTCGAGGCTATTTACGAAGCCGCGTTGCTGACTGTGCTGCGCTCCAAATGGCTCGAGCAGCAAGACGTGCCGCCGAAAGTGGAAGCATCGATCGCGAAGGCGGCGGGCGGTAAAGCCGCGCGAAAGATTACGCAGGGGTGCATCGACTTGCTCGGCCCCGAGGCGCTGTCGGAAGAGCATCCGCTGGACCGGTGTTTCAGAGACGGCCGCATCTTCGACATCTACGAAGGCGCCGGCGAAATCCAGCGCCTGATAATCGCGCGCTCGATCCTCAATTACACCGGCCGCGATTTACGGTAAGCGGGATGAACGACTCCGACTGCAACATGCTCGAGCAGGCCGACCGGGTTTTTGGCGATCCGGATCGATACCTGGATCTGGACAGCTGGCATCGTACCGCCGCGTGGCTGCGCCGCAACGATCCGGTTCATCGGGTCGAAGCGGACGGCTTCGATCCTTTCTTCGCCGTTACCCGCCACGCCGACATTGTCGAGGTCGAGCGCCAGCCCGCTAAGTTCCTGAATACGATGTATCCGATTCTCGCGCCGCGAGCGGAGTCGGATCTGCTGCAGGGCAGCGCGCTCAAGACCCTGGTGCATATGGATGGAGCCGAGCATGACTCCTACCGCCTGGTGACCAATGACTGGTTCAAACCCAACGCGTTGCGAAAAGCGCTCGAAGGTCGAATAGCCGACCTTGCGCGGAAGTACGTTGATCGCATGATGACGTTGGGTAATGAATGCGATTTCGCGACGCAGATCGCTCGCTTCTTTCCACTGCACGTAATCATGGGCATCCTCGGCGTGCCGGAAGCGGACGAGCCCCTGATGCTCCAGCTTACGCAGCACCTGCTCTCTCCCGACGATCCCGATTTGCGCGCGGGCGAATCGAGAGCGGAGTCGATTAGCGCCGGCATCGCCAAGTTCGATGCATACTTCCAGAAGATCACGGCAGCGCGGCGCACCAATCCGGTCGGCGACCTCGCTTCAACGATCGCCAACGGCACGATCGACGGCAAGCCGCTCGAGGATTTCCAGACCTTCAGCTACTACGTCATTGTCGCCACCGCCGGGCACGACACCACCTCGAGCTCGCTCGCCGGCGGTCTGCGTGCGCTGATCGCTCATCCCGAGCAGCTTCGCCTGCTGCAGGACAACCCGAAGCTCATCGACAATGCGGCCGACGAGATCATCCGCTGGGTAACGCCCGTCCGGCATTTCCTGCGATACGCACAGGAAGACTACACGTTGGGTGCGACCACCATCCGGTCCGGCGAGAGAGTATTACTCTCCTACCTTTCGGCTAATCGCGACGAGTCTGTCTTTGAAGATCCGTTTCGCTTCGACGTCACTCGTGCCAATGCCAACCAGCAGCTCGCCTTCGGGATTGGCGTGCACTTTTGCCTTGGCGCTCATCTGGCGCGAATGGAATTGCGGGCGTTTTTCCGCGAGCTTCTGTCCCGACTCGACTCCATCGAATTCGCGGGCAGCAACGACGACATTCCAAGCAACTTCGTCGGCGGACCCAAACACGTCCCGATAAGGTATCGTCTCCGGCCTGCCCTTTGATCTTAGGTGCCTCGCGGAACGGGCCAAAACCTTGCCCTGAAAAGTCGTTCGGTCTACCGTTTATAGAGATAGACTTACACTTCGCCTCCAGGAGCAAGAGATGAACCGACGACTTCGTATCGTATTTGCTGCAACCAGTATCCTCTTCTTGACTGTTTGGTCATTGCCGGCGCACGCCGAAGGCAGTATGACCGTCAAGACGGGCTACCTGACTTGTCATGAAGCTTCCGGCTGGGGATTCGTGATCGGATCTTCGCGCGATATCAAATGTTCGTATTCCTCCAATGGGGGAAGAACCGAATACTACAGCGGCAGCATATCGAAATTCGGCGCTGATATCGGTTATCTCCAGTCGGCCGTAATCTTGTGGGCGGTCGCCGCGCCAACCAAAGATCTTAAAACCGGCGCGCTGGCGGGCCACTATGGCGGTGCGACGGCGAGCGTCTCGCTTGGAGTAGGTGCGGGTGCAAACGTCCTGCTTGGAGGCTTCAAGGATTCGATCGCGCTGCAACCTGTGTCAGTCGAGGGGCAAAACGGACTGAATGTCGCGGCTGGAGTCGCGGCGATGACCCTCACGTACCGCGGCTCGAAAGCGCCCCACTAAGCCGCTCCATCAACGATAGCTATCAACCGGGCGCCGGAGAAATTCGGCGCCCGATTGCTATTCTCGCGCCTTCACCACTCTATGATTTGAAGCCAGGCTACAGTGCTGCCCGCGGAAGGGTACGCCGCCCTTTTCATCCTCGCACCTGATCCGCAACTTTCCGTGATAACTATGGTTTCCGTCCCCAAGCCTGGATGTAATGAATGTCCAAGACCAAAGTAGCGGGGTCTTCCAGGTGAAGTTTCAGGGCCGCGATTGATTCGTTGAATTCCGCCTCAGGTATTAAACCCTGGGCCAGGATTCGAGCACGGAGGTTTTCGGCGAACTGCAACAAAAGCATCCGTCGAGGATGGCCCAACGGACAAACCTGGAGAATTGAATTGATCTGAACATCTACCAGCCCGGCAGCTTGAAGCATTCGCGGAAGCTGCCTCCCAATAAAAAGATCTATTCCGTTGGCTTTTGAATAATCCACGAATACGCTCAGCAGACGGTCCAAAGCTGCGAGCGAACCGTACTCCAGCCCCCAGTCAGCCTCATGAAGAGCGACCACGCCGCCAGGTTTTACCAGCGCGACCATCTCGCGGACGATTTGCTCCGGCTCGGGAATGTTGACCAGCACGAGCCGAGCCGTCGCCAGATCAAATGATTCACGCGGCAGGTCCGTGGCTTTACCGTCGCTTTGACGGACCTCGACATGCCCGATTTTTTGCTCAGCCAGGTACCGTCGGGCGAATGCGACAGCATCAGCACTGATCTCTACTCCAACCACGGAGCCTTTCGGTCCGACTCGTTGAGAGAGGATCTCGAGACAGCCCAGCGGACCGCAGCCCAACTCTATGGCTCGGGAGCCCTCCACAACGCCAATTCTGTCGAAAAGCTGATTCGAGTCAGGTGCCAGCTCCTGCGCCTGCCGTTGGAGACGCTCTAGTTCGGGTAAGCTATAGCCTAGAAAGTACTGATCTGGTTGGGACATGACACTCCGGCGACTAGATACGTAAACAATCCGAGATTTCCGTTTTGACTTTCCAATTTTCGACTCGCTTCATAGCTCGAAGGGCTTTCATACACAAGGTTTCAGCCGGCATTGCTCAACGGTGAGCCCAGCGGTGCCGGAAGACGCGGGTTTCGCATCCGGCGAGCATGCAACGCATTAACAATTTGTTGATTCCGTGCCTTGCGGCACGGGTGCTTCCCGAAAGCGGGCGCGGTCCAGTTTCCGGCACGTCGCCGATGTTGTTACTAATGATGCCGGAACATTTCGTGACGGCGGGAATTAAACGGTGAAGACGCAGGTTGAGGCGGAGGTCGCGGCAGCCGGCACGAGTTTGCGCGCATCTGACGCAGTTCTTGCCGTTCTGCGACGGTTTTGGGGATTTGAAAGCTTGCGGCCGCTGCAGCTCGAGGCGATCGCTGCCGGCCTGGAGCGCCGCGACTCTCTGGTCGTGATGCCGACTGGCGGCGGCAAGTCGCTGTGCTATCAAGTGCCGCCTGCGGTTGCAGGACGCACCGACGTCGTGGTCTCGCCGCTCATCGCGCTGATGAAAGACCAGGTCGATGCGCTGCGCTTATCCGGTTACCCGGCCGCGGCGATTCACAGCGGCATCGACCTCGCGGAAATTCGTCAAGTCGAGCGCGAGCTCGCCGCCGGTCAGCATCATCTTATATTCGTCGCGCCGGAGCGTCTGCTGACTCCCCGATTCCTCGAGCTGGCGGCGCGCCTGAACGTTACCAGCTTCGCGATCGACGAAGCGCACTGCATCAGCCAATGGGGCCACGATTTCCGCCCCGAATACCGCAAGCTCGCCGAGCTGAAGACCCATTTTCCGCACGCGAGCCTTCACGCCTACACCGCAACCGCCACCGAGCGCGTGCGCCACGACATTGTCGAGCAACTCGGGCTCAAAGACCCGGCGGTGCTGGTCGGTTCGTTCGATCGTCCGAACCTGCTGTATCGGGTGCGCCCGAAACTGGACGTGAACGCGCAAATCGCCGAGACGATTCGGCGGCACAAGGGCGAGGCGTCTATCGTCTATAGCATCAGCCGAAAAGACACCGAGCAGATTGCGGCATACCTGGCGCGCGACGGCGTTCGCGCCGCAGCCTATCATGCGGGAATGGACGCCGACGATCGCCGCCGCACGCAGGATCGCTTCGCCGCCGAGGAAATCGACGTGGTGGTGGCGACGGTTGCGTTCGGCATGGGAATCGATCGCAGCGATATCCGATGCGTGATCCACGCGGCGATTCCAAAATCGATCGAGGCCTACCAGCAGGAGACGGGGCGCGCCGGCCGCGACGGCCTGCCTGCTGAATGCGTGCTGTTCTACTCGGCGGCCGACGCAATTCGATGGCGCAGCCTGATGGAACGAAGCGCCGAGGAATCCGGCACTGCGCCCGAAGTGGTGGAAAGCGGCAAGGAATTGCTCGAGGAGATGCGCCGCTTCGCCACGGTCGTGCGATGCCGTCATGCCGGCCTGTCAGCCTACTTCGGCGAGACTTACCAGGGAGCTAACTGCGGCGCGTGCGACTTCTGCCTCGACGAAGTGGAAGGCGTCGCCGATTCCACGGTGCTGGCGCAGAAAGTGCTCTCATGCGTCGCGCGCGTCGAGCAGCGTTTCGGCGTCGAGCATGTCGTCGATGTGCTTAGCGGCGCGAGCAGCGAGCGGATGCGTCGATGGGGGCATGAAAAGCTTTCCACCTACGGCATCCTCAAGGACTTGCCGCGCAAGACCTTGACCAACCTTGTCTATCAACTCGTCGACGCCGGGATGCTCGAGCGCACGCCCGGCGATCGGCCGGCGCTGAAGCTGAACGCGATGTCATGGGAAGTGATGCGCGGGCAGCGCGCGGTAACTCTGCTGCAGGCCAAGGACTCGCGATCGAAGAGGACGCGAATCGAAGAGATTTCGTGGCGCGATGTCGACGAGACCTTGTTCGAGAGCTTGCGCAAGCTTCGTCGCGAAATAGCCGCCGAGCGCGGAGTGCCTGCCTACGTGATCCTGCATGACGCCACCTTGCGCGAACTGGCCAGCGTCAAGCCCACAACTACCGAAGAGTTACGCCGCTTCCGCGGGATCGGTGAACGAAAACTCACCGACTTCGGCGCGCGCGTAATCGAATGCATCAAGTCTCAGCGCTGAGACTTGGGCTTTCAGGCGTATAGGCGATTGATACCGTCCAGCGCGGCATTCTTGTAGCACTCGGCCAGCGTGGGATAGTTGAAAACGGTATTCACGAAATAGTCGATAGTACCTTTCAGCGCGATGACGGCCTGGCCGATGTGCACCAGCTCGACGGCGCCGTCGCCGATAATATGGACGCCGAGCAATTCGCGCGTGTCGCGATGAAAGATCAGCTTGAGCACCCCACTGCTGTCGCCGATTATGTGGCCGCGCGCGGTCTCGCGGTACAAAGCCTTGCCGATTTCGTATGGGACGCCCTGGCTGGTAAGGGCCTCTTCGGTGGCGCCGACGAACGAGATTTCGGGAATCGTGTAGATGCCGTAGGGGAACAATTCGGGCGCGTGGTGCGCGGGTATCTGGAACGCGCGGCAGGTCGCGATTCTGCCCTGCTCCTTGGAAGTGGATGCGAGGCTGGGGAAGCCGACGATGTCGCCGACCGCGAAGATGTGGCCGACCTCGGTCTGGTAATCCTTGTTGGTTTTCAGGCGCCCCCGCGCGTCGCTCGCGAGGCCGGCGGCGGCGAGATTGAGGTCGGCGGTCGCGCCGGTGCGACCCGTGCTCGAGAGCGCTTTGTCGGTGACGATCTGTTTTCCACTGGCCAGGATGGTGCGCACGCGGTTGAGCCCATTCTCGCGGAAGACCTCGATCGACGAGACTTCTTCGCCCAGCCGCAGCGTCACGCGCCGTTCGCGCAAGTGGTAAATCAGGGTCTCGACTATTTCCGCGTCGACGAAGTCCAACAGCCGCGGGCGCATGTCGATCAGCGTGACGCGCACGCCGAGCGCCGCGAACATGCTCGCGTACTCGCACCCGATCACGCCCGCGCCGATCACCGCAAGCGTGCGCGGCAGCTCGTCGAGCTGCATCATGTCGTCGCTCGAGAAGATGTAGGTGCCATCCAGCGGGGTCCGCTTGTCGCGCGCCGCATGGGTGCCGACGGCGAGCACGATATTGGCGGCGCTGACGCGTCGTTGCATGCCGCTCGCTTTGTCTTCGAGGTGCAGCACGTGCTGATCGACGAAGCTCGCGCTCGCCGTGGTCAGCTCGACGCCGTTGCGCAAAAGCTGATGGCGCAATACGTCGACCTCGTGACGCACCACCGGATCGACGCGCACCAGCAAGTCCTGGAAGGTGATTTTTTCCTTGACCCGGTACGAATCGCCGTAGATTGCGTGTTCGCGATAGCCGGAGAGGTAGAGGATGGCCTCGCGCATCGTCTTGCTCGGAATCGTGCCGACGTTGACGCAGACGCCGCCGAGGATCGGCTTGCGCTCGATCATGATGACGCGCTTGCGCAGCTTGGCGCCCTGTATAGCCGCGTGATGTCCGGCCGGCCCGGAGCCTACGACCGCGAGATCGAAATCAAAAGCAGGCATCGCGTCAATTTTCGCTGTTTCGTCCACCTGACGTAAGGGCCGCCGCCGACACCTGCGCGCCGGAATTCACAAACTCGAACCGTCGAGGCTCAGTCGCTGTGGCGGACCGCCAGCACCGGGCACGGCGCATTGCGCAACACTTTTTCGGCGATGCTGCCCTCGACCAGCCGCGCGAGTCCGCGCCTTCCGTGCGTGACCATGACGATCAAGTCGGCGGGCAGCTTGGCGGCAACCTCGGCGATAACCACCGCTGGCTCGCCCATCTGATCGAGAATCTCATATTTCACGTCCGCCAGGCTCTGCTTCGCGATCGCGGTCAGCTTGTCGCGATCGATATTCTCCTGGCGCTTGATGAGATCGACGTACTGCGGCATCCCGCTCACGTCCATGTCGACCGGGACGATGTGCAGAACGAAAACGGTACCGCCATTCTCTTTGGCGATTTTTGCGGCGAGCTCGAGCGCCGTGAGCGAGCTTGAATCGAAATCGACCGGAGCGAGAATTCGTTTGAACGGAAAAGCCATGTCATCTCCTGCGGCGCAGCTGCCTAGAACGCATGTCGGAACAGCCAGAACAGAAACGCCGACAGCACGATCGAAGCCGGCAGCGTCAGAACCCAGGCCATTGCGATGTTGCGGACCGTCTCGAATTGCAGGCCCGACTTGTTGGCCATCATCGTGCCCGCGACTCCCGACGACAGCACGTGAGTTGTACTTACCGGCAAGCCATACCAGTCGGCAGCCGCGATCGTCGCGGCCGCGGTGATTTCCGCAGCAGCTCCTTGTCCGTAGGTCAGGTGATCCTTGCCGATCTTTTCGCCGACGGTGACGACGATTCGCTTCCAGCCAACCATCGTGCCCAGCCCGAGCGCCATCGCGACCGCGACCTTGACCCAGCCGGGAATAAACTTGGTCGCCAAGTCGATATGCTTCTTGTAGTTGTCGAGCGTCGTCCAATCGGCTGCCGAGAACGCCGGGTTGTCCTGCTTCTTCAGCAATCTGAACGCTTCGCTGGTGAGGTACATGTCGTTGCGGAAGTTGCGCGCGAGTTTCGGCGGCACGTTCGCCATCGCCTTGAACATCGAAAGCTCATTCGAAATGTCGTTGACGATCTGGCGCAACGCCAGCATCGTGTCGGGAGTGAACTGCTTGCTCCGAATATATTCCTGCACCACGTCGCGCGGATCTCCCGGGACCACCGCGCTCTTCGACACATGCTGGTCGAGCACCTGCACCGCCTGCTGCGACACTGCGACAAAATCCGCTGTAGCACTCGGCGGCACGGCGCGGTTCAACGCATAGGCCGTCGGCACCAGGCCGATGAGAATGAGCATGATGAGGCCCATGCCCTTCTGACCGTCGTTGGAGCCGTGCGCGAAGCTGACCGCGGTGCAGGTCAGAATGAGTAGCCCGCGAATCCAGAACGGCGGCGGCTCGGTCCCTTCCGGCGCCTCGTACAGACGCTTGTCGGTGATAAAGGCTTTGAACAGCAGCAGCAGCCCCGCGGCCACGGCGAATCCAACGATCGGCGAAACCAGCAGCGACTTGCCGATGTTGGCGGCCTGTCCCCAATCGACGCCGCTGGTGCCCGTCTTCACCGCCATCAACTGGTTGGCGATTCCGACACCGATGATCGATCCGATGAGCGTGTGAGAGCTGGACGCGGGCAGACCGAGATACCAGGTCCCGAGATTCCAGATCATCGCGGCGACCAGCAGCGCGAACACCATCGCGAAGCCGCCCGCGCTGCCCACCTGCAGGATCAATTCGACCGGCAACAGCGACAAAATGCCGAAGGCCACCGCGCCCGACGACAGCAGCACGCCGGCGAAGTTGCACAGGCCCGACCATGCAACCGCGATGTGAGGCTCGAGCGAGTGCGTATAGATAACGGTCGCGACGGCGTTGGCAGTGTCGTGAAAGCCGTTGACGAACTCGAAGCCGAGCGCAATCAACAACGCACCGGCGAGCATCAGGTACGGTTGAATCGACGTCTCATGCTCAACCGAGAGGTCGGAGGCCAGATGGCTCGCCACGTAGAAAAGGCCCGCGGCAAGGATCAATCCGAAGATGATAATCGGGCCGGTGCCGGTTTTTCTCGCGAGCTTGTCATTGATCGCGCCACTTGACGGAATCGTACGTTCGATCGTCGCTGCCACGGCGTTCTCCCTCTCTCAGTCTTTCTGGGTTTGCGATCGGCACGTATACGCCGCGCAGCTTACGGCTACATCAGGGTTGTGTTGCGGGAGTGTGATCTGGCAGGTCAGCGTCGCGCGACGCCGCCGATGCACATCGGAGAGTCGGGAGCAGTGAGCGTTGCGACCCGCTGAGATTTGCTGTCGACAACCTCGTACGGGCGCATCATTTCATTGTCTTCGTGCTCGAGGTTGTGACAGTGCCAGACGTAGCGCCCGGGGTAGCCTTCGAAGCGCACGATAATTCGCGTCACCATCCCGCCATCCGCGCGCACCGTGTCCTTCCAGCCCGCCTCGTTGGCGTCCGGCGGCGTCGCCGGCCCGGTGAAGCGGAGAGTTTTCTTCAACTGATATGTGAAGCGGTCGAAGCGGCGGCGATCGAGTATCTGGAAGCGCACCAGATGAAGATGAATCGGGTGCGCGTCGTCGGTCAGGTTGATCAGATTCCAGATTTCGACTGAATCGAGCTCCGGGTTTTCCGTCACCGGCATATGCCAACGGGTGGCGTTCAACAGCATCAACATCGACTCGGCGACCATGTCGTCGTACTCGTCCAGCGTGAGCATCCGCGTCTTCACCGCGCTCGACTCTGCGGTCTTCGGCACCGGACGTATTGTCGCGGGCAGCGCGGTCAGGTCGGGCGCGCCGCTGGACACGCGGAATTGCATCAGCGGCGTCACCTTGTCCAGCAGGACGATCTGCTCGCCGCGATGCGGAGCGAAATCGACTACCAGGTCGGCGCGTTCGGCCGGCGAGATCTGCAGCTTCTGCAATGACACCGGCGCGGGCAGCAGTCCCTGGTCGGTGCCGATCTGAGTGAGCGGCGCCTCGTTCGAGAGCGACAGGTAGAAGGCGCGCGCGTTCGAGGCGTTGAGCAGCCGGAAGCGGTACTTGCGCGGCTCGACCTCCAGGTACGGCAGAATTTTGCCGTTGATCAGAATCGTGTCGCCGAAGAATTCAGGGATCCACGGACCGGCCGCCTTGTCGGAAACCGGATAGTACAGTTGGCCGGCGGTATCGAACATCCGATCGCAAATGACCAACGGAACTTCATACTCACCGCGCGGCAGATGCAGCGAATCCTCGAAGTCGTCGCGCACCAGGTAGATACCCATCAGTCCCGCAAAAATATTCAGCCGATTAATTCCCATCGCATGATCGTGATACCAGAGCATCGCCGCGTCCTGCTGGTTGGGATAGTGGTAGAGCGCCGACTTGCCCGGCTCGTACCAGACCTCGGGATAGCCGTCGCTATGCGCGGGCACCTTCGCGCCATGCACGTGGACGACGGCGCGCACTTCGGGATTACCGCGCTCGGCACCGTGCAGATGGTGATCGATCGGCAGAAAATGCGTGCGCGGTAGATCGTTGCGCCACTCGATCAGCAAGCCGCGTCCGCTCCGCGTCTCGAAGGTCGGACCGGGAAAGCTCGAGTCGTAGCCCCACAGCCGCGTCGCCGGAAGATCGCGATGCAACTGACGC
>Ga0209447_10000313_pt1 | contig 12935 bp, 10 predicted proteins | sample BogFormECP04_OM3_FD_188243 | JGI IMG/M metagenome (GOLD analysis project Ga0209447, IMG submission 188243) | Bog forest soil microbial communities from Calvert Island, British Columbia, Canada - ECP04_OM3 (SPAdes) (version 2) | ecosystem: Environmental > Aquatic > Freshwater > Wetlands > Bog ... | reverse complement strand
ATGCGGAGCGAGTAATTGCGCGCGTCGTACCTGAAAGTGCTGGTGGCGTTCGTCGCCGTTAGTCTATGCGGTTCCGCAGCCGGGGCGAGCGAACTGGACGAGGTTATGGGCCTCTTGGCCACGCGCCAGCATGGTCGAGTCGAGTTCGTCGAGCAGCAATTTCTGCACATCCTCGATCACCCGATCGAGTCCTCGGGTGAGTTGCGCTATGACGCACCAGACCGGCTCGAGAAGCGCACGCTCAAACCGCATGCGGAAACGTTGCTGCTCGCCGGCGGCGTATTGACCGTCGAGCGGGCACGTGGCCGTCGCGTCTTGGATCTGCGCGCGTACCCGCAAATTCAGCCGTTCGTGGAGAGCATACGCGCCACGCTGGCAGGCGATCGAACCAGCCTGGAACGATTGTTTCACCTGGAAATTGCCGGCAGCCTCGGGCGCTGGACGTTGACTTTGGTTCCGCTGGATTCCAACGTCAAGCGCGCGGTCGCCCAAGTGCGCATAGACGGTATGCGAGATCAGTTGCTGAAAGTGGAGATTCGCCAGCCTGACGGCGACCGTTCGTTGATGACGCTGCGCCCAGCCGCGAGCCCATGATCGCACGACGGAGCTGGGGGCTGGTTGTGTGGCTCGCCTGCATTGCGATCGCTGCGGTCGTAGTGGCCCGCGCCCGCTACATCACGGATCTATCCGCATTTCTGCCTGCCAACCCCACTGCCATTCAACAGCTTCTCGTCGATCAGCTGCGCGACGGACCCGCCTCGCGGCTCATTCTTTTTGCCGTCGAAGGAGGCGACGCTGCTGCGCGCGCGCGCACCTCCACCCTGATGCTGAGTCGGCTGCGCAAGGATACTCAATTCTCGATGGTCAACAATGGCGCCACGGACGCCCTGCAAAACGATCGCGAGTTCCTGTTCAAGCACAGGTATTTGTTGAGTGAATCAGTGACCGCGGAGCGTTTTTCGGCTGCCGGCCTGCATGCGTCGATCAGCGACACGATCGATAATTTAGCTTCGCCCGCGGGTCTGTTATTCAAGTCGCTGTTGCCGCGCGATCCAACAGGCGAACTGCTGAACATCATCGACCAGCTGTCGCGATCGCCCTCGCCAAAGGTCCAGGACGGAGTTTGGGTCTCTGCCGATGGGACGCGCTGCTTAGGGTTGGCGCAAACCACCGCCGGCGGATCCGACAGCGACGCGCAAGGCAGGGCCATCGATGCGATCCGCGCAGCATTTGCGTCCGCGCCTGACGCCGCCAGGCGCGGCCTGCAATTGAAACTAAGCGGACCCGGCGTGTTTGCGGTGGCGGCTCGCGCCAAGATCGAAAAGGCGGTCGTACGCTTGTCGATTGCCAGCGGCATACTCGTGGTGACGCTATTGCTCGGCGTCTACCGCTCATTGCCGGCGCTCGGGTTGGGCTTGCTGCCGGTGGCCAGCGGTGCGCTGGTCGGCATCGCCGCGGTCGCGTTGGGTTTCGGCGCCGTTCATGGGGTCACGCTGGGCTTCGGCGTCACCCTGATCGGCGAGTCGGTCGACTATTCCATTTATTTCTTCATCCAGTCGAGCCGCCAGCACAGCGACACCGGCGCTCGCAGCTGGCAGCAGCTTTGGTGGCCGACAATCCGATTGGGGATGCTGACCTCCGTCTGCGGATTTGCTTCGCTGCTGCCCTCCGGATTTCCGGGACTGAAGCAACTCGGACTTTACTCAGTCAGCGGATTGATCGTTGCTGCGTTGGTGACTCGTTTTGTACTGCCCGCGCTCCTGCCCGCGGGGTTCGCGATCCGCGATGTGACGCCAATGGGGGATGCTATCGTCAGATGTTTGCTGCGCTTGCGGCGAGTCGGTACTGCGACTGTCGCCGTACTGGCGCTCGGGCTCATGGCGTTGTCGATCGCCGCCCTGTATCAGCATCGTGATTCACTGTGGAATCACGATCTTGCCGCATTGAGCCCGATATCGATCGAGGAGCAGAATCTCGATGCAAAACTGCGCGCGGATTTGGGCGCCGCCGACGTGCCGGATCTCGTGGTAGTTTCCGGACCCGACTTGGAATCGATTCTGCGCGGCGCCGAGCAAACCGCCCGCGCACTGCAGCCGTTGGTGGACGCCGGTGTGATCGGCGGCTTCGAAAGTCCGGCGAACTACTTGCCGAGTTTGGCGGCCCAGGAAGCGCGCCGCAGCAGCTTGCCGGATGCGGCGGAGCTGCGCGCCAATTTGCGGCAGGCGACCCTGGGTTTGCCGATTCGCAGCGAGCGTCTGCTGCCGTTTCTAGAGGACGTCGAAGCCATGCGCCATGCGCCGTTGGTGGCCGTGCGCGACTTGGCGGGCACCTCATTGAATGCCGGCTTCGAAGCATTGATTCTTCATCAAAGCGATCGTTGGAATGCAATGTTGCCGCTGCGCGGCCCCGCTTCGGGAAAAGATATCGACTTGTCCCGGGTGGCAGCAGCCCTCGAGGCAGGCGCTGTGCACCAAGCGCTGGCGCTGAATCTCAAGCAGCAGTCCGATGCGCTGTATGCTGGATATCTTGGCCAGGCCGCCCGTTTCTCGCTGACGGGATTACTGGCGCTCACCGCGCTGTTGCTGATTGCACTGCGCTCGCCCCTGCGAGTAGCGCGGGTGCTGGCGCCGCTGTTACTCGCGGTGCTCACCATCGCCGCGACTCTCGCCGTCAGCGGTGTACAGCTGACGATTCTGCACCTGGTCGGCTTGCTGCTGATCGTGGCGGTGGGCTCCAACTACGCGCTGTTCTTCGACCGTCAGGCAAACTCGGGCGATAGCAGCAGCGAGGCTCTGATGCTTGCCTCGTTAGTGATCGCCAATGCCGGCACGGTGATGGGCTTTGGTCTTTTAGCCTTCTCGCGGGTGCCGGTGCTCGTCGCATTGGGCACGACCGTGGCGCCGGGGGCAGTTCTCGCGCTGCTATTCGCGGCGATACTGGCGACACGGAATGGGCCGCCCACGGCAGCCAGCCGTGCATAACATTTTCCGCGCCGCCACGCCCGGCGTAATGGCGCCGACGCGAATGATTTGGCTGCCGGGTGCTTATCACGCCGCGCGGGATTTTCTGCAGGCCGGTTTCCCGGAAGCCGTGCTGCTACGGCATTTGCCCGTGGACTTGAGCTTCGTCGATCTGGAATTGCGCCACCTCGGTGATGATGCGGCCCAGCAGCAGCTGAGAACCGAGGTGATGCTGCCGGCGCGCAAACTGGGATTGTCGGTTTGGCTGGCGGGAGTTTCACTGGGGGGCTTTATTGCGCTCGACTATGCGGCTACTTTTGCCGGCGAACTCGACGGTGTGTGCCTGCTGGCGCCCTACTTGGGGAATCGGATGCTGACTGCTGAGATCGCCGCGGCGCCGGGGCTCGACGCCTGGGCGCCGGGTGAACTTGCGGAAGCTGACGCAGAGCGCCGAATATGGCGCTACGTCAAAACACGGGTGGCCGACTCGCCCCCGCTTTACTTGGGATTCGGGCACGATGATCGCTTCGCGCCGGCGCATAAGCTGCTGGCGGCGGCCTTGCCGCCGGCTTCGGTTGACGTCATCGCGGGCGGCCATGAGTGGCGCACTTGGACGAGGCTTTGGGAGAATTTTCTGGAATCGCGCTTCACATGAACCGACACGACGCATTGCCAGGCCGCTGGGCGCCTGCGCCGCTGTTGTATGCATCCGCCGCACTGCACCTGGGAGCGGCGGGAGTTGTGCTCGCGCGGCCGGGTGCATGGCCTTGGGCTCTGGGAACACTCATTGCCAACCATGTTGCATTGGCCGGCGCAGGCCTGTGGCCGCGTAGCCAGTTGCTCGGGCCGAACTGGAATCGCTTGCCGGCGCAGGCGGGCATGGCGGGTGGCGTGGCCATCACCATTGATGATGGGCCGGATCCTGAAGTCACGCCGCAGGTGCTCGAGCAACTGGACCGACACCATGCCTGCGCGACATTTTTTTGTGTCGGTGACCGGGTTTTACGCTTCAGGGATCTTGCGCAGGAAATAGTCCGCCGCGGGCACGCGATCGAGAACCACAGCCAGCGGCATCGGCACAACTTCTCGTTGCTGGGTCCCCAGGGTATGAACAATGAGATTTCGCGCGCTCAGGACAGCATCGTTCAGGTCACGGACCGCCGCCCGGAATTTTTCCGTGCCCCCGCAGGTTTGCGCAATCCGTTCCTCGATCCGGTGCTCGCGCAGCTGCGGCTGCGCCTCGCCAGTTGGACACGTCGCGGCTTCGACACCGTCAATGGCAACGCGCAGTCGGTCTATCGGCGCTTGGCAAATCCGCTCCGCGGCGGCGATATTTTATTGTTGCATGATGGCAATGCGGCGCGCGGCGGCGACGGCACACCGGTGATTCTCGAGGTACTGCCGCGGCTGCTCGATGCATTGGCGCTTCGCGATCTCAAGCCCGTAACGCTGCGCTCGGCATTGACGTGACGAGCGCGATGACGCCACTGCTGCTCAAGGAATTCACGGCATCGAGCTGCCTTGGTCTGGGTGCAAATGCGACGCTGAACGCACTCATCGCGCAACGCAGCGGACTCAAGCGCTGCGAGTTCGAGTCCGTGAATATCGATACCTACGTCGGCGAAGTCCCCGGCGTCGATGCACAGCGCCTGCCGGCGAATTTGCAGAAATTCAATTGCCGCAACAACCGGCTGGCCGAGCTTGCCCTGCAGCAGGATGGCTTCCTCGAATCGGTGCAAGCCGCGGCTTCCCGCTGGGGCCGCCGGCGCGTGGGGGTGTTCATCGGCACGAGCACATCGGGCATTTTGCAGACTGAACTCGCCTACCGCGCGCGCGATCCGCATAGCGGGGTTCTGCCGCCGAGTTTCGAATACGCGACCACCCACAATTCCTTTTCGGTGGCAGATTACGCCAGGCAGCGCTGCCGGCTGGAAGGTCCGGCCGTGGCCGTGTCCTCTGCCTGCGCATCCAGCGCCAAAGTGTTCGGCTCGGCGCGACGCATGATCGAGGCAGGACTGATCGATGCAGCGCTGGTGGGAGGAACTGACTCCTTGTGTCTCACCACCCTGTATGGATTTCATTCCTTGCAACTCTCCTCGACGGCACCGTGCCGTCCCTTTGACGTCGCTCGCGATGGAATCTCCATCGGCGAGGCGGCGGCGTTTGCCGTGCTCGAACGCCTGCCCGACGATCTTCAGGACGGTTCTGTGCTGTTGCTGGGTATCGGCGAATCGAGCGATGCCTACCACATGTCCGCGCCGCACCCTGAAGGGCAGGGCGCAAAGCGCGCGATGCAGGCAGCGCTCATCGCCGCTTCACTCGAACCCGGCGACGTCGATTACATCAATTTGCATGGCACCGGAACGCCCAGCAACGATCGCTCCGAAAGCCAGGCGATAACCAGCATCTTCGGACCGACCACCCCTTGTAGTTCGACCAAGGGCGCAACCGGCCATACCTTGGGGGCGGCCGGCGCTCTGGAGGCGATGATCTGCGCTCTGTCCATCAAGAATGGATTGATGCCGGGCGGCGTACACACCACGCGGATCGACCCGACCCTCACTGCGCACTACATCAGGGAAAATCGGCGTGCCGGGATCAGGCGCGTGCTCAGCAATTCATTCGGTTTCGGCGGCACGAATTGCAGTTTGATTTTCGGCGCCGTCGGATGAAGGTGTGCGCATACGTGGGCGGCATCGGCGTGCTGGGGCCCGGCCTTAACAATTGGCCGCAAACTGCGGCCGTGCTCACCGGCCGCCAACGGTATGTTCCCGCGGCCACGGCGCTTCCGAGTCCAGCGATGCTGCCGCCGGCTGAACGGCGGCGCACCGGGCGGGTGGTAAAGGTAGCGCTTGGGGTCGCGTTGGAGGCGACCTCGAGTGCCGCAGCCGATGCCGCGCAAATAGCCAGCGTATTTTCCTCCTCCGGGAGCGACGGCCATATCTGCCACGAAATCTGCCAGGCGCTGGCGCTGCCGACGCGCGAAGTCTCGCCGACGCGGTTTTCCAATTCCGTGCACAACGTGGCGTCGGGATATTGGAGCATTGCCACGGGATCTTTCGCGCCGTCGAATGTCCTGTGCGCCTTCGATGCCAGCTTTGGGGCCGGGCTGCTGGAAAGCATGGTTCAAACCGCGGTTGATCAACGCCCGGTACTGTTGGTGGCGTACGACACGGAGTATCCGCCGCCGCTGCACCTCAAACGCCCCATACCGGACGCGCTCGGCGTCGCGATGCTTTTCACGCCGGAGAAAAGCACGCGGTCATTGGCGAGGATTGAGGCCACTGTCACCGCTGAGGCGTACGATTCGATGGCCGATCCTCAATTGGAGGCGTTGCGCCGGGCGATTCCGGCTGCGCGTGCGCTACCGTTGTTGCTGCTGCTGGCGGCGGGTAAGGGAGGACGCACGCTTCTCGAATACCTCGATATGTCGCGAATTGCCGTGCAAGTCGACACGTGTTCATGAACCGCGCATGGATCGAGGAACACATTCCTCATCAAGGCCGCATGTGCCTCCTCGACGAGGTAGTCGAATGGGATGTGCGGCACATCCGCTGCCGCAGCGCCACGCACCGCGCCTTGGACAATCCGCTACGCTCACAGGGCCGCTTGGGAATAGCCTGCGGTATAGAATACGCAGCTCAGGCGATGGCGCTGCACGGAGCACTCAGCGCCGGCGCGACCGGCGGCGCGCCGCTCGACACGCCCAAGGTTGGTCTTCTCGCTGGCGTTCGCGACGTGCGCCTTTGGGTTTCGCGGCTCGACGACATCGAGTCGGATTTGATCTGCGAGGCGATCCTGGTTGCCGGTGACGGTCTTGCCGCAATTTATGAGTTCACGCTTCGCGATACGCTACGCAGCTTGTTGAGCGGCAAGGCCGCGATTTTGCTGAATGCCCATGGACAGCTGAGCACATGAACCAAGCAACGACTCGAGCATTGGTTACAGGGGGCAGCGGCGGAATCGGCGGCGCCATTTGCCGGCGCTTGGGCGCCGCCGGTCACTTCGTGTACGTGCATGCGAATACAGGCACTGCCGCAGCCGAGACAATTGCAGGAACGATCGTCGCGGCCGGCGGACAGGCGCGGGCCATTCACTTTGATGTGACCGATGCAGCCGCGACGCGGACGGCTGTCGAAAAACTTCTTGAAGAAGGAGCGGTGCAGGTGTTGGTGAACAATGCCGGCATACATGACGATGCGGCGTTCCCGGGGATGAGTCCGCAGCAATGGCATAGCGTAATCGACGTTTCGATCAACGGATTTTACAATGTCACACAGCCATTGATGCTGCCGATGATTCGCACACGGTGGGGACGAATCATCAGCATCTCCTCGGTCACGGCACTCGCCGGCAATCGCGGCCAGGTCAATTACGCCGCCGCCAAGGGCGCGCTAAACGCCGCCACCAAGGCGTTGAGCCTCGAGGTGGCGAGCCGCGGCATTACCGTCAACGCCGTGGCGCCAGGCATCATCGCCACGGACATGGTCAAACAAGCCTTCGATGACGAGGCAATCAGCAAAATCGTACCTATGAAGCGCGCCGGAACCGCAGATGAGGTCGCGAGTCTGGTGGCCTTTCTGGCTTCACCTGAAGCCGGATACATCACCGGCCAGGTAATTTCCATCAATGGCGGAATGTTGTAGCGGCGCTTCAGGCATAGGCATCAACCAGACCGCTCGCGGCGCGCGGAATCGATCCCGCTGACCGCGACTGCGCCGCTGCGCCCGCCGCCGCGCTGCGCTCGACCGGAGGCAATGCATCGTAGGTTTGCGACTGCGAGGAGCGCTCCTGAAAGGAGCGCTGCGAAATATCGACGCTCACCTGGCCGAATCCTTGAGCACCAAGCATTTCGCGCAATTTAGACGAGCTCGATTCGAGCGCGTCGCGCGTCACAGCGCTGTGGCTGGTCATCCAAACCTGCGCATGACCGCCCTGCAATGCGATGCGCACCTCGATCGGGCCGAGCGACGGCGGATTCACCTGCAGGCTGGCGCTGTTTAAATTCCGATCCACCATGAACGACACCTGGGTAGCAACCCCCGATCCGAACTCGTTGCTCTCCACCCTCGCGGCTACATTCAGAACGGGCGCGGCCGTCGCTTGGCTTAAGATCGGCGGATTGCTCAGCAACTGCGACGCGCCTGCGGCCGCGTCGCTCGAGTTCAGCGACAAGGACGGGGACGGAGCGGCATCGCTGTTGGGAGAGTATTTGTCCGCGGCCGTATCGGCGCGTGCCAGCAGCGCCTGGGCGTTGGTTGCAGCAGCGGCGGCCACTGCCGCCTGCCCCGTTGGCATTGCGACCGCCGCCGCGGAGATCGGCGCTGCATTTGCCTGCGCAGCGTCTTGTAGATTTACGCTCGCATCGGGTGTCGCCAAGCCGACCGCTGCCGATGTTGAATTCGTATCCGGCGCTGCCGCGCTTGGCGCTGCGGATGCCGGCGTTGCGCCACGAACAGTGACGGCCGCCATTGCTGGTGCGTCCGCGCCGGTATCTGTCGAATCGGCGGCGCGGTTCGCGGCCACTGTGCCGGGCAGCGATGTGGTCCGGCCTGTAGACGCGGTCGCGGCAGACGCGGACGTGGCAGGAGCGGGCGCTGCCTTCGATGCCGCGTTCTCCATGCTCGATGCACGCACCGCCGGTCTTGCGGCTGCGCGGACCGCGCCGCTGCCGATCAATGGCGTCGACCCTGTCAGCGCTGCACTGGCGCCGTTCGAGGGCTCGTTGGCATTCGCCGCGCCGGCGGCGGTCGTAACAGCGGCGGCCGAGGGATTCGGCGCGGAAGTGATCAAACCTGGCGCGGCGACCGAGGCCGCGGCGGCTTCCTGCGCCATGTCCGTTGGCGCCTGCGGCGTCAGTATGCCGCGGTTGTTCGATGGTGCCGTAGCGGCCGCCGCAGAAGAGGCCGCCGCAGATGCGGCAGCAGCCTCGCCGGCGGCTACTTCGGCAGCAGCCGGCTGCGCAGTCGCGCCGGCCGATGCGACCGGCGCGGTAACGGATATCGATCCGGCACTGGACGGCGGAAGTGAGATGGGCGGCGCTGAGGCGGCCGTTGCTGCGGGGGCCGGCGCTAAGGCGGCTGATCCGGCTGCTGGCGATCCAGCGCCCGGCGCCCCAGCGGCCGGCGCTCCAACAGCCGGTGGCGGCGGTGGCAAGGGAGACGGCGAAGATTTGCCGGCAACCGGCAGGTGGCTGCCGCTTGGGTCCACGCCTGCTGACGTGTGTGCGGTGGTTTTGCGGCTCGGCTTCGCGCCGGCGTCGTTCAACGCCTTGGCAAAATCTTGGTTGCGGGCGCCGATTGCGCCGGAATTCGTGGCTGTCGCATTGATTTGACTCGCGTCACTGCCGAACTGCGGTTGGGAAATCGGGGGTGTTGCATTCATAGCGGTGAAATAGCAAGCAACGTGCCAGGGCCAATCGCCAGCGAGTGTTTATTCGGCCGTTTTGGCGTGCAGCTGCGCGGCATACGCCGGCCCGCGCAGGACCTGACCCGGCAAGGCACCCGTCATTTTCCCCGCATCGATCACCGGCACGCCGTTCACTAGCACATAGCGCATGCCGATCGACAGTTTATTGGGATCCTCAAAAGTAGCGACCTCGTGGATCGTGTCGCCATCGAATACCACGATGTCGGCCCACATGCCGAGCTTCAATACCCCGCGATCGACAAGATGCTCGCGCTGCGCCGGCAACGCGGAAAACTTGCGAATCGCATCGCTCAAGGTCAGCGCGTGCTGTTCGCGCACATACTTGCGCAGGATGCGTGGAAAGGCGCCGTATGCCCGGGGGTGAGGATGCTCCGTGGCCAGAATACCCTCGAGCGAAGCGCCGGAAGCATCGTTGTCGACGGATACCCAGGGCTGCTGCAAGATCAGTTTCACGTCGGGCTCGTCCATGCCGAACACCGCCACGCTGGTTCCCGCAAGATCCTTGATCAAGAAATCGCAGATTGCATCGATCGGATCCTCATGCCACTCTTGCGCGATTTCGCTGACGCGCTTGCCCTGATACTTGAGCAACTCGTTGTTGACGACCGCGGTGATGAGGATGTCCTGCGGTCCCTTGATCTCCAGCCACTCATTGTCCCAGTCCATGCTGGGAGTCAGCATATCCTTGTGAATGCGCGCGCGAGTCGCCGGATCCTTGAGACGCGCAATCAGCGCCGCGGAGCCGCCGTCATGTGCCCAAGGCGGTATGAAGGCGGAGAAAGAATTTTCCCACGCAGTATAAGCGTAGGTGTCCGCAGCCACGTCGATGCCGCGAGCACGCGCCGCCTCGATCTTGCTGATCACCTGCGGCGCCTTGCCCCAATTGCGCTGCCCCGAAACCTTCAAGTGAAAGATCTCGACCGGGATATGCGCCTCAGCGCCAATTCGAAATGTCTCCTCCAGCGCAGCCATCTCGGCATCGCCCTCGCTGCGCATGTGCGTGGCATAAATGCCCCCGTACTGCGCCGCCGTCATTGCCAACGCGATCAACTCGTCGGTGTGTGCGTAAGGCGCGGGCGGATATTGCAGGGCGGTTGACAATCCGAGTGCCCCCTCTTGCATGGCAGTCGCGACCATGGCTTGCATGCGCTGCAGCTCGTCCGCGGTGGGCGCTCGATTCCCGAAGCCAATGACCATCTCGCGTATCGTCGTGGCGCCTATGTAGTGGCCCATGTTGATGCCAATGCCCTGCTTCTCAACGCGTGCAAAGTACTGCGGCAGCGTGCGCCAGTCCGGCTTGATCCGGTAGTGATCAAATCCCGGCTGGGATTCTTTGAGAATGGCATCGTTGAGCGGCGCCACCGTATTGCCTTCGCCTGTTATTTCGGTCGTGATTCCCTGAAAAATCTTCGACGGCAGGCGCGGGTCCACGAGCACCGTAATCTCGGACTGACCGAGCATGTCGATGAATCCCGGCGCCACGATCAGGCCGTGCGCATCGATGGTTTTCTTGCGCGAGGCACTCGATAAATTGCCGATGGCCGCAATGCGCCCTTCCTTGACCGCTACATCGCCCCCGTACCACGGCGAACCGGTCCCATCGATGATATGGCCGTTCGCGATGACGAGATCATATTCAGCGGCGGCCGCGGCGCACGTTGAGATGCCTGCGGCGAGCCAGGCCATACAGCAGAATGAGCGGCGAATCAGCAACAAACGCGTGTGCATGGCGGGCATTTACTTCAAGTATTTATCGAACCAGGCGATGGTCCGCTGCATGGCATCGGCCAGATGCTCCGGATCCCGAAGCCCATGGCCCTCGCCCGGATAGATCATGATGGACGTCGGCACGTTCATGGCTTTCATCGCGTGCCAGAATTCCTGGGTTTGCGGTGCCGGGCACTCGATGTCGTGTTCTCCGACCCAGGCGAATGTCGGCGTTTTTACATTGTGCATGTAATTGATCGCCGATGATTGCGCGTACGCCGCAGGATCGTCGTACGCGGACTTGCCGAAGTACGGAATCATCCAGCCATCGATGCCGTTTTCGCCGTAGTACGACTGCCAATCGCTGATGCCGGCTGCTGCGACCGCGGCTTTGAATCGGTCGGTCTGCGTCACGGCCCACATGGTCATGAAGCCGCCATAGCTGCCGCCGGTCAGGCCCAGCCTTGCGGCGTCGATGGGCGCTACTTTCGCCGCAGCGTCGATGCCGGCCAGAATGTCGCGCAAATCGCCATGGCCAAAATCGCGGACATTGGCCTGCGTAAAGCGTTCGCCCTGACCATAGCTGCCGCGGGGATTTGGCCGAAACAGCGCGTAGCCGGCGTCCAGCAAGGCGGTGGTTAGGCCGGGACCGGCGAAGCCGGGAGTCACGGCGGCGGCGGGGCCGCCGTGCACGGCGGTGATCATCGGCATTTTGGCGGCGGCATTTGGCGGCAGCAGCAGCCAGCCCTGAACGTCGAATCCGTCGCTCTTCCACCAGACGCTCTGCACACGTGCGCTCATGCTCATGCCGGCGTTGATCGCAGTCAGATTCCGCCAATGCCCTATGGTTCCGATCGCAATCTCCGGTGGTTGCGTGAACGATTCATGCGAGTCGGCGGTCACGCCTGAAGGGCAGGATGTCGAAATGCCGCTGCTGCGATCCGCAAACGATTCCTCGCCGCTCCACAGGACGCGCGCTGCTGCCGCTTTGAGCCCAGCGCCCAAATCCACGAATTGCGTTTTGTCGCCGGCGAGCAGTTCGGCCTGCAAGTTGCCGTCGCAGCGCCAGGCGAGCGCGGTCGCGGAGGCGTGCATGTCAGGGGTGAGATTGATCGGCGCACCGCCGTCCACCGCCATTGCATACACGTCGCCTCCTGTCGAACCGAAATCGCTCATGATTCCAGCGATGAATGCGACCATCGAACCGTCGCGCGATACCCTGGGAAACGCGAGCTGCTGGCGAATGTCCGTCGGACCATAGATCACCCGAGCGCCGGCGCCGCTCTCGGGGAAAAGATACAGCTTCGCGGTCCACCAATTGTTGTCGCCATCGCCCGGCGCGGCGGTTCCGACGAAGCCCTTGCCGCCGGCTCGCCAATCGTATTCATACACATAGAGATCAGGGGGCGAGATCCAGCGCATCACGCCTTTGTCCAAAATCGCGATACGCTGCTCCGGCGGCGCTGCATCCAAGTCGCCGGCAATCGGCGCGCCGGCCTGTGTGGCACCGACTTCCTTGGTTGCATTTTGCGTGGCCAGCATGGCGAGTCGGCCATCGGGCATGTAGCGCAATTCCTCGATGGTGCCGCCGAAGTCGAGCAGCTTGGTCAAGGCGCTGCCGTCGGACGTGACGGCATACACGGAACGGGCATGACTGCCCGGAGTTCGCAGGGCGAAACTGAGATGCTTGCCGTCGGGACTAAAAGACGGCGATCCAGGCCAACATTGGGGAACACGGCCGCACGGCATCGCAACCGTTACCGCGATGCCGGTCCGCAACTGCCTGATCACGAGATCGCGAATCGTCGGCGCGCCGCCGCTGCGAGACGAATCGCCTTC
>Ga0209447_10000311_pt1 | contig 13002 bp, 9 predicted proteins | sample BogFormECP04_OM3_FD_188243 | JGI IMG/M metagenome (GOLD analysis project Ga0209447, IMG submission 188243) | Bog forest soil microbial communities from Calvert Island, British Columbia, Canada - ECP04_OM3 (SPAdes) (version 2) | ecosystem: Environmental > Aquatic > Freshwater > Wetlands > Bog ... | reverse complement strand
CGGCGACGCTTCTCAGCCGCAGCCTTCGGCCGAAGACTCGTTCCTGGATCTCCTGGTGGAGACTCTGGACGGGCTCGACGAATCGGTTCGCGGTCAATTCTTACGACAATTCTTTCGCACCATCGCGCAAATCGATTTCACCGATGCGCAGAGTAATGACTATTGGGAGCGCATCCTGCTGCGCCGGCGGGAACTCGCCGAGAATCTGGGCAAACGCGTATCGCTGAAAACTGCTCTGGTGGATGTGCTGGCCTCGACGAATTTTCTGCGCGTTCCCATCCTGATGGAGTACGACGAATTCAAGAAGCTGCAGATCAACGCCGCCACCGACGCGCTCACCGGCCTCTACAATCGCCGCCTCTTCGACGAATATTGCGACAAAGAATTGAATCGCGCGAAACGCTACGGTCATCAACTGGCGATCGTAATCCTCGACCTGCACAAGCTGAAAGAAGTGAACGATCGTCACGGACACCTGCAGGGTGATCAGGTACTGCAGCTCGCGGCCACGACGCTACGGAAGACGATGCGCGCATCGGATTTCGCTTTCCGCATTGGCGGCGATGAATTTGCTTTGCTGCTGCCGCAGACCGATCCCGAACAGGCCATCACTCTCTGCCGCCGCATCCGCAGCCAATACGAGATCGACATTCGGCCCCTGAAGATGAACATCGGAGTAACGTTGGATTTCGGAGTCGCGGTGCATCCACACGACGGAGAAACGAAGAGCGCGCTGATGAACCTGGCCGACCAGCGCCTGTATCAACTCAAGAATGCCGGACGCGCGGCACCCCGAGTGGCCTCATCGCAAACGCAAGCACCGCGCGAAATTCCCGCTGCTGCGCCGCCGCAGCGCGAGCCTCCCGCTGCAGCGGCCCCGCAAACAGTTAGTCCGCCTCTCGTGATGCCGCGAGCGAACACCGAGACAGCGCCGCCACAAACGTCACCACAAGCGCCACCTCAGGCGCCGCCGGAAGCACAGCGCCCCGCTGCCACATATGCCGAGGCGCGCAAATGGGAGCGCGTTTCCCTGGCCGGCACCAAGGCCTATGCAATTCTCACTGACGCGAATCAGAAGACGGCGTCCGTGTTGGACCTGAGCTACGGCGGTGTTGCGCTGCTCATGGAAAATCCGGAAGACGTTCCCAATCAATTTCACGCGGTCCTGCATGTGCCGATATTGCCGCCCGTCCGTGTGGTGCTGCGCAAGACAAATACTCAACGGATCGAAGGCGGACGCGCGCGCGTCGGCTGCTCGTTCGTGTCCTAGCTACCTCTGCGCATATGTAGGGGCGGGTCTCAGACCCGCGCGTTCGCAGACGTTGTCCGCTCACTTGGAAAATCGCCGCGCCTGCCGTATAATCGAAGTTTCCCGCTAGCCTAGCGACGCGACTGTGCAGCCTCGCTTCGAGTAGTCGCGCAGACCGGCTGGCCACGAGGAGCAACATGAAAGAAGGAATCCATCCCGATTATCACGTCGTGAAGGTGCACTGCGCCTGCGGCAACCAGTTTGACACGCGTTCGACGTTCAAGGGTCAAATGATCCGCGTGGAAATTTGCTCGAACTGCCATCCGTTCTTCACCGGCAAGCAGAAGCTGGTGGATACCGCCGGCCGCGTGGAGCGCTTCACGAAGAAGTATGCCGATAAAGCGGCGGCGATGAAGAAGTAACGAATCGCTCGCGGCGCTAAAGAAAAAATTCAACGGGCCCCGGGTTTAGCGACAGACTCGGGGCCTATTTTTTTGCGCGCTGCTGTTCTGCTACAGTGAAACTCGTCCGCGCGGTGTACAATGCCGCGTAGAAATGGCCACGCAATTGTCCCATTCATCCGATGCTCCGCTCGGTTCGCAGGTGGAAACGGCGGCGCCACACGTCACTCTGCGCAATCATTTCGCGCACGCATTCGATTCGGCGATTGCGGCGGCGCGCACTTGCTATTCGCCGCGGCTGATCGGTCCCGAGGAAGTCACCGATAAGCAGCGGGTGATGATCGGCTCGGCGACTTATTTCGGCGGGCATCACACGGTTTATCAGCATGCTCATTTCGAATTTGGACTGGAAAACATCAGCCGGCAATTTGTGTGGTCCTTCCTGCACGCGCACCCCTTTTACAATTCGGAGCAGCAGAGCCAGCGGTACGTTCGTCTGGACCGCGCGCAGGCTTACATTCCGGCGGAAAGCGGCGCATTTGGCGCAGCAGAGCGCGCCATTTACGAAAAAGCAGTGGCGCGCGCCTGGGAACATTATCGCGAGCTCACGCTGGTGCTGGAGCCGACAGCGCGCGAAATTCTGGCGGACATCTGGCACGTCAGCTCGATGTCTCATCCCAAGCGCGTGCAGAAAGTGGAGCGGCAATCCGAAAAACGCGCCATCGAAGTGGCTCGCTACGTCCTGCCAGTGGCTGCGTTCACCACCATGGTGCACACGATCTCGGGCATCGTGCTGCACCGGTTGTATCGTATGCAAGCCGCGAGCGACACGCCCAGCGAGGCGCGCCACGTGATCGGCGAGATGGTCGCGCGCGTTCGCGAAGTGGATCCACAATTTTTCGGTCGCTTCGACAACGCACCGATGGATGAGCCGCCCGAATCGCACGACACGGCGCGAAACAGCGACGGCGTCGCTAACGAATTTGCCCGTGAATTTGACGCGAAGCTTTCCGGGCTTACATCGAAGCTGGTGGATTATTCGGCGGGGGCGCTCGCCGTGATGGCAGACGCCTATCGCGCCGTGGTGGGCTTGACGGCCGCGGAATGTCCGGATGCCGAAGCGCTGGATCGCATGCTGAACCCGGCGCGCAATCCTTACCGGCGCGAAACTTTGAATATCGGCGTGCACGCGCCGCTGATGCGCCCGCTGCAACATGCAAACTTTACATTCGCGAAGAAAATCAGCCACACCGCCGATAGTCAGGACCAGCGCCATCGCATGGTCCCGGGCTCGCGTCCTCTGTTGACGCTGGCGGACACGCGCTCGCCGGACTACATCACGCCCATGCTGATCCGTGACAATCCGCGCGCGCTGGAAATTTATCAGGCGGCGATGGAAGAAGCCTGGTCCGCGAAGAATGAATTGCTCGACCGCGGCGTCGCGCCGGAATTTGCGCTGTACCTGCTGCCCAACGCCAAGGCGATTCGCCTGGTGGAATCCGGATCGCTACTGCACCTGCTGCACAAGTGGACCATGCGCACCTGCTTCAACGCGCAAGAAGAAATCTATCAATCCTCGATCGAAGAAGTAGAACAAGTTCGCGCGATTTTTCCTGAGCTCGCGCGGTATATCGGGCCTCCTTGCCATCTTCGCGCCGGAATTTCCACGCCCATCTGCACCGAAGGCTCGCATTTCTGCGGCGTGAAAGTCTGGCTCGACTTCCCGAACATCCAGCGGCGAATATGACGCGCAGCGGCAGCCTGATTTATTACTTGGCGGCTTGGGCGCTGGGCTGCTTCTTCATGGTGCTGGCGGTGTGGTGCCAGAACATGATCTTCACCACATCTCAGGACTTGATGCGCGAAGCAACTGAAGGCTTTCTGACGTTGATTATCTACGGGTACTTGTTCGGCGCGCCCACCGCGCTGCTGTTTGGTCTGTTGCTACGCCGAACGATGTTGGCGCTGAAATGTAAAACTCCGATGCACTGGGCAGTCGCGGGCGCGGTTCTTGCACCTCTCCTGGTGGTGGCGCTGGGGATTGGCAGCCGGCGCGCTGCGCAGGTGCTGCCACAGAATTACGCGTCATTACTATTTCCGCTGGTCGGCGCGGAAACCGTTCTGCGCGCAGGATGGTGGCTGACAATTCCAGCAGGGTTCGCAACAGGCTATTATTTGGGCCGCATTCAGCGCGCGTTCGCGCCGCAGCCCGAAACAGTAACGAGCGTTAGCGTTTAACGATGCGCGTCATGTTGGGCGAAACCAGCTCGTAGCGGATGCCGCGCCAGCGAATACTCTTGGTCAGCAGCGACGCGATAAAATTCCACGAAAATAAAAATGGCACCACCGGCGCAAACACCGAGCACACCCAGCTCCATTCCTGCAGCTTCGCTTTCGATTCTGGCATCGCTTCGCTCACCGCAATGGTCCGCATCGCCCCCTTCATTGCCGCAAGCAACGGAATCGCGAGTGTTAGCAGCAGCAGCTGGCCCCAGGGATCCACGTCCACCATGCTATAGAGGATCACGTACACCGCATAGAGCACCGTCAGCGAATAGCTCACATGCGCGGCGGCTCCCAATTGCCAGCGCCGCGGCGAATAGATACGCGTGATCAGAATCTGGCGATTGGTGAATTCCAGCAACTCCGCGCCGGTCCAGGGATGCAGCGTGGCGGCAAGACACTCCGGGCAGAAAACGATCTGTTTCCCGGATCGTTCGAGCGCGTAGGTCATCGCGAAATCATCGCTGACGGCGCCCTTCCAAGCTTCGAGCACGTTTACATCATCAAATGTCTTGCGACGTATGGCCGTGCCGCCTCCCCAGCAGAAATTTCCGTTGGGTTTGCCGAGCATGGTCGCCACAGCGCCATTCCACGCGGACGCAAAGCAGCTCGCCAGTGATTCCATTCCCGATCCGCTCGGAATGATCCAGCGATAGGCGGTTGTGGCGCCAATGCGCCCGTCGTTCAGCGGCGCGATCAGCTTGGTGAGCCAGCCGCGCGGCAAGCGCACATCGGAATCCGTAAACACGAGCATTTCAAATTTGTCGGCGGGCAAAGATTCGACGGCGCGCTGCAGGTTGTAAACTTTTTCCCCACAGTCCGTGGGCGGTCCGGCAACGACGATGTGCACGGCCTTCTGGCTCGCGGCCTTTACGCGCTCGATCACTTTCAGCGCGGGATCGAGGCTGGTGGCCAGCGTGAAATAAATTTCGTAATTGGGATAATCGAAACGCGTCAGCGCCAGCAGATTTTCTTCCAGCCCGCGCTCGTTGCCCTTGCAAGGACAGATCAGCGCCGTCGCCGGCGTGTAGAAGCCCGCATGCGAAGCCAGTCGCTGCCGCACCATCTGGAACCACGCAAATCCGTCCCAGAGCGAGTACAGCCCGAGGGCCACCTGCGCGACGACTAAAATGTAAAAAAGGATCTGCACAGGCGCGAGAATAGCAAAATCGCAGCAGGAGTGGCATAACCATCCGCAATTGACTTGCCCTACACGCAACGTTAGACTCGGCGCAAATCCCGGGACGTTTCCCAGCCTACGCTCATGCAGGAGGCACATTCATGTCCGCTGCCGCACCACAACCAGTAAACGAAGCAAAGTTGCACGAGTTCATGATGAAGGCCGTCGGTGAAATGGGCGCTGCGATGAATACAGCGCTCATCGTGATCGGCGACAAACTGGGTCTCTACAAAGCCATGGCCGGCGCGGGACCGATCACGTCGGCGGAACTCGCCACCAAAACCAACACCACCGAGCGGTATGTGCGCGAATGGCTCTCCGCGCAGGCCGCCGGCGGATTCATCACTTACGACGCCGCCTCCGGGCGCTTCACTTTGCCTCCCGAACAAGCGCTGGCATTGGCCGATGAAAGTAGCCCGGTATTCCTGCCCGGATTTTTTCAGGCTGTGGAAGCCACGATCAAGGGCATTCCGAAAATCACGTCCGCATTCCAGACCGGCAAAGGAGTGGGCTGGCACGAACACGACGCCTGCCTCTTCGTCGGGACCGAACGATTCTTCCGCCCGAACTACCGCGGCCATTTGATCAACGAATGGATTCCAGCGCTCAGCGACACCGAAGCCAAACTGAAAGCGGGAGGACGCGTCGCCGACGTTGGTTGCGGATTGGGCACGTCCACGATTTTGATGGCGCAGGCTTATCCCAAATCTACCTTCGTCGGGTTCGACTACCACGCCGGCTCGATTGAATTAGCGCGGGAGGCTGCGGCCAAAGCGGGCGTTTCCGATCGCGTGAAATTCGAAGTGGCCTCGGCGAAGCAGTATCCAGGCAAGGGCTATGACTTCGTGGCGTTCTTCGATTGTCTGCACGATATGGGCGATCCCGAAGGCGCCGCGCGACACGTGCTGGAGACACTCGATGCGAACGGAACGTGGATGATCGTGGAACCATTCGCGAACGATAAGCTCGAGGACAATCTGAATCCCATCGGACGCGTCTTTTATTCCGCTTCCACCATGCTGTGCACTCCGGCTTCGCTTTCGCAGGAGGTTGGTTTGGGTCTGGGAGCTCAGGCGGGCGAGGGCCGACTTGCGAAGGTGCTGCATTCGGCGGGATTCGCGAGGGTGCGGCGAGCGACAGAGACGCCGTTCAATATCGTGCTGGAAGCGCGACCGTAGAATCGCGCGTTGCCCTGAACATCCGGCGCGATCATTCGTCGTAATCGGCCGGCGTGATCACTCAGCATGATCAGTTTGCGCGACGGCGCGAGAACACGCCGCGCAACACGCGATCGGCGGCAGCGTTCAGTTCCATCTGAAACTTTCCGGCGGCGCGGCGGGCCTGCTCCATCAAAGAGGGATCCAGCAACAGCGCGGTGCGATCCACAAAAGGTCCGGAGGCGATGGCGCGTCTTGCGGAGCGCCGCGGCTCGTTCGCCGCCAGGCTTTCATACAATTCCAGATCGTGCCAGAAAGCCTGCGCATCTTCGTCCGTCCAGCGGAGCGCTTGCCCCAGCGCGACGAAAAATTCCTCGCGGAAGAGATCGAGCAACGGAATCGCGAGGTCCATCCCCGGTTTCCGCGCGTTTTTCTTGTTTAAGCGCTTGGCCTTGGCGGATTTTTTCCCTTTTTTCGGTTTCATCCGCCGCTTCGTCTCGCGCACCGTCACGCGCACCTTCAGACGCGTCGGCAATGCCGCTTCCGCGCGCAGCACCATCGCCAGCAAAGCTTCGCGGCGTATCGTCTCAAGTTGTTCGCGGTAATGTGCGGGCTGATCCGCGCGTCCGGGGCGCCGATTTTCTGCAGCGTACATGTCCAGGAAGCGCGGGACCATCTCGTTGTGGTCCAGCGTGGCGAGCAACCGCGCTGCGGCCTCGCGCGCGCGCACCACGAGTTCTCTTGGGCGATAGGGCATTGGAAACTTTTAAGCTGTACGCGATTGCGCCCCGCGCTGCAAGGGGAATCACTTTTCGTGCGCGAAAAAGAAAAGGCCCGGGAAGCAATGTTCCCGGGCCTTCTCTTGGCTGTATCTTACCGCTTTCTGGGGCGTTAAGGTTAGTGGATCGGTCCCGCAAGCGGCGGCCGATCTTCACCGACCGGGCCGCCAGTAACCGGCCGCACCTTCTTCTCGAATTTGCCTAGCGCAATTTCGAGAGCTTGTTCCGCCGTGCGTACGAAGTGCACCTTCATGCCTTCCAGCATTTCCTCCGGCAAATCCTCCAGCACATTCGGCTCGTTCTCCGAGGGCAGAATGACTTCCCGAATTCCGGCGCGCTTCGCTCCCAGCACTTTTTCCTTGATTCCGCCCACCGGCAGCACGATTCCGGAAAGAGAAATCTCGCCAGTCATCGCCACGCGCGGACGAACGGCCCTGCCCGTCAGCAGGCTTACCAGTGCCGTGACCATCGCCACTCCCGCTGATGGCCCATCCTTCGGTACCGCGCCCGACGGCACGTGAATATGGATGTCCTGCTTGCGGAAGAAATCCGGGTCAATTCCGTAGCGCTCGGTATTGGCGCGAACCCAGGTGAGCGCCGCTCGCATGGATTCCTGCATCACGTCGCCGAGATGGCCGGTCATCGTGAACGTCTTCCCGCCGCGCATCTTGCTCGCTTCGATGAAGACGATATCGCCGCCCACCGGTGTCCAAACCAAGCCGACGGAGACTCCAGGCTTCTGCACGCGCTCTTCCACTTCTTTTTCCAGATGCACCTTGGGAATGCCCAGCACTTCGCGAATCACTTCGGGCGTGACGAGCAGCTTGTCCGTCTTGCCCTCCGCCAAACGCCGTGCTTGCTTGCGCACCAGAGTGCCGATTTCGCGCTCCAGGTTGCGCACGCCCGCTTCCCGAGTGTAGTGGCGGATGAGCTCATGCAAAGCCTCATCGGTGAATTCGATCTGCTCGCCCAGTGCCAAGCCGTTCTCTTTTGCTTGGCGGGCTATCAGGAACATTTTCGCGATGTGGACTTTTTCCTCTTCCGTGTAGCCGGAAAGCTCGATGATCTCCATGCGATCGCGCAAAGGCTCCGGAATCGGATCGAGCCAGTTCGCCGTCGCGATGAAGAGCACTTTTGAAAGATCAAACGGCACGTCCAGGTAGTGATCGCGGAACGTCGCGTTCTGTTCCGGGTCGAGCACTTCCATCAGCGCCGCCGACGGATCGCCACGGAAATCACGTCCGAGCTTATCCACCTCGTCCAGCATCAGGACGGGGTCCATCGTCTCCGCACGGCGAATGCCCTGAATGATCTGCCCAGGCAAAGCGCCGATGTAGGTGCGCCGATGTCCACGAATTTCCGCCTCGTCGTGCATGCCACCAAGTGATATGCGCACGAATTTGCGCCCTAGCGCGCGAGCGATGGATTTGCCGAGCGACGTCTTGCCGACGCCCGGAGGCCCGATGAAGCACAGGATCGGTCCTTTCATGCCCGGCTGCAATTTCTTCACAGCCAGGTAATCCAGAATGCGTTCCTTGATCTTCACCAGGTCATAGTGATCTTCGTCCAGAATGGCCTGCGCGTTGGGAATGTTGATGTCCTCGGTCCCGGAAGTTTTGTTCCAGGGCAGCGAAGTCATCCATTCCAGATACGTGCGCGCCACCATGTATTCCGCGGACGCCGGAGTCATCTTCGCCAGGCGCTTCAGTTCGCGCTCGCATTCCTTCTTGGCTTCCGCAGACATGCCGCAGTCTTCGACCTTCTTGCGCAATTCATCAATTTCAGCTTGCCCGTCGTCGGACTCGCCGAGTTCCTTCTGAATCGCTTTCATCTGTTCGCGCAGCAGGAATTCACGCTGGCTCTGGTTCACTTGCTCCTGCACCTGATCGTGAATCTTGTTGCGCAGATCCAGTACTTCGCGTTCTTTGGTCAATTCGCTGATCAACGCTTCCAGGCGCTTGCGCACGCTGAAAGTTTCCAGCAATTCCTGGCGGATCATGGTGCTCAGCGAAGGAAGCGTGGACGTGACGAAGTCCGCCAGGCGTCCCGGCGAATCAATGCCCATCACTTCGGTTTGCAGGTCGTCGGAAAGCTGCGGCGAACGCGCCACAACTTCGCGGAACAATTCCTGCACGTTGCGTTCGAGCGCCGTCAATTCGGCGTCGCGTTGATCTTCCAGGTCCGGTTGCGATTCCACGCGCGCCTTGATGAACGGCGTGAATCCCAGGACTTCCATCACGCGGATACGTTCAATTCCCTCCAGAAACGCGACTACGTTTCCGTTGGGCATGCGCACCATTTTGTGAACTTTCGCCAGCGTGCCGACGCTGTGCAGGTCGGTACCGGTGGGCGCTTCCACGCGAGGATCCAACTGCGCCACAACGCCTAGAATCTTCTCGGTTCCTTCGAGCGAGTTCAGCAACGCCAGCGAGCTCTCGCGGCCCACCGGCAGCGGCAGCACAGCTCCCGGAAACAGGACCGTGTCGCGAACCGGAAGAACTGGAAGTTCTTGCGGTATAACCCTATTAGATTTAGTCACCGTGTTTCTCCCTGGGCCTCCAATGACATAAGACCCATCAAGCAGCTAATCGGCTGCCAACAAGGTTAGATGCAGGAAGATGAAAAAAGATTTCCAGGACTTTCGTTAGCGTATAGCAGACAACCTTATAATACCACACTAAGCTTTCAAATCAACGTAATCTTTCCGTTCGCTTCTCTGCACATGTCACTGATTATTATAGGCTTATTGAGGAACTACTGCGCCTGATAATTCTTCCGTAGCCAGATCAAGGCGTCCTCGCGGCTTCGAATACTCCCCTCAAGTTGCGCGTCCTCCGCGGCGTGTAGGATATCTTTGAAGTCTGGCCCCGGCCTGAACCCCATGCCTATCAGGTCGTCGCCGGTCAGCAGCCGGACGGGACGAACCTCGTCGGGCGGAGTCTCCGCCAGGAAGCGCCGCATGAACTCGAAGTTCTCCAGGTTGCGGTGGCTCGAGGAACAGTCCAACCGGTGCAGCTCCATATGCTCATTGAAACGGTCAAGCCGAACAAAGCGCTTCAGGGTCGAGCGCTTCATCTGCGGCACGTCCTTGAACCGCAGATGATTGGCCACCAGCGACGCGATCTGCGCGGTATCGTCGTTCGAGAAGCGCAGGCGCTCGCAGATCTCCTCCGCCATCACGGTGCCGACTTCTACATGACGATCAAAACGTATGCGGCCGTTCGGTCCAATCGGCGGCGTAAACGTCGGCGGCTTGCCCACATCGTGCAAAAGCACGCCCCACGCAAGGGTTGGTGAAGAGCCCGGCGCCAACCCTTCCAGCATCAGCAGCGTGTGAATCCAGACGTCGCCCTCGGGGTGGAATTGCGGCGGCTGCTCCACTCCCTTCATTCGCGAAATTTCGGGAAGCAGCTCGGGCAGCAAGCGCGTTTCGTCCAGCAACTCAAATCCGCGCCGCGCTGCGCCCTCCGTCAGAAGTTTGGTCAATTCATCGCGCAGCCGCTCCGCGGAAACCTGACCGATTTCCGGAGCGAGCTTCTGAATCGCGCGCAGGGTTTCCGGCTCTATCGTGTATCCGAATCGGGCGGCAAAGCGCACGGCGCGAAGCATCCGCAACTTGTCTTCGCGGAAACGCTCTTCTGGCCGGCCAATGGCGCGAATGATTCCGGCGCGCAGGTCGTCGCGTCCCCCAACGAAATCGAGAACGTCGTTCGTGTCTGGGTCGAGCAACAGGCCGTTGATGGTGAAGTCGCGGCGCTGGACGTCTTCCTGCGGCGTCGATGAATACACCACTTGATCGGGATGGCGGCCGTCGCTATAGCCCACATCCGAGCGAAAAGTCGCCACTTCCACCGTCGCGGAGGCTCTTTCCAGTTGTTCGCTCGGTTCTGGTTCCTGGACCACTACCACGACGCCGAACTTTGCGCCAACCGTGAGGCTATTCGGGAAAATCTGTTCGACACGCTCGGGAGTCGCATCAGTAGCCACATCATAATCAGCGGGTTCGCGGTGCAGCAAAATGTCGCGCACACATCCGCCGACGAAATAGGCCTGGTGGCCCTTGGAGCGCAGCGTCCAGCAAATACGTTCCGCAAATGCGCGTGCGTTCATGCCGCGATTATGAGGGAATCGCGCCCGGGTTGGAAGATTTGAGATCGCGGCGTGTCTGGGTACGGAGTGAAATCCTGAAGCAAATCCCGCACCGGGTTTACGGCACAATTCTTAAGACGAGCGCGGTAATGTCATCATGCTGCCGCGCGTAGCCCACGAACGCGTTCACATCACTCATGACACGATTCAAAACCGCGGCGGCGGTACCGCCAGGCAGGGAAAGAATCGCAGGAACGATCCGCGACTCGCCGAACTCCTCGCCCTTGTCGTTGACTGCCTCGGCGACGCCGTCAGTAAAGATGAAAAGCAGATCGCCCGGTTCCAGCTGGACGTGGCCTACACCGTACGGAATCTCGTTGTCCGTAAGTAGCGGGACACCAAATGGCGGTCCACCAATTTCCAGCCGCTCGACGCTCCCGGATGCCCGCCACAGAATCGGATAGTTGTGCCCGGCATTTATGTAGCGCATCGCGCGCGTTTGCGGATCGATCTCCGCGAGAAATGCGGTGGTAAAGCGGCGCCCCTCTAAGCTGTGCGCGCGCGCATATCGCTCCAACCCTAAGACGATCTCATCGAGAGTCGCAGGAGTGGCGGAAAGCGCTCGCAGGCCAGACTGAAATGTCGCCATCAACAGCGCCGCCGGCACGCTTTTCCCCGCAACGTCGGCGACCACCACCAATAGTGACGGCGTGTTCGCGCCCACTTCCGGCACAGGCCGCAAAAACGCATCGTAATAATCGCCCGCGACGGTATTTTGCGGGCGCGTGGCAAACGCGATATCCATGCCGGCGATTTGCGGCGGTTCACTAGGCACCAGCCATTGCTGAATCTCGCGGGCGATTTCCAGATCGCGCTTCATGGTGACGCGGTCGGCCAGCTCCAGAGCCAGCAGCATGAAAAGAATCAGCGCGGCCACGCCGACAAAATCAAAATTGACTTCGTTGTTTCCCCAGCGCACGTCCGGATGGAAAACCACCAGCAGCAGCGCGAAAACCAGCAAGACACGCCGAGCGGGTGAAAGCTTCATCAGGATGGCCTGAAAGAGCGCCCAGCCCGACAACAGGATCCGTTTGAATTTCGATTTCTCGCGCGCGATGGCTTCCCAGTCCACATCCTTCGAGTACAGGACGTAGCCAGCCTGCGCTTCCGATTTGAATTGCCCCCAGAGCTGTTCGAGCTGGAAGCCTTCGGTCAAGCGCGCCCAGAAAGCGCGCAGGCGCTGGAAGAGACCTCGTTTCACTTCTTGTGCGGGCGCCGGAGTGGTGGACATGCGAGTTGCGATTATAAGGCAAGAAGGTGAATGGGATTAGGCGAAGCGCGTAATTCGCCCGACCCCGCGCGAAACCCCAGAGTTGGCTGCTGATTTTTACTCGGGATCATCGCGAATAGGCAACGAACCGCCGAACTGCACTTTGGAAAATCCGAAGCGGTCGCGCAGCTTGTCCGTGGCCCGTGCCAGGCGCTCGAGTTTTTCGCGGCGTTCTGGATCGAGCAAATCGAATTGCGCCGAGCCCGCAGAGAACGACGTCAGCGCCACACCCACCAGCCGGAGCAGCGCCTTGCCGTTCCATGCATGTTGGAAAAGTTCGCGCACGGACTTGAGAAAAACCGTGTCGAGGTCGGAAGGTTCGGCCAGCGTGTGGCTGCGTGTGATCGTCGTGAAATCGGCGAATCGCACTGTGAGCGTGACCGTTCGGGCGTGCAGGGCGGCATCGCGCAGGCGCTTCGCTGCCTTCTGGCACAAATAGCTGAGCGTGGATGCCAGCAGCTCGCGGTCGCGCGTATCTTCGCCAAACGTTTGATTGTGCGAAAGCGATTTGGGCTCGGCATCCACGAAAAATTC